>OLGD01000468.1_pt1 | contig 82289 bp, 55 predicted proteins | sample 1605311 | NCBI WGS metagenome assembly OLGD01 (sample SAMEA3888917, study PRJEB22519) | human gut metagenome | biome: human gut; feature: human-associated habitat; material: faeces | place: Denmark | collected 2010
ACCAGAGTTTGTAAACTATGTCTTTTTCTTTTTGCGCAATTTATTGTACCTTATCTTCCGAATTGCCTCATAGAACACGGCGTCCGTCACGCAGCTGCCAAGCTCAATGATTTCAGACGGAGAAAAGCGTATTCCCTAATCCAGCGCCTGCTTCACCAGACGCGATCCAATCTTCTCATCGAAGAATTCATTGGCTATTTCAACAACCTCTGCGGAAGAGGTAAAATCGGTCAGCGATGATATTCGGCTGATCTGTGTACTCTCAGCCCAGTTCCCGAACCGATCATAGCAGTCTTCCCATTTCATAGTCTGCCTCACCATGCTTTCCTGTAAGCCCGCTCTGCGTCCTTGATCAAAGCGCGTTGGGAACGATCTGCAAATGGTTTCAGCGTCATCAGGTGTGCATAGCGCTCACCGATCAGCTTCCGGCGGCTTTCGGCAACCCCGAAGTCGGATGTGTGTGCCATGATTCGCGCACTTTCAAGAATAATCCGGCAATCATTCTCTATCTGTGCCTTCGTCAACCTCTCATACAGGGCAATATCAGGCTGGACTGAGCGATTTACCGTCTTTTCGAACAATACATCCTCCCATGCGCGGATGTCGCGGCGTTTTTTCCCCAAGAAGAGGCCCATGATCAATCACCCCAAGAGCGTGAAGATGACAAACCCACATTCAGTATTATGAACATTATAGCAAAAATCTGAGGAAAGCAAAAGAGGAAAATGGAAGCTGCCAGGCATAAACAGCAGATATCTGCCCGTGGACCCGTATCGCGCCTTAATGTCCGTTCTTCTGTTGGACATCAACCGACGCGAGGAACTCTTTCAGTGGCACGCCCTTACCGTATTCATCAACCACCACCAGCTCATCCGATTCACTGAAGCCGGCTTCGGCTGTTTCTTCCCGGTGCCAGACAATCCGACCGCCGGTGCGAGTACAAAGGCGAACCTTCGGGCTGTACCCGATATATTGACTCAGCATGTTGCACATTGGTCCCACAGCATCTTCCAGATCATCTGTCAGATGAAGATCGTCCTTCAGTTCAGGGGGTAAAGAAACATCCAGATAGCTGTGAAGCGTTCTTCGGATTCGATCGACGTAATTGGTGATCGCCTCTGCACGTTCGTACTCTTTCTTCCTGCAGATGTAGTATGTAGTGGACATTAGGACACCTCACTTTGGGTTTCGGCAAATTATGCTCTCGACAATCAGAAAATTGCGGAGGAATCATTCAACACTTTGTTCCGCTAAATAGCAATACAGAGCATTGACGTCCGTCAGATCGACAGACACCTTCTGCCCATTTTCTTCCCAGGAGACAATGCGATCACCACCGTCATACAGCCACCAGCTGATATAGTCATCCTGATCATTCATTGCTTCCTTTAGAACAGCGAGAAGCGCCTGAAGATGAAGATTGCCAAGTCAAGGCAGGGGCGAAAATCCCCGAACTCTCTGCATACGACGTCCAGCCTGTCCATCAGTTCTTCATGCTTCCTGATTGCCCCGATTGCTTTGATGAAGGTTGCCCTTGTCAGCATGAACAGTATGCCTCCATTCCTTACGGCTCCAAGGCTGCATAATCATTGAACATGATTTGCAGCCGGTCAATTTTCTTTTCTGTGTGATAGTGACCACAGTACCATTTGCGGTATGTTAGCCTGTCCTCGATGCTATCCAGCCAGATTTCAGTGCTCTTGTCCACCTTTGACTGATCCACACCTCGAATGAATACTTCGGTTGGTTCATACTTGAGGGGTGTGGTATGTGATAGAACAATGTCGATGTTCCAGCCTCGTTTTCCCAAGGCTTGTTCGACACGGGATTTGATTTCCGTAGACGGCTGCTCATCCGGCCACCAGTTCCTGCCTTCCACGCGTCATGCCTTGTCGATGCTGTATGCACCGCCGATAGCAATGGCCTTTTGTCCATCCAGGTCATAGATTTCGCCATCTTTGGCAAACAGGATATTGGGATACCTGTCCTCTGTGAAAACCTGACCGCCATGCCATTCCCGTTCGTCGTACACATCAAGACCTTCCTCCGGTGGTGTTTCATAGCCTGCGTCACTCAAGCATCACCTATAAGCTCAAGCTGAATGGTGGCGACATCAAGGCTGTGCAAGGTGATTCCGGACATTCTCAGGCACAGATGGTTACTGATCAGTATTCGCACATTCTCGACGAAAACCGCCGGCAGAATGCGCAGCTTGTCGAAAGGGCGTTTTATCAGGGGAGAGGTGCCGAAGTAACCAGTACTGATCAGAAGGAGAGGCCTTCTGCAGCTGAGCAGGCAGCTGCGTCCGGTATCGATGCGGAGCTGTTGATGAAGGTACTCAGCAATCCTGAGATGGTAAAGGTATTGCAGATGCTATCGAAGACTGTGGGATAATAGCTTGACCGCTGAATAGATACAGAAACATAATAATGGCTCTTCTGTTCAACTGAACTGAAGAGTCTTTTATTTGTGTAATTGAATTCGAGTATTTGGGTTTATGAGGAGAACAGCTACAAATCCGCCGATTGTAATCCGGAAAAGGACAACTTCCTTCTTATGAGAATGCTGAGTATCGAACTACAGAATCTCAGAGGCCCTACTATTTTGTGAGTACAGTGATAGGCTCCAAATGAGGATGAATGCATCTCAGTTCTTAAAAACTAGAAGATTCCCGTTATAATCAACCTCGTAATAGTTGTTGTTCCAATCACGAAGTATAATTCTATCGTTGCTCATTTCAAAAGGTGCTTGATCATCCATTGTCACGAAAATTTCCGGGCCTGAAAACACCCAAGATGTCTCAAAGTTGGCTTCTACCCTAATGATATCCAACTCTCCATAAATGATGTATGAGCCTCCATATCTATATAGCTCAAAGAGATGACCTAAAGCATCAATTTCTTTGCAAGATACAACGCAGCAATTTTCGAGATCAATTTTTATCAGATAGTTACATTGGAGGACAACCAAGTATTGTTTGTCAAGAACCGCCGGATGTTCGTCATATACACCATATGGAAAACTAACCAGAGCTAAGCGGCGTGTTTGAGCTGTGCTTTTGATGAGAATATCAAAGAAGCAATACTCATCCGCAGATAGATAGTTATCTGGATCATAAATATAATCATACTGTTCTTTGAGAATGTTATGCTGCGTAGCAGAATCCTGCTTTGTAATAGTAATTGAGTATTGTTGGCTGTGAAGCTCCATTCAGCTGTACCTCCGAGAACAGTTACTCCCTGCATAATACCATTTATGTCCGAAGGGTGCAAGATGGGTTGGATAGGAAGATATTCTTTCCTTGCATTATGTCTACTTTCGATGACAATGGATTCTGTTTTGTATATGGCAAGAGCATACAATAGGTGCTATAATATATATGGTATCTGCTTTTCAGGATGAAGGAGGCCGTCTCGATGAATCAGAATAAGAGAAAGCTCGTCTTTATATTGGCGATGCTTGTTGCATCCAGTATGACACTTGCTGGTTGTAGCAATGTGAATAGCAAGGATGCGCATCCTCTTCCGTCTCCAACACAGATAGAAACGGTTCAGCCAACAATAACGCCCCTTGAACAGAGCTCAGCCGAACCCTCAATACCTGTTGCTGCAACTGATGGGGACACTGTTGAAACAGTGGATAGCGAGACTCTGAATGATACTCAGCTTAATTCAATCAATATGCTGAATTACCTGGTTATGTTGACGCAAGAAATCAACACAGCGACAAACAGTCGCTTGTATCTGGAAGAAGCATATTCTTCATTGATCAACAATACTTTGCCAGAAGCTGTTGATAATCGGACGCTTGTAGAGATCAATTACCTGCTTGATACGCTCGAAGATTATCGAATGATTGCCGTAAAGCGTGAACGCATACAATACATCTATGAACAGAATCAGGCACAAGCATTACGAAATGCTCTGCCAAATCCACTTGGGCTGATGAGCGCTGTCCATTCTTTCAGCTTGAGTGGTCTCATCGCGTCTGTATCATATATGGCGTTGGATTCGATAAATAGCTACTTGACGAGTTCAGCACAAGCTGACATGCAGTATCTTCAGGATGGATGGGATCTGGATGATAAACAGGCGGCTGTTCTGCATGGTATCCGTAAAGGAACATTCAATTACATGGTTGAGACGGTGCGAGAGTATCAACTGCCAGGCAAGCTCGCATTAACAGAACAGGCCGTTAGTGATTTTGTCATCTGGAAGAACAAGAGTAATAACTTGCAAGTGATCCAGTTCTTTGAAGAAAACAGGGAAACGTATCAGGCGTTTGGTCCATATTGGTTGACTCTCGCAGATTGCTATTTTCGTAATGGTGACTATGCAAAATGCCTCGAAGCAATCGCCCAATACGAACTGCTGAATACCCAGATCTTCCGACGTGATTACGAGTACGCTCGGATTCTCCCTTTGGCAATTATCGCGGCTCATGAAGAACAAGACACTATCTCCTACATTGAAACTGCCACTCGTTATTCTGAAACGATTTTGCGTAATACGACTAACAATGAATGGCCATTACGATACTTTGCCGCCCAAACTTTCATCGAATTGTTTTCTTTGACAAATAATCATGATTATCTTTTGCGTGCTTACGATATTGCACTCAGCAACGTGAATTACATGGTTGAAGAGCAAAAATCCTTGAATTCGACCTATCTGGAGAATGTCAAAACAATAACTGCTGATAAAACCGCTACTAAGTCACAACAGGAGGAAATCAAGCAGTATAACAAGCTTCTAACAGAGAAACGAAAGACAGAGCTGCCTCCAATATACGAACCATTGCTGTTGAACTGTGAATTGCTTTTCTCTTTAGCGGAAGAGCTGGGGATGCCAGAAACAGAATTGCAACGTATTGATGGGATACTGCACGAGAATGGGGAACCGATCTTTCTTATTGAGCCGATCAATGCCCAATATTCAATGAAGAGCGATCCTGATATTGATTCCTTGAAAGAATGCATTGTGTTTGATGGGACATTGCTTTCAATTCCTGTTCAGCTCGTGTCCGAACAGTATTCGATAAAGGTTTCAGTTACAACGGATGGCGAAACCATCGTTTATGATGATTGGACACTTGAAAAAGTAGAACGGAAAGATAAATCGGACATATCAAGTTTTGTAGCTCACTTTTCCAGCAAAGCAATTAAGAAACACAAATTCGCAGTAGGCGCGCGTATCAGCGTAAAAATTCAGCCAGATACGGAATACTCAACATCAATGATCTGCTGTGATTATAACACTGTTGCAGGGAAGACACTGATGGTTTTCGACAAGGCCGAGATTCAGAGGGCTGAATGATGAAACGTCATCTGGCTGGAATAGCAATGGTCGTGATTCTCTGTTGTGTGTCTGCATCGTCGGCAAAAGCACATCCTAGCGCTGCTGAGCACTGGCAAGATTTGAGGTATGTTTTTTTCGGCAAAAGAACCTATTCAAGCATCCGAAGCGAAGCTAAATCTGATTGGCAAGCGATTGAACAAGCAAGTCAGATCTGCATTGATCAATTTGGTGGTTCTCATAAGAGTATGCTTGAGAGTGTCAAACAGAAAACAGGTTTACTGTTCTCAATATCTATTGAGCAAATCGATCTGTTTGCACGAGGAACAAACCATAGATGTTATACTCATCGTGGTTGGGATTATTCCTACCAGGATGATGCTGAGAATGGAGATTGGGTAGAAAAGCGCTGGCCCAAACGAAAAGACATCTTGCGAGAGACAGCGGAAGCCGTTTTCAATTTCAATGGGCTGCCTAGATTGCTCGACGGTTTTGTTGGTTATAATGAAAGATGTGAAGGCTTTTGTAAGCTCGTATACTATGTCCATCTTTTAGGCGATCATATTGAGTTCACAACTTACACATTCAACAGAGCGGCTGGCAGTGAACTGGGTCATGAACAGGTTATTCCACTTGGCGCATCCAGGGGAAATTCGTTGATCTCTGAAATCATTGAGGTTTTCCCTGTTCTGTTCCCGGAACAGGATTATTCCGAGCTCGAACGTAGCCTGACAGCTGCCAATCTCAAAGTCTGTTCTATACTGAACAAGCCGGATGACTTGAAAACCGATGAAGAGTTCCAACAATACCATGAGGCAGCAGTTGAAATACTTGAAATACTGCACGATTACTTACCAAAGCTGCTGCGAAATGAGGTTTTCTTCAACAATGTATTTTACAAGTAAAACAAGCGATAGTGGGAATCCCCTACTGTCGCTTGTTTTATGCTGAACGTGCGCATCCCATGCAACCGGATGCATGGAGTTTACATGGTCTTTTTTCTTTGATCTTGAAAGCTAGGCTTATGTTGGTGCCGCTCATTCTTTTTTGCGAGTTTTTCCAGCTTAGAAGAACATCTCTCGAGATACTTGAAAGAATTATCATATGCTTTCCGAGCGTCTTTTGAGGGATTCTGCTGTTCAATTTGCTGCTTCATCATCGCAATACCGTCCAGCAAAGCCATACGTATATCCTTCAGCGCCTGATGATCCATTAGCCCTGCTTTGATAGAGAAGGAGCAATAAGCCAGAAGTTTGGCACACTCCTGAACGGCGAAGCCCTTCGAGGTGAGCAATGCCATCGCTGTTAAGGAGGCTGTGCCAGACCCAGCTACCCCCAAGAGAGCGCCACCGCCAGCAATTATTGCGGTTCCGCCTGCGACACCCAATCCACCCGCAGCAAGAGAACCGCCGCCTAAAGCAGCCAAACTCGCATTGACTAATGCTATTCCATGAAGGCCAGCAAATGCTGAACCACCAAGAGCAACCGCTATCTGAGGTGCCAGAATCCAAGCAACACCGCCAGAAGCGGCTGTAATAGCAATGATAGACGCTGCAGCCGAGACAGCTTTTTTCGTTTTGTTGTTCAGATAGTCAAAACTTTCACGGTATGCCTTTCTCAAGGAATCAATTTCTTTCGCTGATATGGAAGTTTGACGTTCGGTGAATACCTCTGTTTCATACTGAGAACAAAGAGAAAGCTTAGAATACTTCTTCCCATCGTTTTCAGAAAGTTGTGTATATGGAGTAAAGAGAAGAAGTTCCATTGCAACCAGATAGAACCATCCGGGTGATGGCATTTCTTTGGCAACCATTTGGTTAATCGCGCTATAAAGATCATTCTCGGCATCAATGATGACGATGTTTTGTTCATTGCACAATCCACACCAAGTATTGAGCCATTCCTGTTTCAGCGCTGCTTTAGCTGCTTTTGATTCCCTTGAAACATCGTAAAGAACCTTTTGCCGCTTCAAGCTGTAAAGAATGCTTGTTTGTTCGGGTGTCAGCATCAAGTGTTTCATCCACGCCATCGCATTTGCCTGTGTTCGCTGCTTTCTTTGATACTGGTTTTCGAAGTCTTGGTAAGCTTTCCGAATGTCTTCTGCGATATAGCGTCCATCAGCAACACAAGCAAAGACAAATCGCCCAACGCCAACAAAATTGACTTTCACGAAGAACTGACGAGCAAATGCAGAACCCAACCCATGAGAGTTCATGGCAGCACTAACCGCTGCTTCACTTGTTTCAATAACCATGAACACACCCGTCGCAACCGTGAGCATTCTCGTTAGCGCTCTACTCTTAATCGGCAGAAACGCCTTTGGATCAACCTTCTGCAAATCAGAAATGGTGTGTATTTCCTGACTGGTTATTTCTTTTGCAAATCGGCGAATACTATAGAACGCTCTGACAATGCACTCATTCACAAGAACGGCCACAGCTTGAAGGCCAACATCATGAGCAAGGCCGATTTCTGTGCGCAGGTCAAATGGAACACGGTTGCTCCCATCTTGGTTCATGAAATAGGTTCCGTTGAACAGCTTTGATACGAATGCAGAAAAAGTAACATCTTCATTACGCCCAGGCTTGCAATAATGAATCTTTATGTCATGAATAAGCGGAAGAGCTGACAGTTCTTTCAGTGTAGCAAGAAGCGGGCCAGGAATGCCGGTTCCCGTCCCGGGTGATGAAGACGATCCGGCGAGATCACTGATCAAATGGAATGCCCAGGTGATAATTCCATTAAAGATCTTCTCATGAATCGTTTTTCCAAGGGCTGCTTGATCCGGGAGTTTGCGAACGATGAAAGATCCTTCTGTATCTGTTCCAAACCCTAAGCCTGTGAACTGTGTAAGTAAAGAGAAGAATAAACCAAGAAGCGTGGGATGGTGGCCAAAATCTCTAAGATGGTGTTGCAAGCCACCGCCGAACTCAGAGGTCAGGAGATCAGCTGGAATAGGGAATGCCTTTTCGAGAAAGCGAATAGCACCTGCCAAGGTTTCTCCTTTGTATCCTTTGCTCTGCGCAACCCCAAGAACAAATTGAATGGCTTTTTCTTTACCCCAGTGTTCTGCCTCGGCAAGATTAAACTTTCCTACCCAGAAGATGTCAATTAACGAGCACAGAAGTCCACTTGCAGCCGCAATAGAATAGTCCAAGGCGTCGGCTTTTTGTACCTCATCGACGGCATCGAATGAAAACTCGCATTCTTGCTGTGGTGCTGCTCCGTGATCAACAATACCGCCACCACAAGCAGATTCCTCTTGTCCTGAGGCAAGAAGGCACGCATCGTTTGCCGCTGGAATAATCCATTCATAGGTAAAGTCACCAAATGAATCGTCAGTTGTTGATATTGGAGCGGTACAAACGGCGAGTTTGGTCTTGTTTATCATTGATGCCCCTCCTCGCAGATGAATCACACCAAGACAATAGAGCATTATGTTTATGCGATTGAATAGACCTAAAGATTTCTAACATAGCGTAAGCTTCTATTTGCACGGAGTTTTCTTAATGCTTTGATTTCAATCTGTCGAATACGTTCTCGCGTCAGATTATGCTTCTGTCCAACCTGTTCAAGCGTTTTTTCAGTTCCATCTCTCAGTCCATAGCGATCTGAAAGAATCTCCCGATCCCGCGCTCTAAGTATTGACAGCATTTTGTGTACCGCCTCTGTACGCACGCTGGACTCTACTTTTTCGATCATCTCGTCATCAGTATAGAAATAATGATCATCGTCAACGTCAGCTTCCGCTAACTTATCAAGAGAAAGACAAGGCAAAGATGCTGTTATAATGTCGCACGCCTGATCTCGTTCACATTTTCCTTTCTCGCAGATCATATTGATCACTTTCTCACATTGAAGAATTTGATCGCAATCTACGCAGCCACGTGCCTTAAGAAGAGGATACATGGTAAAAAACAATTCTTTGCGATGGACAGGGAAATACATATTGGGATTGCACGTGCTCTGTTCTCGGGAGATATTCTGGTAAATCCAGAGCGATGCAAAAGAAACGAATGGCCCAGAATGATCAGGATCATATTTGTCTACTGCAATCATCAACCCAATAAATGCATCGCCGACCGTTTCTTCAAGATCAAGGTTATATGCTTTTGCGCGAGAAACGGCAATGCGAACTGCTATGCGCAGATACATCTCGATCATTCTTTTTCGGGCGTGAGTGTTGCCTTCCCTGACTTGGTACTTGAGTCGCCCGACTTCGCCACGCTGAGGCGGCATAATACTCCGGATGCTTTCAATAAGCGCCTTAATTCCCGGAGCCATCTCGATTGCTTCCGAAAATGTCTGCTCATAGTCAATTTGCGCATAGTCGTCATAGTCATCATCATCGGAGCTTACCGGCTTCGGAGCTTCATCATAGATGATAACATTTCTCGACCCCGCCGTTTCCGCTAGCCAGTCGAACTCGCCGATGGAGAGGGAATTATCGTCAGCGCAACGCATAATATCGTCAAACGTGACGTAGCCGTTTGACGCTGCGATTGCAAGCAGTTGATTGAGAGCAGCTTGCCGATTATCCTTCTCCATAGCGAACTTCTCTCCTTAACCGACGCAAAGCTTCATCAATCCGTCAATGTCTACCTCTGCGTTATACCGCTCCTGAATATCTTCAGCGAAGTCATAGAGCCGCTTAACGTAATCTTCCGGCGCACCGCCACCTTCGATCAGCTTTTCGTAAAGCACATCAATGCCGCCGCGCACATACTCATCGAATCGGGCTTCATCTTCTGGAATCTTACCGATATGCCGGAAAGCTTTATCGATCCTCGCCTCCTCATCCGGTTCATACATACTATCAAGCAACATGATCAAGCAGAAATTGAAGGTGAGATCCTCCTGAACCGACAGTACCTGTTCGGCCATGATGCTGTAATCAAGCTCCTCGCCAGTTTCCTCACTCTTTGTATGGTCAAGCTCAGCACGCCGGTTATAGAGGAAGCCAACCAATGGGGCAAAAGCGTATACATCCTTTGCCGCTTTGAAAAACTGAGCTTTGCTCACTCCATCAAAGATTGCCACGAGCTCTCTGGCTTTTTTGGAGTGGATGCCTTTCAGTCGATACGGTTTATCAAACATCTTTTCTCCCTCCGTTAGACCAGTTTTGTCTCGAATTCATTGAGTTTTTCGAACCGATGCCTACTGCCGATCCGGTCACCCATATGCTCTTCGGCAAGGTCGCCATCTGTGTCCTTGATGAAGATCACGACCTGTTCAGCAACTTCCGGAAGTGCTGTACAGACGGTTTTGATTCTCCGTTTGTCGAATGCAGAAAGCGGAGCATCCATAACCAACGGATATGGTTCCGACGACAGCAGCTTGTCATCTTCATTAGTGGCATTCCGATTATCTCTCGCCATCTTGATAATGCCCGTAATAAAGGCAAAAATCACCGAGATACTTTGAGCGGTAGAAGTCTCTACATTTCCATGATAATCGTCGGCATAGACGGAGATATGATACTTGTCATCGATCGTCAGGGCAAGGCCACCTGCGTAAATCTGCTTAAAGATTTCATTAATGGTGTCTTGCAGCCTCGTCCGAACCTCATCTTCACTCTTATTATAGAACTCAACAAGTTCCCGATAAACCCTCTCAGCATAAGCTTTGTAGATCTCGGTCTTTTTGTTGCTCTCATCGAGAAGGGCGAGCTCTCCGCGACGAGTATCTGCCCGTTCTTTACGGCCCTGCGCATCGCCACGGTCACTAATACACTTGTCACGCTCTTCCTGGCTACTGCGGATTGCTTTGTCGCATTGCTGGATCTCCGCATTAATTGCTCTGACTTTCGCCCGCACATCGTCACCGCTGAGTTTTTGCTCAACAGCATGCAAGTCTTCAGAAAGATTGATAATCTCATCTTCTTGTTGGCTGATGACACCTAAGTGCTCTGTCACTTGATCAAGCAGATTCGTCTGCTGCGCGCCGCTGACCCGTCTGACTGCTGCTTTCTTAAAGTCGCTTATATTCGCGCTTAGTGATTTTGGCGGCAGATAATCAATCAGACTCTTGACCTTCTCATAGGGTACCGAACCTTCCGTAAGATGTGTTCCACAGATACAAACTTTCTGATGAAGCAAATATTCGATTGTATCGCCGTGCATATGCGGAATATCTTTACCTGTAAAGTCTCGGTTCTGAAGCATCTGCATTGCTTTTTGCGTCATCCAGAGTGAGAGGAAAGAGCCAATATTTCCGGAAAAGTCCAAGCATATAGCTTTTACCATGTTGGACCGAGCTTGCTTTGCGGCGGCTATTCTTTTCTCCAGCTTCTCTTTTTGGCTCTGCCACTTCTCGCCGTCTTCGTATTGCTTTAACTCTTCCGTCTTCTGTGCTTTTCTGGTTTGGGCAAGTTCGATCTGTCGATCTAATTCATTTATTCTGGCATTGAGCTTTTCGATCTTTTCATTGCATTCTTCGATAGTCCTTGTAAGCTCCGCGATGCGAGTATTACTGCTTGCATCATAGCTTGCTTCATATTGACCAATGACGCTCGTCTTGCTGCCCGGATTGAGATGCTGGATGGCCTTTTCCATTCCTTTGAGTCCCAAGAGACTACGAACGGCATCCGCAAAGTCAGTGGCTTTTTTGTGCGTCGAGATATCCTTGCTCATTCGCTCGATACGCTCGCCATCAAAGAAGAAATACTTTGAAAGCTCCTTCGGCAGAATACTTTTTATCTCTGTCTCCCGAAGGGTGGGCTTAATGGCGGTCGTGTTTCCGGTTTTATCACGGCGCAGAATATCAAAGACCGTATTTGCACCCTTAATGTTACCAGAACCATCCTTGGTGTAGGTCTGCTCGCGGGTGATGGTGTATGTGTTTTCTCCATGCTGAAGCACAAGCTCAACCGAGACTTTTGCACTTTGGCCAGAAAGCAGTTTGTTTGCCACGAGTCGATTCAGGATCATTTTGTCGGAGAATTCCGTTTCTCCGTACAAGCACCAGAAGAAAGCCTGAGCAAAGGTCGTCTTGCCAGTACCATTTTCTCCGAGAATGATCGTGACGTTCTTTCCGTCTTTTCCTGATGCGAAAGCAATCTCCTCATTCAGAAACTGACGAAAGTTTACCAGCTTAATTGATTGCAGCAGCATTGGCTTCCTCCTCAATCCGTTTCTTAATTGCCCTTACCATCTCAGGGTCAGTTTTGCTTCGAGTTTTGTTATTCTGATTTTCCATCAGAATAATCCACTTCTTGAGGCGTTCCACCGCCTTGTCGTTGACCTTGACTTCTTCTGACATCAGAATTCCTCCTCATCCGGCTCGTCGCTTGTAATGTGATATGCGTCTTGTATTTCCCAGATCAGGCTCTCTGCGTCCATCGGATTCATTGAGAGTCGACCGAATTCCTTGATCCTGGCTAATTCGTTTCTGACCAGAGCCATATCGCGCTTAGCTTGATCCTCCGTCATAGCTGATACGGAATCCAAGGGTCTGGGGAGAGTTACAAAGTCATAAATCTCCGCAAATTCCTTGCCTGGTGCTTTTCTCAGAACTCTGCCTCGACGCTGGATGTATTCTTTCGGGTTTGTCGTACTCGCAAGAATAAATGCCGTTCGAATTCCTGGTATGTTGACGCCTTCGTCCAAACACTTGATGGCAACGATTGCTTGAAGCCTGCCCTTCTTCTGGAATTGATCGATGATAAGTGCCCGCGTTTCCATATCCTCATCGGCAGTAAACTTAGATACTGACATGCCAAGCTCATTTCCCAAAATGTTTGTCACGGCCTCAATCTGCCGAACATCTTCCTCATCCGTCGAGGATCGATCCGCCCGTTCATCGAGAACATTCGTCGCACCACAGTAAACAAGCAAGTTGTTTTTCCGAGCATATGGGAGGATTTGCTCTCTTAAAGCTGTAAGTTTTTCTGTTGCGCCGGCAACAATTCGTGAGCGTTGTAAAGCCAAAATCTCTCCACGCTTGTTGAGCTTCCATTTACCCCTCTTATCTTTTATCAAGCATTTGCTCATTTCATAAGAAAGCTGCTCGTAATGCAAAAGCTCATCATCATTGAGGTAAACCACCACAGGGAAATACTTATAGCGTGTCAGTTTATCCTCATCAATGGCACGGCTGAGCGGATACTCGATACACTTTTTCCCAAAAAAGTTATAAAGCAGTGCAGTCCCTTCGTCGTCGCGGTGTCGCTCAAGCGTAGCGGAAAGAGCCAAACGATAAGTGAACCGATCATCGAGACATCTCGCATACGTACGGGCTCCAAAATTGTGTGCCTCATCGACCACGAGTAAAATCGGCATCTTGATCTTACTGATCTGTTCCTGGACGTAGTCACTCGCAAATGTGGCGTTGGTCGTGACGAAGCAGAAAAACCGCTTGTCATTTCTGATCTTTTGGTCCCGGATGGCATTGGAAAGTCTCTTTTTCCAGTCCTTCTGCGCCGAGGCGCTATAGCCAATAATCGGCTTCATATTGAACTTAACGATGTCCTCAACCCATTGCTCAACCAGATGCTGGTACGGGCAAACGATAATGACCGCAAGTTCGTCATCCAAATCCTCAGAAATTTTTGCAATAGACCCAAGGCCCGTATAGGTCTTACCGGTACCGGTCGCCATGTCGTAAATTCCGCGATAGTTCTCTCCTGCCCAAGAAGCAATTGCCTCTTTTTGGTACTCGTGGAACTCAATCTCTTTCGGCACTCTTGCGCCCGTCGGTTGCGAGAAAGCGGAGCCAGAATGCCTATGTCGCGCCCCAGAGTACTGTTGTCTGTCAAGTCCAAAGTCCGGAGCCTTTTTACGGTACTTTTCTATTAGCGTTTCGGTGACTTTCGGGAACTCCAGCACATGAATATTAGGCTCGGTATCATTCCAAATCGAGAAGAAAGCGTTTTGTTTGAGTGTCACTCGCTCTTGTTCACTCTCATCTCCCCAGCTACGGAACACGTCGATGGTTTCATAGTTTACCAGCATTGCGGTCGCCGACTCATTCATCGAGCCAGAAAAGGCAACATGATTGCCCTCCGCATCCGTGATAATTCCCATTTTTTCGTGGTACATTCCGATGCCCTTGGAGTCCTCAGTATAGGCGATCCTAATATCAAGTACCCCAGTAGCAATCAGATTTGCCAGAAGATTTAGTCGCTCCATCGAATAGTAATCGATATGCTCATCCGATAAGGAAGCAATCAGCGCGCCTTCGATAATCTTGTCCCTGTCGGCATAGCCTTTCTTGATGGCATCAATATCTTCTTCGGAAAGATATGGTGAGGCAACAATTTGAATTTTGCCGCCAGCCTCTGCCATAGCAGCGATGCCTTTGGATATCTCAACGAGAGACGATGAAGAGAAGAAGCCAACAGCCCTTTGATAAAGCGTCGCATCTTTAAGCAACGGGATGTAGAAATCCTGTACCACATTGTCAAGCAGGGAACGATACTCCTTTTTTAGCTCGACATCTTTCAGACTCACACCATCGCCTCCTCGCTTTATAGGTTCGCCTCGATGTCGTCGAGCGCATCTTCTAATTCTTCAAAGTCCTGATCGTTTGTCAGTGAGTTCACGCTGAACCGTATCGTTCCTGCAGGATACGTACCAAGGAACTGGTGCGCTTTTGGCGCACACTGTAGTCCCGTCCTGACTGAAATTCCTCTTTCAGCAAAGATGCTCCCGGCACTGTCGCTACTGACTCCATTAATCAGTACAGAAACGATCCCAACGTACTCCCGCCCCTCAACATTTCCAACGATTTTTATAAAGTCATAGGCATTGAGCAGTTTGACCAATTGTCTCCGTCGTTTCTCTTCCTCTCGAAAGAGTTCAGAAACCGATCGAGTCTTTATCCATTTGAGTGCAGCGTTCAGTCCTGCGACACCCGCGATGTTAAGCGTCCCCATTTCGTAACGTTCCGGCAAGCTGCTCGGCATTTGCTGATTTGCCGAATCGTATCCTGTGCCGCCAAACAGCATAGACGGGAGATCAAAATCTGATTTCATGATAAATCCGGATATACCGGTCGGCCCCATGAGGGTTTTATGTCCCGCAAAAACTGCAAAATCAACTGTCTCAAGTCCAGCATTTAGATCAACCAGTCCAGCTGTTTGCGCCATATCAACAAGCGTAACGGCTCCGTATGTCTTGCCGAGAGAGAAGATTTCTTCGACTGGAGCCACCAGTCCAATCACGTTACTCGCGTGGCTAACGATGATAAGGTCAGGTTTCAGCTCTTCAAACTGATAACGGATTCTTGGAATATCATATTGGAGCGAATCGGACACCGAAAGATCTGTCACGGTAACTACTCCTGACCGTTCAAAGTGATGCAACGTCCGAGTCACCGCATTATGCTCGAATGGACTGATATAAACGTTCCGAACTCCCCCGATGATCATGCCCTGGATAATCATATTGAGCGCGATCGTAGCGGTAGGGGTGAAAACAACTTGCTTTGCAGGGCAGTGCAACAGTTCTTTTAAGAGATTGCGAGTCTCCTCAATCACTCCCTTAGCTGATCTTGCCAGCGCATAATCGCCTCGACCGGCACTCCCACCATGATTCCGATAGAATTCGTCCATGAAGGAATAGACGCATTCCGGCTTAGGATATGTTGTTGCCGCATTGTCAAAATACGCCATCGTCTTCCTCCATGCTCAGCAGAGTTTTTTTATGACTTCCATCAGTATCTGGCGCTTTTCTTGTTCTGAGATCGAGTGCCCCATAGCATCAAGCGAGGCCGTAATCTGGTTAAATAACAACTTACCTCTGGCCGAGACCTCGACCTTATCAAAGCGCCTCACAGTTTTCTTTCCGTCTTCGTCAGCAAACGTTACCTGATAACTTGAGGTCTCGTTTATCGTCTCGGCAACCGCCGTGTCATGGAATTCCTTCGCCGTCTGCATGTATTTTACAAGCGCTGCGAAATAAGCCTTTTCTGTCTGTCCATCCCAGTCTTCGATTCGAAGACCAGTTGCGAGCTTCGCAAGCCTTGTGATGAACAAATCTTCGTCGTTGGTTGCGCTTCTAAGGTGCTGCAAGAATCGTTCCGTTCCGTCAGAGAAGAGCTGCTCGAAGCTCTTCGGATCTAAGGATTCACACCATTCCTTGACTATTGCGGTGAGCGTAGCCTTCTTACCAGACTCTTTGTCCTCTTTGGGGAGAAAACAGAGTTTAGTCTCCTCAATCAGATGCTTTTTGAGTTCGTTGAGCAGTCCATCATAAATTATCTTTGCGCTAACAATATCTCCGGCCGCATCCGCCGTAAAATCATCATAGGCGAACGTGGTAGGCAGCTTTTTGAACAGCAGATCCGATCCGCTTGAATTCGCTCTGAGGAGCTTTATCATCTCTTGCTGGCGTTTCCCGATTTTAATGCCATTCGGACGAACTTTGCATTCTTTGGAGAATTTAGGAAGCGCCATATACCAACGCCGCATCGCGTTTGCAACGTAATCATACGAGCTTCCGGCTTTATCCGCCTCGACAACATAGTCGCCAAATACCATTGCAAGTCGAGCTATATAGTCTTCTTTTTCTGGGTTCCAATCAAGGTATTCAATCGAGAAACTGCTCGGCTCACTGTTGATCTGAACCAGCACATCCACGCTCGTCTGTACCGGCCCAAAACGGTCATTAATCACGACCTGTTGCCGATAGTTGTGCATGACTACGGCCACATAGATCGGGATCAAACCATTACGCAGACCAATATGGTTGTTCGGCGAGGTTAGCCTATCATATAGCACTGAGAAACTAATCCGCCCATTCTGACGAGCCTCAAGCACAAAGTTCTCTATCGTTTCGAGCATGTTCCGCATTGCCGCGTCCGCCGGATGCAAATTGAGTTGAGCAATGCCTCCCTCTTCGCACCAGATACCCGTCCGGAGCAACGTACTGCGCATAATGGACACCTCTTGCCCCGTGCCAGAAAGCCCGAGGTTTGGTTCCAGCTCGTTCCTAAGCAGCGCACTTATGATCTTATTGCGGCTATTTGCAGCAATGCTGGTTATCTCGTTCTTGTTGACAGATTCATTGTTAATAATTGGAGTGAGTCCAAATACTCTGTCGCAGATTTGAGACATCACTTCGGTCAAGCCAGACTTCCGATGAACGTTTTTAATCTCTCCATCATGATAATATACCGAGCGATAGCTTTCCGGATGCGTATACGAGCTGATGAATCCATTAATGACTTCCTGCAAGTCCTCGAACACAACTTCGTACTCATCGAATAGAACGGGATCATTGGCGGCCTGATCCCGAAGCTGTTTCACTGCGGCATATTCTCGGATCACTCCATCAATTGCTTGGAAGTGTTTAGGAAGTACAAAGATGAAGCGATCATAGCTCTTGCTGGTTTTCTTGACGATACCAGATATTTCTTTAAGCTGAGCTTCGCTATGCGGTATGATCCCGTAAATGACGCCATCCGACTGAATAGTCTCGCTCTTTACGTTCCAGTCAACATCATCAGAAATCTCGCACCCGTCGATAAACTGGAAGCTGAAGAACCTCGTCATCTCTCGTTCGTCATTGTAGCGCGACGGATACATATAGTTGTCGAAGTTGGAGGCATTAAGCACGCTCTTTGCCGTGACTCGACCAGCTTGAGTTTCCATTAGGTCATGGATCTTCTGCCGGATATCGACACCCGACGTCTTCTTAAGCCGCAGATAGTCATTGCTCCGCTTGATATAAACAACGTATTCTTTCTCGATCAGATCGGTAATTGCTCGCTCGATCTCCTCGACGTCGTAGCTTCCAGAATAGATGCCAATGATTTGCTCTTTGGTTGGACTGAGCCGCTCGAACTGTTCGAGAATGTAAATCAGAGAAATAGTCTTGACGATCTTGCTTCCGAGAGTACCTTCCGGAAGCTGGTTGAGGATGGTACTCGTTAGAACGAAAGTATCATGGATACCTCCCGAATATACCTCCTTCTTAAACAGCGGTTCAAAGTAATCATAAATCTGATCAGGCGTTACCAGAGTAAAATCATTCTCATAGACATCAAGGAACGAAGCAAGCGTAGCAGTTCCTTCCGCAGACAGGAAGGTAAAGAGCGTGCGTTCGTTCTGTGCAACGCGCTCAGACAGCCTCGGGAGGATAAAGGTCGAGACCGGGTGAAGCGGGAAACATCCTTTTATTGCCGTCTCAATCTCTCCTTGAGCATCGGTGAACATCTGATGCTTCCGGTAGCGCGTAAAGAGGGCATCAAAGTCTGGAGCATGCACATTGCAGAACGCTCTCCAGCGAGGTTCCTTGTGCTGGATAACAGAGGAAATAATCTCGTAGGTTTGGGTAAAGTTATTGTTCATGCGGATGTGCTTGAAGCGCTCAGACACGCCCCGCCAGCCATCCGTTTTTTCTTTAGGAAGCTTGTCGATATAATTGCTGATCTCCTTATGAGAGATGAGCATCAGATGAAGCTGCAGGGAGCCGCTTCGGCAGCACTTCTCCGCAAAATCCTGCAGCATTTTCGTGTCGCTGACCGAAGCGTCGACAATGTTGGCTTCCAGGAATTTACTGAATTCGTCGTAAACCACATAGAGACCCGTATATCCCATCCGATTGAGGCTCTTTGCTACGCTCTCATAGAGATCAACAACATCGAAACCAAGGAACGGATTGAATACGCTTCCGGCGGTCAGCGTCGGATAGATTCGCTCAAAGGTTTCATAAGCGACCACATCATAGTTTTCAAGGCGCTCGATCAAAACACCGACCGGCTCGTCAATTGCTTCTTGGAACTTAGCAAATGTCTCAGGAAAATCTTTCTCCCAACGATAAATTACATTAGTTGCGGCCCGATAGTTGGTATCCGGCATAGCCGATAAAAGACCATGCTCAGAAAGCGTTCTCTGGAGAGAAAGCAGAAACGCTTGTGTGAGGCTTGTATTGCTGCCGCTAATCACGACGGGGAGGATCTTATTCTCACTCTCATAGTAGTTTTGCACAAGCCAATAAAGCCTCGGATTCTCTTGGATCTTCGGCATCATCTTCTCAAAAAGCGCCAAGTCGCGTTTCAGAAGCATCGAAAGGATTGAGAGCACAATATGAGACTTGCCCTTACCATATGCTCCAATCAGCACTCTGGCCCGATCGGTCGATGCCGGGTTGATACTGAGCAAGATTTCTTCAAGCAAGCTCAGCGCAGACTTTGTCGGAATAAAGTTCCTGAGTTTGTCATCGCATCCGAGATCGTACCCGATGTTCACAGAGTATTGGAATCCCGAGGCGACAGAAATCATATCACGCATTTTGTGCCTCCCGACTCTGCTCATCAATAGAAGAATAGAAGCGCTTTACACAGTCTAAGAAGTCCTGATCGGTCTGAATGGTAATCACGTCGAGACCCGCCGTTCGGTTTATCTTGATAAGCCCTAACCGTTCGATCCGGTACAAGGCATCAAGCATGGTAATAGAATCAAGATTAAACACCTTGCCGATGTTGCATGGAGCGGTCAGAAGTTCATTCAGACTTATCTCGTTTCTGCCATCTGCATTCTTAACGATGACCGCCATGACAACATAGGGGTTTAGGGTATCACTTGCGGGGATACTCTTTTTATAAGTCTTCTTTCGCTTGTTGAGAATATCAACCAACCCGAGCTCACCGAAGGGACAGTCAATGTTGTTTTCCGGGTTTACCCGATCCGGGTTCGACTTGTAGCGCGGGAGATAAGTGTTTATGATACACTGAAAATCATCGTTGAGAGACCTGATGGCATAATCCGTCTCTGTATCTTCCATTTTGATATACTTTTGCAGCGCTGCCACAAAATCTTCCCGCGAGAATTCCGACATAGAGAACTCGTTAAAAAAGAAATACCAAGCTGTTGCCTCTTCTTTCTGCGAAGCGAGGCAATATTGCAGAAGGTAAAGCGTTCCGAGTTCCTCGATATAGGTATCATGCTCATAGATCAGCTTTCCGAGGTCAGTGAAGCTCTGAATCCGCTTTCCTTTGTTCGGCTCTTCTGTAAGACCGATCGTCTGGAGCCAATACCTGAGCGCCTTGACCATATTTGCACCAATCCCGAGGACATCCATCGGATTCTCATCATGCGCAATGAACACATCGGGCTTTTTTGCGACGCAACGCATGCCCTTGGAAAGCCATCCTTTCCTGATAAAAAATGTGTCGTGCGCCCGAAATTTCATTGGCATTGTCCTGTCCTCCAACCTTTACTTCGTCCTAAGATACTTGTCCATCATGCATCCACCATCGAGATACTTTGCGGTCATGCACATTTTACAGTGGATACATTTCTTCGGATCAACATAATAGCTATCCCCGATGATGGAGATCGCCCCCTGCCTACAGATAGACTCACACTTAAGACACTTTCTGCAAGCGTTAAACTTCCTAATCTGGTAGCCGACCATCCGTTGTAGATCGTCATGGTCTGCCACATTCATCGTCCTGACCTTGACAGCGTAATCGTACCCATCCTGATTGAACGGTTGAATTGACAGGATCGGAACGTTAGTTTTCACGTCGAGAATGATGGTTTCCCGAAGCAGCTTCTTACCGAGCTCCGGAGCAACCCTTCCAAATGGCACAAACATTCCGACGAGTTCATCGTCAAACGGTCTAACTAGCCGATAGATTTTCGCATGATCCTCTGTCGTGCAGTTCGTAAAACGTATTTTCACATCTCCGGCAGAGGGAAGACCATTTCCGCCTTGTCGTGCTTTCCATTTCCCGCTATCGACATAAACCTCCGGGTCTGGTTTACCGATCTTCTTCGCAAAATCGATGAGGAATTCACGCCATTTTTTCGATTCCTCTGGCATGTAGATGCGAGAAAGGAACTGCGCCCGCTGGTTATTATTGGGGCAGCACCAGCATCCCACACGATCGTAACCGAGGCGGTAAGCTGCGTTAAATTCCACTTCTTCCGCTAGCATATAGAGCCAGATATCGATGTCTTTCCAGAAGAAGATCGGCGAGGCTACGGTTTGCTGCTGAATTTTGACAGACTCGGCATCATCTTCAATCCGGTTATACTTGCTTCGACTGACTGACTCTGATTTCCTAATCCCGTAGAACGTCAAAATCTGCTGGCTGCGATACATGCTGCTGATGATCCTGGTAATTGGCCCAGTCTTGAACATCGAGCAACACCAGCGCATCATCCTCGCGGGAGGCCCAATATCCTCGCACACATCATAGAAGACCTGCTCGTCGTTATGTGCGACCATAAAGATTGCCAAGGGATGGCTTTCGCGATAGTGATTGGCATATTCGATGGTGGCAGGAAACTCAAGCGTCGTGTTCCCGAAAATGTGTACCAAGCTCGGATTACTTAGAGCCTTTGTGACAACGTCTGCCGTCACTGTTGAATCCTTGCCGCCAGAGAAAGAGATTACAATATTCTCTTCTTTAAACCTCTCAGCTGCTTTCCGAACAAACGAGAAGGCTTCGTCCTTCAGATAAGCCAGCCTATGCTGATTGGCCAAAACAAACCTGTGGATGTTTTCGTCGAAGAACGTGTAGTCTATGGCGTCAGCAGACTTCTCAAGCAGATCATTGATCTTATCGATATCCGCCGTTTCAAAAGTCTTTGTGGAGATAGACAGAGACTTCCCGTCGATATAGTAACGGCTCCCCGTTGCCCAGACGGATTTCTGCATAAGAGCATCTGGTGCTTTGTCGAGAAGCAAAGCGATCAGAAGCCTTTCCTCTGGGAAAACAGGCCTAAGATCGGCGGTCAAGTATCGAGTCTTTCCATGACAAACTGGGCAAATACCTTTATCTGCCGCAGTGGATACATGGATAACCGGTATTCTGCAATCGTTGCACCAGTAAATCTCGACCGGAAGGTCTTCTGACGTTTCCAATCCGCATACTGGGCAGATAGCCTCGTTGGTCTCGAGATTGCAGTTTTTGCACCACATCACCTTAGTCTCCTTCTCTACAGAGTTTGATACCCGGTTGGCTATCCCCAAAACTGGACTCAGTCGAATTCAACAATGTCCTCAATCTTGCAATCAAGCGCCTCACAGATCTTCCTGAGCACTTGCGTTGAAACATCGCCGCCTTTGCCCATCTTGGCGATCACGTTAGTTGAGAGTCCTGCCATCTCTCGGAGATCCTTTTTCCTGAGCTTCTTGTCAATAAGAAGCTTCCACAGTTTGTTGTAGTTCATCAAGTGCCCTCCATATTCGATACGAGGAAATTCAGCAGAAATATCAGAAAAATTATAGCAGAAAAATGAAGAAAAAGCAAATTTTGTTTGAGATTTGCAAATAGTAATAGCTTTTCGAGATTCTGCGCTCCTGACAAATCAATTGAACAATCCTATGAACATAATATTGAACACAGAGGGAGGATAACATTGAAAAATGATTCTTTTTCAAGAGTAACAAAGATTAGTTGAAAAGTAATCCGTAACGAAGTAGGTAGCGAAGCTCTGAACACAGCGTTGTTCACCTTGCGGATACTATTTGATTACTTCCTGCGCTTGTAGTCCTCGTCGATGCGTTTCTTCCAATCGCACCCCAGCGGTTGACTGCACCGCACAGCGCAAATGGTCTCGCTGAGCACCTCGTAATTGAGCGCAGTGCCTTCGCTGTCGCTGTGGTAATTCACAGCGCGGTCGGCATCGATACCAAAGTGACCAGCCGTCTCCACCGCATCGATGTTCGCGCCGAGGAACAGGAACTCCCAGCCGTAGCGGCTCTTCTGCCGCTCGATCATCTGCTTCACACGGTCGCTGCTGTAATGACGGCTGGCGTTCTCCATGCCGTCCGTGGTGATCACAAACAGCGTGTGCTCCGGGCGATCCTCCTCACGGGCATACTTGTGGACGTTGCCGATGTGGTGAATCGCGCCGCCGATGGCGTCCAGCAGCGCCGTGCAGCCGCACGCGACATACTGCCTTTCGGTCAGCGGCTCGACCCGCCGGACGTCGATGCGGTCGTGGATGACCTTGCTCTCGTTGGAGAAGAGCACCGTCGAAACAAGCGCTTCGCCCTCAGCGGCCTTTTGCCGCGCAATCATCGAATTAAAGCCGCCAATCGTGTCCTTTTCTAGCCCCGCCATGGAACCGCTGCGATCCAGAATGAAAACAAGCTCCGTCAGATTCTTCTTCATGGTTGTTGCTCTTTTCAGTCAGCCTTGCTGTTTACCGTTGATGTGTACCCGCCATAGCGCTCCTCCCACCGGGTGACGATCTCGCGCAGATCGTCATGGAGAAGGGCAAGCGCCTCATCGCGCAGGCGTACCATCGTATCATCCAAGCCGTTTCGGGCGTAGAAGGGCCAGGCGATGGCACAGGTGATGTCGGTCAGCGTGTCGCAGTCCCCGCCCAGCGAGACCGCCGTGCGCAGCGCGTCCTCAAAGCTCACGGACTCCAGAAACGCCGTGATAGCCTGCGGCACCGTGTCCTGACAGGTTTCATCAAAGCGATAGCGCGGCCTGATTTCGTCCACCGTTTGCTCAAGCGGATAGAAGTGCTGCTCGATGTAGCTGCGGATGCCGTTCCTGCTTTCCCCAGTGCGCGCCAGATAGATGGCTGCCGCCACCGCTTGCGCGCCCTTGATGCCCTCCGGGTGGCTGTGCGTCACCTCGGCGGACTGCTTCGCCAGCGCAAGTGCTTCGTCCAACGTGGCGGCGACGTCTCCGCACGGGGAAACGCGCATCGCGGAACCGTTGCCAAAGCTCCCGTAAGGTTGGGGATCGGAGGAAACCAGCCAGTGCCGGAAGTGCCTGCCGTAGCCGCCCATCGGGCAGGGGTACTTCGTCGCGATTTGACACATAGAGGTCACGGCATGGCTCTTGAAGCCATCGTGGCTTTCGCCTGTCTGCATCAGCGCACTTGCCACTGCAACGCTCATCAGGCTGTCGTCGGTGGTGTTGCTCCCCGGTGCAAACAGCGGAAAGTCCTTTGTCTTGATGCTGTGAAACTCGTAGGTCGAGCCTGCGATGTCGCCGATGATCGCTCCGATCATGAAAAACGCCTCCCTGTCTTTGATGAACACAGTCTATCAAAAACAGGGAGGCTTGTGGTCGCTTCCAAAGCGACAAATCAGTAACCAAGCGGCTGCAGGTCGAGCCCAAAGAGAATCTGGTTGATTTCCATGATGTCGTAGTTGCCCGTCATGATGCAGTATTCGACGACGATGTCCGCCTTGCTGCTGTGGGACAGGGCAAAGCCCGCCTTCATAAGCATATCCTTCGTTTCATCCAGCGACAGCTCCAGCGCGATGGCAAACGCCAGCGCCGTCTGCTTGCTGGGCCTGTAATCCGGGATGTTCTTGATCTTGTTGAACAGCCTGCGATCCACGTTGGCCCGCTTGTAGCATTGCGCGTCGGACATGTGCTTTTCGTCGATCTTGCGGACGAGCATCTGCGCGAAGCTCTCGTCCACCTGACGAAGCATATCACGAAGGCTGGCGTCCGAAGCCATGGACGGTGCGCGGCATTCCTCCGGCTCCGCTTCGGTTGCCTTTGCCTTTTCCAGATACCGGCGCTGAAGCCGCATCCGTATGGATTCGCTGGGCGCACTCAGGCGCTCATCGACGTACACGTCGTCGATGTAGGCTTCGATATCCTTGAAGAGCTTGCTGCTAACCTCAAAGGCGTCCTTCGAGAACACGACGATGTAGACCGTCATGTCGTGGTCGAGCAGGAACTGCGTGATGGTGTCCATCGCCACCTTGAGTGCCTGCGCCTTGGGATAGCCGTAGACGCCGGAGGAAATCAGGGGAAAGGCCACGCTCTCGCAATGGTATTTGTCCGCAAGCTCCAGAGAGTTCTGATAGCAGGCGGTCAGCAGCTCACGCTCGCCATGATGACCGTCCTGCCAGATGGGGCCTGCGGTGTGGATGACGTATTTGCACGGCAGGCGGTACCCGCGGGTGATCTTCGCCTCGCCGGTTCTGCAGCCGTGCAGTGTCCGGCACTCCTCAAGCAGCTGCGGCCCCGCGGCACGATGGATCGCGCCGTCCACGCCGCCGCCACCCAGCAGGGTCGTGTTGGCGGCGTTGACGATGGCATCCACCGACATCTTCGTAATATCGTTTCTGACAATCTCAAGCGGCATGGGACTCTCCTCCTTGCGCCGGAATCAGGTTTCTTATGCAGACCAGTATTCCATTTCTGTCAGTGCGGCAGCAACGACCTCTTCCGCGTTATAGCCCAGATTCAGCCAATTGGGAGCAGCGTCCGCCGGCAGCAGCACCGGCATACGGGGGTGGATAAACGCGATGCCGGGGGCCGCGTCTCGGGTCAGGATGGTAAACGCCGGGACGATCACGCCGTCATGATTCTCCAAATGGTAGATGCCTGCCAGATACTGCGTATCCGCGTGTGCGGGACGAATGGCGTATTTCGTCCTCGCAGCGCCGCGCCTCTCCCACTCGAAGTAGTGGCTGGCAGGGATGACGCAGCGTCGCTGGCGCATGCCGTCTTTGAACATGGGCTTTTGCGCAGCGGTTTCAGAGCGGGCGTTGATGATGGGGCGACCGTTGGGGAATGCGTATCCCCATCGCATGGCAAAGGGCTGGACATCCTGCTTCCGGCTGTTCGCCAGCACCGGGACAATATCGGAGGGGAAGATCTCGCCGGAGGTTTTCAGCCCTTCCGGCGTCTTTTTGCGGTTCAGTTCGTCAATCATCCGGCTGAGTTCATCGGATAGGTCATCCTCGGCGATGTAGTAGCGACCACACACGGACAATTCCCCCTCTCTGATGGTTGTACAGTGTGATTCCTTAGCCACCATTATAGCAGGTTTTCTGATCCTCTTCCACTATAATGTCCCTCGGAAACCACCCGTCACAGAGGGTGCAGAGAAGGTCGAGTGCAAGGATTTTCGAGCGGTGTTAGAAATGCTAACGGGAATCATTGAATCCGCTAATCCCATCTAAACGACGCCTCTAATGGGGGATGTGGTGAGCCGGGAAGCACGCCCGAAAACGGTCCCCGAATTGCCGAAAAAGCCCTCAAGAGCCGTGAAAATCAAGCCGGGCTGCCAGGTCTTCTCAGAACGGCTTGCAGCGTCGCACAAAATAATTAGCACGAAAATTCTAATGAAGGAAAAAGCGCGTTAGAAATCGGGCCGAAAAATTAGAAATCTGCTAATGGCTTCTTGAAATAATGAGCAGGGGCACCGGCTCCACTGACACCAAAAATAGAAAAACCCCCGATTCCTGAGCGGAGGGCTGTTAGCAGCTTTTTGGCTCGGAATCGGGGATTTTTCGGTGGTTTTGGCGCACCCGGCGGGATTCGAACCCACGGCCTACCGCTTAGGAGGCGGTCGCTCTATCCTACTGAGCTACGGGTGCATGTGCCGAAAAACTCAATATTTTCAAGGGTTTTCCGGCATTTGATTGTTATGATCTTATTTTCATTTCTGCTAACGAATCGGCCTGTTTTAGGTCTCTCGTGTTAGCAGGATGTTTGCACTGCAAACTATTCTGTGGGGACAAAAAACCAGCGCTCACATTTCATTAGCAGAAATGTGATAGGCAGAAGGAGATGCGTCCGACGCAAGTCGAACCCTTGACCCGCTTTGCAAAACACGCTACGGATTCGGTCGAGCTCTTTCTTAGGAGGACGAAAGACTGTTCGCCTTTGCGTGCCTTCGAGTGCCCTGGAATGCCTTATTTTACTGGATTTCTAACGAATGTGGGTGTTCGCATTTCCCTTGAATATACCCCGCAAATCCCGGGGTGCCGTTAGCAGAATGTTAGCAGTGCTAAAAAATGTGGCGGGACAAAAAACCAGCCGCCACCAAAATTAGCAGGAAAAATGGCGCAATATTTTGCGATAAAAACATAATTGTTTGCCGTGTTGGCGCATGCAACAATTTACATAAAATGGGGGCCAATGAATAAACTACATCCTACTGTGGGCCCTGTTTATTTTGTACCGAGAAAGAGAATCGCTTGCTATCAAGCCGATAATGCGATAAAATGAAAGTGGAGAGTTATAAGCATATGGCTTTGAGAATCAATGCGCCGCGGGAAAAGGAGGTCGCATATGGATAAAAAGATGTTGCCGGTCGGTCTGGATAGCTTTGAGAAGATTCGTCGACTCGGATACTATTATATGGATAAGACGCTACTCATCCAAGATGTACTGACCAACCGAGGCGACGTGAACCTGTTCACCCGTCCCCGCCGGTTTGGCAAGACGCTGAATATGAGCATGCTTTGGAGCTTCTTTGAGATCGGCTCGGACAAGTCACTTTTCAATGGACTTGCGATTAGCGAGGAGAAGCAGCTTTGCGAGGAATATCAGGCGAGGCATCCCGTCGTTTTCCTTTCGCTCAAGGGCGTGGAAGGGTTGACGTATGAGGAAGCCATTGCGCGATTGGTCACGCTGATCTCCACTGAATGCAAGCGACTGGATTATCTTGAGAAAGCACCTGATGTCAAAGAAGATGATCGGAAGATCTTCCGTAACCTTATGGCTCGGCAACCCGAGGAAGATGAACTGCAAGATGCCCTCGTAACCTTAATGCGGATGCTCCACGCGCACTACGGCGAGCAGGTGATTTTGCTGATCGATGAATACGACGTTCCGCTGGACAAGGCTCACATCAATGGGTACTACGACCAGATGGTAGCCTTCCTGCGGGGCTTCTTCGGCGAAGCGTTCAAAACCAACCCGGATTTGTTCTTCGCGGTGGTGACAGGCTGCCTGCGCATCTCGAAGGAGAGCATCTTCACGGGGATCAACAACCTCAAGGTGGATACCATCACGGATACGCGCTATGACGAATATTTCGGCTTTACGGAAGCGGATGTAAAGAAGCTGCTGGCCGACTATGGCATGGAGTATGCCTTGGAGGACATGCGGGCGTGGTACGACGGCTATCACTTCGGCAATGCGGACGTCTATTGCCCGTGGGATGTAGTCAATCACTGCGACAAGCTGCTGGATAATCCAAAGGCCAGACCAAAGCCCTACTGGAATAACACCTCGTCCAACGCGCTGGTGAAGCAGTTTATCGACATGGCGGACGCGACGACGCGTGGCGAGATCGAGCAGCTTGTGGCGGGAAAGACGATTCGCAAAAAGATCGTGGAGACGCTGACCTATGGTGAATTGACAGAGAGCATCGACAATCTATGGAGTGTGCTGTTCCTGACGGGATACCTGACGGTGGACAAGAACGCGCCCGAGGATGAGGATGACTACACCAGCCTCGTCATCCCCAACCGCGAAGTGAGGGAAATCTTTATCGAGAAGATCCAGAAGTGGTTCGCGGAGAAAGTTGTCACACAGAAGAACAGTATGGAAAAGCTGTGTCGCGCACTGGAAAGTGGGGACGCGGAACAGGTGGAAACGATGCTGAATGAGCAGCTTCGTGGGACGATCAGCTATTATGATAGCTATGAGGGCTTCTATCACGGCTTTCTGCTGGGACTATTGAAGGGAAAAAGCGACTGGACGATCCTCTCCAACCGTGAGGCGGGCATGGGAAGAAGTGACATCCAGATCGAGAATGCCACTGGAGAGCTTGGGATGATCATTGAAACCAAACGAGCCAAGAGCAGGAACGACATGGAGGCGCAATGTGATGCGGCGTTGAAGCAAATTCTCGAACGGGAATATGCTGAACCGCTGATTGATGATGGAGCGAATGAAGTATGGTCTTACGGAATTGCTTTTTTTAAGAAGAAATGTTCCGTAAAATCCGTGAAGATTCATGGCTGATAAGCTGTTGCCCTCCGCGGAAATTGTCTGCTATCGAACCTGGAGCTAATGGGCTAAAATAGTAGTGTGAAGTGATAAGCGTATGGCTTTGAGAAAAGAGGCGTTAACAATCAAAAGGATCATTCAAACGGAGGGGAGTAAAGCATTTGAATCAGAAATAATGCAAAGAGAAAAGGAATCAGCCGAGCTTTGCAGGCAATTCTTCCGTATTTCAAAAAGATAAGGCAACTCGGTGGAGTCTCTACGGAGACGCCACCTTTTTGTGTTTAACTCATCAATACTATGATGCATTTGCTTACTGTTTGGAAGATGAATAAATGGAAGCAAATATGGCTAAAAAGATATGGACCGTAACGCTCGCCGATGATCTGATAAATTCCTTGCGTTTTGACAGTGCGAACGTCTTGAGGCGGATCATCATAGGAAAAGGGTTGAACGAAGCTCAATCCCGGCAGCGGTGGCAAGCGGCGGTTCGACCAAGAAATTTCCTTCGCGGTGATGAAAATCGAAAATGGAGGCTGGAACGTCGAGAAGGTTGTGCTTCCAAACGGATAGATGGCAGCTTCTGCTTCCATAAAACCACTTCATTTCGGACAAGCTAATTCCGAAATGAGGTATTTTTTATGCCCGCAGCAGCGAGAAAAGCGGCCATCAGCTTTGGAATGGTGCATATTCCGGTGTCCCTCTACACCGCCGTTCAGGAAAAGGGTGTCGGCTTCAACCAACTCACTCGGGACGGCGTGCGCGTCCGTCAGAAGAAGGTGCGTGAGGACACCGGCGCGGAGGTGCAGGCCGACCAGATCGTCAAGGGCTACGAGTATGCCAAAGGCCAATATGTCACACTCACGGACGACGAGCTGGAGCGAATCAAGACCGAACGCGACAGGACCATCCGCATCCTGCACTTTGCCCCGCCCGAATCCATTCCATCCGTCTACTTCGACAAGTCCTATCTCTGCGCGCCGGATGGCAGCGACAAGGCTTACGAACTGCTGCGCCGGTCGATGCTGGATGAGGGCGTAATCGGCATCGGCCAATGCGTGCTCTGGAGCAAGCAGACCATGCTGGCGCTGATTCCGGAGCCGGAGGGCATCCGCATGCAGACGCTGTTCTATCGGGATCAGATCAAGCGCCTGCCCGTGCAGCCCCGACAGGGCGAGGTCTCAGACGCAGAAATGCGGATGGGGCGCATGCTCGTCCACGCTATGATTCAGCCCTACGCGCCGGAGAAATACCGCGACGAGTACGAAGAGAAGCTCGTCTCCGCCATCCAGCGCAAGATCGAGGGCCAGGAGATCATCGCCGCCGCCGAGCCGCAGGGCAATGTGATCAACCTCATGGAGGCACTGGAGCGGAGCCTCGCCCAGCAGCAGCCTCAGCTGGCGGGTGTGCATTGATGGAGCTCTTTGAAGACCGGAGCGTCCGCCCCATGCTGCTGACCGAGCGCCATGAACCCATTGAATCGGACGAATGGCTGAATGAACTGAAGCTGGACGGCATCCGCTGCGTCGCCTACCTGCGCCCCGGCGAAACTGACCTGCGCAACAAGCGGAACCTGCGGCTGCTGCCCAGTTTTCCAGAGCTTGCGGGCTTGCATGAGGCAGTCGCTGGAACGTGCATCCTGGATGGCGAACTCATCATCGCGGACACGAACGGCAAGCCGGATTTTGAAGCTCTGCAGGCGCGCAGTATGATGACCGGCACTGTGCGCATCCGCTTGAAATCGGCGCAGACGCCCGCTAACTTTGTCGCCTTTGACATCCTGTATCGTGACGGCGAGGATTTGACGAACCGGCCATTGATCGACCGCAAGGCTATCCTGCGGGAGACGGCTTTTGATCGCGGGCGGCTGGCGGTATCCAGAACCATCGCAGGCAACGCAAAGGCCCTGTTTGATCAAACGACCGAGCAGGGCCTTGAGGGAATCGTACAAAAGAAAAAGGACAGCCCCTATCGCATGGGCAAGCGCTCCCGCGACTGGGTGAAGGTGAAGAACCTTGTGGACGAAGACTTTCTGGCCTGCGGGTACATCGCCAAGGGCGAACAGATCACCAGTCTGGTGCTCGGCTCCATGGATGCTCCTTTGCGCTATATGGGGCACGTCACGCTGGGCGTATCGAGGAATGTGGCATGCCGCTTTCCAACAACACCAAGCTGCCCTTTCGACATGCTACCTTCGGGAAATGAAGGCGCCGTTTGGTATAAAAATCCGCCCATCTGTATCATCACCTATATGGAACGAACCAGCGCGGGCGGCATGCGGCAACCAAGATTCAATGGCTTCCGAGAGGATTAAGGTTCTCTTGCGGAGTCTATTTTTATCGCTTATTCCGATTGTTGATGACACCATTACCGCACCTCTTGTTCTAAATCGTAAAACAATTCGAGCAAAATTCCTGAAGTCTTGCGTATTGCTCTGCGAAAAGCATATAGCCGCCCCGTTTGCCCACGCGGCACGGAAATTAATTTCAAATTTCCATTGACAAGTTAATACAAATTGAATATAGTATAAATAGGAATTATTTCATGCTTTATTTGTGCTCTTTATCGCTTATTTGATTGGGTAGTTATCCCTTTATTTTGTCTCTTTATTTTAATGTTTATCAATACTGACAGATTTCAGGAGGAGTACAGCATGAACCTGAAGCGTATCGTTTCCCTGATCCTCGCGCTTATGCTGGCGGTGAACACCCCCGCCGCACTTGCCGCGGACGCGCATGCCGGCGCTGCAGATGGTCTGCGCAGGCACACGGTCACGCTGACCGCGGATACGCTTACAGGGAAACTGCTGCCATTGGAGAGCGCGCCCTCTTCCATGAAAGATCAAGGGGATTATCTGCACAATGCCGAAGGCGTTGTAGACGCCCAGATTCAGGGCACATATTATGCCAATCAAAAGCTGGCCTCTGTATCTTTAGCAGGGACCAGCTTTTCGTTTGCGCCGCTGATGCTGGACGACTATTATCCGCAGCCCAGCGAATCGCCCGAACCATCGGAATCGCCCGAACCCAGCGAATCGCCCGTGCCCTCCGAATCTCCGCTACTAAGTGAATCGCCGTTGCCCAGCGAATCTCCAGCCCTGACGGATTCTCCTGATCCCAGCGGCTCGCCCGAGCTGTCCGAAACACCGGCTGTCGAAGCAACTCCGGAGATCCGCCTGACCGTCGGCTATGCCAAAACAATGGCCCGAGCTGACGTATATGCTTCCGCTACAAGCGGCGATGCGTTGGGGAACTTGAATCGAGGCGCTGTGGTATACGTTTGCTCTGTGCCCAGTGAGCGCCGCGCGAAAATCGTATTTGACACGCCGCTTGGCCTTGTTGACGGCTTTGTTTCGATTAGGCATCTGGAAAACCTGAGCGAGCAGGAGCGCCTGCAAGCCGTCCGGGACGCTGAATCCCAGGACGAGGTTCGTTCTTATGAAGGAAATGTTCTTCCCCGGACAGATGGATATACGCCTGTAGAACGGCCCACAGATACGCCTGCGCCCACTCCAAGTCTTGAACCTACCGCATCCTCCGACCCCAACGCAACGCCCACGCCGGAGGGAACGACTCAGCCGACAGTGGAGCCGACTGCCGAGCCAACGACTGAGCCAACAACCAAACCGACAACAGAGGTAACAACTGAGCCAACGGCTGGGCCGACCGTCGAACCGACAGCTGAGCCAACAGCCGAACCAACAACCGAGCCAACGGCTGAACCTACGGCTGCGCCGACCGCCGAGCCAACGGCCGCTCCAACCGCCGAGCCAACAGCCAACCCCACCGAGGCGCCCACCGCGCCTCCCACGCAGGAACCTGAACCCGATCCGGAACCCGTTCAAGAACCGGAGCCTGTGCCCGAACCGGAAGCATCGGATGACGCGGAAGAACTGGGTATAAGCGTCGCTCTGCTGCGCCTGCTTTTCTCATCCGCATACGCCGAGGACAGCCGTCCTTCCAGCATCACCGGCCAGCGCATCGGCGGAAGGGCGCGTTCCGCGTCAGGCGGCGTCAGCGCCGTTGTGTATCCCGGCCTGTTTGACGCGGTGACGGATGTACGTCTATCCGCCCTGACCACCGGCGTGAAGGAGGACGTCATCGTCCGCCAGTACACCGGCAACCATGTGTACGCCTATCGTCTGTCCACCCAGGGATTGACCGCGCGCCAGTCCGGCCAGGAAATCCTTCTCTACAACGAGGATGGTCAGGCGCTGGCCAAGCTCGAAGCGCCGCATATGACCGACGCGGCGGGGAATTACAGCACGGATATTTCCGTGTCTCTGGAAGGCGGCGGCGGAAGCTATACCGTAACCTATGCGCCCAACGACGCCTGGATGCAGACTGCCTCGTATCCCGTGACCATCGACCCAACCGGCAGCTACTTCAATGACTTGGCCACCGGTATCGGCGACGTGTATGTGTCCAGCGCCAACCCGGGCAAGCATTATGATCATACGGTAGATCGGGGAAGCCCCCAGCGAAACCACAATCTGGAGGGCACTAACCTCTATGCCGGCAACAACGGCAGCGACAACATCGCCTTAATCATTCCGTCGCTTACCGGCTTTGCGGGCAGCGATGGGAACGTCTCCGAATTCCCCACGGGAACGGATCTGCTCATTGAAAGCGCCATGTGGAACGTCTATGTTCATGAGGTAGGCGGCAATGGACAATTCAAAATTTCTCTGGTAACGGGCAGCTGGAATACATCCACCGTGACCTATAACAGCCGCCCCTCGCTCTCCAGTGAAATCAGCATAGACGTTTCCCTTCACACCGGCTGGAACAGCGTGGATGTGACCAGGCTCTTTTCTGCGTGGTTTAACGCGGCGGATCAAAAACAAAACTATGGCATTGCCGTAACATCTGGCAGCGCATGGGCGCGCATCTGTTCTTCGGATGTGCTGCCCCGCAACGAACGCATGAATTTCTCTGCCACCTATGTGACCGGCATTGGCACACCCACCCTGACAGCCACACCCCATGGCTATGGAACCAACAGCGAAAGCGGCTGGGTAGACCTGAGCTGGAACAAGGTGAGCGGGGCAAGCGGGTATACCATCGGCATCTACAACGGACAAAAGTATGAATATCAGTTTGTGGGCAATACCACCAGCTTCACCACCAAAGGGAAAAATCTCTGGCCCACCGACGAGGAGATCGCCGCGGGCAAGTATGCCCTGCATTGGGACGGCGCCGGTCAGGAGCTGCCCAATATTCCGCGGCTCGGTCAGAGCGACCTGAATTATTATTTCAGGGTCATGCCCACCAACGCGTATGGCCAGACGGCCGGCAGCGCTACCGCCGCCACGGTATCGGCTCTCCTGCCGGATACCACGCCGCCCAGCCAGCCCGCCACGGTCAGCGTCAGCCCTGCTGACTGGTCGAGTACCGGGACGCATACCATCACCTGGGCGGGTATCACGGATCAGCCGGGAAACGCCTCCACACTGGGCACGGGCCATGTGCAATACGTTGTCAATCCAGCCGGAACGGACGCGGCGGCCTGGGCGTGGCAAAACACCGCCTACAATACCGCCAACGGCTCCTTCACGCTGGACACCTCCGCTTTCGCGGACGGCTCCCATGCCGTGTATGTGCGCGGCACGGACAGCGCGGGCAACTACGGCGCGCCCAAGGGCGTACAGCTGTATGTGGACAAAACGCCGCCCACCGCGCCCGACGTGTCCATTTTGCCGGACGAATGGACAAAGGACGACAGCGCCAGCCTCACATGGACAGGCATTTCGGATATCAACGATCTGCTGCGGGTGGAATATGCCATAGACGGCGGGGCGTATCTCACGACGAATCTCGCGGATAAGACCTGCGCGGGCTTTCCGCTGGACATTTCCGCTCTTACAGACGGCGAGCATACCTACGCCGTGCGCGGCGTGGACGTCGCGGGCAATGAAGGCGCGGCAGGAACCGCCACCGTGAGGATCGACCGCGGCGCGCCCACGCTTCTTGCTTCCTCGATTGACCCCGTGGGCTGGGTGGACACGGAAAGCGTAACCCTCAGTTGGGAGGGCGCGGCGGATGCTTATAGCGGCCTCGCGCAGATGGACTATGCCATCGACGGCGGTGAATTCGTGCCCCTTGAGGTCGCGGAAACCGGCAGCAAGGAGATCGACATCACCGCGCTGGCGGACGGCGAGCACACGATCACCCTGCATCTGACGGACGCGTTGGGCAACAGCGCCTCCTGGGAGCACAAGTTCTATGTGGACGTCACCCCGCCCCAGGTGGAGCTGCTCACCCCGCCGGACGGTACGGTGGTCACGGGCGTGCTGGATATCTGGGGCAATGTTACAGACATTTCCCTGCTGGATTGGACGCTGACCGCCACCGGCTCCTCCGGCAAGGTCATAACGGTCTGGACGGATACCGCGGAGAAGACCGCCGAGCAGCTGGGCGTGCTGGATACCGGCGAGTTTGCGGACGGGGAAACCATCGAAATCGCGCTCGTCGCTCACGATCAGGCAGGCCATGAGAGCACCGCCCGCGGCGTGTTCATCAAGGCGGATCATTCCGCGCAGCCCGTGGTCGCGGACGTGACCGTCACCGCGCCCGCTCAGGGCGAGATCATCACCACGGCCCACACGCAGGCCGCGTACACCCGCGAGTATGCCGGCAGCGAGTCGGACAGCCGCGTGATCTTTGACGGGCAGTCCGCCGGCAGCGCTTCCAGCCAGAAGTTTGATCTGTATCCCATTCTTTATCCCGAGGGCTCGACCCATTCCCTCTCCGTCATTTCCAGGGACGGCGGCGATGTGCTGCACTATGCCAGGGGCATGGCGTCGCTGCTGATCCTCAGCGATATCTGGAAGGACGAAAGCAAGGTCGCCAGCCACAGCGGCGTGGAGCTTACGCCCATGGGCGCGGTATGCGCGGGCGATTCCGGCCAGCTAACCTCCGTGGCGTTCTCTGCCGCGCAGAGCGTGCAGGCCATTCGCCTCCATACCCTGGCGCAGGGCTCCGTAACCTATGAATACAGCATCGACGGCGGCGCGTCCTGGCATGCGATCCGGGACGGTCGCGACGCCTGGTTTGACGTGCCCCAGCGCAGCGTTCAGATTCGCGCAAACCTCTCCGGCGCGGGAACCATCCTTCAGGGCCTGGACGTAACCGGCGTCTATGAGATGAACCCCGTGCGCTTCAAGGTGCAGCTGCTGCGCCCAGTTACCTCCTTCCATCTCACCGGCGGCAGTGAGTTCACCGAGGCGATGCCTGCCATCGAGACGGATTGTCCGGCGGAGCTGACCACCCGCAGGCTGTACATGGACGGCGCGTGGAACAGCAATACCTTTACCGCGAACCTCCTGCCCTGCGAGGACGGAAGCGTGCATACCGTCACGGCGCTGGGGCTGGATGCCTCTGGACGTCTGTACGGCAGCGGCGCGAAGACCTCCCTGCTTCTGCGCACAGCGCCGGGAGCAAAGGGCGTCTACGAGAGCGACAGGCTGACCCTGAATGGGGACGCCTACGCCATCCGTCTGGAAACCCTCTGTCAGGATGATTCCGGTAAGGTCGTCACCTCCGGCCTGTACGCCTATTCGTATGACGGAAAGACATGGACGGACTTTGAACTGAATGATTATGCTTTCCTTCCGCAAGCAGCGCGCACGCTCTATGTGCGCGCCATGCTGCCCGAGGGCGTAACGCTTCGCGCCCTGCATCTGGAAGGCGTGACGGCTGCCGGCAAGGCGATCTCCACCAGCCTGATCAAAGCGCCCGCCAACGTGCAGGCGGCAGATTACGGCGACTATTATGAAAACGAGAAGCTCCGCCGTTACGTGATTACCTGGTCGGACGCCAATCGGGACGACCCGTCGCTGGCCAACGAAATCTACTTTGATATTTATCGCGACGGAAAGCGAATCGCCACCACGCGGAGCACGCGCTATGAGGACTACGATTACGTCAGCGGCGCGGTGTATCATGTGGCCGCTCGCCGGGTATACGACGATCCGCAGGATGGGCTTGCCTCCGAGCTGACCCGCACAAGCGCCCGCGTGAAGGCCAAGTCCGTTTACATTCCCAGGGAAGAGCGCGTCGAGGGCGTAGCGCACAATGTGGAGGATTTCACCCAATCCGAATACCTCAACGACCTCTACGGCGGGAATTATACCTTCTCCGCCGAGCCGAACCCGCCCAGCCACGAGTTTGCACTCGACCAGAGCCTGTTGGGGCCACACCGCTTCTGCTCGCTGGGCTTTGAGCCGCTCAACTTCAACACGGGCAACTTTTTCCTGCAAACACAGGACATCCGCCTTACCGACCTGGGCGGGAGCGCGCTGGAGATCATCCGCACCTACAACAGCCAGAGCAGCGAGACGGACGGCCCGTTCGGCGCGAAGTGGGCGACGGAATACAGTCAGCACCTGCGCCTGTTTAACGACGGAAGCGTAGGCTGCCGCCGCGCGGATGGAAGCGAGATCATCTTCTACATTCAGCCGGACGGAACGTTTACAAGCAATTCCACGGAATATGAAAGCCTGTCGTATGACGACGCGCGCACGGAATACCGCGTTGCGCTGACGGACGGCACGGTGTACGCCTTCGCCTCGGGCGGCTTGCTCAAGCGCATCGAGGAGGACGGCGGCCAGCACGTCACCCAGATCGTGCGCGACGAGGATGGCCTCATCACAAAAATTATCGCGCCCAGTCAGGAAGAATTGCTGGTCGAGATGGATGAGAATGGTCACATCGTCAAGCTCACCACGCCGGGCGGCGCGGAACTGACCTATCAGTACAAGGGAAGGAATCTGGTTTCCTTCACCGATGCGAACGGCGAAACGACCAAATACCAATATGACAGTCAGGGCCGCATGACCGCATGGTACGACGCCAGCGGCAAGCGCCAGGTGCAAAACCAGTACGATAAGCAGTCCCGCGTGACCGCGCAGACGGACGCGAACGGCGGACGGTATAAGATTCAGTATGAGGACGGATATACCGTTACAACCGACGCGGAAGGCAACGTCGTTACCTATTATTACGACGAGTGGAAGCGCACCACGCGCATTGTGGACGCCCTGGGCTGCGAGACCACGTTCACCTATGGACAGCAGGGTGAAATCGTGTCCATGACCGACCCGCTGGGGAACGTCACGACATACGAATACAACGAAAACGGCGACAAGATTGCCGAGGTCGATCCCCGCGGCGCGGCGGTGGTCATGGAGTGGGATGACAACCATCATCTGCTCAGCATGACAGATCAGAATGGCCATATCACCGCATATACCTATGACACAAACGGCAATCTGCTGACGGAAACCGCGCCGGATGGCGGCGTGACGGTCTACACCTATGACAGCAAGGGACGCATGGTGGAAAAGACCGACGCGCTGGGCGGCAGGACGGCCTATGAATACGTGAACGGGCTGCTGGCCAAGGTCACCGACCCCGAAGGAAACGAGACCGCCTATACCTACGACGCAAACGGAAATCTCGCCTCCATGACGGACGCCCTGGGCAACGTGACGCGGTATGAGTACGACGGCAGTGGCAATCTCCTCTCCCTCACCTTCGCGGACGGAACGCAGGTGACGTATACCTATGACGCGCTGGGCCGCCAGACCTCCATGACCGACCCCAGGGGCAACGTGACGAAGTACGCCTATGACGCACTGGGCAACCTGATAAAGACCACGCTTCCGGACGGAACGGTGCAGACCGCCGCTTACACGAAAAACGGCCAGCAAAAGAGCATTGCCGACGCGCTGGGCAACAAGACCAGCTATACCTACGACGGAAACGGCAACCGCTTGACTGTTACCGACCCCGCCGGAAACGAGACCCTCAGCGAATACGACAGGGCAGGAAACCTCCTGCGGGAGATCAACGCCCTGGGCGGCGTGACCGAATACACCTATGACGAGGTGGGCCTGCCCCTCACCGTGACGGACGCCACGGGCGCGACGCAGGTCATGACCTACGACCTGGCGGGCAACCTGCTCACCCGCACGCTGCCAAGCGGCGCATCCATCTCTGTGGCATACGACAGCATGAACCGGCCCGTGCGTCAGGTAAACGCCCTGGGCGGCGTGACGGAAATCGAATACGATCTGCTGGGCAGGATCACCCGCGTGACCGATCCGCTGGGCGCGGAAACGACGTACGCCTATGACAAGAACGGCAATCTGCTCACCGTTACCGACGCCCTGGGCGGCGTTATCTCTTACGCCTACGACGCACTCAGCCGCGTGATCTCCGAAACCGCGCCGGATGGCGGCGTAACCCGCTATGCCTACGACAGCGTGGGCAATCTGGTTTCCGTCACCGACGCGCTGGGCAGTGTGACCCGCTATCAGTACGACGAGAACGGAAACCTTGCCGCGATGACGGACGCCCTGGGGCAGACCGTCTCGCTGGAATACAACAAGAACGGCAGCGCCACCACAGCCATCCAGAAGAACGGCGGCGTGCTGGCGACCGGCTACGACAAGGCGGGACGCGTGGTTTTCGAAACCGACGCGAACGGCCACGCCACAAAGTATGGCTACAACAGGAACGGCCTGATCACGAAAGTCACGGATGCGCTAGGCCAGCAGGCCACGTTCGCCTATGACGCGCTGGGGAACATCGTCAAGATTACAGCGCCCGGCAACAGCATCACGATGTACGAGTATGACAGCGCAGGCCGCGCCCTGACTATGACCGATCCCGAGGGCTGCGTCACGGAATACGGCTACAATGAAAACAGTCAGATCGCAAGCCTGACGGTGAACGGCAACGCCACGCTATACGAATACGACGCGGCGGGCAACATTGCCGCCGTGACGGACGCGGAGGGCCGCAGGGTTACATTCGCCTATGATCTGAACGGAAACCTGACCGAAGTCATCTACCCCGACGGGACGAAGGATACAACCGAATACGATGCCCTTGGCCGCGTGCTGAAAAACACCCCGCGCACAGGGCTGGCGACTGCATACGAATATGACGTGGTCGGAAATATCGTTTCTGTCACGCGGGGCGAGCAGGCCACGCGCTACGCGTATGACATCCTTGGCCGCATGGTTGCCGTTACCGCGCCGGACGGCGGAGAGACTGCCTATACTTACGATGCGCTGGGCAACCTCATCGGAGAAACCGACGCACTGGGCAACGCCACAGCCTTCGCCTACACCGCCGAAAGCTTGCTTGAAATGGTCACCTACGCCAACGGCGCAACGCAAAGCCTGACTTACGACCTGGCGGGCAACGTGACCGCCGAAACCGATGCCGAGGGCAACACCAAGCAGTACCAGTACGACAAGGTGAACCGTCTCACCGCCGTCATTGACGAGGCAGGCAGCAAGACCAGCTATGCCTATGACGCGCTGGACAATATCGCCAAGGTCACGGATGCGCTGGGCCATGTAACCAGCTACACCTACGACAAGAATGGCAATCTGACGTCCGAAACCAACGCGCTGGGCAATAAGGTGCAGTATGCCTATACGCCGGAGGGGTGGCTGGAAAGCATCACCAAGGCGGACGGAACTGTGCTGACCTTTGAGTACGATAAAACGGGTGCTTTACTCACCCAAAACGTGGGCGATGGGCAGACCATCCAGAGCAGCTACAACGAAATCGGCATGGTGACGGAGGTTTCCAGTGCCGAGGGAACGATTGTTTACCAGTACAACGGGCAGGGATATCTGGTTTCCGTGACGAATGTGAACGGCGACAAGGTTTCCTACACCTACGATGCGTACGGCAACAGGACGTCCATGACCTACCCGGACGGCCGCATGGTGAGCTACACCTACGACCGCATGAACCGCATGACCAGCGTCACCGGACTGGATGGGGACGTGACTCGCTACACCTACGACGCGGCGGGGCGCAGAATCGAAACCTCATCGAGCACCTTGACAACGGTATACGGCTACGACAGCGTAGGCAATCTGCTCACGCAGGCGACCAGCGGCGCGAGCGAGATTGCGTTCAGCTACAGCTACAACAAGAACGGCTACATCACGGGAGAGGTGCGCACAGAGGGCGGCAAGACCACGGAGAGCACCTATGCCTATGATGCGCTGGGCCAGCTGACCAGCTTCCTGCAAACGACAGGGTATGGCGAGAGCTACGCCTACGACAAGGCCGGAAACATGACCGAAAAGGTGCTGACCGGCACGGACGGCGTAGAAACTGCGTTGAAGATGAGCTACAACAAGGGTAACCAGCTGACGGCCATGGTCAACGGGAAAGATAAGATTGCTTATACCTACGACAAGAATGGCAGCATGGTTACGAAGGTGCTGACCAGTCAGGCTTATGGCAAGCTGACGGACGCCTACGCCTACAACGCCCTTGACCAGCTTACGGAATATGTAGGTTACGACGGTTACCAGCAGCAATTTACCTACGACGCCAACGGTATGCGCCTTAGCAAGAGCGAGGCGGGTGACGGAAACCGTTCTACGCTGGAAGAACTGCTGCGCGGGAACATTGCGGGACTGCCGGAGATTGTGGAACCTGCGCAGAGCCAGACCAACGCGGACGAAGCGGACATGCCCGCCGGGCTGGAATGGGCCACGACGGAATACCTGTATGATCTCACGGAGGAATACTACCAGGTGATTTCCGAGACCACAATGAACGCTAATGGGACTTCTGCCACCACTGCGTATGCCTATGGCTTGGAGCGCATTGCGGCGTACACGGCGGACAGTACAACCAGCTATGTCTACGATGGGCGTGGGTCGGTGGCGCAAGCGATCTCTGTGCCTGTCGCGGGAGAAAGCGTCACAAGCGCCCTGCCAAATGTCAGCGTGCAGGTGCAGACCTTCTCCTACACCGCCTATGGAGAGCAGATGGGCGCTGCAAAAGTCAGCGGGTTTACCTACAACGCGGAAGCTTATGACGCGGCTACGGGAATGCTGAACCTGCGGGCAAGGCTGTATGAGCCGACTTTAGGCGGGTTCAGCCAGAAGGATTCTATACGCGGGAATGCATTTACCCCACTATTATTAAATCAATATATTTTTGCATTGAATTCGCCTTTAGCTTACTGTGACCCGGATGGAATGAAAGCAAAAGAAGTTGTTACGGATAGTCTCAAAAAAGGAACGGCTCCATCTAATGGAATAATTTATATTAGTGGAAGTTACAAATTAACCGTTGGAAATTACACCGTAACAATTAGTGGGAAAAATCTTTCTCCAGCTTCAAGTTTAAAATCAGCAAGAGCTCAGGCTAAACAAGAAGCAAAAGAACGGATGATAAAAATTGTTTCAGCGATGGCCATGACATATATCAGAATGGTTGAAAATGCTAAGGATTTTGTAGATGCACAAGATAAGGCTGATAAAGCAGTTGAGTTTATGAACGAATATAAAAAATATTTGTCAGCGGATTTAGCAGCAAGGCTAAAGAAACTAAACGCGAAAGAAAAAGAGGTAAAGGGATCTAAGAGCGTAAAAAAAGAAGGTGTTTCAATTGCCCGTATAACGATGTGTATACAAGCGCTATATGACGAAGGTATAATAAAGTCTGCCGATGAAGCGATTGCAACATACTCAAGGCTAACAAAAGAGTCAGTGCTTACAAAAACAACTGATGAGTTTCTGACTTCTGCTGCAACGCTTGAAGGAAAACCGTATAGCGAGGTTGACTGTGCAGGGTTGATAGCTCAGGCGTTGAAAAAGTATGCGAGTTACACCGGTATGACGCAGATGTATAAAAACGATCAAGTTATCGGTGGTACAATAACATCAGTCGATCAACTTAAGGCCTTGCCTGTTGGAACGATTGTAGGGCAAATGACCGGTTCTGCTGGTTCGCAGACAGCGACATTGGAAAGTGGAGCGGTAGTTGAGCATGGTGGCATTATCGTAATGCATGATTTTGGTGATGGACTTGGAAGCAGAAAGGCAATCTATCAATCTCGAGGTTCGAAAATTGGCGGCCCTGCATATACTGAAATAGAAAGATTAGGTAATTGGAATATATGGCTTTGGCATGATGGCGTCACAAATTGAAAAGGAGTGCAATACTATGAAAAAAAGAATTTTCTTGTATCTTATTGTGATGTTCCTCGTACCTAATATGTCTTTTGCTTCTGGAACACAAGATATTTTACCGAAAGAAATACAAGCTCTTGTAAAAGAAGCTGAATGCTTTGAAGATTATGTACTGTTAACAGCTGATCGGGATACCTTGCAAGGCCATCCGGTGGACCTGTCAATATTTGTATTAACAAAGGGAGATTGTTGCGTTCTTTTTGTTACTAGGGAAGTAGATGGTGAATGGATATTAGAATCTTACACTCGAAAGGGGGTGTATCCTAAAAGGGAACAGAATGAAAGTTTACAGATCTCTAAGATTGATGCAGAACGTTTTGAGATGAGTTGGCCTGAGGAAGTCTATCGCTTCTATGTCGGAGGAACAAGCAGATATAGCTGGCTATATCAAGCAGAATTTCAGACAGCGAATGGCATCTGTATTGCTGAACGAGAAGACGGTGGAACGGGCATTCTGTTTACATGTGATGGAGCAAGTATTAGATGGAATCTCGACGAGAACAAACAGCAAACATGGCGTAATTTTAATCCTTCTCTTTTCCCGAAAAACATTGAAACAGTGAACCGTATTAACGAATTGATGGAGAAACTACCAGAATCTGTTTCGTGGGGAATTCTTATTGAAACAACCCAATTAAAAAGAAAGACACTGCTTTATAACTGTCCTAACAAGGACAGCATCCAATTAGATACTTCCACACTTTTTTTACAAGAAACATTTTCGTACTATGGAAATATAAATGATGGATGGTATGTGATTAGTTATCAGGAAGGCGTGGAGCGTGCTACCTTTGGATATATTCAAAAAAGTGATTTTCCACTCAGTGAAAGAGAACAACAGATAACCCGTTTCTCTTTTTATAATGTTCCCTTGGTTGCAGCAACAAATACATGGTTGACAGATGACCCATTTTTATCTCAGGAGTGTTACAAAGAAATTCCTGTCGGTGCACGAATGACAGGATTAGATGGATTCGATGCAAACTATGTTTATGTTGAAGTGGCAATTGATGGAGAAGTTATTCGCGGTTTTGTTCCAATGCAGGATTTAAGATCTGAATAAACACTGGCATTGTCACGGGCTTGGACGGGGACATCACCCGCTATGCCTACGACGCGGCGGGGCGCAGAATCGAAACCTCGTTGAGCAGCTTGATAACTTCATACAGCTATGACAGCGTTGGAAATCTGCTCGAACAGGTCACCAGCGGCGCGAGTGAGATCGCGTTCTCGTACAGCTATAACAAGAACGGGTACATCACGGGCGAGGCGCGCACGGAGGGCGGCGAGACAACAACCAACGATTATACTTATGTAACTGGCCGCGAAGGTGAAGTATGGGTGCAAAACGGGGTGCGATTCGATGGCATGAGAGATGGCGTGTTGTTAGAAGCAAAAGACCATTATTCTCAATTTATTGATGTGAACACAGGGGAGTTTTATGATTGGTTTGGAGGGCAGTCATCATTACTTGATGAAGCAAGTCGTCAAATTGCTGCCAGCGAAGGTGCTCTAATAGAATGGCATTTTTCAGAAGAACGTACATTACATGCTTTTGAACAGTTGTTTTCTTCTCAAAACATCGAAGGAATTTCTCTTGTATTTGATCCGATAAAATAATAAAAATATAGGAGGCGTAAGTAATTTGGAACGATTGACTCTCTTGATGTGGAGGAAACCCTCCCTTGAAAAAAAACATAATGCAACAGATGTTGCTTCAGAGATGCTAAACATAATTGAAATAACTCGAGAATGCATTCCTGAATTCTCAACGTTTTATATCCCCGCTTCCAAAAAAAACGGAGTAAAAGAAGCAGTTCTATCAAAAGAATGCATTGAATCTTTATTACATAAGTCCGAGCATAACACTGTACTTATAGATAAAACAGGCTATACTCTGAGTCTTTTTACTTCTTTGGATTCATTATGTTCATGCTCGTTTTTATTGCACATCGGTTCAGGACACACGCGGCTTACAGACAGTGTTCTTATAAAATTTCCATTATGCTGGAATTGGCAAAATAGTGATGTAATTACTCGGATTGAAAAGCTTTTTATGGAGTTAGTCAAATTATTTTGTCCATATTGGGGATGCGTTGCAAATCTTGGATTGACCAATGAAAAAAAATATGTTGTTGATGAAATGCCAACCACATTGCATTGGCTTAACTTTTTTTCAGAATCAGCCCTAAAAAAGATTGGCCCTAAAAAATTACAGGCTATTCATTCCATACCAAATTGTAGAATAATCGATAGTAATATAATAAAAACAAGCAGCTATCCTACAACTACAGTAGAAGAAAATGCCTCTCATAACTTAGCAAGGCTCAATAGCATCTTGCTCAGATAAGCAATATCAAGATCAGAAGATTTATACCTATATTGAAGACTTCGACTATATGGACGCTGATGGTCAACCGATACATTTGGATCATGCCCTTGTCGGCATAGGCGCTAAGGGTGAAGGATTGCAAATCTATAACTTTGATGCCAAATATGATGAATGGATATCGAAAGGCATTGAGTTTAGATGGGGCGATCAATTAAAGGTCACAGGAAACTAAGGAGGCTTTCAACATGAAAAAAATGATGCTGGCATTTATGCTCATCCTACTCTTTCAGGCTACAACTGCAACAGCCGAAGCTTCACTGACCCTCTGGGAGCCTCAAGGAAATATTGTTTGCTTTAGCAGTAATGGGAAAATGGGCATTCAAGACTTAGATGGCGCTGTGCTTTGCGACGCTATATATGATTATATTGGCTATTTTGATGAGTATGGCTTAGCTGAAATCCGTATAGGAGATCGCAAGGGAAAGATTCGTATGGATGGCGAGGTTGTTGTCCCTCCTATCCATTGTAATTCCATAGGCTTTCTTCAATATCAACATACGGGATATACAGAGGTTTATGATGAGGCTTTGTTATTTTCAACCACGAAAAATGACAAATCGCAATATGGCTTTTACTCTTTGGATGGTAGGTTGATTACTGAGGCATGTTGGGATAAGGCATATGGATTTAAGAATGGAATAGCCTATGTCCAGCAGAATGGAAAATGGAATATGATCAACATGGCGGGCGAACTTTTGCTTGATGATTGGTGGGACGATCTGTATATAGATAGAAATACGGTTACGTTAACTACCGACTCAAAAAAAATACGAATGAATATGAATGGAACGGTATTTGCAAAACACAGCTACAAGGATAATAAATGGGTCTTGAGTACACTCTCTCAACAGCCCCTGTCTTCTGAGATAGCATGTGAATATGTGATAAAGTTGAGTCATGGTTACTATTATCAGGCGGGTTCAAAATGGGGAATGATGGATGAGAACGGTTCGGTTATCTGCCCACTTCAATGGGATCAAGTGACATCAACTCAAGATGAAAACTATTTTCTGGTTAAGAATCATGGAAAGACCGGTCTTTTGGATCAATCAGGAAATCTTATGATTGATTCAATATACGACAACATCTCTTATATCACAGCAGACAGGTGGATAGTCTGGAAAGAGAACTTTGCTGCCGTGATGGACAATTCGGGTAACATCATTAAGGATTTGTCTTCTGAAAACTACGTTGTATTGTATCCTGTAGGGAATGGATATATCCAATACGAGACAGATTCTGACCAATGGGGATTTATGGATTCTGACGGAACCGTTCTCTCCTGTGTTGATGGAAATAAGATACAGCCTGATTCTTTCGGTCAATACAGCGAAGGATGGATCGAAATAGAAATGATGGAAACAGAAGAAGTAGGATATATGTACATCGACGGAACGATTCTTTCATCGACGGAATGGGGGCAAACGAAACCTTTTAGTCAAGGGCTCGCTGCAGTCTTGTTGAATTCAACGGGAAAATGGACTCATATTACACAAAACGGAGAGCGCGCCTATGACCAAGAATGGGACTCATGCGGTGAATTTATCTTGGGAGTGGATGGTCCAGTGGCTCGGGTTATTCAAAAAATGGATAACCAAGATAGAAAATTTGGGTACATCGATATACATGGAAATCTTTTGAACGGATTGAGTTCGATGTAAAATTCGTTCTAAGAGATAAAGACGATTTGCGGTGTGAAAGTACAATGACGAATTAAAGGATCTGTATTGTAAACGCCAGCAATGCGCGGGTCTTCTATGACACATAAGGTATAGAGAGATGGTGATTATGAGACGCTATGCACTGAATATACTTACGGTGTTTCTACTCCTGATTCTCACCATCTGCGACACCGCGCTGGCGGAAGAACGCCAAGTCTACGCTGCGCAGGGAGACGTTGCCTTCTTCAAAGAGAATGGCAAGATTGGGCTGCAAGCAACAGATGGGAATGTTTTGCATGCTGCCGAGTTTGATGGCGTAGGCTATTTTGACGCAACACAGCAGGCAAATATCTATGTTGATGATAAAGTGGGGAGGATTGACCGCTCCGGCAAAATCATTGTCAAGCCGTTTGCATGCGATGAGATTGAGGCCATTCCAACGAATTGCACCTCGGAAGCCGTGCCTCCATATGTCCTGCTGGTATCATGGTACAGCGCTGACGACAAAAAGGTCATGCAACTGATGAATACAGAAGGCGAATGGCTCTCGAACACAAAGTTTGATCTGATGTTGTATGAATTTGAAAATGGAAAACTCTTCATCAGATACGAGGATCAATACAATCAAATCGATACAAACGGTCAATTAACCTCAGAGGTGTGGTGGGAATATATCTTTTTTGCGCCATTGGATGAAATTAGAGTAGATGAGTCCTTTGACCGGGGCCGTCTATTCTTCGACAAGCATGTAGACTTGTGGCAGCATATTGTTTACCAGCCGAATGGAAAGAAAGAAATATATCTGGTTCAGGGAGAACAGCATCATCTCGTGCCTGAAACGTGGACGGAATTTGAATGGCTCAGCGATCAGCTCGTCGCCTATTGTGAAAATGACCTGTGGGGCATTGCTGATTATGAATGCAATGTCATTATGCCCGCGCAGTGGCCCTCAGCACCTCTTGTAGGTAGCCTTGAAGAAGATATTTGGCGCGTAACCGATCCTGGCACAAACAAGTGGAAATGGGTTCATTCAGATGGGGAGACTGTTTTGAGTTTGGAGCCTGGTGAAACCTTGTTCTATGAAGCTGAAAATCGGTATACTCTCAACGACGATGAATCGACAAAACTCATTGACAATACAGGAAAGCTGATCGCCGAGATCGACAGTAACTATTCTATCACATGGTTTGAGGAGAACCAATATTTCCGATTTGTAAACTATGGCGACGGCACGTGGGGATATTTGAGCATGGACGGCGAAACACTGTCCACGTTCCCAGAGACTATTTATCCCTATCACGATGGTTATAACGAGCTCACAAACGGCTGGATTCGCGTAATTGACGAAGAACGGATCGTAGGGCCGCTTGATGATCCTGTAGGTCAATGCGGCTTTGCGAGTGTAAACGGGGACATCGTACTCTCCTCCGAATGGGATGCGGCATACGACTTTACCGCCAATATGCTCGCGCGCGTCGAGGTTGATGGGCAATACGGATTTGTGGACACGACAGGAGCCTATGTTATTGAGCCACAATGGGAATATGCAGATGACTTTGTTGACGCGGGCGGTCAATGGGTTGCAGCTGTTTATAAGTACTCCGAATCTGAAGTGATCTGGAAAGGATTTATCAATGAAGCCAATGAGCTGATTGGAGAGATTTCATACTGATTTGGCATTGTTATGTCAAATTTGAGATAATCGGTGCAAGCAGGGCAAACGTTATACTTTTTGCACTTTGCTTGTTGGTGGCACCTGCCCCCAATCCCCTTTAAGCAGAGCATGCTCTGCGGTTATGAAGAATGCTTGCGCATTCTCCGTTTGGGCTTACGCCCACTCCAAAAGAAAAAAGCCCTATGCCTAATCGCTTTTGACGCAGAAAGGCATAGGGCTTTCGTCTATCGCTCCACAGATTCACAGCTGCGGTGCTGATCGGGTTCGGAAGGTATAGCGTGGTTGTGTAGATCGGCCTCATAATCCTCATCGGATAAGAGGGTATCGAGGTTGGTTTTGATATGACGAAGATCGCGAAGTTCCGTGTTATGTTGAGAGAGAACTTCGCTGTCTTCGCGTTTCTGATTAAGCAGTCGGTCAAATTCCTCTGAAAGCTCGGCCAATGTCGGCAGCTTTCCATCAGCGGCACTGTAGATGGCCTGTGCCTTTTTGTGTGCTTCGATCTCTGCTTTGTGCTCCCGATAGAACGCTGGCGACCAGCCCGATTCCCGATATTGTGTATAGATGTCTTTGGTTTTGCGGTAACTAAGAATCGCATTCCGCTGGTTGCGAATCTCAGTCATCTGTGATTGAGCGGTTCGGATTCTATCCTTGAGCGCATTTCGGCTGGCAAGTGCGGAGCGCAATTTCTCCTCAAGCTCGTCATAGGAAGAAATATGGTGCTCCTTTAGATAGATCATCGACTTGGCAACGGCGTCTGTGTTGTGCCTTTCTGCCCAACGCTGATAACCTTTTCCTTTGCCTGCACGGAGCTTTGCTTCAATGTCAATCAGCAGTTCCACCTGACTGGGCGTGAACTGACTTCTTGGTACCTTGGGAATATGAACACGATGACCGGTAAGCGCAGAACGCAGGGCAGCTTCTGTATACTCCGCTCCCAACGTATCCAGACGAACATAACGCTTTCCATTGGGAGGTTTGATGCTGATTTGAGCGCCTCGCTTAATCCAGCATCCGGCGTCTTCAAGCAATTGCATTAGCGCATCAAATCCATCTGGCTGCATTCGCAGCGCAGCGTCAATCGTCATTCGCAGCCAATCGCGGCCGCTGGTTTTTGCGTTGTTCCCCAGCCACTTATCATAGGAAACGGTTTTGTCCTGCGGGTTCTTGATTACGGATAGGCGATGCTCCTCGCAGATCTTGTCGCTAAGCTCGGCCACCAGTTTTCCTGAACGGATAACATCTCTGAATTTGTGCGTGCATTCCAGCGAAACCGAGCAAAACGCAATATGATTATGAATGTGTTTGCGGTCTGTATGGGTGGCTACGATAAACGCATAGTCGCCCTTCAGCAATTCGGAGGCCAGCTCGTATCCGATTTGATTCGCTTCCTCCGGCGTAACCTCGCCAGGCTTGAAGGACTGGCGGAGCTGATAAGCGATCACTTCATTATGAATCTGTCTGCCGGTATTGGCAAGATACGCATTGCGCGCAAGCAGAAATTCGTGGTCAGCGGTTTCGGGAGAACAGGCGTAGGATGAGATGAGTTCGCCGCCCTCCGTCTTATCCGGATTCTTGATATATTCAACTCGCTCCTTCAAGCATTGCGAGATCGTCTTTCCTTTGTTGATGTGCATCGACATAATGCGGGTTGTTGCCATGAACTCCTCCTCAGTATAAATGAAAAGCGGCGATCTGTGATGAACACAAATCGCCGCGTGATGTGCTTTTAGCAAAGAAGACCTTCCAGGAAACCGATCATGTGATCCAGCCTGTTCAGCAGCAGGTTGGCGATAGCAGGCAGTCCAATGGGACTGACCAGAAGCGCAAGCACTAGGAACGCAATACCGTTTTGCCAGTATCCAATGAAGAACTCAACCAAGGACAAGAGGGCAAACAGGGATACGGTCAAACCGAGGATCGAGGAAGCGATGGACGTAATGAAGGCGGTCAGTCCGAGCAGCAATCTGACGATCAGGATGGCGGGGGTCAGCGCGATTCGCAGTGTAGTCTTGATCATGGGATGTTCCTCCTCGTTATGCTGTTCGCTCCAAGACGGTCAGCAGCCGGTTTATCATCTTCCATAGCTCATCCTGCTTCTGAATGATCTCGTCGATTTCGGTTTCGTAGATTTGCCCATGAGCGTTCATACGCTTTGCAATCTGGTTGAGATTGTTGGTCATGTTGCTCAGCAGGCGTATCATTTCGCGGATTTGCGGAAGATCCAGCTTTAGAATGTAGCCATTGAGCACCATCGACCGAAGGAAGGCGGACGTGTTCGTGATACCAAGGGACTTCATCTTCTTCTTGATGATCTCCGCTTCAGTTTCGGTGGTCTTGAAGTTGTGCTGGATCAGCCGTTTTTCCTTTTCCACCATGATTATCTCTCCATACTGCCTTTTCTGCAAGGCTGTCGTCGTGAAGATTCATCAGTTTCTCGAATGCGACCGAGCAGTATCTCTTTTGGGAAATCACACACCAAGACCTTTACATGCTGCGTATCGGTGAGCAATATCGCAAATCGCTTTTCACCCATTTGAGTTCATCACCTATCTCTCCATGTCGTGGGATTTGTGCTTGGGTGTTTTGGTTTCAGGCATGGTCGCCGGACTGCTCTTTTCTTCGCTAAGAGATCGCCTTCGCTCCTTGATCTCTTTGCGGGCAAGCCGGATGAAACCGTCCAGAACGGTGGAATGAGAAGCCACGGTGTAATCATCCCGGCGATCAAGGCCGTTCGCTGCTTGCGCTTCCGGCAAAGTGACTGAACAGGCCCAATCCTTGTTGGAAGAAGAAAAGCGGCCATCCCAGCCTCTGATCTGAACAGTCGCCGCAAGCACAACGGAGACGCGCTCCTCTCCGTATTGGTCGAGGACTTCTGTGACCGCTTCATTGTCCAGATGCATGCCGTCAAAATGGCGGGCAATCGCATCCTCTATGTCCCTTTTACAGGCGATGTTCTCTTGATGTGAAAGTCGAAACAGATCGAGTTCGCCATGTTCGCGCGCATGGGCAGCGGTTTCATAATATACGGGGATAGGATCGAAGTCTTTTCTCATAGTCGTTACCTCCTGGGGTTTTGTTTGGTTCTGCATGTATTCCTGAACGGCTTCCTGCCTTTCCTGATCTGTTCCATATTGCAGCACATCGAGCTGATACTCTACATCATCCAGATGATGTAGCGCTTCCAGAAATCGGGGATGAAGGTCGTCGTCTGGAGATTGCGGAGCATACTGCTCCTGCCATTGCACCAACTGATTTCTGTAAGCTGCCAGTTCACTGAAGCAGTAGGACGCCTGATGCTGGAACCTTTCTTCTTTGCTGATTTCAGGATGCTTTCTGACAATATACAAAGGCAGGTGCTCGTCATAAGCAATGCCAAAATCCGAAGCCAGTTCCAGCGCAGCGTCTTTGGGAGAAAGATCGAAAAGGCGGCTGGTGAAGCTGATGACATCACCATCCGCCTGACATCCAAAGCAATGAAAGCGTTCGTCCACCTTCATACTGGGTGTCCTGTCATTGTGAAATGGGCATCGGCACATGCCGCTCCTGCCAACATGAATGCCGTAGTGCTCGGCAGCTTCTCGCGTGGTTATGCTGCTTTTTACGGATTCAAACAGATTCATAGATCACCTCGATTCGCAAAGAAAATGACGTTTCCGCTCATCGTTCCTCGCCCCGACGAGGCTTCTCCTGCTGCTTTGTTGCAGTTGTTTTGTCAATATCCAGTGCTGCATTCAGCTCTGCCAGGCGTGCGCTCTTGGTTTTTAGTTCATCCTCTTGAGGAAACGGCTTGCCGGCTTCCTCTTTAGCGTCGGCAACCTGCTGGCGCACGGCGGCAAGACGCGCAGCCGTTTCTTCCATACGCTTTGGAATTTGTGCGATGGTGTTGTCAAGACGGGTGATGTTGCCTCTTGCATCATTGCCAACATCCATGCGGTGGGAGACGGAACCATGAAGGATGAGCTGAAATTTGTTAATGAAGGAATCATAAGAGATGCTCATCGTCAATCCTCGATAGGAGCCAAACTCGGCGTCCATACCCTTAGCGGCTTCCTTGCATGCCGCAAGAATGGCTTTGCCAGCTTCCTCCTTGTCCAGAATCAGCTTGCCGCCCACCATCATGCCCACAAAATCCTCCTGCGGAAGCGGATGCGCCTCAATCGTGGCAATATCCTTTTCAAAGCCGGCAATCAGCTGGGTATCGCGTTCGATTTCCTGCGGGAAATCCTTGAGCAGCTGATCCTCAAGCCGATACTGTTTACTCAGATGATCGGCCTTCATCAGCTTCAGCCTCGCAACATCCACATCCAAATCCATCTTTTCTTTTATACGGGGATCGCCGGCACACAGCGCCTTGATTTCAGCATACGAAAGCGCGGTTTCGTCCATGTCATCACAGGAACGAACAGGGCTTTTGTTGGTCATGATCTGCGAGATAAATTTTTGTTTGTTTTCGACCGTCTGCCAGAGGTAGGCGTCAAAGGTGGCCTCTGTCACATACCGATAGATGAACACTTTTTCATTGCGGTTGCCCTGACGGACGATACGACCCGCACGCTGCTCCAGATCACCAGGACGCCAGGGACAATCCAGATCATGCTGGGCGATGAGCCTGTCCTGAACATTGGTGCCCGCGCCCATTTTAGCGGTACTGCCCATGAGCACGCGCACCTGACCAGAACGAACCTTAGCGAACAGTTCCTTCTTTTTTACCTCCGTATCCGCATCATGGATGAATGCGATTTCTTCCTTTGGGACGCCCTGCGCGATCAGCTTGGCCCGGATGTCGTCATAGACGTCGAATTCCGGCATCTGGTCGTCTGAAACGGGCTTGGGCGTTGAAATATCGCAAAAGACCAACTGTGTCAGCCTCTGCCCTTTGCTCTCATCCCAAATTCGGAAGATGTTGCGCACGCAGGCGTTGACCTTGCTGTCCGGGTCGTCGGGCAGTAGCGGATTGATGAGCCGCTGATCGAGGCCCAGCTTGCGCCCGTCGCCCGTGATCTTGAGCATGTTGTCCTCGGAGGGGTCAACGAGTTTCTGATGAACCGCCGCGGCGCGTTCGGATAGGGCCTGCACCAGCTCCTGCTGCTGCGGGCTGGGCTTGACGGCGATGGTCTCGTAATGGGCTTCAGGTGTAGGCAAATGAAGCTGATCCGCCGTTTTGATATCAGCGACTTCCTTGAATACGTTCATGAGTTCAGGGAGATTGAAAAATTTACTGAACCTTGTTCTGGCCCGATAACCAGTACCCTCAGGGGCCAATTCGATTGCCGTCGCCGTCTCGCCAAAGGTGGATGCCCAGGCGTCAAAATGGGTCATGCCGCTACGTTGCAACGCGGCATATTGCAGATACCGCTGCATCGTATACAATTCCGTCATGCTGTTGGAGACAGGCGTGCCTGTCGCGAAGATTACGCCTCGCCCGCCGGTTAATTGATCCATGTACCGGCACTTCATGAACATATCAGAGGATTTCTGTGCTTCCGTAGCGGAGATGCCGGCAACATTGCGCATCTTGGTGTACAGAAAGAGGTTTTTGTAGGAGTGTGCCTCGTCCACGTAGAGCCGATCTACACCGAGCTGTTCAAAGGTTACAACATCGTCCTTCCTCTCCTCCGCTTTCAGCTTCTGGAGCTTGGTTTCCAGCTGCTTTTTGGACTTCTCCAATTGCTTGATTGAAAAACGCTCTCCGTTGCTCTCCTTGAGTTCCGTGATGCCCATCATGATTTCGTCAATCTGATCCTGAAGCAGCTGTTCCTGACGTTCATGGGAGACGGGGATTTTTTCAAACTGAGAGTGGCCGATGATGACCGCGTCATAGTCCCCGGTAGCGATACGCGCACAGAATTTCTTGCGGTTGCTCGTTTCAAAATCTTTTTTTGTTGTGACCAGAATCCTTGCGGAAGGATAGAGACGCAGGAATTCAGAAGCCCACTGCTCCGTCAAGTGATTCGGCACGACGAACATGCTCTTTTGGCTGAGGCCCAGTCTCTTGCTTTCCATTGCCGCGGCGACCATCTCGAACGTCTTCCCTGCCCCTACCTGGTGTGCAAGCAATGTATTGCCGCCATACAGGATGTGAGCGACGGCACTCCGCTGATGCTCGCGGAGCGTGATTTCCGGGTTCATGCCGGAAAATACGATATGCTGTCCGTCATACGCACGGGGCCTGATCGAGTTGAATCGCTCGTTGTACTCCTTCACAAGCGTTTCTCTCCGGGTCGGCTGTTTCCATATCCACTCACGGAAAGCGTCTTTAATGGCCTGTTGCTTTTGTTGGGCAAGGGTAGTGGCTTTCTGGTTCAGTACGCGCTGCTCCTTGCCATCCGCATTCTGAATGGTGTCAAAGATGCGCGTATCTCGCAGATTCAGCGCATCTTCTAAGAGCTTATACGCATTCGCCCGGTCTGTGCCGTAGGAAGCATACGCGGCGACGTTGCTGCGCGAAACAACCGTTTTGCCGTTGATGCGCCACTCGGCGGTATGGGGCGAAAAATGCACGTCAATCGCGCGGCGCTGGTAGTATGGCGTATTGAGCAGCTCATACATGAAATCCTGAATATAGTCCGGCGAAATCCACGTCGCGCCGAGCCTGACGTCGATCTCCGATGCCTCCAGGTCTTTGGGCTGGGCGGCAGTGAGCGCCGTCACGTTGGTCTGGAAGGAAGCGTCAGACTGCGCTGCCAGCTTTGCTTCGCGCAGCTTTTGACGTACATTGCCCGAAAGGTATTCATCTGCCGTGACATATTGCGCATCCGTACCGGGGATGCGGTAGATCACGCCGGTGAGCTCTTCGGCAAGCTGTTTTTCGTCCTTGCCTGTCAGCCGCGACATAAAGGGGAGATCGACCTTTGCCCGCTCCCCGATGGACACAGCCAGCGCGTCGGAAGCTGTGTCCGCATGGTCGATACTGTGTCTCTGCCTGATCGTCCGCTTGGTAAACATGTCCGCCTTGCCTTTGAGGCGATGCTCCTCATCCAGAATCTCAAGCGAACAGAGCAGATAATACGAGGAATCGTCCGAAAAGGCCAGGCGGTTGGCGCGGTCGTTGATGAGGCCATATTTTGCTGAATACGCATCATACGTCTGGTTCAGCTCCTGCTGCATGACGGCGATCTCTTCATCGCTGTGTTCGTCGAGCTGTGCGTCAATCAGCCGATGCACCTGATCGCGCAGTTCAACCATGCCTTTCACGCGCTCCTGGGCAGTCTGGTTCAGGCTTGGCCTGACCATTCGGCTGTTTTCCCGGTAGTAGACCTGGCCATCCACGACGGCATACGAGAAATTGCGTACATTGGGATCGGCGGGAATGGACTCGTCGATTGCTTCGTTTTCACCGAGGTCGGGCAGTGCCGCTTCCTGGTAGTTGCCATGGATATGCTGGATGGCCTCATGCAGCTGATCCGCGAGACTTGCTCCTTCAACGGGAAGAACCGTGAAATCCTGACGGCCATACTGCGTGTTTTCCCTGCTCTGAATGCCCAGAATCATCTCCGGATGATCGACAAAGTAACTGTTGATGGAAAAACCATCCTCGTTCTGGCCGAGATGCACCCAATCAGGTTCGATGTCAATCGGATGATCCCGTTTTTGGAGGAAGATGATGTCCGAGACGACATCCGTTCCGGCATTGGCGCGGAAAGCGTTGTTCGGCAGGCGAATCGCGCCCAGCAGCTCCGCGCGCTGGGCGATGTACTTGCGAACCTCCGGGGACTGTTGATCGAGGGTATAGCGGGAAGTGACAAAGGCAATCACGCCGCCGGGACGCACCTGGTCAATGGCCTTGGCGAAAAAGTAGTTGTGAATAGAAAAACCGAGCTTGTTATAAGCCCGGTCGTTGACCTTGTAGTTGCCGAATGGCACGTTGCCGATGGCGATGTCAAAGAAGTCCCGTCTGTCCGTGGTTTCAAAGCCCGCGACCGTGATATTCGCCTTGGGATAGAGCTGCTGGGCGATGCGTCCGGTGATGCCGTCCAGCTCTACGCCGTACAGGCGGCTGCTTTGCATAGCTTCCGGGAGCATTCCGAAGAAGTTGCCCACGCCCATAGACGGCTCCAGAATATTTCCAGAAGTAAAGCCCATATTGCCCACCGCATCATAGATAGCCTGAATCACGGTGGGACTGGTATAGTGACTGTTGAGTGTGGAGGCGCGGGCCGCTTCGTATTCTTGCGGGGTCAGGATTGCGGCGAGCTGCCGGTATTCGTCTGTCCACGCGGGCTTGCTCGCGTCAAAGGCATCCGCCAGACCACCCCAGCCCACATATCGAGACAGCACCTCTTGCTCATCTGGCGTCGCTGTTCGTCCTTCGGCCTCGATTTGCTTGAGCGTGCGAATAGCCGCGATATTGTAGCCAAACTTGGTTTTCGCGCCGCCCTCGCCCAAGTGGTTGTCGGTGATACGAAAGTTCTGCGTGGTGGACTGCTCAGGGCGTTCCTTCTGGGGTGCTGTGTGCATCCGCTCAATGACGATATCATAGGGCAGGCCGTTCTGTTTGGCGGGGTAAACAGCGACCGTTTCGGAGGTGATTTCCGGCTGCTTCTGAGGCTGCGGATATCGCTCCATGAGCCGGGCAAAGCTCTCCTGACTTTCTGCCCGGAGAATGGGATAAGTCAGCGACGGGTCGCGCAGCTCGATGCCCAACGGGCTGATTCGCTCGATGATAAAAGGTTTCCCATCTTCCAGATAAACCGTATCGCCCACCTGATAGGCGGGTGCCTGGACGGTAGGTTGTTCAGTCAAATCCGGCAAAGGCTGAGACAATTCAGGGTAGGTGGCTTGTATAATGTCGCTATGCAGTCTGTTGTGAAAGTTGTCCAGTCCATAGTACAGATCAATAAAGCGGGCATCCTGAATCGTGGCCACGACTCGCTTAATAGCAGCTTCTCCTTCCAGATAAGCGTTCTCCCTGTCCGAATTTTTGCAGGCATTTTGATAAGCCTCATCTTCCAATACAAGGCTCTTAACAATAGGTAGAAACTGCTCGTAAACTTCCCGTACCGTTGGCGAAGTGCCTTGCGATTGTTCCGATTCTTCTAGTTCGGCCTCCTCCTGAATAATCTGGGCAACAGTCTGCTCAACCTGCCGGATGAACGGATTTTGGGCAAACTTCTCCTGGTCAACGACTTTTCCGCCTTCAATGCCGGATTCGGCCAGCCGTTCTCGGATATAAACGGGGTCAATGTCCTCCAGAGCGTCCTGTTCTTCTACAGTAAAAAAACGATCTTCTTCAATCAAATTAAGCACACGGTCGAGGATTTCCTCCCAGGGAATGTCCCCCGCACCACTTACGCCATTGACCGGGAACGATGGAAGATCATCGCCGTACTCCTCCCGGAGCACATGGAGCATATCTGCGCGGGAAGCCCCTTCCCGCAGTCGGCGCACAACGGCGCGCTTGCTTGATGTATCGCCGTTCCATTCCTGGATGGCCGCGTCAATGTCTGCCTGGGTGATCTCAGTACGAGACGGCGTGGATGTATCTTCCGACCTTATTGTGCTGCTCCCAAAGACCCGTGTGCCGTCTGCCCCGAATTCGGCTTCGTAGGCGTCAATGTCTCGTTCCGCCTCATGGTCAATCGATGGACGGGATGACACACGGCGCTCCTGGCTGTCCCAGTCAACAGCGGAGATCGTCACATCATATTTGTCCCGGAGCTGCTCTACATACTGCTCCAGTTGGTGGGCGGGAATACCGCACATATCCACTCGCCCCGCTCCGGGAACAAGGCGGGAGGTCAGCGTCAGCCCCAGCATAGAGGCGGCAGTCCGAGCATCCTCGCCGTATAATTCATAGAATTCACCCACCTGAAACAGCACCATATCGTCGGGGTGGCTTTCCTTGACCACCTTGTAGGTGTCAAAGAGGGAATTGCGCTGGGCACTTTGCTGAAACTGAGCTTTTTCTTCTGGCGTCAGATACCGATGCAGACTGACGAGCCTATCAATTCGCTTGGCTGCCTCGTTCCAGTTCAGATGAACCTCGGGACAGCCTTTTTTCGTGAGCTTAATGCCCTTGCTGTCGTGGCTCTCCGAACTGCCATCGCTCCTCGAAAGTGCGTGTGAACGCCCGCCAATGCCGTATTCACACTTGAGGAAATCCGCTTTTTCCTTCGTGGAATGGGCGGGAATATCCGTAAAGTAACGGTAAATCCGATCCTTTCCACCCTCCATGCTGCTCCCAGACGAAAGAAAAGCGCCAAGCTCATCCTCTGTAATGAAACCATCGGGACGCGAGACCTCCGTCAGCAGGGAATCGTACTCCCTACGAGGGAGCGTCAGCTCCTTCAATGCCTGTAAGACCTGTTCGGGGCGATGGTAGTGGAACCGCATCAGATCGTGATTATCTTCGTATGCCCCTGCAAAGCGCTCTACCTCAGCAGTGAGGGTAGATAGAAATTGCGGGTCTGCAAGCCGATCAGCCAAACGGCTGGTTTCTTCAGGAAAGCCGCCGCCGTGAATCGCTTCAATGGAAGGGAAAAAGCCTTGAGCTTCCGGTGCCGTCTCGCTGTACATATACCACAAGCTCTGGGATAGTGCAGCGCGCTCATGCGCAGGGGCAGCAGCAAGCTCCATCATGCTCATGTATTGTCCTGATTTCATGAGTTCTCCGACCCGTTTGGCGGCATCCTCCCACGATAGGGTCTGCGCCATGGTTACGTATCGGGCAGATTTTCCCAGCGAAAAGTGAATACCATCCTCATCGTACCAGGCGCTGTACTGCCTGCCATCTACCTTCAGGCCGTTTCCACCATGAAAGCTCCGGCACATGTAGTCCGCAACGGATTCAGTGGAAAGCTGCTTCATAATGGCCGTGCCGATGACCAGCCTGAGATCGTCCGAATTGCCGCCGACGCGCAGGAATTCATCCACGACTTCCTGGGAAACCAAAGAAGCGAAGGGCATCATTCCGATGCTCTCCGCTTCCATGCTGTCAATGATCTGAATTTGTTCCGATTCCGTTGGAAGGATGAAGCTCAGTTGCTCTTGCTGCGGCTCATAGTCCGTCAGGCGTAAATCAGCTCCGACAGGATCATCTCTTCCGCTTGCGCCTTGCAGTTGTTCATCAGGCCCACCCACGCCATCTGATTCTGGGCTTTGAGTTCCTCCGTCACGCCCGCTTCCTTCGTCAGATGGTTCATCAGGTTGTCCAGACGGTTCTGGGCCGTCTCCTCGATCTCCTGAAGGTGCGTCATCAGGTTGCCGCTGAGGAGCAGCCTCGTATACAGGCCCGGACGGCTCTCCTCCAGGTAGCGCTGCCGCATCCTCCCGTACTTGCCCAGCGGCTTGCGTTCCGCTTCGGTCAGACCCAGGTCGGGCAGCAGATAGTCCCCGTTCTTCCTGTAAATCAGTTCGCTCATGCTCCATACTCCTTTCCACTTGTCGGATGGTCTTTTCGATTTGGCGCAGCACCTGGCCTGAAATCTCGCTAACTGCTTTGCCAAGCTCCGCCACAGTTGCGGGTGTGTTCCAGTCAAGCACCTCGGTGAAATCCTCCCGGAAAAGCTCCGGCTCCAGTCCGCAGCGCGCCTGGAGGCTGTAGGAGATGCTGGCAGCGGCGGCTTTCCGGAAGGAAGCCCCGATGTTGAATTCATCGTACTCCGAAAGATACGAACCGTCAACGCTGTCGATGATGTCCCGCCTATGCTCGCGCCAATAGGCTAACGCCTGCTGCGTTGCGATCTGGCCGATCTGGCCGGATAAGGGCATGGAGGCGTCAGCGTAGTACGCGTTTTCCAGCATCTGCTTGACAGGCTCCATATTGCCTTCTGCCAGCACCCAGGGTTCAACCCTTCGGGAGCCGCGGCGTTCGCCGGTATCCGATACGTCAAAGACATACCGGACAGACATGCCACCAGGCCCAGGAGAGAGCAGCGCGATGCCCTTGGAGCCACGCCGGATATAACGTCGCATCGTATCATTCCAAATATCGTACTCGGCACAGGCCGTCGCATCCGGGCGCTGGGCATAGATCAGCAGTTGATCGTGAAAAGGGTACTTGTACAATCTGGATGATGTATCCAGAAATGCCGCCCAATCGAGGTAATCGCCGGTGATCTTTCGGGCGGTATCATCAGCCAGCGTTGCGTAAACCTGTGCTTTCGTTGCCATAGGGAGTCCTCCTGTCCATTAGTCGTGTTCCGTCAATCCAAGTCGAAAAAATCCGATGTGTTTTCGCGGATCAGCTCATCGAATTCAGCATCCGTCATGTTTTTCAGCTTCGAGATTGCGCCTTCCGTCAGGGAACGAAGCTCGTCTTCGTCATACATGAGATAGCGCTTCATGTTGCGCAGCGACCGGATGGTTTTGCGCCGATCACCGGCATCATAGATGCAAAGCAGATTGATTTCCTCAGTCGAGAAATAAAGATTCATGAATCCTCTAACCTCCAACGTTTGATTTCAAAAGGAAAAACGAGCAAGGACGATCAACGGGTCGTCCTGCTCGAAAATAGGCGTTTTTGGTTTTTCAAAAGCGTTGCGCTGCAAGGCTTTTTCGACCCCAAACAGGGCTTCAAATCAAACATTTCGCCGCTGAAGATACATCCGTTCCCTCGTTTGATCACGATTCACTTTGGCGGCACACCCCTTACAATACTTTTGTCGGGCGTTGGCAGGCACAAAGAGGGCTTTGCATACCTCGCAGCGCTTCATGTTGGATGGCAGGTCATCGTCCTCCGCCTCGTCATACCACAGCGCATAGGAGACAAGATCGCTCAATTCCCAGTTGGCGGGCAGAACGCACTCCAGAAAATAGTCACAGTCGATCATGCCATCCCGGATGGAATCATATTTCGGGTTGATCAGATGGCAGCGCCGGTCGGTTTCGGCACAGAAGCCGCCGTGATAGTTCGCGCATTCACCGGCAGCCAGCGCCTTGATGCTTTTGAGTATCTGTTTTTCAGTCATAGTACCTCGATTCTCCGGCCGGACAATCACGTCCGAGCCGGAGGAGCATCACGCCATTTGGCGAATGTCGTCCTCCGTCATGTAGATATTGAAGCGCGTAAGCTCGGGAATCGCATTGTTCTCGGCATAGCAGCGGGCTTCCTCAAAGGCGCAGGCGTCGTCGTTTTCTTCCAGCGTCCGCAGAGCATACACCGCCCTGTCCAGACGCGCATTTCGGCAGGCGTCAAACTTGGAATCTGGCTTGACACCGTTTCTCCTGCACAGATAGTCCGTCAGGCCGAGCAGGAACAGCGCTGCCCGATACAGCCCGCCATCCCAAAACTGTTCAATCCATTCGTTTGCACGAATGTGTCTAATAACGGCCAGATCACCCTCCTTGTGCAGCTTGCTCAGGGTGGCGTCAACCAGCAGATAGAAGGGCATGAGGGTGCCCTCCTCATGGACGGCGAAGGTATCAGGCGCGTTGGCTTCCTCAAGCTCATCCCAATAGCTGAGCAGGATGTCTTCGATGGAAACATCCAGCGCCTCCGCGATGCTGTACAGCGTCGCCGCCTCACAGCGGTCAAGCTGTGCCTTGCCGGTCAGAATGTCGCGCAGCGTGGATTCGGGCACGCCGCTCAGGTCGCTCAGATCGGTACGGGACATATGACGGGCATTCATCAGTTCAATCAAGTACATCATTTTATCGCTCCTTTTCATTGGTCTTGCATTTGGGTTTGGTATGCGCAGGTGGCTGCTGCACCGCAGCTTGTTTGGGGGCAAGCACCCGCTGGGCGCTTTTGTCGTAGCAGTAGAGGTAGAAGTTGTAATCTCCACGGCGCGGCGTACAGCGCAGACAGTATTCGTAATGCTGGGACTCGGCATGAAAGCCATAGCTGGTATCGCAGGGAAGACCGTTCCGGCACAGCTTGCTCATGCTGGAAAAGCTCTGCAAGAGTCCGCCTTCCTCGTGAAAACCATTGACCACCGCTTGCAGCTCATCCCGGAATGATACAGTTTTCAAACCTATCTGGTGATCAAACCAGCTTGTCCAGAATTCATTGTCATCGCGGCCAAAATCTCCGCGCAGGTGGCCGATACAGCTGCGTTCCGCGTCCTGCTTATCACGCGCAGAATAGAGCCAATCCCGCTTGTCCGATTCGATGGGCTTCCATGTGAGCTGTGTATCCATGCCGCGCTCTACATCCTTCAGAATAGCCTCGAAGGCATAGAGTGCGGTGCGGGTGAAATCATCCCATTGAGCCGCCCTGTCACCAGGCGCTTGTGGAATCCCCTGCTGCTCGAAGAAAGACGAGGTGTCCTGCGCGTCCAGATAGGAGGATATGTCGGCGCGAAGGTCGGAGGCCAGTTCCGGCAAGGATTCGACGTTGTCACTGCCAAGCAGCATTTCCTCAACACCGGTGTCCGGGTCTTCCGAGGTGAAGGACAGACGCAGCTCGGCGTGTTCGCCGTCTCTGACGTATTCCAGCTTGGTATCATCGGGATAGTCGTGGGAATAGGCATAGGTCGCGTGTTCATCAGGCGTTGTGCTGTCCGGTTCGGGCAGGTCGTACTGACGGTCGCGCCAGTTTTCGTAGTCTTGGATGGATTGAATCATAGGCACCTCCCGGTTTATCGTTCAGGGGTATCCCTGTGTTTTCTGTGCTTGAGCCTGCGCTCGTCATCAGTCTTCTTGGACCTGCCGGGTGTGGAAGTTTCATGTTCGGCTGGTTTCAAGCCGTTGTTGAGGATGCCGTCGATCATGTTGTAATCGTCTTCCATGAGCATCTCTGTGTTGCGCAGAGAATTCTCCGGAGAGAGGAACGACGGCAGCTTGATAAAGCTAATGCTGTTCGTATAGTAACAGCTGGTTTGTCCATTGACTGTCAGAGCTACCACGTCACTCACACTCATGCTGCGCCCATGAAAGTCTTTGGGATGACAGCTATTGAAGCGAAAAAACAGGTCTTCAAGGAGCGCATCAGGTTCTTCAAGTGAAACACAATCATCCGGCAAGTCACCGGTATACACCAGATGATAGCGTTTCTCCGTCACAGTCTGAATAGACGGAACCTGTTCACAGCTTTCAATCCAGCATCCGCCATCCCCACAGGCCAAATGGATGGTCGCGGACTGAAAGGCCTCATTTTCCACATGGATGGATGTCGGGTCGGCGCAGGCAACCGTGCTCAAGCCCTTGCTTTCCAGGTACGTCTCCACAGCAGCCTTGCTCGGGAACAGCAGGCCCTCTGAGGCTTGGACAATATGCTGGACATCGCTGAACATGTGATCTGCGGCACTTTGCAGCTCGGACAGGCTGGAATAGCGCAGTTCATGGTATTGGGGATCGGGCTTTAACTGATAAAGGGCATATGTGTTGCGACGGGTCTTGGCAGACGCATCGCTTTTTCCCGTATGCTCCTGCGTGTCGGAGTGGAGATTTACGGGCATAAGATCACCTCCTAAGAGAGAAGGAGCGCCGACACTGCTGCCGGCGCTCGGGGTAAAGGGATTATTCGCACATCACCATGTCGCTGATCTTTGCACCGTCGGAAATAATCAGCGAATACTGCGCTTTGCTGCCTTCCGTCGCCTGACGGCAAATGCGCAGTCCGTACTGCTCAACGGAATTTCCGCGCGCCAGCGTCAGTTCAAATTCGGATTCATTCCAGTAGCGATCACGCTTTGTGTCGTAGAAGTCGATAGACCAGGTGCCAGACCATTCCAGCTCACGCCCGCTTTCAAGCTGCGTTCTGCCGGTCATGGTGCCATCCTCCCGGAAAGTGATGCGGCTCGCATTGATCGAGCTTCCGGCATAGAGCTTCCAACTGCCGACGATGGCGCGATTGGCTTCACTCATATCGGTCACGGTTGCATACAGACAGGCAGTGGGGACAAAGCCTCGGAAACGAACGCCGTTTTCCTCGGCCTCGATGTAAGTCCATTCGCCCATACTCCCCAGGCAGATTACCTTGGTGTTCTCCGGCAGCTTTGACAGGGCTGTGCGGCTTACGAGCGGATCATCCGTTACCTCCACATCGTAATGCACGATCGCAGGCACGTTTGTCAGATTCAGCTCGGGGACGGTCACATCAGCAGTCAGAGCGTTCTTATAGATGTATCCGATTCGATTGTGCGTGTCGGTAATATCGTACTGTACAAGAATCCAATCGCCCTCGCTGCCAAACACCTGAATCCAGCCATTGGTGCTGACGCGGGCACGGTTTTTCGCGCCCCGGATGCTCTTGCTGTCCGGCGCAGAGTATACCGCATAGGTCTGGTTGGAGGTGAAGGATACAAGGGAGGCCGAGAGCGTTCCGACGGGAATCGACGGGGCGTTGGTGGCGTCAATCATAGTGGGTTCATCCGCCAGGGCGGCACTGAGCATCATCATCAGCGCAAACAGGGAAGCTAGAAACTTCTTCATTGTAAATACTCCTTTCATCAGTCAAAGGTCGGGCGCAGCCGGGGCCTTCCATCTTCCCCATAGTCCAAATGCAGCGTGGCGTCGTATTTGGTGTGGGTCTTGGCAGAGCGAAGGCCGGTCTTTTTGACTGCGCCCTTTTCAAGCAATTCACGGATATCGCTGGAGGTCAGAGGCTTTTCAGCATTTTTCAAAATGCCGCCATCCTTCCAGAGCGCAAAGTCACAGGTGCGGTTTTCGCACATAAAGCCCTGGGGACGTTCGGTAATGGCAGCGCCGCATTTCGGGCAGCTTCCGATTCTTTCACGGAGCGGAGGAAAGAGCTGATCCGCGTCTTCGGCACGGCGGGTATCACGGGTCAGGTCAATGACCATCTGACGAATATCGCGCATGAAGTCCTCGGGCTGCTCAAGCCCCTGTTCAATGCGCTTCAGCCGCTGTTCCCACTCGGCGGTCAGCTGTGCGGAGCGGAGCTTTTCAGGCAGCACGGCGATGAGCGCTTTGCCCTTGTCTGTCGGCAGAAGAACCCTTTTGCGCCTATCGCCAACGCGCTCTACCAGCTTGGTGTCGATCAGCTTTTCCAGGATAGCGGCGCGTGTGGCTGGCGTGCCGATGCCCCTGCGTTCGGCGTCCTCCGGCATGTCCTTCGCGCCCGCGGTTTCCATAGCATGAAGAATGGAGGCTTCCGTGTGATGGCCAGGGGGTGTGGTCTTTCCTTCGGCAACCGCTGCCTGCGGGAAGGGAAATTCAAAGCCCTCGGTCATTTCCTCCGGAATAGAGGGTTCGCTGCTTGCACCCTCGTCCGCCAGCCGCCCGCCGAGACTGCCTCGGAACGCATACCAGATGCGTTTCCAGCCCATTTGCAGAACCTTCCTGCCCTTGAGCGTGAAATTGTGACCCGCGCACTCGATGTGCAGGATGGTCTCGTCGTAAAGGAAGGGGTCATCCAGCGCGCAGAGCATGCGGGTACACACCAGATGCAGCAGATCGCGTTCGCCGGTTGTGAGTGCGTCGATGGCCGAAGTCTGCCCGGGCATGGTCACAGTGGGAATCAGCGCGTGATGGTCTGTCACCTTGCTGTCGTCAATCACCTGCTCGGGATGCACAGCCGGCTCGAGGCTATCGGCAAACGGCAATGCGCCGCAAACCCTTGCCGCCAGCTCGCGGAGGCTAGGCTCCATGTCGTGCGTCAGGTGGCGGCTGTCGGAGCGAGGATAGGTCAGCATCTTCTTTTCATACAACCCCTGCGCATACTCCATCGTCTGCTGGGCCGTATATCCAAAGAGCTTGTTGGCGTCGCGCTGAAGCGCCGTCAGGTCATACAGCGCGGGAGCGTTTTCGCTTCGCTGCTTATGCTCGACGCGGGTGACAACCGCCGGATTGTGGTTGCAGGAATCCGCCAGCCGACGCGCGTCGTTCAGATCAGCATAGCGTTCCGACTGTGCGACCACGCCGCGTCCGGTATCCAGCTTGACCGTATAGAAGCTCTCCGGCTTGAAATCGCTGATCGCCGCTTCGCGCGCGGAGAGCATGGCCAGCGTAGGAGTCATCACGCGCCCAACATGCAGCGTGGGGCCGTACAACAGAGAGTACAGGCGCGTCGCATTCATGCCGATGAGCCAGTCGGCCTGCGACCGGCAGAGCGCCGCCCGATACAGATTGTCGTAGTCAGACATAGACTTCATGCTGCGAAGGCCGTCCCTGATTGCGCTTTCTTCCATCGAAGAAATCCACAACCGGCGCACAGGCTTTTGGCAGCCTGCCTTTTCATAGACGAGGCGGAAAATCAGCTCGCCCTCGCGTCCTGCATCGGTGGCGCAGATGATTCCGGTCACGCGCTCATCGTTCATGAGCGACTTGAGGATGCCGAACTGCTTCTTCGTTGCTTCGGATACGTTGTACTGCCACTGTGCCGGGAGAATCGGCAAATCCTTGTAGCGCCAGCGCACATACTTGGGGTCATAGGCTTCGGGCAGCGCCAGCTCAACCAGGTGTCCGATGCACCAGCTGATGAGCGTGTCCCTGCCGCGCAGATACCCGTCTGCGCGTTCAGTTACGTTCAGGACGGAGGCAATCGTCCGCGCGACGCTTGCCTTTTCGGTAATGATCAATTCCATATGGTTTCCTCCATGTATAAACCCTGCGGAGTTTGAGGACTCCGCAGGGCTGTCTTACGCTTCGTTTTCCTGTTCGTCTTCGTCCTCATCATCGCCCATGTCGAAGTCGTTGTCAGGGCAGTGAGCAGCGGAACGCTTTTTACTGCTGAAAAAGACGGCAGCGCTAACGCCGCCGATGGCTACGATAGCCACTAACGCGATGAGTGCTGTCATCCGATCAGGAGCGGTTTGCGGCGTATCAGCCTGTGCTGGCGGCGCGGTGGCGATGGGAACCGCTGTGGGTTCAGGCGTCACATAGATGATCTCCGGCGTGGGAGTGGGTACGGCCTCTTTTTCTTCGTCCGACATGAGCGCCAGCAGATCGCGCTCATCCACCAGATTGAGAAAGTAGGTTTCATATAGCTCTGCTTCCTCGTCAATCGGCTTGTCGTAATCAATCACCAGATAGAACGTGTTGCCGCTCTTGGTCTGGAGCGTGATAAACTGTTTATTTGTCGCAGCCGAGTACAATACATCCAGCGTATGCGCGTTGCCGTCCGCCTGATAGGGCATCCCCGGGCCGATGGTGATATACTCGGTCTTGATGATCGGCTCCGGCGTAGGCGCGGCGGTTGGTTCGGGCGTTGGATCAGGCTCATCCTGGACATAAATCAGGGAGCTGCCCAGCCCCTGGTGGCGGTTTTGCGTGGGAGATGGCGTAACAGCAGGGGCAGCGCTGGGCGTGCTTACTGCTTCGTTGTCGGCGCTGGCGGGCTTCTTCGTGGGCTTTGCTGTGGCTGTAGGCATAGGTGTCGGCTCAGGCGGCTTGACATAGTGCGGATTGTCCAGCGAAACCGGCTCGGAGAAATTGCCCGCGTAGTCAAACGCGCGAACGGCCAGCTTCTCGAACTGATTCATGTTCTGATCCAGCTCCACGTTCAGCGCGCCATTGGTCAGCGCGGTAAACAGCATACTGTTGACCTGCACCCCGGCGACACCGGACAGATCGTCCTTCGCATCGACCTGGAGCATCGTGCCGTTGATGGACGCGGAGATGACCGGCGCGGTCAGGTCAATGCACTTTACCTCGGTGCTTTCCTCAAACTGATGGCCGTGAGGATCGGTCATGCGGAGCGTAAAAACACCATTCGCCTGAAGGCTCAATTCGGCATAGCCGCCCACGAACTCATTTTCACAGTCAATCCAGCCGCCGTCATTCATGCGGTATTCGATTTTGTGCCAGCCAAGACTGTTTTTGTCCGTCACGGACACCTTCATGACAGCTTGCTGATTGCTGCACCAGCCGCCAGGTGCCGTGAGGACAATCCGGTACGGCGAAACCGCCTCCTGCGGGATCGCCGTGGGTTCGGGCGTGGGTTCGTCCTCTGCGACGGCCCGAATCGAGCCGAACGCCGTTGCCATCGCCAGAAGCAGGAGCAGCAGGGCCAGAAGCTGGGGCAGTACGCGCTTATACATCATTATCATCAGGATTCGTCCTCCTCTCCATGAGGAATGTCAGGCTCGCCAGAAGCAACCGTCAAATTCTTGGGCAGCTCAGGAAGCGGCTTTTCTCCAAAGATGGATTTCATGATTTCCGCTAGCTGCTCAGGCGTGACGTTGTACATGTCTGCCGTCGCGTGAATCGCAGTGTGGTCAGCCTGCTTCACCAGACGGCGCAGCTCCTCGACTTCCTCTTGCAGCTCGATCAGGTCTTGCTCCTTTTTCTCAAGGAGCGCGTGGAGCTTCAGCCGGTCAGTGGGGTATCGTTTCTTTTTCTTATCGTTCAAGTTATTCACCTCAATCAATCGGCAGGCGACCGAATCCATAAAGCCGCTTCGACCATTTGCTGCTCTTGAGGTCAGCAAAGCCTACCGGGTCGCCTGCATGGATCATCATATTGCTGCCTACATAGATGCCTACATGGGTGATGCCCTTGACATCGGCTCCCATGGTCTTTTCAAAGAACACGAGATCACCGGGACGCGCATCGTCCTTGCTGACATCACTGCACAGGGAGTAAAGCCCATTGGCACCCAACCGGCCAATATCGCCCAGACCGGAGTGATTGAATACCCAGCAGACGAAGCCAGAGCAATCAAAGCCGATGTCGGGGTTGCTGGCACCGTACACATAGGGGTAGCCGATATACTTCTCGGCCTCAATCATCAGCGCAAGGAAGTTAGGATCGGCCTCCAGAAGCTGTTCCGGAATGGTGTAACTGACCAGCTTGTGTTTCGACTTGACCCCGCCAATCTTCACGTTGGACTTGCCAGCCGAGGTAATCACGGGAATGGCTTCATCCGGCTCTTCCTCGATATCCAGAAAATACTGCGGATCTTCCAGAATCACATCCTCGCCGTTCCACCCATCCATATCGAAAGTGGATGCGAAGTCGACTTCGCTTTCAGTTGCCTCTGCATGGGCGCTCAAAACGGGAAGAAACACCGACATCAGGATAAACGCCAGGATGGCGGCGATGATCTGCTTTGAAGTGGAAATGGTCTGGTTGGTGCTGTTTCGATTCATCATCATGGGGATACTCCTTTCAGTGATAGGCATGAAAAAGGAGCCCTGCGATTTGCAAGGCCCCTGTGGTTGGTGGTCAGTTCGGAACCCGCCCGAACGAATGGAAGTGCGTTTGCCAGTAGGAATCAGTGAGGTCGGCATAACCGATGGGACTTCCGCAGTGCAGCATTTTGTGATTGCCCACATAAATGCCGCAGTGGGTAATGCCTGCGACATCCTCGCCCATCGTGCCGTCAAAGAACACGATGTCTCCCGGCTTTGCCTGTTCCTCTGGCACATCGCGGCACAGGCTACGCAGCCCCTTGGCTCCAAGGCGTCCGGTATTGTAGACACCGCTGTTGGAAAACACATAGCTGACAAAACCAGAGCAGTCGAAGGACGTTTCCGGGGAGGCTCCGCCCCAGACATAGGGGTAGCCAATGTACTTGGTCGCTTCTTCCATGAGCGCGGCAAAGCTGGGATCGGCATCCAGGGTCTCCTGCGGGATGTCGTAGAGCATGGGGTCTTTGAGGGGAACAGCGTGCGGGTTGCCGGAGAATATACCCTCCATATTGCCGTGAGAGGCCATGTACAGCGCATACATGCCCATCGTATGATGGCTCATGCTGACCACAGGCAAATGGGAGAGATTCTTGTTTTCCAGCTTAACGTTGCAGATGCTGTAAGTATACGGCACCTGCACGCCATAGGTATACGACTCAGTGTGCTGCTCACCCGTTACCGGGTCGGTCACGATCTGCGTGCCGGTTGTCGGTTCCGTGCGGTATCTGGTTTCCGTCGTAATGGTCTGTGTGACGACATATTGCAGATTGAAGTATTTCTCGATCACAGGATAAACGGATTCCAAAGTCCATTCCTGCCCGTCAAAGTACGCGGAAATGATGGCGATGAGCACATAGGGGTCATGCCAGATTTCCGCGGCCTCGACATGGTACTCGTCATAGCCGGGATGATATTGCTCATAGCGCTCCATCTCGTCCTGAAGCTCTCGCTCTTTTGCCGCGTAAGCACGCTCGGCGGCAAGCACGTCGTCATCCTCGGCAGGATAGGTGCCGATCACGATGGATTCCAGCACGAACTGGACGAGCGGCGAACAGGATTGCAGGCTGCTCATGACAACCAGAAGCATGGCACCGAGCAGAATGACCATCAGCGCCGTAGGGTGCTTTCCAAAATAGTCGGCTATCTTTTTTGTCGCAGTCTCCGTGCCGTGAGCGGCCTTTTGCGCTGCCTTTGCGGTGTATTCCGTCCCGCCCATGGAAGACCTTCCGGCCTTTGCCGCCATGTATTCTCTGCGAATCGCCCGCTTCTGCTGCCAGCGTGACAGTGGACTGCTGCTAAAGCGCGGGGATTCGTCTCGCTGCTTTGCTTGCAGATACCGAATATTAGCCTGATCGAGTGCCTTCTCCGCCTGTTCAGCTTTTCTGTAGGGGCGGAGCTTATGCGCATAATAGGCATGCTCGCCCATTTGCAGGGCAGATTCGCTCAACTGATCGCCCTGGAGAACAGCGTCCATCGCGGAATTGTCATCCTCATTGGCCTCTGAAAGCTGCCGGTGAAGCTGGTCATGGACTTTGCCAACTGTGCGCTCCGTTGGATGAATCATCCGAGAGGGCTTCTTTACCTGTTCTTCTTCAAAGCGCAACCGAACGGCTTTCTTCCGGGCGCGCTGCGTCACCGCGTCCTTCGACTTTGTTTTAGCCGTCGAAGTCTGTGGGTTCGGGACGAGACTTCCGGTGTTTTTAGCGGCATTAGGAACCTTTGGAGATTCTGGCGAGCGTATGAGCGAACTTTGCCCTGTTGCCTTGGAAGCTGCGGCCGGAGATTGGGGCATGGCAGGTTCAGCATCTGCCGTTTCCACCGCCGCCTGTCCGGTTTCGATTTCTTCCCGGGTGAGCCTCAGCCGGTGTCGGGTAGGCAGCTTCTTTTGTGCGGCTTCATACTTGTCAGCCGCCTTGGCTGCCTTCTTTGCAGGCCGGGACAGAGCAGGATTATCCAGCTCTTCTTTGGAGAAAAGCAGCCGGGGAGAGCCGCGGTTTCGGTTCTGTTCCATCTGGTATACTCCTCCGATCTTGATTGTGTTACGAGGCGTGAACCTCAGTGGGCTTGGTGGTCATGATGCTATAGAGCTTGGTGTTCTTGGGGAAGCGATCCTGGAAGGGCAAAATGACGCTGCCATAGAACAGCAGACCTTCGCCCTCGCCGCTCTGCGTGACATAGGAGAGCTGGTGCGGGGAGATGCCCAGCTTTTTAGCCAGAATCTCACGGTCTCCGGCAGCCTGGTTGAGCATGTAGATGTAGTCGCTGTTCTCGAAAATGTTCTCGATTTCCTGGGAAGCCAGCAGGTCTTTGACGTTCTGCGTGATTCCGGTTGGAATGCCGCCCCATTTTCTAAAGCGCTTCCAAATCTCCACGCTGTAGGCGGCGGTTTGCTCTTCCTTGAGCAGCATGTGGAATTCGTCCACATAGTATCGGGTCGATTTGCCTTCGGCCCGGTTAGCGGTCACGCGGCCCCAGACCTGATCCTGCACGATGAGCATGCCCAGCTTCTTGAGCTGTTTGCCCAGCTCCTTGATGTCATAGCACACAAGCCGGTTATTCACATCCACGTTGGTACGATGATTGAACACGTTGAGGGAGCCGGACACATAGATTTCCAGCGCCGTGGCCAGCTTTTGCGCTTCCTTTTCCTCCTGCTGCCGGAGGGCGTTGTACAGGTCTTCAAGGATCGGCACATTCTCCGGCCTGGGATCATTGAGGTAGGGTTGGTAGATGATGTGAACCGCACGGTCGATAATCGTCTTTTCAATAGGTTGCAATCCATCCCGCCCGCCAACGATCAGCTCACAGAGCGACAGGATAAAGTCCGATTTGAGCGACAGCGGGTTATCATCGTCGCTGTAATCCAGATTGATGTCCATCGGGTTGATATAGTTGCTGCTTGTGGGCGAGATGCGGATAACCTGTCCGTGAAAGGTGTTGACCAACGGATAATATTCGCCCTCGGGATCGCAGATGATGATGTCATCGTCGGTCACGAGGAGGACGTTGCTGATTTCACGCTTGGCCGCAAACGATTTGCCCGAGCCGGGCGTACCGAGAATCAATCCGTTTGGATTCTTGAGCTTTTTCCTGTCAACCATAATCAGGTTGTTGGAAAGAGCGTTCAGCCCGCAGTACAATGCCTCCCCGGTGGACTGGAACAGCTCCTGCGATGTGAAGGGGATGAAGATCGCGGTGGATGAGGTTGTCAGACCGCGCTGGATTTTGACCGCGTTGTATCCCAGAGGCAGGCAGGAGACCATGCCGTTTTCCTGCTGAAAGTCCAGCGGAATCAACCGGCAGTTGTGCTGCTGAGCAATGCTCTGCGCCTGCTTGACATTCAAGTTGAGCTGCTTTTTGTTGTCGGCGGTGTTCATCACCAGGAAGGTAATGAGGAACATGCGCTCGTTGCGGCTTTGCAGGTCTTCCAGCAGCTTCTTGGCTTCGCCGCCATAGGTGGCCAGATCGCTTGGAATGATGTCCATGTCATATCCCGATCGGATCGCTTTCTTCTGTTCCTCGATCTTCATTCTGTCGAGATCGGTGATCTTGCGCTTCACGTCGCGAATGGCTGCAACCTGATCAATGGCCTGAATATGGACGGACACGATGAGGCTGGATTCCATGGCGAGGAAATCGGCCAGGCAGCGGTCATTCAGATCAGACGCAAGGATGGAGAAGAAGCTGACCTCACCCTGCCTATTGCCTATCCCGAAGGTGTGCTTGTCACGGAAGTCAAAGCTGGATGGAACGATGAAGTCCTTGGTCGAAAGTCCGGAGGGCGAGAGCCATTTCCAGTCGAAGAGGAAGGGCTGGGTGTCCATGTGGAACATATCGTGCATGAGCTTTAACCGCTCTCGGCCATCCAATGGAGACGCGGACACGCCGAGACGCTTGAAGTTATTCAGCAGATCAATTTCAATGCGTTCCAGCCGCGGCTTCGCGGCCTTGAAGTTCTCCGCTTCGATGCCGAAGGTGATGAACTTGGTTTTCGTCAGGCCGTTGTTGCCCTTGACCAGCTGGTTTTGCAGCATCTGGGCATATTCGTGCCGCACATCGTTGAAACCGTCACCTTTATCGGGAATCAGGATGCTCTGTTCAAAGGCTTCCGCTTCCGCAGTCAGGTTCAGAAACGAAAGCTGCAAATGAATGCTGCTGTCAAAGTAGTTCAGGAAGTCGCACCATCCCTCAAAGATTGAAGTCTTGTCGTCGTTCTGGGCTAATTGATAGTTGATGTCCTGAAACTGAATGGTCTTGGTGTAATAGTGATCCGTCACGCGGCAGACGCCATCCTGCCACATTCGCTGATATGGGATAGTGTCCTGAACGGTATGCGGCCCTTTCCTGCTTTTTTGCTGATTTCGGGCCATCAGCTCCTGTAGTTGTCGCTTTTCCGCGCGTGTGAGCTTGATTTTCTCTTTACGCTTTGCCATGAAGAATTTTCTTCACCTCCCGTCTGTTGCGGATGTTTTGGTCGATGGTGGCGTAGAAGTTTTCTGTCTGATAGACACGCTTTCGGGGACGGATGTAGCGTGCTTGAATGTAGTGACTTATGAGTACTTCGAGTGGCATCCCATGTCGTTCATACATGGCGAACATGAAAAACGGCAGCATGACGGCAATCATGACGAGCGCCGCCATACTCGGGCCGATGGTGTCCTTTGTCAAAAAGAACATAGGCACACCCACGAGCGCGCCCAGGCCGAAACAAACGACCTGGCGCTTTGTAAGGTTGAAAATGAATTTGGACTTGACGCGCGTCAAGTCCTTTGGAACAGGAACGTATGCCATGAATTAACCTCCCATTCTGCGGCGCTGACGCTTACGCCATGCAAGCTGATACGCCTTCTGATTTTGAGAAATGCGAACAGGCAACTTTTTGTCGGCCTGATGCCTGCTGCCCTGACGCTTGGGCTTGCGCTTGCGAAGGTGACGCCGCCATTCGCGTTTGCTTGTGTAATGCATTGTGTCCTCCTTCATGGCGATCAGTGAGCATTGAAAACGGATTTGGCCACGCTGCTGCTCTTGAAAAGCGTGAAACAGAGCAGAACGGTATATCCGATACATGTCCAAAGCGCCGCGCCAACGTCGCTCTCGACGCTGATGTTCTGCACAAGAACGGCATAGATACCAACGCACACCATGATCAGAAACGCCTGAAAACTGAGGGCAAACAGGGAGCGGAGATAGTTTTGCCCCATCTGACCCCACTCGCGATTGACCATAGTAGCCATGGGAATCGGCGCGACGGAGGTAATCATGTAGATCTCGATCATACGCCCATAGGTAATGATAAAGATGCAGATGCTCAGTGCCCAGGCGATGATGCCAATCAGGGAGGATTGGAACCACAGCCCAAACAGCGAGCCAATCTCCATTTCCATGAGCCGCACCTCAATGTCGCCCATCAATGTGCTGATATCCATCGCCGTGTCGCCAATGATCACACCGGCAGCCTGATTGACCACATGCTGGGCTACATCAAACACACCCATGACGATGTTCCAGGTGTTCGTTACGATCAGAACCGCGCAGAAGGTCTTGAATACCCATTTGAAGAACATCCAGGTATCCACGTCGTGCATATTGTTGCGGTCAATCAGCATCTGGATCAGATCGAGGCACATAACGAAGGTTAGGATGATCCCTGCAATGGGAACCATGACGTTCTCAGACAGGCTGCGGATCATGTTGAATATGCTGCTGTTCCATGTCTGCGGCGAGGCACCGACTGTACCAGCAACATCGGCAACTTTGCTGTTAATGCTGTCGAACAGCCCGGACAGATTGCTTACAACGCCGCTGACCAGCAGTTCTTTAAGCCACTCTGTAATTTTGTCCCATATGAAGTTCAAGAGGACATCCCTCCTTTAAGCCCTCTCCCGATGGGATGGGAGAGGGCGAGAGAATGGATGAGGTGCATCAACTAAAAAGACCGGAGAGCAGCGGAACCAGCGTGGTGCCGATCAGGGCAACGCCGCCGCCCGCCATGAGCTGTTTCATACCAAAATAGGTGTAAAACTCTGCTCGATGGCGGGCGGCGGCGTGTCAAGAAATTTATGGAATTTTTTTAGAACCGCCCCGGCGGGAACAGGTCAGGCCGTGACCTGTTCCACCTCCGGGATGGGTTTGAGATTAAAATGAATTTCAATAGAAATGTGTCGTGTCTTATCGCTGTCGATGTGTTCATGGACAACGATTTCTTTAATCAGACGGTTGAGGGTGGCAGCGTCCAGCTCCGTGATGTCGGCGTATTCCTGAATGGCGTCCACCCATTGCTTGGCGTCCACGGCAAGGCGGATTTCATCAGCCAGCTTCCTGCGCCCCTGTTCAACCCGTTCCTTTAGTTCAGCCTGTTCCTTCTGCGTCTTATCCAGCATGAGATTGAAGTTTGCTTCGCTGATACGTCCGGCAACCATGTCCTCATAGAGCCGCAGCACCATTTTTTCCAGTACCTCAATCCGTTCCTCGTGCTTCGTCAGGGAACGCTCCAACGCTTCCCGCTGGCCTTTCTGCTCGGCTTCACAGGTGTTGGTAAGCCGTCCGGCAACAGCTTCCCCGTCCATCAGGGCGGCCTTCGCACATTCCCGGATTTTGTTCAGCACAAGGCGGTAAAGGGTTTCGTACTCCACACGGTGCTGGGTACAGTGCTGTTTCCCATAGGCATTATAGGTCTTACAGGAATAAATCTGCTTCGGGTGCTTGTCGTTGGTGTAGCGGATAGTCAGTGATTTCCCACACTCGCCACATTTGAGAAGCCCCGCAAACAGGCTGATTTCCCCGGTCTGGCGGGAACGCTGCCGGGATTTCAGCTTGTCCTGCACGATGTCAAAGCTCTTGCGGTCAACAATCGGCTCATGCCGTTCCTCCACCACAATCCAGTCCTGCGGCTTTTTTTCCCCGATGGTGCCGATTTTGAAGCGGTAGTCCTTCTTCTGGGAAGCGATAGCCCCGGTATAGACGGGATTCATCAGGATGTCCTTGATTACCGAAAAATCCCACATATACCGCCCGTTTACCGGGTCTTTCTTTTCCCATTTAGTGCGGACATTGCGGAAGCCCCGTTCCCGGTTCCACCATGTAGGGCAAGGCACCTTCTGTTCTTCCAGCCTGCGCCGGATAAAGTTCGGGCCGTGTCCTTCCAGCGCCCAGCGGAAGATTTGCCGGACAATGGGGGCGGTTTCCTCGTCCACCAGCAGATGGTTTTTGTCCTCCGGGTCTTTCTGATACCCGAAAGGGGCGATACAGCCGGTAAACTGGCCTTGCTGGGCTTTCAGAAGGTAAGAGGAATGTACCTTCTTGGAAATATCCTTGCTGTACATCTCGTTGAGGATGTTCTTGAACGGCGCAATGTCGTTATTCTCCCGCATGGTGTCGATACCGTCATTCATGGCGATATAGCGGACGCCGTGGCGGGGAAAGAAGTCCTCAATGAGTGTGCCGGTCTGCAAATAATTTCTGCCCAACCTCGATAAATCTTTCGTTATGACAAGGTTTATCTGCCTGCGCTCGATGGCTTTGAGCATCCGTTTCAGGTCGGGGCGCTCCATGTTCAGCCCCGTGTAGCCATCGTCCTGATAGACTGCCACAACCTCCCATCCCTGCTTTTCGCAGTATTTTTCCAGCATATCCCGCTGGTTGGCAATACTGGCGCTCTCCCCGTCAAGGTCATCGTCTTTGGAAAGCCTGCAATAGATGGCTGCCCGGAAGCTGCCTGCCAGTATTGCGTCCATGTCTGTATATTCATATCCGTTCATCATAACCGTTTACCCGCACAATCCAGACGGAACACGGTTCTTCTGAACCTCGTCTCTATTATATCCTAAATCTTGTGTTTTCACAAGATTTTCCTTGCCGGTATTCTGCCCATACTTTTGGGCAATCAGGCTTACAAAGACATCCGCTGCGTCCAGCTCGCCGTCAAAAACTGTGGTAACATGAATCTCTGTTTTCGTTTTTGCCATAGGCAGTTATCCTCCATAATAGAATAGCCAGACAAGGAGAAGGTCGGCAACGAAGTCCGGCAACGGGCTTCAAAAAACCTGAAAACTATCTCTGTCTGGCAGTTTGGCTCTTATTTTTATTTTCTTTTATTTTTCTGTTGTTTTGGTTGCTGATAAGGGGAAAAGCCCGCAGTTACGGGGGGTTTCCCGGCAACCGGCTCGGCAACGGGAGTGCAACAGGGTCGGCAACCGGCTGCATTTTTCAGAAGGGAAGCTCCATCTGTTCCGTGACTTCCTCAAATCCTTCCGGGATTTTTTCAGCTCCGTTGCTGATGTCCGTTGCTTTCGTTTCACGCTCCCAGCCCTTTTGCCTGCCGTATTCCGGGAACACACGGGGGTTGGAAAAGTAATTCCAGCCCGTCACGCAATGGTTCATGATGTCGTTGACTTCCCGGATTTCCCATTGCTTCGGCTCGTCAAAGGGGTGGTTCAGGGCTTCCTTGAAAAGCTGCTTGGAACACACCATGCCGCCGGTATAGCGGTCAAGGTATGCCTGTATCATCCCGGCCTTGGTGTCCTCCGGCATGAAATCCCGCTGGTGTTCTTTGAGATAGCGCACCATTTCCGGGCTGAAAGACAGCTTAAAATCCCCGCTGCGGTAAACCGTCATGGCTTCTGCCCAGACCTGTGCAAGATAGGCTCTGGAAGCGGCTTCGTCCTCCAAAATGTGAACCTCGGCCTGTTCCGGGTACACCATGACCGGCAGGAAGCGCCGGTTGCCGGAACGGTCAAGGGGCAGGAAGTCAAGGGCATTGGAAGTGCCGCCGAACACACATTGCCGCAGCCTGTCCTCCGGGTGGGTTTCGTATGGGATTTTATAGACCTCCTTCTGTCGGCTTAAAAATGACTTGATTTCCTCAATGCTCTTGGCATTGGCGGTGGCAATCATCTCCGACATCTCGATAATCCAGTGGCCTTGCAGCTTGCGGTACACGTTATCATCATCCAGCTTCCGCAAATCATCGGAAAACCACTCGTCTTTTACTGCCAGCAGCCGGAAAAAGGTGGATTTCCCGGCTCCCTGACCGCCCACCAGACAGAGCATGACTTCAAATTTACAGCCGGGGCAAAATGCCCGGTGGATGGCTCCCAGCAGGAACAGCCGCAGGGCTTCATAGGTGTACTGGTCGGTGTCGGCTCCCAGAAAGTGGCGCAGGCAATAGCGGATACGCTCCTGCCCATCCCATGAAAGGCCGTTCAGGTAGTCCCGGACGGGGTGGTAGCCGTTTTCATTGGCAACAATCCCGATGGCGGCGGTAATCTTTTTCTCACTGGTAAGCCCATAGGTTTCTTCCAGATACAGGAGCAGATAGTTCATATCCGTGTCCGTGATGGCGGTGCCGATGCGGTGGTAGCCGATGGGCTTTACAATGTCCACTCGCTCGGTCAGCAGATTTTTTGCGATTGCCCCGGAAAGCAGCGGGTCATTCTGAAAGACGGTCAGGCAGTTGCGGATACTGTTGCGGACGCTGCCTTTCTCGGTGCTTTCCAGCATGGCCTTTACTTCCTCAATGCTCCGGGGCGGGGCTGCTTCTTGTATGGTCTGTTCTGCGGCCTGCCGTATCTTGGGCGGCAAGCTCTGCCATTCGTCTTTCAAGATTGCTCACTTCCTTTCCATAGTCAACGATAAGGACTGCCCGTTCCTCCATATCCGGGGAGAGCAGCACATCCAGCAGATATTCCACATGGGATTGCTTCTGCAAGGCTTCCACAAAAAGCGGGTGCCATGCTTCTTCCGGCATCTTAGGGGCATAGTCCCGTTTCCAGCGGCGCAGAAGATGGTAATAATCGGACAGCACCCGGAAGCAGTAACGCTCCATGCGGCAAAACCGCTGTTCCGGGGTTTCCTGCCGGGGTTTGGGTTTTCTCCTGCCGGGTGGTTCCCTGTCCTCATAGGGGATGGAGAACTCCTGCGCCAGCATGAGGGCGGCTTCCTTCGGACTGACAGCTTCCAGACGGGAAACAAAGTCAATCACATCCCCGTCTGCCTGACAGCCGAAACAGTGAAAGCGCCGGTCAACCTTCATGCTGGGGTTTTTATCAGCATGGAAGGGGCAGACACACATCCCGTTTCGTCCCACCCGGATTCCAAAATGCTCCGCAGCCTGCCGGGTGGTAACAGACTGCTTGACAGCTTTAAATACATTCAAATAAATCCTCCTGAAAATAAGAAAAGCGCCTGTCATTCTCGAAAAAGAAAATAGCAAGCGCCTATTAAAGTTCCATATCCTGTTTTTTCTCTGTGCGGGGCTGCTTCCGTTTCTCGGCCTGTTCTTCCCGGATACGCTGCGTCCGGCCTTTGACTGCCTGCTGGATGGACGGTTTCTTTCCCGGCTCGGCGGTCTGGCGGTACTGTTCAGACGGAAGAACCTGATTGAGCCAGTGACGCACATCCCGGAGAATCTTCACATCCTCCTGTAATGCGGACAACCGTTCCTTATATCCGGCAACTTCTCCGGCAAGCTGTGTCTGTTCCTCATTCAGCTTTTTAATGCTGTACTTCTTCTCCTTCAAATGCACCTTGAAATAACGGATAGCGGCATTATAGGCGTCCAGCTCGTCCCGATGGGCGGCGGCAAACTGTTCCCGTGGCTTCTTAAACCGGATGGCAGCATACTCCACATGAACCGGCTTATGGGCTTCAAAGTTGGCGATATGGGAAAGCAGGGTGTTGATTTCTTTCATACGCTGTTCTTTCGGCTTCATCTCTGCCCGGATGGAAACGGCCTGCCCGCTGACGGTATCCAGATAAGCGTCCAAACTCTGCACAGTGGACAGCTCCTTTTCCCGCAGATAGCGGATAGCTTCCATAACCTTGTTGAAATCGGCAACGCTGCCTGTAAGCTGGCCTTTGCTTGTCCAGCCTGTACGTTCCTCCCGGCGCAAATCCAGATATTTCCCCAGCAGCTCCGGCAGGGTGGGTTCCTTCGATTCCTGCAAGGCTTCCAGCAGGGCGGCTTTTTTCTCCTTCAGGTCTGCAATCCAGCCTTTCAGGTGGCGTACCATCTGCCGGATAGATTGCATAAGGGAATTGGCGGCTTTGATGTCCCGGTTCAAGTTGCCGATGTTGGTCTGTATCCCTCGTTTCTCCATCTGGCTGACTGCTGGCCCCATATGGACGGTGGGGATTTTATCAAGCCCCTGCCGTTCATAGGAACGAAGGTCAAGGCGCTCCGGGCGTCCGTTGGCTTCCAGATAGCGGTTAGCGGTAGCCGCCCAGCCCTGCCGCCAGATCTCTCCGTACTTCTGGTCGTTCCAGTCCACGGTATCCTCCTTGTGGCTTTTCCAGCTCCCGGACGGGAGCCGGATACGCTCGCCGTTCTCGTCAAGGTCATAAACCTTCCGGCTCTTGGGAAGCCATTTCCCGTTTTCGTCCATTGCCCGCATGGTCAGCAGGATGTGGGCGTGGGGATTCCCATTCCCTTTGTCGTGGATGGCAAAATCGGCAATCATGCCTTTAGAAACAAAAAACTCCCGGCAGTAGTCCCGGATAAGGTCGGCGTGCTGTTCCGGGGGGATTTCCCTCGGTATGGCAAGCACGATTCTCCGGGCAAGCTGGGAGTTCCATTGCTTCTCGATAGCTTCGGCGGCGTTCCACAAAGTATTGCGGTCTGCATACGCTGGTGGGGCGTGGGGCGGCAGCATGATTTCTGTATGGACAATCTCGCTTTTATGGGAATAGTATTTCTGCTTCTGGTCGTACTCGGAAAACAGCCGTTCCCCACTCTGGTAGGCGGCAGACGCAACGGCTGACTGGTGGTTGCTGCGCTGGATTATTTTTATATCATGGTGTGGACAGGGCATAGCGTTCCTCCTTCCTGTGGTTGATTTTGGGCAAAAGAAAAGCAGGAAACCGTTTCTGATTTCCTGCTTAGTGGTGTCGCTGGTAGGCGATTAGTATTCAGTTTTGAAGGTTCGGGTCAGGTTGGCTCGATGATGGAAAGCTGTCTAATAGCTTAAAAGTTTTTGTTCGCAAATTTACTTGTAATTCCAGTTTCTGTTTTATAAAATCCAAAAATCAGAAAAATAATTCCAACAACTACTCCTGCAAATACGGTAGTCTGTGTAGAAATATTAAGAAGAAGTAAGGATATACACAAAACGATTTCTACCAAACCTAATGTTTTGCCAATACCAATAAAAATATTAGGTGCTATGCTTTGTGCATAATCCCAATGCTCTTGTGACTTCCGAGATGTAGGCGTATTGTATCCGTTACCGGATGTCATATCTTTTACCGGGTGCTTCTTTAAGATATATCCTACAAAAACCATAACAAAGGGTATGATGAAATTCAAAGCAATCAATCCATACATAAAACCATCTCCTTAGATAGTGTTCGTCATTAGCTTTATTATACTACGGGCAGTCCTGTTTTGGAATAGATAAATTGTAAACTTGCTGGACGGGAACAGCTTGCAGCGCAAGGTGTTCCCGGGCGGCAAGTCCACAAAGGGGTAGCTGGCGCAGCCAGCGCAGGGGAAGTGTAGCGTCCCCTGTGATGATTGGAAGCAGCCGCAACGGTGCTGAAAATCATCCGCTTTCCGCAGGAAGCCCCCGGCAGGGCGCAACGCACCGGCTTGACCGGTGTATAGTTGCGCCCTTACTCCGTAAGGGATTCCCCGGCTACCCGCCCTTTCA
>OLGD01000470.1_pt1 | contig 81934 bp, 72 predicted proteins | sample 1605311 | NCBI WGS metagenome assembly OLGD01 (sample SAMEA3888917, study PRJEB22519) | human gut metagenome | biome: human gut; feature: human-associated habitat; material: faeces | place: Denmark | collected 2010
CGTTCAAAAATTTGTTCAACGAGTGGTTTATTCGGGACACCAGCCGGAAAATCCGCGCAGTTCAGAAGGCCAAAGCGGAGCGCGGAGAACGGCTCGGAACCCGCGCTCCCTATGGATATACCAAAGACCCGGAAACAAAAAACCTGATCATCGACGAGGAAGCCGCTGCCGTTGTGAAACGAATCTTTGCCCTGTGTGCTGCGGGCAATGGCCCCAGCCAAATCGCCAGAATCCTGAAAAAAGAACAGGTGCTGACACCCACCATGTACGCCTATGCCAAGTACGGCATGACTCATACGGGATTGGATACCCAGCGCCCGTATCACTGGTCTGGGGATACGGTAGCCGACATGCTGGAAAATGAGATCTACATAGGCAACACTGTGAACTACCGTTTCAGCACCCGGTCCTATAAGGACAAGCGTAAAATTGAGCATCCAAGGGAAGAATGCCTCGTGTTTGAAAATACGCATCCTGCCATCATTCCCAAAGAGGTCTGGGATATTGTACAGCGGGTACGGAAAAACAAGCGCCGCAGAACGAAGATGGATGAGCAGAACAAGTATTCCGGGCTGGTGGTTTGTGCTGACTGCGGGAAAACAATGGTGCTCCACCGGGCGCATACAATGTCCGCAGACTACAACCACTTCACCTGCCGTACTTACAAAAAGGATGGGGAAGCCTGCACAGCCCATTACATCCGAGAGTGCATCCTCGATGAGATCGTGCTGGAGGATTTGCGTCGGGTGACGGCAGAAGCCAGAGAGCATCCGCAGAAATTTGCCGAGTACCTGAACAGCAAACAGTCCGCGGAACTCCAAAAAGAGATCCGCAGACTGGAAAAGGAGAAAGCCGCCATGCAGAAGCGCAAAGCCGAGCTGGATGCGATTTTCAAGAAGCTTTATGAGGACAGCGTGCTAAACCGCATCACGTCAGAGCAGTTCCAGATGCTCTCTGCCAGTTACACGGAGGAGCAGGCAAAGCTGACAGAATCGCTCCCGCAGCAAGAAGCAGAGATCCAACGGCTGAAAGAGACGGTAAGCAATACGGCAGCCTTCCTCGACAAAGCAAAGCGGTACACGGACATTCAAGCGCTGACGCCGGAGCTGCTGCGGCTCTTCATTCAGAAAATTGTGGTGCATGAAAAGGAAGTGAAGTGGTCCAAACACGCACCACAGACTGTGGAAATTCACTACGCCGACATTGGCTGCATGGAAAACAGGCAAACAGCAAAACCGGAGCAACATAAAGAAATCCCGATGGTATCCTGAACCATTGGCCATACGCCAACAGAAAACCCGGCTGGTGCCTGAAGCACCAGCCGGGTATCCCCCGCCAACGTTGTTACCCCTGTCAGGGGGCAGCAACTGCTCTCCGGCTGTTTTTTTCTTATATCACCCCAAGGCCCTTGATGAAGATGAGCAGGGCCATCAGAATGCAGAAGGTCCAGCCGATGTAGCGGCTGGCGATCTCCCAGTCGGAGGGCTCGGCCTGCTCCACGTCGCGGACCCGGAAAGACAGGTCCCAGCGGAACAGCTCGTCCGCAAACAGGATCGAAAACGCGGTCACGGCGCAGACGAACACACCGCCGAACCACGCAACCCAGACCCCCTTGTGCTGCAGCTCCGGCCCCTCCGTCAGCTCGAGGATCGTCCGGACCGACAGTTCCATCGGGTCGACCTCGTTTCCGTCTTCATCCAGCGTCACTCCGCTGCTCGTGATAGCGGTAATGGACAGATCCAGGTCTATGCTTCCGTCCTCGTGATACAGCAGGGTCTCGCCTCCGTTCTCCATCACGCCGCCGCGGAACAGGATCGTATCCCCGCAGCGGACCTCCACGCCGGTCAGATACCTGCTCAGTTCGCTGTCCGGGCGCGCGTCCGGATCCTCCGTCACGGTATAGGGGCCGTAGGTCTTATCCCCGTACTGAAATTCCACCGACTTGCCCGCATGCACGGTAAAGCGCGCGGCCTCGCCCCGGAGCTTGCCGGAATAGACGGTCGTGTCCCCCTCCTGCGCGGGCGTCAGGATCGTGTCCTGATACAAAAACCCCACCCGCGCCGTCGTCACCGGATAGAGCACCGAAAATACCAAAATCATCACCACACCGCACACCAAAAGCGCGATCTGATACCGCCCCAGCCCCCTGAGCCGTTCCATAAGCCGCCTCCCTTTCATCCCGATCGCCAGTTCTCTCTGCTTCCATTATAAATGCCGCCAGTCCGATGTCAACCCCGCAAGTCAGTGCGCCGTCCTGCGGAGCAGGCGTTCGTGCATAACGGTCATGAGGGCCAGAAGGGCGAGCAGGTAGGCCGGGAGCAGCGAGACTGTGATGTGCGCGGCGATCAGGCCAAACAGCGGCGGCATCAGGCTGGTCCCGACGTAGGCGCAGGCCATCTGGATGCCGATGACCGCCTGCGACTTGTCCGCGCCGAAATGCGCCGGCGTCGCATGGATGAGGCAGGGATAGACCGGCGCGCAGCCAAGCCCGATCAGCACAAAGCCGGCCAGCGAAACGGCCGCGCCCAGCGGCAGGAGCATCACGATGATCCCGCAGGCGATCAGCCCCTGCCCCATGCGCACCATCTGCACGTCGCTGAGCTTCATCGCAAGGAAGCCGTTCAGCGCGCGTCCGGCAGTGATGCCGATGAAGAACATGCTGGCAAAAGAAGCCGCCATCTCTGCCGGGACGCCCTTGTACAGGGTCAGATAGCTGCTTGCCCACAGGCCGGTGGTCTGTTCCAGCGCGCAATAGCAGAAGAAGCAGATCAGCACGTTTTTAACCCCGCGCAGCTGCAGGACCTCTTTCACAGACAGCGTCTTCGCCTCGACGGCGCTGCCGGACGCGTCCTGTACCTGCGGCCCCTTCCAGAGCGGCAGACTGCAAAGCAGCACCGCTGTCAGCACGATCTGAATGATCGCAATGCAGCGGTAGCCGCCGTTCCACGTGCCACCGCCCGTGATGACCGCGCCCATGATATACGGCCCGGACGCCGCGCCGACGCCCCACATGCAGTGCAGCCAGCTCATGTGCTTACTCTCATAGTGCAGGGCGACATAGTTATTGAGCGACGCATCCACGCTTCCTGCGCCGAGCCCATAAGGGATCGCCCGGAGGCACAGTTGTCAGAACGTATGGCTGGCGGAGAAGCCGAACAGTGCCATGGCAGTCAGCGCGGCACTGAACGCCGTGACCTTCCCCGTCCCCAGCCGGCGCGTCAGGCGGTCACTCTGCAGACTGGAAATGATCGTACCCACTGAAATGATCATAAAAACGATTCCGGAATAGGACACCGGAACGCCGAGCTGCGGATACATCGTCGGCCAGGCCGAGCCAAGCAGCGAATCCGGCAGCCCCAGACTGATGAAGGACAGATAAATAATGGCCAACAACAATGAAAACATATTGGCCGCCTCCCGTTTCGTTTTCCCTATCATATCGCCGCAACTTGCTTGACGCAACGCATATACCGCCATATACTATAACAAAACCGACAAATCGGAGGGATAGAAATGGGACTGCAGACCTGCGGCCTGAACCGGAGCCATACGCAGAAGGAATTACAGCCGCACGGGACCATCGAGTTTCCGTGCGCAGCCTATGCCTCCCGCCACACGGATGCGCCCGGCGATACGATCCCCTGGCACTGGCATGAGGAGCTGGAAGTCATCTTCGTTGCCGCCGGCACGCTGAAGCTGCAGATCCCCGGCGGAGAATACCTCCTGCAGGAAGGCAGTCTGGTCGTGCTCAACAGCAACGTGCTTCATTCCCTCTCCGGTCATCCCGCCGGGGCGCTGCGCTCGATGGTGTTTTCTCCGTTTCTGATCACCGGCGGAACCGACACCGTGTTTTATAAAAACTACGTCCGCGCGCTGCTCGCCTGCCCGGATTTTTCCGTTTGGCAGGCGGAGCCGGGCACGGACGTCAAGCGGTTTTCGGCCGCCTTTTCTGCCATGGAGACGGACGCGTTTGCGTATGAATTTACCGTCCGGGAGAACCTCTCCCAGCTGCTTCTGCACTGCTATGCGCAGCTGCTCCCGCGCCTGTCTGCGCAGAAACCGGCAAAAAGCGCGGACACGGTGCGCATCGAACAGATGCTGCAATATATGCAGGCCTCCTATGCCGAGCCGATCACGCTCGCGGACATTGCGCAGGCCGCCGGACTGAGCGAGCGAGAATGTTTGCGCTGCTTTCATCGGACCATCGGCGACAGCCCGGTGCAGTACCTGCTGAAATACCGTCTCATGCAGGGCGCCGTTCTGCTCCGCGCCTCGCCCGCCGCCAGCATCGCCGAAGTTTCCGCCGCCTGCGGCTTCGACAGCCCCAGCTACTTCTCCAAACAATTCCGCCGCTTCTACCAACGCCCCCCGCGGGAGTACCGGACGGCTGGGCAATAAATAAAATCCTCGGCAGCAGCAGTACGATCTCACGCATAAATTCAGCTTGACGTTTTTGAAAAATCTGATATATTATAGATAAACCATGCGGTATTTTTCAGAAATACATGAATTATTACACAATTTCCGTGTAGTTTCGCCCGGCAGGCAAAAATGCTTGCCGGGCGTTTTTTGCTATGCAAAAGCATAGCAAAAATAAGAAATGTGCCATTTCCTCGCCCCTGTGGGGCAACCGGAAATGATGCACAAAAAGAAAAGGAGTATCTATGAAATCAAATAGTTCGAACCCACTGATCAAGCAGTTATCTGTCTGCGGGCAGATCGCAGAGCGCAAGGCGCAGATGCTGCGCGAGCATGACTGTGAGGAAGCGTCTGTGCTGGAGGCCCTGACCGCAGAGCAGCAGAATCAACTTGGGACCCTGCTCACCATCCTGCAAAAACACTGGCTGGTCGATCATGCAGCGCACCATCAAAAGTAAACAATGTTGTTTTCGACGTAAAATGTCATCCTGCTATCGTCAGACGGCAGGGTGACATTTGTTTTGCAAAAGAAAGGAATCTTATGGAACAAAATAACTGTTACCTCGAAGAAGAAAAGCTTTTCAGGCTGATGCTGAAATTCAGCATTCCCTGCGTGCTGTCCATGCTGGTCGGGGCACTCTATAATATCATCGACCAGATCTTTATCGGAAATTCCAGCATCGGCACCATCGGCATCACTGCGACCTCCGTCGTGTTCCCGATGATCACGATCGCGATGGCGTTCGGCCTGATGCTGGGTGACGGCGCAACGGCCTATCTGTCGCTGTGCATGGGAAAACGCGAATCAGACAAGATCGGCAAGGCGATCGGCTCCGCCATCACGATCGCCGCCGGGATCGGCGTGATCTTCTGGATCGCCGGGTATTCGGCACTGGACAGGATTCTGAACTTTTTAGGTGCAAAAACCGCCGAGTCCATGGCGACGTCCCACGAATACGCATTCTGGATCCTGCTCGGACTTCCGTTTACGATCCTCGGCACGAGCCTGACGCCCATCGTCCGGGCGGACGGCGCGCCGAAGGTCGCGATGGCCTCCGGCCTGAGCGGCTGTCTTCTGAATATCGTTCTGGACTGGCTTTTCATCTTCCCCATGCACATGGACGTGGCCGACGCCGCGATCGCAACGACGATCGGCAATATCGTCTCGTTCCTGATCGTGTTCCAGTATCTGTTCCACACGAAGTCGTTCCAGCTGAAAGCCTCTGATTTTGTGCCGGATCTCCCGGTGATCGGGCAAATCGGAAAACTGGGCTTTTCCAGCTTCCTCACACAGCTTTCCATTGTCATCATCACGATCGTTTCCATGAACATGCTCGCAAAATACGGCGCGCAGAGCAAATACGGCGCAAACGACCCGCAGGCGATCATCGGCATGGTGATGAAGGTCTTTACCATCGCGGTGAATCTGGCGGTCGGGATCTCCGCCGGCTGCCAGCCCATTTTCGGCTTCAATTATGGCGCGGGGCGGTATGACCGCGTGCGGAAGCTGCTCGCATGGTCATGCGGAGCGTGCTGTGCATCGGCATCGTTGCAACAGTTTTATTCCAGACGATCCCGGCGCAGATCATCGGCATTTTCGGGACAAATTCACAGGACCCGGCGCTCTATATGGAATTTGGCGCAAGGGCGCTGCGCATCTATCTGCTGCTGATCTTATTCACGCTGGTGCAGAAATCAGCGGCCATCTTCCTGCAGTCCCTCGGTAGCGCTGTCCGGGCGACTCTGCTCTCGCTCATCCGGGACGTGATCGCGTTTGTTCCGTTTACGGTCCTGCTTCCGCTCCGGCTCGGGCTGGACGGGATCCTCTGGGCTGCCCCCGCAGCGGACCTTGTCGGTCTCCTCTTCTCCATCCTCTTCATCCGCCAGGAGCTTTCCAGCATGAAGCAGCAACGCTGCGGATAACGGATACGCAAAAAAATCACCCCTACCAGCCATGCTGGCAGGGGTGATCGATATAACGAAAATCCCGAACACTTTCGTGTTCGGGATTGGTGGGGGAAGGTGGATTCGAAGTCTGGCAATCACGTTTTTAGAAATATTTTTCGTATAAATCTGTAATTTTACGTTCAGAATCCGTAGAATTTCGTATCAGTCAGTCTATTGTTTTATTGCCTGTCTAAGCTGTAAAGGGTCATATTTGTGGTCAACCGAAAAACGTTCAAACGTCAAATCGGTCATACGTCTCATAGCAGTCCAGGCACAGCTTTTTGTCACCGGACAGCCGAATCCAGTTTGCGCCGGTCGTCTCACCGCAGCAATCACAGACATAGGAATCAAAAATTCTGGCCTGTTCCGGCAGCCGGATTTTTGTTTCCTTATCAGGAAGCCCTTGCAAATACATCTACCCCACACATGTGGGGATGAACCGATGATGAACCCCCTAGGTTTGGCGTACAAGCAATCTACTCCACACATATTGGGACAATATTGAATGAAAGGAAGTCATATCTTGAATTTTCAGGAATTGCCAATGCTCCGAGACAGTATTTCTTACCTTTACGTTGAGCATGCCGTCATTGAGAAGGGCGATAATGCCATTGTGTCCATTTCTGCCGAGGGCAGAATGCCGATTCCCGTATCTGGTGTGACCTGTTTGCTGCTGGGGCCAGGAACGAACGTGACCCATGCAGCAATTCGAATCATGGCTGACTCCGGCTGTATGGTAATCTGGTGCGGAGAAGGAGTTGGACGCTTTTATGCTTCCGGTCTTGGAGAAACCAGGAGCTCAGCTAATGTCTTGGCACAGGCCAAAGCATGTATACCCTCCAGCATGGATTGGGCATCTCGTTTCTCTCCTTTTTGTCATTTGATGAGTTGTCCAAAATCATTATACCACATTCCCTTGGAGCACACTGGCCTGCAAATAGAAATCTTCTACCGATTTGGCTTCGGCAAACAACCTTGTCCCCAGCGAGTCCTCCACCATATTGGACACAATATAGTTTGAGAACAGCTTTTCCTCAACATGCCAGATAACATATGTCTTGCTAACATGGCGGGCGCCATCTATCAAGAGAATCTTCGGGGAATACGATTACAAGTGCTACTCAATGACTTTTTAATAAGTCCTATAATGTAACTTTTTAATTATCAGAATCCCAGAAAAGTGCATGTATAATAGATGCACGAAAATATAAAATAGGATTTCTTGGTTTACCAAGCTTTTTCCCTAATTTTGTGGGGATAGATTATACAAAATCTGGCAGAGCCATGTGAGCTTTTGTGATAAAAAACGCAGTATTTTCAAAGATACAAAATCTATTTCAACTATTTAACTCTGTTTTTTCAAAAAGCAGCTCATAAACCAGAGGTCATAGGCTTGAGTCATGTGCTCGCAACTGCAAAATACCCGGTATTCTGGCTGAATACCGGGCATTTTTCTAACTTTTAGGTGCTTCTTGGAATAGTACGATTTGCTATTTGGAATCATTTTGGGGGGCACTTTGGTCAAAAACTTGTTTGCTTGGGTTACGTTGTCTGGATTTCCAATCGGTATTTAATAGGAAATATCCCTGATATTAGCAAACCCGAACCCATCCCTCACAGGGAAGAAGTTCGGATTTCTTATGTTTGGTGGAGACTACGAGACTCGAACCCATCTAAATGCAAGAAGCCAGTGGCATCTTGCGGCCACCAGTTCAAAAACTGGTGGCAACCATACGCTTTGCCGGGGGCAAAGCGGCCATCGAGTCCTGTAGTCTTACCCGTACATGAATAATCCGGACTTTTTCATATCGTTGGGGTCTGCTTTCTAGGTTTTGGCATTTTCAAATAAAAATGTATTTAATTCTATCGTTATTTTGTTGACAGGACGAATATGTTATGCAATAATAATGAAAAGTTCACAAAGTCGGCCTTTTGGCCGCTGAAAATAAGTTCGGGCGTTTGCCCGATGAAAAGGGAAGCCGGTGTGATTCCGGGACGATCCCGTCACTGTGATAGCCAGGATGCAGCATGATGCCACTGATTTTTTGGGAAGGCGCTGCGGACGTAACTTAAGTCAGGAGACCTGCTTATTTTTGAGAATGCACTTGCGTCGGACAGGGATCATTCTGCAAAATGTAGCTGTTGCCATTTTTGGTGGTGTCTCCTTTGCGTATGTTTTTTAGTCGGACGGAAGTCCGGCTTTTTTTTTGCGCCGTATTTTGGGAACAAATTATGAAAGGATGATAAGGTATGAAACATCGGAAAACATGGATGGCGTTGCTCCTGTGCGCTGCATTGCTGCTCTCCGGCTGCGCCGGGAAGCAGGAGGATGCCAAAGAGGAAACATCCCAAAAGGTACTGAACTTCGGCTGTCAGATGTATGATGACGGGTCCGTCAACACGGCTATGGCCATCAGTTCCTCCTGGAACTGTATGCGCTATGGCATCAGTGAAGCACTGTTTCGATTTGACGACAATATGAATGTGGAGCCATGGCTGGCGGAGAGCTATACGGTCAATGACGAACACACCCAGTGGGTCATTACCCTGAAAAAGGACATCAAATTTTCCGATGGCTGCCCCCTTACTCCCTCCAGCGTAAAGGCCTATTTTGATTACCTGAAAGAGGTGGGTCCCGGCGGTTCTGCCAAGCCTCAGAAATACCTGGAATATGAGGCGGAGGTGACTGCCGATGATGCCGCCAATACCGTTACCATCGTGACCTCCAAGCCCTATGCCAATTTGCCCGGCCAGCTGGCCTATCCGGTGATGGCGATCCTGGATGTGGAGCATACAAAGGATTTTGACAACGGTGCCATCGGTACCGGTCCCTATATGATCGACAAATTCAACGGCGTGGGTGTGGGTTACGATATGAAAGCCAACCCCAACTATCGGGAAAAAGTACCCTATGACAAGGTCCATATTCTCTTTATGGGCGATGCCTCTGCCAAGACCATGGCACTGCAGAGCGGCCAGGTGGACCTGGTGGAGAACATCACCAATGTTTCGGACATCCAGAACTTCCAGCAGGACGCCAATTACACGGTGGACATTGCCTCCGGTGTACGCTGCGGTTTCAGCTGGATGAACCTGAACGGTGTTCTGGGCAACAAGACCCTCCGGCAGGCCATTCTCATGGGCATTGACAATGATACCATCTGCTCCTCCAAGACCATAGGCGGGCTGTACACTGCCGGCTTCTCTGTCCTGCCCTCCACGCTGAGCTATGGCTATGACAAGCTGGTAAACCCCTATAAGTATGACCCTGAGGGGGCAAAGAAACTGCTGGACGATGCGGGCATCGTGGACTCCGATGGCGACGGTTTCCGGGAACTGGACGGAAAGAAAATCGACCTACGCTATGTTTCCTATGAAAACCGGATGCTCAATGATTTTTCCAATGCGCATATGCAGTATCTGGCGGAAATCGGCATTGCCTGCACCGCGGATTTCGGCAGCTCGGACGATCAGTGGAGCAAGCTGGCGGCGGGCGAGTACGATCTCAATAATAACAACTGGACCACAGTGGGCACCGGCGATCCCTTTGAGTATATGGCAAACTGGACCACAGACGGTACCTACTGCGGCTACAGCAACCCCGAATACGATGCCCTCTATGAGCAGCTCAAGGGTGAGATGGACACTGAAAAGCGGGCAGACCTGATCCGGCAGATGCAGCAGATCGTCATCGACGACGCCCTGGTCATTGTGGACGGCTACTACAATTCCTCCATGATCTACTCCAAGAATGTGGGCTTCGCCCATATCCATACGGCGGACTACTACTGGCTGACCACAGAAATCGTACCTGCCTAAAGAAAAACGTTTCTCGCACAGCCGGGGCCAAAGCCTCGGCTGTGTATAAAGAGAGGAGAATCGGCCTTGAAGAAGAAAAAACTGGCTCTTCGGCTGGCGCAGATCCTGGTGGTGCTGGTGGGTATCAGCTTTGTGACTTTTTTGCTGACCTATCTGTCTCCAGGAGACCCTGTGCGCAATATGTATACTGCCGCAGGGATCATGCCCACGGAGGAACTGGTGGCGGAAACCAGGGAAGAACTGGGCCTCAACGATCCGCTGCCGACCCAGTATCTCCGCTGGCTGCGGAACTGTCTGCGGGGAGACTTCGGAAAATCCTATACGCTGAACAAGCCGGTGACGGAGCTGCTTCTGGGGCGGCTTTGGCCTACGGTGAAGCTGACCCTGCTTTCCATGGGCCTGATGCTGCTTCTGGCAGTGCCTCTTGGTATGCTGTCCGCAGTTTATAAGGATCGGTGGATCGATTATCTGGTACGGGGGCTGACCTTTGTAGGCTGTGCCATGCCGAATTTCTGGGTGGGCCTGCTGCTGATGCTGGCGTTCTGCGTTCATATAAAGGTCTTTCCCGTCATCAGTTCTGCCGGGGATCTGCGCAGTATTTTTCTGCCTGCGCTGACACTGGCCCTTGCCATGTCCTCTAAATATACCAGGCAGGTCCGCACGGCGGTTCTGGAAGAGATGAACCAGGACTATGTGGTGGGGGCCAGGGCCAGGGGCGTTCGGGAATCCGTGATTTTGTGGAGAAACGTGTTCCCCAATGCGCTGCTGCCGCTTATCACCATGTTTGGACTGTCCGTTGGCAGTCTGCTTGGTGGTACCAGTGTAGTAGAAGTGATTTTTTCCTATCCCGGATTGGGAAATCTGGCGGTTTCGGCCATCACTTCCAGCGACTATAATCTGATTCAGGGGTACGTTCTCTGGCTGGCACTGATTTACATGGTCATCAATCTTCTGGTAGATGCCTCCTATGGGGCCGTAGACCCCAGAATGCGGGCAAAGGAGCAGATACGATGAAAAAGAAAAATTTCTTCCTTGCCCATAAGCAGTTTACATTTTTCCTGATTCTGGCTCTGCTGATCATCCTGGGGGCGATATTTGCCCCGGTGGTGACCGGCGGTGCGGATCCCCTGAAAGGTTCTCTGACGGAGGCCCTGGCGGCACCCAGCCGGGCGCATATTTTTGGCACCGATAAAATGGGCCGGGATATTTTCACCCGGGTCATTTACGGAGCAAGGGCTTCTCTCAGTGCGACCTTTGGTGTGGTCGCTCTGATTTTCCTGGTTGGCACTGCGGCAGGCGTGACGGCCGGATATTTTGGGGGCTGGGTCGATGGGGTGATCATGCGCATTGCGGATATGATGCTGGCCTTTCCCGGCCTGGTGCTGGCTCTGGCTGTTGCCGGAATTATGGGGGCGGGCAGCCGGAATGCGATCATCGCCATTGTCCTGGTCAACTGGACCAAGTACGCAAGACTTTCCAGAAGCCTGGTTTTGAAGATCCGGGACCGGGATTATGTGTCAGCGGCCATTGTGACAGGCTCCAAAACAAAGCATATGCTTTTTTCTTATATGCTTCCCAACGCCCTGCCCACGCTGATCATTACGGCCACTACAGATATTGGCGGCATGATGCTGGAACTGGCGGCACTGTCGTTTCTGGGCTTCGGTACCAGGCCCCCCGCGCCGGAATGGGGCTATATGCTCAACGAAGGCCGTGCCTGTATGCAGTCCGCACCCTGGATGATGATCTTCCCGGGATTGGCCATTTTCCTGGTCGTTACGGTTTTTAACATGCTGGGAGATTCCGTGCGGGATATTCTTGACCCCAAGGAGGCGTAGAAAAATGCTGGAACTGGACCATGTTACTATCGCCTATAGGGAAACTCAGGCTGTGGAGGATTTTTCTTTGCATATGGAGCCTGGTGAGATCGTCAGTCTGGTGGGCGAGAGCGGCAGCGGGAAAACCAGCGTGATCCGTGGGATCCTGGGGCTGTTGCCGGGAGGCGGTGCTGTTACCCAGGGGAATATTGTATTTGACGGAAAGGATCTTCTGGATGTTACCCCGGAGCAGTGGCGCACCGTCCGAGGGCGGGAGATTTCCATGATTTTTCAGGACAGCGGGGCCATGATGAATCCTACCCGCAAAATCGGTACCGTTTTTGCGGAGTATCTGCGAACCCATGAGAAACTGACAAAAAAAGAAGCCTGGAAAAAAGGAACCCAAATGCTTGCCAGAATGCGACTGCCAAGCCCTGAAAATATCATGCGCTCCTATCCCTTTCAGCTCTCCGGCGGTATGCAGCAGCGGGTGGGCATTGCCATGGCCATGAGCTATGAGCCGAAGCTGCTGCTGGCGGATGAACCCACCTCTGCGCTGGATGTGACGACCCAGGCCCAGATCGTCGGGGAGATGGCCAGACTGCGCAGGGATTATGGAACGGCAATCCTGCTGGTCACCCATAATCTGGGCGTTGCCGCCTATTTGTCAGACCGTATTCTGGTGATGCGCCAGGGGCGCATCGAGGAGGCGGGGAACCGGGACACCATTCTCCAATCTTCTACCAATGCCTATACAAGAAGTCTGCTGGAATCCGTTCCGACGTTGGGAGGTGTGCGTTATGTCTGAGCCGGAAGTGATCATGGAGGCCCTGCATGTTTGCAAAAGCTATCCCGCTTCTGACGGCCGATGGCTGCGGGCAAATGAGGATGTCTCATTGCAGCTGGTAAAGGGAAAAACGCTGGGTCTTGTAGGGGAATCCGGCTGCGGCAAAAGCACATTTATGCGATTCCTGGTAGCGTTGGACCGGCCGGACAGCGGGCAGATCCTGTATCGGGGCCAGGATATTACGGCCCTTCGGGGAGAGAAGCTACGGCAGACACGGCGGCACATTCAGATGGTTTTTCAGGATCCCGGCGCATCGTTCAATCCCAAAATGAGGGTGCGGGATATTGTCTGTGAGCCTTTGCTGAATTTTGGCCTGATCGCCCCAAAGGAAAGGGCAGCGGTATGCCGCAGCCTCCTGGAAATGGTGGAGCTGCCCGGAGATTTTGAAGACCGTTACCCTCACAGCATGAGCGGCGGTCAGCGGCAGCGGGTAGCAATTGCCCGGGCGTTGGCCCTCCAGCCTGAGATCCTGATTTTGGATGAGGCAACGGCAGCATTGGATGTATCCGTACAGAAAAATATAATCGATCTGATCGTTAAACTTCAGAGAGAGCAGGGCCTTACCATAGGCTTTATCTGCCATGACATTGCTTTGGTACAGAGCGTGGCCCATCAGGTGGCGGTCATGTATCTGGGCAGGGTGGTGGAGATTTTACCTGGGGAGAATTTGCGCACTCAGGCCCGGCATCCCTATACCCGTACACTCATTGATGCAGTCCTGGACCTGGATACGGACCCGAGGAAGCCTATTACGGTTATTGACTCGGAGCCACCCAGCCCCCTGGATATTCCGGCGGGCTGCCCATTTCGGGATCGTTGCAGCCAATGCTTTGAAAAGTGCGCCCAGGAAAAACCGGAAATGCGCTGGCTGTCCAAAGAACACGGCGTGGCCTGTCATCTGTTTCCTGAGGAAAGGTAGGATGGCGTGAAAAGAAACGAAAGCCTGATTTCCGGCCCCATCGGTTCTGCCCTGCTGGCCTTTGTGGTGCCGCTGATGCTCAGCAGCCTGGTGCAGCAGCTGTATGTGACGGCGGATGCGGTGATCGTTGGGCGCATTGCCGGGAAGACCGCACTGGCGGCCATTGATTCCGTGCATACGCTCTTTCGGTTTCCCATCAATTTTATGAACGGCCTTGCTGCCGGGGCGACCATCCTGATTTCCCGGCACTTTGGTGCGGAGAACCGGGACGGATTGCGCTCCTGCATGCTCTCAGCCGGAGCCTTGGCGGTGGTACTTGGGATCCTGTGCGCAGTAGGAGGTGTTCTGCTGACACCTGTGCTTTTGCAATTCATGCAGGTCCCGGAGGATATTTATGCTCAGACCCTGGAATATACGAGAATTTATTTCGGGGGCATTTGGGCCATGATTTTATACAACATGGCCTCCGGTGTCCTGCGTGCCTTTGGAAATTCCAAAAGTCCCCTGTATATTCTGCTGGTCAGTTCGATTATCAACATTGTGGGAGACATTCTGCTGGTGGGCGGGCTGGGGATGGGAACCGCAGGTGCGGCGATCGCAACGGTTTTTGCCCAGATGGTCAGTGCGGCAATGGCACTGTGGATAGCAGGGAAAAAACTGCCGCAAAGGATCGGCGCACGGCGGCTCCGGCGGTGGCTGGAACACCTGTGGGCCATGGTACGGACCGGCATTCCGCTGGCACTGCAATCGGTGCTGTTCCCGGTGGCCAATTCCATTGTGCAGGCAGCGGTGAACACGATGGGAACAGACACCATTGCGGCCTGGGGCATCTGCGACAAGCTGGATATGCTGATCTGGCTCCTGGCGGATGCCATGGGGCCGGCACTGACGACCTATACCGCCCAGAATATGGGGGCGGGACGTTGGGACAGGGTCTGTAAAGGCAATCGGATCGGTGCGGCCATGTCCGTGGCCGCAGTGGGGACGGTAAGCCTTGGCCTGTATTTCCTGACGGCCCCGCTGGGCGACCTGTTTGTTCCCGTGCAGGATGCGGCGGCAGTCGTACCCCAGGCGGTTGCTTTTATGCGGCGAATGGCCCCATTTTTCCTGTTTTATGCTTTGGCGGAAAGCTTTTCCGGCGCATGCTGCGGAACGGGTGATACGGTCAGGCCCATGATCCTGACCCTTTTGTCCATCTGCCTTCTGCGGGTGCTGGGGATCCTGCTGGTGCTGCCCAGACAGCATACCATGGAATGTATCATCGATATCTATATCTCCTCCTGGATCGCTGCGGGCATCGGTTTTCTGATTCTGTGGCAGTGGGAGAAAAATAAAGTCCAAAAGACGTAGCCAAGCCCGCCCACCGGGCTTGGCTTCCCCGACCGGGAAGCTGCAGGGCGTAGCCCTGACCGATGCGGCAGCGGGGGGCGTGAAATATTGCAGAACCAGTATGCGAATCCGTACAAACGCCCCATATGATCAACGTCCACCCTTAGAATCCCACGGTTGAAAACGTGCCACTCCCAGCGAAACCGTAGGGAACGGCCTATGTGCCGTTCCGCACGTGAAAGGACGGAACTATTTCCGATAATACAAAAAACGCCCCCCGTCATGTCATTCAGGCCTTTAGCGCCAGCGGAGTGGAGAAATCCACGCACGTGGCAGAAAAGTACCAACACAAGGTAAAATCTGCCACTCGGGCGTTTAGTATGGTGCCGCCCCGGGCGCCGTTTTCCCGGGCTACGTCCATCACGTCCTCGGCAAAGCCTGCGTTGACGATTGCAAAAATGACCTCGTAGTTTTCCGTTTTCATCTTATCCCTCCCTGCCCATGCGGTTGTCTCTTAAAAACTGATACAGATTGACCCCGATCACGCTGGATAGGGGTACGGCAAAGCAAATGCCCTTGCCTCCCCGGACCGAGCGAAATTTGTCTTCCAGGCAATTCATGATCTCCCCCACCAGGTCCTCCCGAACCACGCTGAGGATCACCGCCTTGTGGGGTTCCAGACCCAGCAGCTCCAAAAGCTGGGAGTTGGCCGTCCCCTGGCCGTTGGTCACCATCTGAAAATTTACATTGTACTGCCCCAGTACATCCAGGTAAAACTCGCCCTTGGGCCGGTCCACCACGGTGATCAGGAGCTTTAATTTTTTGATTGCGGAATCCTTTACCGTATTGTTCATAGGTGGCTCCTTTACATACGTTTCACCTCCGATATAAAATCATTCTTACCATAGTTATACTGTATTCGACAGCACACCTCCAGTAATACTTTCAAACAGAAAAAGCCCCCGGTTCTGTAGTCACACAGAGCCATGGGGGTAGAGGATTAAAATGCAATATCCTTGATATAAACAAAAAATCCGAACCCAATCCCCACAGGGAAGAAGTTCGGATTTCTCATGTTTGGTGGGGGAAGGTGGATTCGAAGTCTGGCAATCACGTTTTTAGAAATATTTTTCGTATAAATCTGTAATTTTACGTTCAGAATCCGTAGAATTTCGTATCAGTCAGTCTATTGTTTTATTGCCTGTCTAAGCTGTAAAGGGTCATATTTGTGGTCAACCGAAAAACGTTCAAACGTCAAATCGGTCATACGTCTCATAGCAGTCCAGGCACAGCTTTTTGTCACCGGACAGCCGAATCCAGTTTGCGCCGGTCGTCTCACCGCAGCAATCACAGACATAGGAATCAAAAATTCTGGCCTGTTCCGGCAGCCGGATTTTTGTTTCCTTGACATCAAACATCTCATCATCTGCACAGCTATGATAATAGTCGAACGTTTCTTCCCGCGTCATGTCGCGCGGCTTTGCTTTCAAGACAAGGCGGACAGACTTTCCGGTTTTCCGATTATAGAACGAAAATACCTGTTTGCCGCGCATATGGAACAGTAAATTGCCCTTTCCGATGCTGCATCCAAGAATCGCTTGAATCGCATCAACGCCGCAGGCATCATTTTCCGTAATACACACGACCTGTTCATCGTCCGAAAATGCCAATCCCAACAGATCAATCGCATACAGCGCCGCACGGTAGCCAATCGTCAGGCCGGGGCATACATGGCCGTGAAAGGCTGCGGCCTTTTCCCAGAGCTTTTTTTCTGAATCTAATTTATGTGCCATATTGTTTCTCCCTTTTATGAACGTGTTGCGTCCTTTTCATCAACAAGGACAATACTCTGTTTTTGAACTGCTACGACCTCCGCGTCTACATGATACACATCCCGCAGCGCATCTCTGTCCAAGACTTCTTTCCCGCCGCAGGCGTAGACACCGCCCTGACGTAACAGAACGAACCGGTCACAAAACCGCAGCGCAAGGTTCAGGTCGTGGATGACAACAATCGCTGTCAAATGCTGTTCATGGCAAATATCCCGAACGATCTGCAAAACCTGATACTGATTTTGAATATCCAAGCTGCTCGTCGGCTCATCGAGCAGCAGGAGCTTCGGCTGCTGCGCCAGCGCACGCGCCAGCATCACCTTTTGCCGTTCCCCTCCGGATAGTTCATTGAGAAAGCGTCCACGCAGCGGTTCAATCCGAAGCTGGGCCATTGCATGATGAACAATCTGATGATCGTCTTCCGTAAATCCCCATTTCATATATGGTCTGCGTCCCAGCATGACCATATCGTGAACCGTCATCTGCGTGCTTGGCACGTTCTGCGCAACAAACGCTACTCTCTGCGCAACCTGTCTGGCGCTCATTTGCAGGAGATTTTCATCATCCAGTATGATTTTTCCATCGTCTGGTGTAAGAATTTTATTAAAGCATTTCAGCATCGTGCTTTTTCCAACGCCGTTGTTACCCAGAATCGCCAGAAACTCTCCCGTGTTCACATTAAAGTTCACGTCTTTGAGAACCGCCGGTCTGCCTTTGTAGTGGTAGGTAAGATTTTCAACGCTCAGCATTTCCGATCTCCTCCTTTGAACAGGAGATAGAGGAACATCGGGCCGCCAAGGAACGAGGTAATTGCGCCAATCGGCAGGATAATCGGACTGATGACAACACGCGCAAACAGGTCACCCAGCAGCAGAATGAGTGCGCCCGCCATCGCAGAGCCGGGCAGCAGATAGACGTGGTTATTGCCAACGACCAAGCGAACAATGTGCGGTGCAATCAAGCCGATAAAGTTGATCAGACCGATATAGGACACAATCACCGAAGACAGCAGGCAGCAAAGTACCATGTTGGAAAGCGTAAGCCGCTTCACGTTAATTCCCAAACTGACGGCTGTTTCCTCACCGCTCAGCAGCGCGTTATAGTCCCAGCGGCGCAGGAAGAAGCAGGCAGAGACGCAAATAAGCACGACCAGCATTTTCCCAACGTCGCCCCAGCTCGTGTTGCCAAGACTGCCGAACGTCCAGAACACCAGCGTATTGAGCTGAATTTCATCTGCGAAATACTGCATCAGCGTCGTTGCACCAGAGAACATGGCGCTGATCGCCGTGCCTGCAAGGACAATTCCCTGTGTAGAAACCTGACGAAATCGACTCAGGCCCAAAATAACCAGTGCAACGGCCATACTGCCAACGAACGCGCACAGCGGAATTGCAACGCTGCCAAGGTTTCCTACTGCGCCCATGTTCAGCACGATAATTGCAAACGCCGCACCAAAGCCAGCGCCCTGTGAAACGCCCAATGTGGACGCAGATGCAAGCGGATTGCGGAGAATTGCCTGCATCACACAACCGGCAAGTCCCAGACCAGCACCTGCAATCAGTGCCGTGCAGATCCGGGGCAACCGGTTGTTGCGAACGACAAGGTTGATTTTATCGTCGGCTGCTTTTCCAAAGACTCCTTTGACCAACTCCGCAATCGGCGTGTTGTAAGAGCCTGCCCGCAAGGACAGCACAAGCGCGATCAGCAGACAGATAAACAATATTCCAAGAAAGCAGCAGCTTTTGACTTGATTTCGGCGATAGGCCGTGCCGGAATCGTTATTCGCCGATTGTGACAGGTCTGAATTCATAGCCAGCATCCTTTAGGTCCTGATAAGGGTTGCTGCCCAGCAGCATTTCAAAAATTTCTCCGGTTTTCGCTTCTACATCCACATCCGCAAACTGCTCCGGATAGAGAATGGTTGCACCATAATACGCATCGGCCAGTGCAGTTTCCAGATTCGATGCGCTGGAGCGGAACGAAATCTGCGAGTAAACATGTCCTTCTTTCACAGCCGTCAGGCTGTTATAGAAATCTGCGTTCGTTGCATAATCTTCCTTGATTAGATCCATACCGTTAAAGTCAACGAAGATCACGTCCGGGTCCCATGCAAGAACCTGTTCCGTGTCAATGTCAAATGCGCCGGTCTGTCCGGTCGTATTTGCAAGGTTATTCGCGTGAATCAGCTCAAACGGGCCATAGAACGCTTCTGTACCCTCGAAACCGTGCGCGCCCTTAAAGGATACGCCGCAGACATAGACAGAGGGTTTTTCTTCCTCTGCAACACCCTCTGTGCGGGCAGCAAGATCATCTTCAATACCATGCAGATAGGTTGTCAGGGCTTCGGCGCGATCTTCTTTGCCGTACAGCTCGCCAAGAATCCGCAGCGTTTCATACGCTTTATCATCAAGGGTCGTATCGCTGCCGGGAACCATAACAACCGGAATCCCGGTTTTGCTTTGCAGCTCGTCGGGGTCAACGTTTGCATACGAAGACATGACAATGACCTGCGGACCAACATGGATGATTTCCTCGACAAACGGTTCGCCGTTCGTGCCGGTTACCGGCAATGTGCCGAACTTATCAAAGTTCACATAGTTATAAAGGCGAGACATTCCGGCTTTGGTTTCGTAATCCTCAACGCCGACAACTAAGTCCTGCGCCTGCATATAGCAGGAGTAGCGCAGCGCGCCGACGCCAACGCAAACAATACTTTCAACCGTCTGCGGAATTTCCACTTCGCGGCCATTTCCATCGGTGATCGTCCGAGTGACGGCTTCTGCGTCCGTGGATTCAGGTTCGGTGCTGATTTCTTCCGTTTCTGTGGTTGAAGCTGTTTCATTTGTTGCAGCCGGTGGTTCCGTAGTTTCTGCTGGCGTTTGTTGTGCGCTGCAAGCGCACAGTCCAAGCAGCATCAGCGCGGCAAGCAGCGCCGCGAGGTAGCGAGTTGTCTTTTTCATCATCTTTCACCTTTCATTTGAACTTGCTCCCAATGGCTTGTGCTTCGTGTTTGAAGCTGCCGCAAAAAACGGCATCGCGCTACGTCTTCCTCAAGATAGCGCGATACCGTTTTTTGCATTCGAGGATTGGGAGTGTATGAACTGTGCCTTTATCCTATCAAAGCATTTTTTGATTGTGAAGCTCCCCCGGGGGATGTTTTTTGAAAAATAGACAAAGTTTTTTCGTATATGAGAGCAGCCCGCCATCGGCGGGCTGCTCCTGCTTTGCGTCCTCTTGGCTGCCATCGTTCCGATGGGGGCGCACTGTCAAGGTCGGCGCAGTTTGCAAAACTGCGCCGCTCGCGCTGGATTGCCCCAGCAATCCAGCGACCTTGACCGTGTGCGCACAGCGGAATACAATCCCAACCTCTGAGGACGCAATGGGAACTACTTCTGTGCGCTCATCGAAACGCGTCTCTGACCATCATGTATCAACGCCTGTGGCACAAAGAGCAGCCGCTCGGTATGGCGATTGCCGATTTTCTCTATGTCGATCTGCAACCGCTGGACGCACATATCCGGCAAATCGGGCAGTTGATAGCTCAGATTGATCGAGGGGATTGTGTGCAGGACTGCTTTGAGCGTGTATTTGAAATTGCGCTGTTCTGGCTGCGGAAAACACCGCTCTTTGCGCCGCTGACCGCCGAGATGGAGCGTCTGCGTCTGCGCTATGACCGTGGAGAACCGCACGGAACAGCACCACTGCAAGCGATGGCAGAGCGATATAAAACGCTGCAACATCAGCTTCGATTTTTATCTGACCAATGCTTCGCCGTGGAAGATACTGCGGATATGACGGCGCGCTATCTGGAACTGCTTGCAGCGAATCCAGTCAAAATGCTGCCGCTGAAATATGGAACGCTGCAAGTAGAGGACGCAATAAAAGGCGGTAATATCTCTCTGCCCTACGATGATCTGTTGGAGTTCTATCTTTCGGGCGCAGAACTTGTGCTGCCGGAACAGTTTCATACCGAAGTTCTTTTGACGGAAACACTGGATGATCTGGCTGCGTTTTTGCTGGCGCACTATACGCGGGAAAATCTGCGCTATCGGAAGTGCAAATTCTGCGGACGCTATTTCGGCGTGGTGCGCAATTACAAATCCGAGTATTGCGACCGTTTGATTGACGGTTCTACAAAAACGTGCAAGGACAGCGGTGCGCTGCGACTCTATGAAAAACGCAAGCTGGAAAATCCGGCAGTCAAGGAATACAAACGCTCCTACAAGGCGCACAACGCCCGTATTCGCTATGGTCTAATGACCCGTGAGGAATTTCAAGCATGGTCAAAAGAAGCGCGCCAGAATCGCGACAGGTGCGTTGCTGGGGAACTGTCCTTAGAAGAATTTGTCGCTTGGCTGGACAGCGACAGACAATAAAACAATAGTTTGAGCGCTACGTCAACAACAAGACGCTCTATATGAACTTCAAGCGTGTAATGCGGTCACTGGGGTTATCCGAGCTTCGGTTTCACGATCTCAGACACACATTCGCCGTGAACAGCCTGAAAGCCGGAGACGATATTAAAACCGTGCAGGAAAATCTGGGTCATGCAACTGCATCATTCACGCTCAGCACCTATGCACACGCCACGCCCGGCATGAAACGCGAAAGTGCAAACCGCATGGGGCAATATCTTCGCCGCATCCGCGAAAGCACAGAAGCAGCAAAATCCAGTGTGTGACATTCTGTATCAAGTGGTCAGATTGGACTGCCTGAAACCGCCGTATAAAGGGTCAAAATAAGGGTCAGGCAGAATCAGCCGTTCGGATTCAACACCTTCCCATTTGAAATATACCGATTTTTCTGTGAATATACGAAAATCCCGAACACTTTCGTGTTCGGGATTGGTGGGGGAAGGTGGATTCGAACCACCGAAGTCATTGACAGCAGATTTACAGTCTGTCCCCTTTGGCCACTCGGGAATTCCCCCATATTCACTTTGCTGTACTCATTTTGAAACCCAGCGAAGCGGTTTCAAAATGAAGAGGAGAAAGGCGATTGCGGATATGGAGCTTTTCGCTTCTGCGGAAAGCGGAATGGAGCAAGCGTCTTTCGACGGTGGAGCTGGTAGACGGATTCGAACCCCCGACCTGCTGATTACAAATCAGCTGCTCTACCGGCTGAGCTATACCAGCAACTCAAACAGCAAGGCTGATTATAGACGAAGAGCGCCAAAAAGTCAAGAACTTTTTGAAAAAACGCGGAATATTTTTTCGGGCGGGGCGGCGCGCCGTATTTGCACTTCCGGCAGTTTGTGCTATACTGATAAAAAAGGAGGGATCCGCTATGAAGATCACATTTGTCGGCGCGGCGCACGAGGTCACCGGCAGCTGCACGCTGCTGGAACTGGGCGGCGAGAGCTACCTGATCGACCGCGGCATGGAGCAGGGCGTGGACGTCTATGAGAACATTCCCCTGCCCGTGGCTGCGAAGGACGTCGCCGCCGTCTTTCTGACGCACGCGCACATCGACCACGCGGGGCTGCTGCCGCAGCTGTACAAGGATGGCTTCCGGGGCCGGATCTACGCCACGCCCGCGACCTGCGCGCTGGCGGACGTCATGCTGCGCGACTCGGCCAACATCCAGGAATCTGAAGCCGCCTGGAAAACGCGCAAGGCCGAGCGCGCGGGCGAGCCGCCGGTCGTGCCGCTGTACACGGTGGACGATGCGAAGGGCGCGGCCTCGCTCTTCCGCCCCTGCCGGTACGGCCAGATCGTGCCGATCGCGGAGGGGATGCGTGTCCGGTTCTCCGACATCGGGCATCTGCTGGGCTCGGCCTGCATCGAGTTCTGGCTGCAGGAGGGCGGCATAGAGAAAAAGATCGTCTTCTCCGGCGACGTGGGTAACATCGACCAGCCGATCCTGAACGACCCGCAGCCGGTCGCGGAGACGGACTATCTCGTAGTGGAATCCACCTACGGCAACCGCCTGCACGACAAGCCCAAGGACGTGCGCGCCGAGCTGACCGACGTGCTGCAGCGGGCCTTTGACCGCGGCGGCAGCGTCATCATCCCGGCCTTCGCCGTGGGGCGGACGCAGGAGCTTCTGTACCTGCTGCGCGAGATCAAGCAGAAGAAGCTCGTGCACGGCCACGACGGCTTCCCCGTCTACCTCGACAGCCCGCTGGCCGAGGAGGCCACGAGCGTCTTTCTGCAGTGCGATACCGACTGCTTTGACCCGGAGACGCAGAAGGTCCTGAAAAGCGGCCAGAACCCCATCTGGTGCCCGGGGCTGCAGCTTGCGCTCACAGCGGAGGATTCCAAGGCCATCAACAGCGATCCCCGGCCCAAGGTCATCCTGTCCGCCAGCGGCATGTGCGACGCGGGCCGCATCCGGCACCATCTGAAGCACAATCTGTGGATGGCGGAGAACATCATCCTCATCGCGGGCTACCAGTCGAAGGGGACGCTCGGCCGGGCGCTGCTCGACGGGGTGAAGGAGGTCCGGCTGTTCGGCGAGGATATCGCCGTGAACGCCGAGATTGCCGTGCTGCACGGCACGAGCGGCCACGCCGACCAGAAGGGGCTGCTGAACTGGGTCGAGGCGTTCGAGCGCAAGCCCGAGGTCGTCTTCATCAACCACGGCGACACCGAGGCCTGCGAGGCCTTCCAGGCGCTGCTGCAGCAGAAGGGGTATGTTGCCATCGCGCCGTTCTCGGGCGCGCAGTTCGATCTGGCGGCCGGGAAGCTCACCGCCTTCCCTGCCGGCCGGCCCATCGCCAAAAAGGGAGCAGCACGCAAGAAGAGCGTCTTTGACGCGCTCATCGCCGCGGCACAGCGGCTGCTGCTCGTCGCGCAGGGGTGCAAGGAGCGGCCGAACCGAGATCTTACCCGCTTCACCGCACAGATCCAGGCACTCATCGACCGTTGGGAAAAATAATCGCAAAACGCCCGGTATGCCTTGCATACCGGGCGTTTTCTGCGTTTTTTACAGCTTTTCCAGCGCTGCGGCGGGGACGCGGACGTCCTCCGCGGTCAGATCGCTGCGGAAGGTGAACTGGGCCGCAAGGGAGGCCTGGGTATCCACGGCCGCGACCTGCACGCTGCCGCCGAGCTCCACGCGCAGGGCCGTGACCTTGCCGTCCTGCACGTCGAGGCTGATCGTGCCGGGCTGATACTCCACGTTCAGCTTCTCCGCGTCCGGTGCGATGGCACAGGCGGCCTGGCGCGTCCGGTCGGCGCTGAGGGTGAGGGTGTAGGTATAGCCGTTTTCCGTCTGCGTGCTCGTCACGCCGCCCTCGAGGCAGGCGCGGTAGGCAATGTCGAGCAGATCGGCGCACTTGGTGAGCGCCTGTTCGCTGGCCGAGGCCGTCTTGCCGTCCTTCGTCAGGACCTTCTCCCCTGTGAACCACAGCTCCACGCTGCCTGCGCGGATGCCGCTGACGCTGCGGCCATTCTCGGTGGCGCGGAAGTAGTCGAGCGAGGTATTGAAGATCACCGGGCCGCAGTTGGCGGTGAGGCCGACGCGGGCGGCCAGCGGGTCGCGCTTGCCGAGCTCCGACACGGCGGAGATCACGCGCAGCAGGTCCTCGGTCAGCTCGAGCTTGCCCTGATAGCCGCCGCCCGCCATGGCGTCTGTGACGGCCTGGGGGACGCTGTGCGGGGTCTGGACGTCGGGCTGGATCGTGAGCTCCGCCCAGACGTTCATCGGCTGGGTCACGCCGTCCGCGTCCTGCGCCTCGCAGCTGCCGGAGGCTTCGATCGAGCGGATCTCGCCGTCCTGCACGTGCATGCAGAGGTCGATGCTATCGACGGCGGAAAGGGAGTCCGCGATCGTCGGCGTCAGCAGCGAGAGCGCCTGCGCGGCGTCCTCGCCGTAGGCGGTCACGGAGTAGACCTCCTCGCCGCTTTCGCGGGCGTAGGTCACGTCCGTGGCGTTATAGAGCTCGAGCAGATGCTCGCCGAGCGTGGAATAATCCGGGAACAGGCCGCTCGTGCGGTAGGCGCTGCCGTTTTCCAGATAGATCGAACCGTCGTAATAATACAGCCGCACGCCGTTTTCCTCGATGCAGAGGATCGTCTTGCCGTCCGCCTGGGTGCGGAACAGATGCGCGTCGGTCTGCAGCGTCTCGTCGCCGAGGTCCATCTGCACGGAGGCATCCATATCCAGCTCCTTGCGGGCTGAGAGATTTTTGAGCAGCAGCAGCGCGTCGACGCTGCTCTTGAGGTTTGCCCGGTAGATCAGTACGCCGGCCGTCAGCGCGGCGACGAGCACCAGCAGCACGATCAGCCAGACGCGGCGCCTGCTTTTCCGCTTCTTTGCCTGTTCGGGCGTGAGCGGCACGGGCTGCGCGTCGGCTTCGAGTCCGCCGATGGCGGCGTCATTCGCGTTCTGCTCGTCCTGCATGGCCTTGCGCAGGGCCTGCATCTGGCGGCGGCGGGTCTTGCCGAGCTTATGGATCAGGTGGATGATGAGCAGCACCAGCAGCGCCGCGAGCCCGGCCAGCACGATCCACACCCACCAGACGGGGAAGGTGGAAAGCGCCGCCATCTGCACGGTCTGGCCGGAGGCCTCGAAGCTCAGATAGCTGCCGATCTCGGTCGTTTTCGCCTTCTGCCAGACGCCGTTGGCGTTCATGAGGTAGATATCCGGTGTGCCCTTCTGCCCGTCGGGGACGCGGAAGCGGATGGTGTGCGTGTCGGCCCCATCCTCCGGCAGCCGCAGCTGCCACTGCTCGATGACGGACTTCGCCACATGCGCCGCGGGCGCGTGGCCGTCCGAGATGTTCTGGAAATACTTCCGGATGGCCTCCGGAACGCTGGCGGAGATCTCACCGAAGGCGGTGGGGGTGATGGCCTGCGGCTGCGCCTGCAGCCGGTCGGTATCGGAGAAGGCGCCCTCGGCCAGGAAGACCGGGCGGCCGTCGTCCCGCTGCGCGTCGCTCGGCAGGGCGTCGACGCAGGTATGGTATTCCGCCGTGACGGTGGTGTCAAAGGTGATGGAGTTGAGCGTGGGGTGATCCCACACGCCGTACTGGCCATCCACGGCCGGGATGTCGGGGTACGCGCTCTCGTCCAGCGACTCGCCGTAGTTCACTTCTACCGTCTTGAGGACATTTCCGTCCGCGACGAACTGCACGGTGAACGTCCGGAAGGCGTCGGGGAGGGCCTCGTCTTCCATGAGCGTCCGGTAGGCGATGGGCTCTGCCGCACCGGCAACGCTCCTGCCGTTCAGGCCCGCGAGCGCGTCGGAGACGAAGCGGTTCTGCGCGAACGCGCCCGCGTCGCTGCCCGCGATCGCACCGGCGTACTGCTCATACGCGCCGATGCGGACGAGCGCGGTGCAGCCCGAGACGGTGCTGCCGCCGCCCGTGACGCTGTCCGTCACGCCGCTGCCGACGATGCCGCCGAGGTATCGACCGCCCGAAAGCTCGCATTTTGCGCAGCACTTCTCAATGGCTGCGCTGCAGATGCCCGCCACGCCGCCGACATAGTCGCCGCTCTGGCTCTCCACGCTGCCGTAGGCCTCGCAGCCCTCTGCAAGGCCGAGGTCCATCCGGCCGCAGATGGCGGCCGCGCAGTCCTTCTTGGCCGTGACGGCACCGGTCGAGACGCAGCTTTGCAGCAGCGCGCGCAGCTCGTACTGCTTGCGCTCCGAAGAGGACAGGCTCTGGCTCACGTCGCTTTCCGGGTCGACGCTGTATTCCATGCCCATCGCGCCCGCGATGCCGCCGACGTTGCGGTCGGCCTGCACCGTGCCGGTATTCTCGCACGCGCGCACCGCACCGAGGGTGATGCTGTCCGGGTCGGTCTGCGAGCCGTCGGTGACGAGGTCGCGGTTTTCCAGCTCGTCCATGGCGGCAAAGACGGTGTCGTTGATCTCACCGAGCTTATCGCTGATGGCCTGCACGTCGTTCTGCAGTGTCGTGGAGAGATTCGCCGCCTGCGAGCCGATGGCGCGCATCTGCGCGCCCATACCGCTCAGGGCGGAGGCCAGCTCCGGCATGGAGGCGTCGGCGTTCATCTGCAGCGAGGCGCTGAGCGCGCCGCTGCCGTCCGTGCCGCCGGAGAGAGAAAGATCTGAAGGGTCGACAAAGCCGCCCACGCCCGCGCCGATCCCGGCGGACGTGCTGCTGCCGATCTCCAGCGGGTGTGTGTCGATGGTGAGGTCCGCGTCCTTTCCGGCGCCGATGGCGGCCCCGATACCAGCGGAGGCGTCGCCTACGGTGAGGTCTGCCCCGCCGGTCACGCTGCCGTCTGCCAGTGCACCGGCGTCGATCGTTGCGGTGGCGCGGAGGTTATTGGCCGCGTTGGCCGCGCCGTCGAGATACGTGCCCATCCCGGCCAGCTGCGAGCCGAGCGTGCTCGCCGCGCCGCCTGCGTCGGCGGTGGCCCGGTCGGTCAGGGTCCTGAGGTCCTGCAGCTGGGTCTGCAGCTGGTCCTTCGTGCTTTCGGACACGGTCACGGCCACGTACGGCTCGACCTGGCCGGCGATGCCGCCGACGTCCTTGCGGCCGAGGATGGTGCCCTCATTCGTGTTGCTGCGCAGATACCCGCTCGTCGAGCCTGCGATGCCGCCGATGTTGTAGCCGACGTGCTCATAGCCGACCGTGCCGGTATTTTTGCAGCCCGCGATCAGGCCGGTGTTGGTCCCGGCGATGCCGCCGGTCTCGGTCGTGGTGAGGAAGGTCTGCGAGGTGGTGAGGTTGGCAAGATCGAGCGTCGTGTCGATCTGGATGTCGCTGAGGCTCAGCGACGCGTCGACGTTGTTGGTGTTGATGCTGCCGGTATTCGTGCAGTGGCGGATGATGCCCTCGTTGAGACCCGCGATGCCGCCCGTGGCGTTCGTTGCCTGCACCTTGCCGTCAAATGTGCTGCTGATGATCTGCCCGGAGACGCGGTTGACGCCCGCGATGCCGCCGATCTGCGCGCTGCCCTGCACCATGCCGGTGAAGCTGCAGCAGACGATGCGGCCGTAGTTTTCGCCCGCGATGCCGCCGGCGACGATCTTGTCGCCCGCCGCGGCCACGGAACCGGCCACGTTCAGATCCTCCACGCTGCCGCCGGACAGGATGACGGCGAACAGGCCCGCGGGGCTGTAGCTGCCGGTGAGGTTCAGGTCGGAGATGGTATGGCCGCCGCCGTCAAACGTGCCGCCGAAGGCGGCCACGGGCGTGTAGTCCATCCCTGCCAGAGAGATATCCGCCCGCAGGATGACCGTCTTTCCGGCCGACCATGTGTCGAGCGCACAGCTTTTCGCAAAGCTCACAAAATCGCTGGCGGAATCGATGTAGATGGTATCCGGGCCGTCCGCCGCCGAGGCCGTCAGGCCGAGCGGCGCGAGCAGCGTCAGCGCCAGAAGCGACGCGAGCAGCCGCAGCGCGGCTTTCTGCTTATTCTTCATGTGCTTCGGCCTCCTTTTCCTGCGGCTGTTCGTCCTGCGGGGCGGCTTCTTCGCCGGGTTCCGGCTTTGGCTCCGCCTCGGGTTCCGGCGAAGGCGCCGGGTCGGTGTCCTCACCGGGGTCCGGCTCTGTCTGGCCGGAGAGCAGGCTGATGTTCACGTCGCCGTCGACATAGGCGTGGACGATGCCGTGGATCTGGCCGCGGATCTCGCCGCGGACCATGCCGTCGATGCGCACACGGCCGGAGGACTGGTGCTGCGAGACCGGCGTGGGCACGTCGAAGGAGGTCTTGTCGATGACCTTCTCACCAAGAAGCAGGATCTGCGGCAGGATGAACATGACGATGATGATCGTGATGATGGTGCCGCGCCCGAGGCTGTCGCCGATACCGGCGATGGCGGCGTTGGAGGTCATCTGGCCGATGAGGATGCCGGCGATGACCATCATGAGGCCCGAGGTGATGATCGTCGGGAAGGCGAGATTCATGGTCTCGATGATGGCGTCCTTTTTGGGCATTTTGTCCTTGAACTCCATGAAGCGGCTGGTCGTGACGATGGCGTAGTCGATGTTCGCGCCCATCTGGATGGACGAGACGACCAGATAGCTGAGGAAGAACAGGGGGCTGTTCGTGATGGTGGGGATGCCGTAGTTGATCCAGATACTGCCCTGGATGACCAGGATCAGCAGCACCGGGATCCCGGCCGATTTGAACGTGAACAGCAGAACGACCAGCACGATCAGGATAGACAGGACCGACACGACGACATTGTCGCGCGAGAACGAGGCCTTGAAGTCCTGCTCGGACGAGGAATCGCCCACGACGTACACGTCGCCGTCCGGATAATAGCTGCGCGCGACGGCGCGGATCTGGTCGAGGAAGTTGTAGGTCTCATCGCCGCCCACGGGGAGGTCCAGATAGACGAGCATGCGGCTGTAGTCATCGGACTGCAGCTGCTTTTTCGCGTTCGTGATCTGCGAATAGGCGTCCTCGAGCGTCTGGGTCATATCGGCGTCGAGCGAGACATAGCCGTCCTGCATCTCGCCGTAGAGGAAGGTGAACATATCGATGAGCGGCACGGAATACTTGGGCAGGCCGCCGATGATCTTGCCGTAGTTGCCGCCGTCGGCCGCATAGGCCGCGTATAATAGCTCCGCGACCTCATAGTCAAGATCCGTCAGCTCGGAAAACTGCCGCGGCGTGAGCGCGTCGGTCAGCATATAGCCGCCCATGGCCTCCACGTTGGAAAGGCCGAGGGTGGAGTCGACCTCGTCATAGGTCCCGAGCTCGTCCAGCAGCTTCTTTTCCGACGTGTAGTCCCCTGCCGGGACTACGACGGCGACCATATTGCTCGAGCCGAACGTGGTATCGATCATATTGTCCGCGATCTGCTGTGCGGACTGCTTGGTGGTCTTCAGATAGCTGAAGCCGTAGACGTACGGGCAGTTGTTGGCGAAGAGCATGGCCACGATGATGACCGCGAGGAAGATGGGCGGGATGATCTTCTTCGTCGCGTAGGCAAAGCGGCCGACGAAGGGGATCTTCGGGACAAAGTTTTTGTGGCGCGTGGCGTCGATCTTCTTGCCGAAGAGCATGAGAAGGCCGGGCATGAGGAAGAACACGGCAAAGAGCGAGAAGAAGATGGATTTAATCAGGCAGATGCCGAGGTCAAAGCCCAGGCGGAACTCCATAAAGAGCATAGCCACCAGACCGCCGATCGTCGTGAGGCTGCTGCCGCAGATCTCCGGCACGGCCTTGCTGAGCGCGACGATGACCGCCTCGCGGATGGGAAGCTTTTCATGCTCCTCCTTATAGCGGTTGCAGAGGATGATGGCGTAGTCGACCGACAGGGCCAGCTGCAGCACGATCGTGACGGAGTTGGACACGAACGAGATCGTCCCGAGCAAAAAGTTCGAGCCCATGTTCAGGACTGCCGCCGCAATGAACGTCAGCAGCAAGACCGGCACCTCGGCATACGTCTGCGACGTGAGGACCAGCACCGACACGACGACGATCGCCACGATGATGACGATGACGCCGATCTCCTGCGTGAGCGTCTTGGATGCGGTATCGCCGAAGGTCGCGGAGACGTACATGTCGTAGCCGTCAAGGGCGGACTCGATGTCGTTCATGACGGTCTCGCAGCGGTCGTCGTCCTCGGAATAGTCGAAGGTGATGTCGTAGAGGGCGGAGGCGTTGGTATAGTGATCCCTGGTGTCGTCAAAGCTCACGCTTTGCACGCCGTCAATATCCGCGATCTGCTCCGAGACGGCCTGCGCCTCGTCATACGAGACGTTCACCAGCATGAGCTTGGCCGTGCCGAAGGTGGTGAACTCGTCCTCCATCAGGTGCAGGCCCTTGTACGTCTCAGACTCCTTCGGCAGGTAGGCGGACAGCTGGTTTTCTACCTGCACCCAGCTGCGGGAGAAGACCGAGAAGACCAGCCCGATCGCAACGATCAGAAAAATCAGATTCCGTTTGTCGACGATGAAGCTGGCGAACTTGTACATAAAGCCCTCTTCCTTGTTTTTCGGTTCCTGACTCATAATTCACGCTCCTGTGCTATTTTTACCTCTTAAAATTTTACATTCCAGTTTAGCACACAACGCGCCGAAATGACAATATGCAAGCCGCACAAAATGCGTAAAAAATCCCCGCCCGGCAGACAAGCCGCCGGGCGGAGATTCTGATCATTCTTACGCCTCCAGGCGCGCGCGGATGGCGTGCAGGAAGTCTTCACTGGTGACGGCCTTGGGCGCGGGGCCCTCGACGAGACCGGCAAGGTCCTTCGTCATGACGCCTGCGCGGATGGTGTCGAGGCTCGCGGCCTCGAGCTTATCGGCAAACGCCGCAAGGTCGGCAAGACCGTCGAGCTGGCCGCGTTTGCGCAGCGCGCCGGTCCAGGCGAAGATGGTCGCCATGGGGTTGGTCGAGGTCTTTTCGCCCTGCAGATACCTATAATAATGGCGCGTGACCGTGCCGTGCGCGGCCTCATACTCCGTCGTGCCGTCCGGCGCGACGAGCACGGAGGTCATCATGGCGAGCGAGCCGAAGGCCGTAGAGACCATGTCGCTCATCACGTCGCCGTCATAGTTCTTGCAGGCCCAGATAAAGCCGCCGCGGCTGCGGATGACGCGGGCGACCGCATCGTCGATCAGAGTATAGAAATACGTCAGTCCCAGCGCCTCAAACTGCGCTTTGTAGGTCTGCTCGTATTCCTCCTCAAAAATGCGCTTGAACGCGCCGTCGTAGACCTTGGCGATGGTGTCCTTGGTGGAGAACCAGAGGTCCTGCTTCGTGTCGATGGCATACTGGAAGCAGGCCTTGGCGAACGAGCGGATGCTCGATTCCTTGTTGTGCTCACCCTGGAAGACGGCCGGGCCGTCGACCTTCTGGACGAGGACGGTCTGCTCCTTGCCGGACACGCCGCGGAAGGTCATGGTGCACTCGCCGGGCTCGTCGGTGGCAAAGCTCACGGATTTATAGACGTCGCCGTAGGCGTGGCGGGCGATGGTGATGGGCTTTTCCCAGTTGCGCACGACAGGCTTGATGGAATCGAGCAGGATCGGCGCGCGAAAGACCGTGCCGTCCAGGATGGAGCGGATGGTGCCGTTCGGGCTTTTCCACATCTCAGTCAGCTGCGGGTACTCGGCCATCCGCTGGGCATTCGGCGTGATCGTCGCGCATTTGACGGCCACACCGTATTTCCGCGTGGCCAGCGCTGCGTCGACGGTGACCTGATCCTTCGTCTCGTTGCGGTGCAGCAGGCCCAGGTCATAATACTCGGTCTTCAGCTCGACGAACGGGCAGATCAGCTCGTCCTTGATCATCTTCCAGAGGACTCTGGTCATTTCGTCGCCGTCCATCTCGACGAGCGGCGTTTTCATTTGGATCTTTTCCATGCGATTCTCCTTATCCGCGCTTGGCGTAGTAGTTCATCAGACAGCCGTCGAGCAGGATCTCCCGCTCGTCATCGGTCAGGCCCCGGACGTGCAGCACGAGGGGCGTTTTGCTCCCGTCGGCGCGCAGGACCATAGCCGGGAAGTCCTCACTCCCCTGCCCGACCAGCTTCCGCACGTCCGGCACGAAGACATAGTCGCCCGGCTGATGATCAAACGGCGTATCCGCATCCAGTGTGAACGGCAGCATGCCCCAGTTGATGCAGTTGCTGCGGTAGCGCTTGGTGGCAAATTCGTAGCAGATGTTCGCAAAGCCGCCCAGCACCTTCTGGCACGAGGCCGCCTGCTCTCTGGCAGAGCCGTCGCCGGGCTTGTTGGCGAACACGCAGGAGCCGAACTGGGTGGTCTTCATCAGCGCGTCGGCGTCGCCAAAATGCGCCAGCACGGCGCGCAGCGCCTCGGGAGAAGAATCGGCTCTGCGTTCGGCTTCGAGCGCGGCGATCTTCTTTGCGCGCGGCACATAGTCCGGCACGCGGCGCGAGAGCGTGAACTCCGCCAGCCGCAGGGGGTTCGAGCGGTAGGACGAGGTCTCGCCGGACGGGATGAGCTCATCCGTCGTGGTCACGGGGTCGTGGATGACGGCGGCCAGCTCCAGCAGGAGGTTTTCGCCGAGCTCGTACATCTTCGGCCAGTCGGTGATGTTCGGGCCCATGATGAGCTTCGTCTCCGGCTGCGGATGGCCGAAGCCGTTGTAGACGCGGCGGGCGTAGACGGTCTTGTCAAAGACATACGGGTGGCGCTCCGGCTCGTAGTCCAGCGCGTCGGCCGGGGTGATGCGGCCGCCGTTCTTCGCCGTCGCGGCGATGGAGCGCGCGTCCATCAGGCACACGCCCGCGAACTGCCCCTCGCCGGGCTTCGAGCCCTCGCGGTTCGGGAAGTTGCGCGTCGTATGGCGGAGGGACAGGCCGTTGTTGGCGGGCACGTCGCCAGCACCGAAGCACGGGCCGCAGAAGCTGGGCTTGATGATCGCGCCGGTCTCCAGCAGCTGGGCCGTCACGCCCATGCGCGTCAGCGCAAGGCTCACGGGCACGGACGTGGGATAGACGTTCATGGAGAAATAGCTATCGCCGATCGAGCCGCCGCGCAGGATCTGCGCAGCCTCGTCGATGTTGTCAAACATGCCGCCTGCGCAGCCCGCGATGATGCCCTGGTCGGCCCAGACCGCGCCGTCGTGGATCTTACCCAGCAGGTGCACGTCGGCCTTCGGCCAGCGTTTTTTCGCCTCGGCCTCGACCCCGGCGAGCAGGTCTTCTGCGTTTGCGAGGAACTCCCGGATGGGGTAGGCATTCGACGGGTGGAACGGCAGGGCGATCATCGGCTCGACGGCGGACAGGTCGATCTCGACCATGCGGTCATAATACGCGCCGTCGCCGGGGGCGAGCTCCTGATACGCCTCCGGGCGGCCATGGATCTCAAAGAATCTCTTCGTCTCCTCATCGGTCTGCCAGATGGAGGACAGGCAGGTCGTCTCGGTCGTCATGACGTCGATGCCGTTGCGGAAGTCGATGGGCAGGCTGGCAATACCGGGACCGGCGAATTCCAGCACGCGGTTTTTGACGAAGCCGGAGGCGAACGTCGCCTGCACCAGCGCAAGCGCCACATCATGCGGGCCGACGCCGCGGCGGGGCTTGCCCGTCAGATAGATCAGCACGACCTCGGGCAGGTCCGCATCCCACGTGTGCCGGAGGAGCTGCTTGGCAAGCTCCGGCCCGCCCTCGCCCACGGCCATGGTGCCGAGCGCGCCGTAGCGCGTATGCGAATCCGAGCCCAGGATCATCGCGCCGCAGGCCGCCATCTGCTCGCGCGCGTAGGAATGGATGACGCTCTGGTTGGCGGGCACGTAGATGCCGCCGTATTTCTTGGCCGCGGACAGGCCGAAGACGTGATCGTCCTCGTTGATCGTGCCGCCAACGGCGCAGAGGCTGTTATGGCAGTTGGTCAGCGCGTAGGGAATGGGAAATTCCCGCATGCCGCTGGCCCGGGCCTGCTGGATGATGCCGACATAGGTGATGTCGTGCGAAAGCATGGCGTCAAAGCGGATCCGGAGCTTTTTCTCGTCGCCGGACTGGTTGTGCGCCTGCAGGATGCGGTAGGCCATCGTCAGCCGCCGCCCGTCCTCCGGGCGGATGGAAGCGCTGCTCTGCGGCACGCCGCCGCAGAGGAAAACGCCGTGGTTCGTCAGTTTCATGGTTGGTCCTTCCTTCCGGTCGGTTTTTCTTTTGTTACACTTTATCACAGAAACGCGTTTTTGAAAAGTGTTCCTGCAGAAATTCATAAATTCTGCTTTTTTCACAATTCATCCAGCGATCGGCGGCAATTTTTGCAGGATTTCGCATTGCTTCCGTCATTTCCTGTACGCCGTTCTTGCATTTTGCCGCCGCTTCCGGTATGATGGTCAAAAAAGCGAAAGGAGGGATCGGATGGCGCAGTATTACATGCTCAACAAGCCCCGCGGGCTTCTGACCGCCCGGCGGGACGCGCGGTGCGAGACCGTCATGCGCTGCTTCCCGGAGGCGCTGCAGCAGACGCTGCATCCGGTCGGCCGGCTCGACAAGGACACGGAGGGGCTGCTGCTGTTTACGGACGACGGGATGCTCGACGTGCGGCTGCTGCGTCCGGAGCGGCACGTGGAAAAGGAATACGAATACCGCGCCTTCGGCCATCTGGACGAGGCTGCCCTCCGGCAGCTCGAGACAGGCGTCGTGCTCGCGGAGGGCCAGCCGCTCTCGCGCCCGGCACGGGCCGCGCTGCTCGCGCACACCACCATCGGGGAGAGCGAAGCGTACCTGCCGGAGCGGTTCCGGGAGAAATATCTGAAAAATCCCGGCCGTCCGGTCACGGTCGGGAAGCTCTGGATCACGGAGGGGCGCAAGCATCAGGTCAAGCTGATGGTCAAGGCCGTGGGCGCGCACGTGTTCTATCTCAAGCGCTGGGCCATCGGCCCTGTCCGGCTCGACGCCGCCCTCGCCCCCGGCGCCTTCCGCCCCCTGACCCCCGAAGAGCTGCACGCGCTCGGTCTGTAGGCTGCCAATATCCAAAGAACGCCCCGGGCGGCAATGCCGCCCGGGGCGTGGTGTGTCTGCAGATCAGTCGATGTCGACCCAGTCGTAGCCGAGGTAGGTCGTGAATGCTTCCTTGAGGATGTCCTTGTAATGGCCCTCGCAGATGGCGGTGTGGTGCTTGAAGCCGCCCTTGGCGAGCGTGATGCACTTATCCTGCAGGTGCGGGATCTCTGCGACGCCGCCGCAGCCGAAGTAGCCGTCCTCGATGGGATCGTCGGTGAACTTCGCTTCAGACGCGTAAATGACGATCTTGCCGTCCTTGGTCTGGCAGTTGGAGATGGTGATGGGCATGGGCTTGATGCGGCCCTCGTTGCAGCCCCAGCCGGAACCCGGATCGTTCTTGGCAAACATCTTGTGCTCGGTGACGGTGCCCTTGCCGGCCATCAGGCTCTGGGCGACCGGGCCGCAGTGGAAGAGGATGATCTTGTCCTCGTCGTCGCCGTAGTTGTTGTTCCAGTCGAGCACGGCAGCCGGGCCTTCGGAAGCAAGGCTCATGGCGCGCATGGAGATGGCGGAGCACATGTCGATCTCGCAGGAGGCGACGATGCCGCGGTCGTTGAGCTCGGAGAGCAGGACGCACGGGCAGATGCGCAGATACGTCTCCATCTCGTTCCAGCAGCGCAGCGCCAGGGCGTCGAGGTGGTATTCTTCGATGTACTCGTCGAGCACGACGGAGACCTTCGCCAGCGTCAGGGCGTTGGAGGCCGGGACCTTGGAGAAGTCGGTGTAGTTCTTCAGATGCTCGAGCTTGGCCAGGACGACTGCATCGTCATCGGCCTTGGCGCGGACCTTCTCAAAGACCTCAGAGAGGTCGAAGGACTCGACGTTGATGCCGTTTTTCTGCATGGCGACCTCGTCGAAGCGGACGGTCTTGAACGCGGTGGTGCGCGCGCCGATGCAGCCGAGGTTGAAGCGCTTCATGCCGTTGACCACGCGGCAGATGGCGGCAAAGTCGCGCAGGTTCTCCTGGAACTTGGCGCTCAGCGGATGCACGACATGGGGCTTGAGGACCGTGAACGGGACGTTGTACTGACAGAAAACATCCGTGACGGAGAACTTGCCGCAGTAGGCGTCGCGGCGGTGAGCGAAGTCCATCTTACCGATCTCATCGGGATAGGCCTGCATGAGAATGGGCACGCCCGCGTCCTGCAGCGCGGTAATGGCGCCGTTTTCGTCGGCGAAAATGGGCATGGAGAAGATGACACCGTCATACTGGCCCTCGTGCTCCTTGAGCCACTTGGCGTAGAGCAGGCCCTCGTCGCGCGTCTCAACGCCGCCGTAGCGGGTCAGCTCCTTGTCCATCATGATGTAGTCATAGCCGGCGTCGGTGACGGCCTTGACCATGTCGTCGCGTGCGCCGTAGATCAGCTCGCCGGGCATGAAGCCGCGGTTGCAGAAGCAGAGGGCAAAGGTCATTTTTTTCTTCATGAGTGCTTCCTCCTGATAGTTGTTGTTCATTTGCACGGCGTCTGCGGCGGAGGCCCGCCGCAGACGCCGTTTGGACGATTTGATTTAGCCGAAAAGCTTTTCCTGGTTGCCTTCGATGCGGAACGAACGGATGATCTCGCAGGTGCGGGTGTAGACGGCTGCGCGGGCCTTCTCCACGTCGCCGGTCTCGGCGAGGGTACGCTCGTAGGTCTGGCGGATCTCGGTGCCGACGTTAATTTTGGCGATGCCGTTGGCGATGCCGTCCAGGATGCACTGGTTGTTGATGCCGGAGCCGCCGTGCAGGACGAGCGGAATGCCCGTGATCTTACTGAGGTCGGCGATGTGCTGGATATCCAGACGGGCCTCGGGCTTCTTCTGGTTGCGGACGCCGTCGGCGATCGCGCCGTGGATAGAGCCGACAGCCACGCTCAGCCAGTCGCAGCCGGTCTCGGCAGCGAAGCGCTTGGCCTCATTCAGGTCGGTGAAGCCCTTCTTGGTGCGGAAGATCTCTTCATAGTCCATGTTGGCGCCGGAGCCCTCGTGGCCCATGACGGAGCCGAGCTCGGCCTCGCAGGCGATGCCGTTGGCATGGGCAAATTCCGCGACCTGCTTCGTGGTGGCAATATTCTCTTCGAGAGACAGGCGGCTGCCGTCGACCATGACGGACTGGTAACCGGCCTTCACCGCACGCTCGAGGATGGGCATGAAGTCCACGCGCTTGTGGTCCTCGTCGATGACGGGCACATGGTCCAGATGCAGCAGGGTGTACTTCGGGTCATAATATTTGAAATATTCTTCCGCGACGGCCTCAAGGCTCCTGGACTCGAACTTTTCCCACTCCAGACGCGCGACCTGCAGCATGGCGACGGTCTTCTCGTCGATGATGGCCTGCGCGACGGGCCTGGCCATCGGCAGATAGGGGATGTTGAACGCCGGGACGATGGTATGGTGCTGCCATGCCAGTTTGACTGCTTCCTGTGCTTTCATTGTGTTGTCTCCTTTGCTTGGATGCTCAGTGCTGCTTCAGCGCAGACCACTGCGCCTCGTTTTCCACAAGCGTCACATGGACGCTGTAGGTCTTTGTTTCGCCGGGGGCCAGGAACTTGAGCGTGCCGTTCTCGCGCATGACGTTGCGGCCGTCGGGCGTGCAGTTGCCAGGCTCGAGACCCATGACGTAGTCCTTGACGCCCATCATCTTCCACTGCGTGAAGCAGTCGAGGCTCTGCGAGTCGAACGAGATCGCAAGGCCGTAGCCGCGGTCATGGTTGAAGATGGCGGCGAGGCCGGGCTTGTCCTGGAACACGTGATAATAGCACTGCTCCTCAAAGCCGGGCGTCGGGGTGAGGACCTTGTTCCAGGTGTCGATGTCCTCAGCGGCGTGGGCGTTGCGGGGCTTGACCTCCGCGGCGGGGATATAGAGCTCAGACGCCTCGGACAGAAGCGGGTAGCCCATGTTCATATGGTACAGGACCATGAGCGGCGACGCTTCGCCGCCGACGTTTTCGATCTCATCGGTGATGGTGAGCTCGTTGCTCGTCTTCGAGCAGGTGATCGTGCGGGCGAGGATGAGCTTTTCCGCGAAGATCCGCGCGTGGCGCATTCTGGCCTTGATCCAGATCTCCTCGTCGTCCATGTCCCAGGACACGCGTTCCGCCGGGATATTGCCGACCGCGCCGTGCAGCGGCAGGCGAACGCCCTCATCCGTGCAGGGCGCGCCGACGGCGAGCAGACCGCAGGTGGTCAGGAAGCCCGCCGTGAAGTTCTTGAGCCAGCCGTCTTCCTTGTCGTCGTAATAGGCCGGGGCCACGTAGCCGTTGGCCGAGAAAAAGCCGCAGTTCTCCCCGCGGAAGATGAGGCGGGAGATATCCGCGCAGCGGTCGGCGGAGACGGTGAATTCCAGCCCCTTGCCGTTGCGGACCTGCAGCAGGCGCATGCCGTCGCCCTTGCCACCCTGCAGCCGGACCTCCTCCACGCCGAACAGCTGGGATTCGTGTCCGTAATACGCGCTTTGATTCATGTGAGTTCTCCTTTCATGCCGGGTCAATGCCCCCGGCAGCTTTGGTCCTTCTATACCAGAATAGCAGGAAATTCGTATTTGGACTAGTGATTTTTGTACAGCGGATGATTTTTTTATGCTTTTTTTGTGTTTGATTTGCCTTGTTCGGCTGTTTTTTCCTGTCCGGTTCCATTGTCTTCCAGTTTCTTCCGGTATTCTCTTGGGGAAACTCCAAATTTCCTATGAAAAACCTTGGAAAAGTAGTTGTAGTCGAAAAAACCGACGTTGGCCGCGATCTCCGAGATCTGCATCGAGGTGGTGCGGATCAGCTGCTCGGCCATGGCGATGCGCTTGCTGCGGATGTAGTCAGCGACGGAGGCATTGAAGTTCGTGTGGAACAGCTGATACAGCTCCGCGCGGGAGATGGAAAAGTGCGCGCACAGGTGCTCGATGGACAGGTCCCAGGCGATGTTGTCGTTGATGTATTTTTCGATCTGCTGCGCCGTGTCGAGACTGCGGACCTCGAGCATCCGCTGGTGATAGATATGGCTGATGCAGGCGTCGAGGATGCTGCAGGCCGCCTTGATGTTCGCGGGCGTATAGTGCCGGTGCTTGTCATAGAGCTCGCGGCAGGTCTGTTCGCTGATGCCGAACTGGGCGGTGTAGGCGGCGATGGACTCAAATTCCTTCTGCGTGCCGTCGGTCATCATGCCGATGCAGATAAACGCGACGATGACGCCCTCGTAATACAGGGGAGCCAGATACTCCGTCAGCCCCGCATGACATCGGTAGAGCAGGGGCTTGCGCGTGCGGCGGCAGATCTGCATGTGCGCCGCGTCACAGCTGTGGCAGCGGCGCTCAAACTCCGGGTCCTCGCGCGCACGCAGGCACAGCGGGTAGAGCTTGATGGGCGTGGAGGCGCATTCTTCATAATCGGTGTCGAAAATGCAGAGCTTCAGCCCCGTCAGTGTGTAGAAGTTGTTCAGCAGCTCCGTCAGGCCTGCGTTTTTGAGGTCAAGCATACGGCTGCGGTCCTCCTTAAAAGAGTAGTAAATTTGTAAAGCCCGGCGGCGCGGCCGGGGCCGCGGACCGGCGATTTTATTATTATATTGTATCAGCAGGAAAAAGGGAAAGGAATATGGCAAAATGCACAAAACAGCGTGTCTGTTTTTTACGTCGGCAGGGATGTTTTTCTCTACTTTGGAAACGTTTTTTACTAGTTCTTTCTTTTTCCCCATGTTAAAATGGCAATATGAATCGGGTATCCCCGTTTCAACACTACTTTAGGAGGAAATCACACATGAAAAAGATCATCGCTATGCTGCTTGCAGTGATGATGGTTCTGGCCATGGTAGCCTGCGCTGCCAAACAGGCCGAAACCACGACCGAGGCCCCGGCTGCTGCCGAGACCACCACGGAAACGACCGAAACCGCTGAACCCGTCGAAGAGACCGCTACCGAGGCCGCTTCCGAGGGCAAGACCGAGCTGAACATCGGCGTTCTCGTCTGGAAGTACTCCGACACCTACGGCTCCTCCGTCCGTGTTGCCATGGACAAGTACGCCAAGGAGATCGGCGCTGAGAAGGGCCTGACCATCAACCTCGAGATGCAGGACGGCAACGACGACCAGGCTACCCAGAACAACCAGGCTGACGTTATGTTCGCCGCCGGCAAGGACCACATCATCATCAACCTCTGCGACACCTCCGCTGGCCAGTATCTGGTTGACCTTGCCAAGCAGTACAATGTTCCCATCTCCTTCTACAACAAGGAGCCCGTTGACTCCGCCATCGTGACCGGTTCCAACTCCATCTTCGTCGGCACCAAGCCCGAAGAGGCCGGCATCATGCAGGGCGAGATCCTCGCTGACCTGTACGCTGCCAACCCCGAGAAGGTCGACAAGAACGGCGACGGCAAGGTCGCTACCCTTGAGTTCGAAGGCGAGATCAACAACCCCGAAGCCATTGCCCGTACCGAGTACTCCCTGTCCACCGCCATCGAAAAGGGCGTTCCCTGCGAGATGATGACCGAGAACCAGGTCGCCAACTGGGATACCGCCAAGGCACAGGAAATGATGACCGCGCAGATCGCTTCCCTCGGCGTTGAGAACATTGAAGTTGTCTTCTGCAACAACGACGACATGGCCATCGGCGTCATCGCTGCTCTGAACGAAGTCGGCTACAATCTCGGCGACGGCGGCGACGAAGTCATCGTCATCGGCGTCGACTGCACCGACACCGCTGTTGAATACATCAACGCCGGCAAGCTCTACGGTACTGTCAAGCAGGACGGCGACGCAATGGGCAAGGCCAACATCCTTATGGCCATCAACGGCGCTCTGGGCAAGGATTGGCTCGACGGCACCGACTACACCATGGCTGACGACGGCTACTCCATCCGTATCCCGTACGCAAAGATCACTGCGGAATAATCCTTATCCCTGCTGATCTTGTAAGCTGCATGCAAACGAATCAGGTGGCCCCCATGGGGCCACCTGATTATTCAAAAAGGAATTGGTGATACACTTGGAAGAAACTTACCTGCTCGAAATGCTCGATATCGAAAAGCAGTTCCCGGGCGTCAAGGCGCTGGACCATGCCAGACTCCAGCTGCGCCCCGGCTCCATCCACGCCCTGATGGGCGAGAACGGCGCCGGCAAATCGACGCTCATGAAGTGCCTGTTCGGTATCTATAAAAAGGACGCGGGCTCCATCCGGATGAACGGCAAGGAGGTCAACTTCGTCAACCCGCGCCACGCCCTTGACAACGGCGTCGCCATGGTGCATCAGGAGCTCAATCAGGTGCTCTACCGCAGCGTCATGGAAAACATGTGGCTCGGCCGCTTCCCGCTGAAGGGCGGTCTGGTCGACCATAAGAAAATGTACAACGACACCAAGGCCGTTCTGGACGATCTGGAGATCAAGGTCGATCCGAAGACGATCATCGGCACCATGGCCGTTTCGCAGCGCCAGATGCTCGAGATCGCGAAGGCCGTTTCCTACAACGCCAAGATCCTTGTTCTTGACGAGCCGACCTCCTCGCTGACCAGCGAAGAAGTCGAGCATCTGTTCCGGATCATGCGCCGCCTGTGCGATCAGGGCGTCGGCATCATCTATATCTCCCACAAGATGGACGAGATCAAGCGCATCTCCGACGAGGTCACCATCATGCGTGACGGCCAGTGGATCTCCACCGACAAGACGGAGAATCTCTCGACCGACGATATCATCAAGCGCATGGTCAACCGTGAGATGACCAACCGCTTCCCCGCCAAGGACAACGTCCCCGGCGAGGTGCTGATGGAGGTCTCCCACCTGACCGGCAGATACATGCCCACCTGTCAGGACGTCTCGTTCCAGCTCCGCGCGGGTGAAGTGCTCGGCGTGGCCGGACTGGTCGGCTCCCGCAGAACGGAGCTCCTGAGCACGATCTTCGGCATCATGTCCAGGGAGAGCGGCGAGATCACCCTCAAGGGCAAGCCCATCTCCAACAAGACCCCGCGGCAGTCGATCAAAAACGGCTTTGCCATGCTGACCGAAGAACGCCGCGCCACCGGCATTTTCCCCTACGCCAGCATTCTGTTCAACACCGTAATTTCAAACCTCGGTTCCTATAAAAAGGGCCCGCTGCTTTCCGATAAAAAAATGGCCTCCGATACGGACTGGTCCATTTCCTCCATGCACATCAAGACGCCGTCGCAGAAGACGCTCATCAAGAACCTCTCCGGCGGCAACCAGCAGAAGGTCATTCTTGGCCGCTGGCTGCTGACGCAGCCGGAGGTCCTGCTCCTCGACGAGCCGACCCGCGGCATCGACGTCGGCGCCAAGTACGAGATCTATGAGCTGATCCTGCAGCTTGCCAAGCAGGGCAAGGCTGTCATGATGGTCTCTTCCGAAATGCCTGAGCTGATCGGTATCTGTGACCGGATCCTTGTCATGAGCAACGGCCGTATGGCCGGTATCCTCGAACGCGGCAAGGACTTCGGCGGCGTTGAAAACGAACAGGAAACCATCATGCGTCTGGCTGCGCAATATGTATAAAGAGGTTGAGAAAATGACGAATTCTAAGAAAATGAACCCGCAGAAGCTGAAGGATATGCTGCTCAAGTACGCGCTGTACATCATCCTGCTTCTGCTCCTTGTTGTCATCGTTGCCATCAAGCCGAACTTCCTCTCCGTCGGCAACCTGATCTCCATCCTGAAGCAGGCTTCCACGAAGGGCATTCTGGCCTACGGCGTCGCGGGCATCATCATCCTTGCCGGTACCGACCTGTCCGTCGGCCGTGTGCTCGGCCTCTGCGCGGCTGTCGCAGCCTCCATGCTGCAGTCGGTCACGTTCGCGTCGAGATACTATCCCAGCATCACTGAGCCGCTGCCCCTGATCCTGCCGTTCCTCGTCTGCGTGGCGATCGCGGTCATCATCTCCGCGTTCAACGGCTTCGGCATGGCCAAGCTCCACATGCACCCCTTCATCGTCACCCTGGGCACGCAGCTGATCTCCTACGGTCTGTGCTGCATCTACATCGAGAACCAGCCCTCCGGCTCCACGCAGGCCCTGTCCTCCCTGGACGCCCGCTATGTCGGCCTGGCGACCGGCTCGATCGATATCTTCGGCTTCAAGCTCCCGTACCTGGTCATCATCTTCCTGCTGCTGGGCGTTGTGACCTGGATCGTGTGGAACAAGACCCGCTTCGGCAAGAACATGTTCGCCGTCGGCGGCAACTCCGAGGCTGCTGAGGTCTCCGGCGTCTCCGTCACGAAGACCATCATGGGTGTGTTCCTGTACGCCGGCCTGATGTACGGCATCGCCTCCTTCCTTGAGGGTGCCCGTATCCAGTCCGTCGGCACCGCGACCGGCATCAACTACGAGCTCGACGCCATTGCAGGCTGCGTCATCGGCGGCGTCTCCTTCAACGGCGGCATCGGCACCGTCCCCGGCGTCGTGATCGGCTCGATCATCCTGCAGGCCATCAACTACGGCCTGTACTTCCTCGGTGTCAACGCGTATCTCCAGTACATCATCCGCGGCGCGATCATCATCATCGCAGTCGCTATCGACGTGCAGAAGTACGTTGCTAAAAAATAAAATCGCTGCGGTTTCTTTACAAATGCGCTGTATCCAATTATACTGGATACAGGGGCAGCGGGCATAAACGTCCGCTGCGCAGCAGGATCTTCCAAGGGGCGCGTTGCTGCTGCAACGCGCCCTTCTTTTAGGGGCAGCACCGCACGATTCGTCCGCGCGCTTCGGCGGATCTTTTCCGCCAATCCTGCGGTTTGAAACATTCGAAATATTGCGCAGCCGTTGGCGACGAAGGAGCCTTACGGATGCGGCATACCCCTTGCGGGTACACAAAGTGTTCCTTCATGTTTCAAATCTTGGCTTGACGGAAAATCTCTCGCCGAATCTGCTTGCCGAATCGTGCGGTGCTGCCCTGGAATTCATCACGAAGAAAGGACAATTCACCATGGTTACCATCCAAAAAGCCGCGCCCTGCTCCAAGGGCTCCGTCGCCTCCATCACGCTGGAAAACGCCAACGGCATGCGTGTCACGCTGCTGTCCTATGGCGCGACGATCCAGTCGATCCTCGTCCCGGACAAGGACGGCCGGATGACCGACGTGCTGCTCGGCTATGACCGGGCCGCCGACTACGAGGTCAACAGCGGATATCTCGGCGCCTGCATCGGCCGCAACGGCAACCGTATCGCCGGGGCCGCCTTCTGCCTGAACGGCCGCCGCTATACACTCACCACCAACGAGGGCAAAAATCAGCTCCACGGCGGTCTGTGCGGCTTCGACAAGAAGATCTGGAGCTATACCTGCCGCGAGGACAGCGTGGAATTCACCATCGTGCTCGCCGACGGCGAAGAGGGCTTCCCCGGCCGGATGGAGGTCGCCATCACCTTTACGCTCGACGACGAAAACGGCCTGCACATCGACTACCGCGCCGTGTCAGACCGCGATACCGTCGCCAACTTTACGAACCACGCCTACTTTAACCTCAACGGCCACGGCAGCGGTGACATTCTCGGCCATACCCTGCAGCTGCAGGCCTCCGCCTTCACCCCCGCGGACGAGCATACCATGCCGACCGGCAAGATCACCCCCGTGGACGGCACCTGCATGGATTTCCGCGCCCCGAAGACGATCGGCAGCGGCATCCATGATCCGCTGCTGAAGCCCTTCGGCGGCTACGACAACAACTTCTGCCTGGACGGCAGCGGCCTGCGCAAGGTCGCCGAGGCCGCGGGCGACAAGTCCGGCATCGTGATGGACGTCGAGACGACGCTCGAGGGCGTGCAGCTCTACACCGCCAACTTCCTGTCAGACCGCACCGGCAAGGGCGGCGCGCACTACGGCCCCTTCGGCGGCTTCTGCCTCGAGACGCAGCACTATCCCGACGCGATCAACCAGCCCGCGTTCCCCTCGCCGGTCCTGCGCCGCGGCGAGCAGCTGCATGAAACAACGATCTACCGCTTCGGCGTCAGAAAGTGAGGTCCCGCGCTATGATCAGCCTTGGTATCGATATCGGCGGCACCGGCTGCAAATGCGTCGCCTTCCGCGATAACGGCGAGCAGGTCGCCCTCTCCTACCGCGAATATCCCACGAAGCCCGGCGAGGTCAACCTGGACGCGCTGGCGCTGCGCGAGAGCGTCTTCTTCGTCATCTCCGACTGCGTCCGCAAGCTGGAGGACCCGAAGGACGTCGCGGCCATCACGGTCTCCTCCTTCGGCGAGTCCTTCGTCCCCGTCGACAAGGACGGCCAGCCGCTGACCGACATCATCCTCTACTTTGCCAACACCGAAAGCGGCGCGTTCACCGACCTCGTCAATTCTATCGGCGCGGAGAAGTTCATGCGCATCACCTGCGTCCTGCCCGACGCGTCGTACTCGCTGGCCAAGATGCTCTACTCGCTCAAGGCCGCGCCGCGGCCCGTGTGGAAGTTCCTGTTCATCGCGAGCTACATCTGCTTCTGCTTGTCCGGCGAGAGCGTGGCGGACTACTCCCTTGCCTGCCGCAGCATCCTCTTCGACGTGCGGAAGCTCTGCTGGTCCGACGAGCTGACCTCCGCCTGCGGCATCGACCCGGCCACGCTCCCCACCGTCCTGCCGACCGGCTCGTGCGCCGGGACGCTGCTGCCCGAGGTCGCCTCGCAGCTGGGGCTGCCGCAGAGCGTCAAGGTCGTCATCGGCTCGCATGACCAGATCGTCAACGCGCTCGGCTGCGGCGTCGCCGCGCCCGGCGACGCGGTCGATATCACCGGCACGGTCGAGTGCATCTGCCCGCTGTTCGCCTCCATCCCCGAGACGCTGGACTTTGAGCGCGAGAACTACGCCTGCGTCCCGTATCTCGACGGCAAGGGCTACGTCACCTACGCCTACAACATTTCCGGCGGCGCCGTCGTGCGCTGGTACCGCGATTCGCTGGCCTTCTACCTCAAGGAAGCGGCAAAGCAGCGCGGCTGCTCGGTCTACGATATCCTGAACGAGACCTGCCCGGCCGAGCCGACGGGTCTGATCGTCCTGCCTTTCCTGCAGGGCATGGGCGGCACGCCGGACGTGCTGACCGGCGCGCGCGGCACGATCTACGGCCTGACCATGCACACCACGCCCGCGGATATCTACCGCGCCATTCTCGAGGGTCTGACCTTTGAGATGCAGTACAATCTGGAAAAGCTCGCAAAGTACGACATCCACCCGACCAAGCTCTTTGCGGCCGGCGGCGGTGCGAAATCGCCCGTCTGGCGGCAGATCAAGGCCGATATCCTGAACGCGGAGCTGCTGCCCACGCTGGCCGAGGAGGCCGGTGCGCTCGGCAGCGCCATCCTGGGTCTGGCCGCCGCGACCGGCGAAAAAGACCGCACGGCCCTGGCCGCCCGCTTCGTCCGCTACGGCGAAGCCTCCCGCCCCGACGCCGAGCGCCACGCCTACTATCAGAAGCAGTACCAGCTCTACAAGGATCTGCGGGAATTTGAAGTCCGCCACGTCAAGGGCTGAGGCGCAGGATGGCCACCGGAACTGTATTTGACATCAAGCAGATGGCGATCTATGACGGCCCCGGCATCCGCACGACCGTCTTTCTCAAGGGCTGCCCGCTGCGGTGCATGTGGTGCCACAACCCGGAGGGGCTCAGCTATGAGCCGCAGCTGATGGTCTCCGACAACAACTGCCTGCACTGCGGCGCCTGCGTCCGCGCCTGCCCAAACGGCGGGCAGCACTGCACGGCCTGCGGCCGGTGCATCCGCGCCTGCCCGCAGGGGCTGCGGAAGCTCTGCGGCACGCGCTATGAGGCTTCGGCGCTCGCCGAAAAGCTCCTGCGCGACAAGGACTATCTGACCGCCATGGGCGGCGGCATCACCTTCTCCGGCGGCGAGCCGACCGGCCAGCCGGAATTTCTCCTGGAAGTGCTGGACCGCACCGCCGCCATGCACCGCGCCATCGAGACCAGCGCCTACTGCAGCAGCAAGGTCTTTTCCGCCGTGCTTGCGCGCGTAGACTACGTCATGATGGATCTCAAGCTCATGGACCCGGAGCGGCACCGGCACTACACCGGCGTGCCGAACGAGCCGATCCTGGAAAATCTGGAGCGGCTGAAGAAAAGCGGCAAGCCCTTCCGCATTCGCATCCCGGTCATCCCGGGCGTCAACGACTCGGATGAAAATTTTGAACAGACCGCCCTGCGCCTGACGGACGCGCCCGCGCTCGAGCAGGTCGAGCTGCTGCCCTACCATGTGACGGCGGGCGCAAAATACGCCATGGTCGGCCGGCAGTACCGGCCGGAGTTCGACACCGCGGCCGCTCCGAACCTCAACACCGGGATCTTCCTCGCTCACGGCATCGCCTGCACGCATCTGTAGTTGACAAACCTGTTTCCCATCGTGTATGATAATATTAACGTTAATATTCCTGATTTTCATGCACTTTGAATCACACAGGAGGGGCTTTTATGAAAACCGAACATATTCAGAAGCAGCTGGACTTCTTTGTCCGTGACAAATCGCACCACGCCTACCGCAAGCCCGCGGAGGACCCTCACGCGTTGGCCGCGCAATTCGCCGCGCAGGGGCTCGACGACATGCAGCGCTCCGTCGGACGGCTGCGCTATGTCCTCGCGCAGGAGACGCCGGTCGTCTTCCCCGACGAGCGCATCACGCTGCTGCGCACCGTGCGCACCATCCCGGAGATCCACACCGAAGAAGAGGACCGGAAGCTGCACGAGACCCACGCCTTCCACGAAAACGGCCGCGTGTTCAACATGTGCCCGGATTACGGCATGCTGATGGCCGACGGCTTTACCAAAAAGGCGGAAAAGATCCGCGCGCAGCTGGAAGCCGCCCAGACGCCGGAGCAGAAGGAATTTCTGCAGGCCATGCTGGACGTGCTGGACCTCGTCACGGCCTTCGCCGCCCGCTACCGGGAAGAGGCCGTCCGCGTCGGCAACCAGACCGTCGCCGACATGCTCGCCTGGATCCCGGCCAACGCGCCCCGGACGCTTCTCGAGGCGCTGCAGTTTCTGCGCCTGCTGCACTACGCCATGTGGTGCAACGGCAACTACCACAACACGCTTGGCCGCATTGACCAGTTCCTGTATCCCTATTACCGGCATGACGTGGATGCGGGCCTGCTGACGAAGGATGAGGCACTCGAGCAGCTCGAGGAGTTCTTCATCTCCTGCAACCGCGACAGCGACCTTTACATCGGCATCCAGCAGGGCGACAACGGCCAGACCATCGTCCTCGGTGGCTCGAACGCAGACGGCTCCGACGCCTATAACGAGCTTTCCGAGCTCTGCCTGCTCGCCAGCCGCGATCTGTGCCTCATCGACCCGAAGGTCAACCTGCGCGTACACAAGAATACGCCGCTTTCCGTCTATGAGCTCGCCACGACGCTCACGAAAAAGGGCCTCGGCTTCCCGCAGTACACGAACGACGAGATTATCGTCCCCGCGCTGCTGCGCTGGGGCTACGACAAAGCCGACGCGTACAACTACACCCTGGCCGCTTGCTGGGAGATCCTTGTGCCCGGCTATATGGACCTCGTCAACTGGGACAGCCTGAACTTCCTCAAGTCCGTGCAGGACGCCTGCGAGCAGCTGCCCGCGTGTAACACGTACGATGCCTTCGCCGCGCTCGTGCAGAAAAACATCGCCGCGCAGGCCGAAACGCTCATGGCCGGCACGAAAAATGTCTACAAGGAGCCGTCTCCGCTCGTGAGCCTCATGTGCCCGGACTGCCTCGAGCAGATGCGCGATATCTCCGCGCCCGGCAAGTACAACAACTACGGCTTCCACGGCGACGGTCTGGCGACCGCGGCCGACTCCATGGCCGCCATCCGCAAATACGTCTATGACGAGAAGACCTTCACGCCCGCGCAGATGCTCGACATGCTGCACGCCGATTTCAAGGGCTACGAGCGCGAGCAGAACATGCTCCGCTATGAGGGCCCGAAGTTCGGCAACGACGACGATTTCGTCGATTCCATCGCCGTGCAGCTGCTCGACTGGTACGCCGACGCGCTGGAGGGCAAGAAAAACGACCGCGGCGGCTGCTTCCGCGCCGGCACGGCCTCCGCCATGTATTACATCTGGCACTCCAAAGAGGCGCCCGCCTCCCCCGACGGCCGCAGCGCGCATGAGGCGCTGCCCTGCAACTACTCCCCGTCGCTTTTCGCCCGGTGCGAAGGCCCGATCTCCATCATCAAATCCTTCGCCAAGCCGCACCTGACGCGCGTGGCCAACGGCGGTCCGCTCACCATCGAGCTGTCCGACACCATGTTCCGCAATGACGACGCCATCCGCAAATGCGCCATGTTCGTCAAGAGCTACATGGACCTCGGCGGCCACCAGATGCAGATCAACGCCGTCAACCGCGAGCGGCTGCTCGACGCGCAGAAGCACCCGGAAAACTACCGCAATCTCATCGTGCGCGTCTGGGGCTGGAGCGGCTACTTTGTCGAACTGAACGAAGTTTATCAGAATCACATCATCAAACGGACCGAAATGATTCTCTGACACCGCAAGAAAGGAAGAACACTATGCTCGAAGCACTGAAAGAACAAGTTTTGAAGGCCAATCTGGAGCTGCCGAAGCACGACCTTGTCACCTTCACCTGGGGCAACGTCTCCGCCATCGACCGCGCGAGCGGCCTCATCGCCATCAAGCCCTCGGGCGTGGAATATGACGAGATGACCGCCGACGATATCGTCCTCGTGCGTCTTGAGACCGGCGAGCGCGTCGAGGGCCGTCTGAAGCCCTCATCCGACACGCCGACGCATCTGGAGCTCTACCGCGCCTACCCCTCGATCGGCGGCATCGTCCATACCCACAGCCGCTGGGCCACCAGCTTTGCGCAGGCCGGCGTCGGCATCGACGCCATGGGCACCACGCAGGGCGACTATTTCTACGGCCAGATCCCCTGCACGCGCAGCATGACCCCCGAGGAGATCCGGGACGCCTATGAGAAGAACACCGGCCTTGTCATCATCGAGGAGTTCCGCCGCCGCGGCATCGACCCGGCGCAGATCCCCGCCGTGCTCGTCCACAACCACGGCCCGTTCACCTGGGGCAAGGACGCGGACGAGGCCGTCTATCACGCCGTCGTCCTCGAGGAGGTCGCGTTCATGAACTTCCACGCGAAAATGCTCAACCCCGCCGCCGGCCCCATGCCGCAGGTCCTGCTCGACAAGCACTATCTGCGCAAGCACGGCGCGAACGCCTACTATGGCCAGGGCTGACGCCATGAGCCAGGAAGCGCTGCAGGCCTGCATCCGCGATGAGCAGACCTATCAGTTCACCCACTTTTCGCACCGCGACGCCTGGGAGCTCGGCCACGCGCTGGTCAGCGCCTATGAGCAGATGGGCACGCCGCTCGCCGTGGAGATCGAGGTCAACCGCGTCATCGTCTTCCGCTACTACCCGGACGGCACCGGCGCATACCACGAGCAGTGGCTGCGCCGCAAGCGGAATCTGGTGAATCTGCTTGAAAAAAGCTCCCAGCGCGCCTTTTACGAGCTGGAAGTGAACCACGAGGATCTCGAGCGTGACTGGCTGCTGCCGCGCAGCGACTACGCCGCGTGCAGTGGGGCCTTCCCCATCCGCATCCGCGGCGGAAGCGTGATCGGCGTCGCCGCCGTCTCCGGCCTCCCCGACCCCGGCGACCAGATTGCCCTCCTGCATGGGCTTCAAGCCTATTTCGAGACCCATCAGGCATAAAAAGCAGCCGCAGACACCTGTCTGCGGCTGCTTTCCGTTTCTTTCTTATTCCACGATCTCGCCGCCAAGGTAGACGGCTTTGGGGGTCAGGTCGGGGGCGCAGACGACGAAGTCGGCGAGCTTGCCGGGCTCGATGGAGCCGATCTCGGCTTCGCGGCCGATCTGGCGTGCGGGGATGATGGTCGCGGAGCGGATGGCCTGCTCCATCGGGATGCCGAAGGAGATCGCCTTCTGCATGCACAGATACAGGTTCGTGGCCGAGCCCGCGATCGTGCCGTCGGCCAGCCGGGCCAGATTATTTTCCAGCCACACGTCCTGCCCGCCGAGGGTGTACTGCCCGTCCGGCATGCCGCAGCAGCGCAGCGCGTCGGAGATGAGGCAGATCCTGCCCGGGAACAGGCGGAAGGCCATGCGCACGGCGCTCGGGTGCACGTGCTGGCCGTCGCAGATGAGCTCCGCGATCACATCCTCCCGCTCGGAGGCCGCACCGATGGGGCCGGGCTTGCGGTGGTGGATGCCGGGCATGGCGTTATACAGGTGCGTCAGATGGCGGGCCCCGGCGGCGAAGACCGCCGCGGCATCCTCATAGCTGCAGTCGGTATGCGCGATGGAGACCGTGCAGAGCTTCGCGGCCTGCGCGGCAAAGTCCACTGCGCCCGGCAGCTCCGCCGCCACATCCACGATGCGCAGCAGCCCCTCGCTGGCCTCGTAGAGCGCGCGGAACGCTTCGAAGTCCGGCAGGCGGAGGTACGCGCCGTTCTGCGCGCCCTTTTTCTTCTCGGAGAAGAACGGCCCCTCCATCTGGATGCCCATCAGGCGGGCGCAGCCGGGGTGCGCGGCGCGGTTGTAGTCCGCCGCCGCGCGGAACGCGCGCGCGAGCACGTCATACGGCAGCGTCATCGACGCGGGCGCGAACGACGTGACGCCGTTCTTTGCCAGATAGCGCGCCATCGTCCGGATGCCGTCCGGGTCGCCGTCGGAAAAATCCGCGCCGGAATTGCCGTGGTTGTGGATATCGATCAGGCCGGGGATCACGCGCGCGCCGCCAAGATCCGTGCCCGGTATATCGGGACTTTGCGGCAGGATCTCGCCGAACCGCCCGTCCTCGACGGTGAATGCGCCGCGGACAAAGCCCTGCGGCGTGAAAATTTCTGCATGTTTAAACAGCATCGGGAACCTCCGGCAGACTGGCCGCGGCCATCGACTGACCGACGCGGCGGAATTTCTCATCCGGCAGCATGACCTGCACCTTTTGGGCGAGCGCCGGGTATTCCTCCTGCAGGATCCTGCAGCATTCGCCCACGATCAGCTCGCCGCCCACGCCGGAGGCGACGCGGCCAAGCACGATCAGGTGCCGGATATCATATGTCATTTCATAGAGCGGCACCGTATGCGCCAGATACGCGCCGATGGTGCGGAAAATATCCTTTGCCCGCTCGTCGCCGCCCTCGGCCAGCGCCTGTACGGTCTTGAGCTTCTCCGCGGGGCTCAGCCCCTCGTCCAGCGCGATGCCGGCGGCGGGCGCGAGCTTGATGACGGCGTCCTGCGAGAAATACTTGCAGCCCACGCCCCGGTCGCCGGACCATTCGTCGACGGCGGCCGTTTCGCTCAGATCGACCGGCGCGAACGCCAGCTCGTTGAACCAGCCGAGCAGATCGCCGTTGCGGTCAATATACCCGGCCGCCTCGCTCGTGCCCATGGCAAGGCCCATGACGCAGCCGTCCTGCAGACTCATCGCGCCCGCGAGCGCGGTCACGTCGCCGTCGTTGGCGACGACGATCGGCACGTCGCCGATCTCCTTTGCCGCGCGGTCATAGATGGACTTGACCTGCTCGCGCTGCGCGCGCGGGATCTTCAGAAACAGCGAGGAGACCATCGGGCTGTTGCCCACGAACGTCCCCGCGGACGAGACGCCGATACCGTCGACCCGCGGCAGCTTGGAAGCGGCGGTCTTGAAGGCGCTGACGATGCCGTCATACTGGTAGCTGAGGTTCTCTGAGGTCTTCGGGTGCCAGACGACCTCCTCGGAGTAGACGGTCTGCCCGTCGATCACGGCCGAGACCTTGCGGTCGGAGCCGCCGGCGTCAAAGCCGATGCGGCAGCCGTTGGTGTGGCCGCCGACACGGATGGGCTTTTCGTTCGGTTTTGGCAGGTGCGCCCAGTCACAGACGACGATCTCGAACGGGACCTCAAACACGTCCTGCATGAAGCCCACGTCGAACGCGCGCCGCCCCTCCGGGCAGTATTCCGCCTGCAGGCGCTTTGCCAGCGCATCGTCGCCGCAGAGCCAGACGCGAAGGCCGCCCGCGCTCCACAGAAGCAGCTTCACAAAGCGCTCGATATAGCGGTAATTGGCCTCGGCAAAATCCTCGCCGCGCAGCTTCGTCTCAAACACGGAGACGGCCCCGTGGTCGCGCTCGACCGCGAGGGCGAACGGGCGCACCGCCTCTTTTTCATATTCCCTGCGCCAAACGCCGAAGGGGATGAACGCAGGGTCCAGCAGCGGCTGATTTTTGAGCGCTGCTTCGATCCCAAGATACTGCATGTTGTTTCCTCTCAATCTTTTGTGTCCGGCCAGAGGCGTTCTTCGTAGACGCCTGCGGCCTTGAGCGCGCGGATGGCGTCCTTGACGGAGGCCAGATCCTCGCGGTAGGTCACGCCGTGCCAGACCTCCTCGCAGGGCAGCACGCGCACGCGGGCCGTGCCCGCCTGCAGCTGGGCGTTGACGGCGACGGGGAGATAGAACTCGCGCTTCAGCGGGTCCTGCGGCACATCCTCCGCAAAGAACGTCCCCAGCCGCTGCCAGAGCTCCGTGACCATCGGCTGGGTAAAGCCCCAGATGTTCATGGAAACGATGGTATCGCCCGGCAGATCGATGAAGGTCTCGTTGTCCTCGGTGTAGACGGCGTGCTCGCCGCGCTGGTAGATCTTCGTGCGCTCGACGATGTCGACGAGCATCCCATCCCGCACCTCGCACACGCCGCGGGCGACGGAGCCGAACTTCGTCACGGTATTGCGCACACGGTAGCCGACCATGGCGTACTGGTGCGGATCCTCGTTCGTGCGGAGGAACTCATAGATCTCGCTGAAGGCCGTGCGGCCATAAAAATCGTCCGAATTGATGACCGCAAACGGCCCGTGCAGCACGTTCCGGCAGCAGGCGACGGCCTGCCCCGTGCCCCAGGGCTTGATCCGCCCCTCCGGGACCTCACAGCCCGCGGGGATATCCGTCAGCTCCTGATAGACATATTCCACGTTGAAAAACCGCTCCATACGGTCGCCGATCCGCTCGCGGAACAGCGCCTCATGCTCCCGCTTGATGATGAAGACCAGATCGCGGAAGCCCGCGCGGCGGGCGTCGTACATGGAAAAGTCAATGATGCTGTGACCCTCGTCGTCGACGGGCTCCATCTGCTTGAGCCCGCCGAAGCGGCTGCCCATCCCGGCGGCCATGATCACAAGCTTCGGTGCATCCTGATGCATAAAACTGCCTCCTATCCTGCCATCCCGGCAGCTCATAAAAATTCGATCTTCTGTGCCTGTACATCCACCCGCGCCGGGACCCCGAGCGGCACGATGCAGCGCGGCAGCGCGTGGCCGGCATTCAGCCCGCACACGACCGGCAGCGCCGGATCATCGATCACCTGCCGCAGCAGCTGCTCATATTCCGCCTGCCATACGCCGTCCATCGGCCGCCCGACCAGCACGCCGCTGACCGCGGCGAACACCCCGGCGTCCTTCAGGTATTCCAGCGCCTTTTTGTATTTCGCGGGCGCCATCTGTTCCTCGCTCGACTCGAGCAGCAGGATCCTGCCCCGCCATTCCTCTTTTGCCGGGAACAGCCCGTATTTCCGGCAGATCTCCGGCATATCCGCATAGCGCGAGGGGTCAAACATGTCAAAGATGCTGTCGATGCAGCCGCCGAGGATCTCGCCGGAAAACTGCCCGTTGCCCTGCAGCAGGCGGAAGCCGCCAAGCTTCTTTGCCGCGAGCGGCGTGCCGAGCTGCGATTCGCCAAAGTTCTTCCGGCTCTCGTACACGGTATCGCTCGGCCGGATGCAGCGGATGCGGCCGGTCGTCAGCAGCTCCTCAAAATACTGCCGGGTGTAGGGCAGCATCGTCCGGTCCAGCTCGCAGACGTCCGGGAGGAACGCCTGCCCGTAAAACGTCGGCAGCCCGACCTTGCGGAGCATGAAATGGTCGATCGTGGTGTCGGAAAAACCGAGGAAGGGCTTCTGCGTCACAGCCCGCTGCAGTTCACCGGTCTCAAACAGATACGGCGCGAGCCGGTAGGTATCGTCGCCGCCGATGGCGCAGAGGATCAGATCGATCTCCGGGTCCCGGAACGCCTGCAGCAGATCCTCCGCCCGCCATTCCGGATGTGCACGCAGTGCCTCGAGCCCCGCGCGGGCATGGGGCAGGAACCGGACCTGCAGGCCGTAGTCCTGCAGGCGCGCAAGGCCGAGTCGGACCTCATGCTGCACAAACGGCTCGCCCAGGATCCCGCTCGACAAGCTGACGATCCCGACCGTCCGGATCATACGCCGTCCCTCCCCTGCATACTCTTATTGTATATGGTATCGGTTCCGCGGCCCGTTTGCAAGCCTTTTCTGCGCACTTCCCGGAAAATGCCCGGAAATTTCACCGTATCCGGAATGCTTGCAGATTTCCGGCTCCTGTGGTACAATGCATTTACCAAAAATGAAATGAGGTGAGGATACGAACCTGTCTGCGCTGATCGCCGGGGCCAGCCCGGTCGCCGGTGTAATCATCTCTGTCGCGCTGATGCTGTTTTCCGGCTTTCTGATGACGCGGCTGACCAAGCTCGCGCGGCTGCCGAACGTCACGGCGTATATCCTGGCCGGGATCCTCATCGGCCCCTATGTTCTGAACCTCGTGCCGCAGCGGATCATCGACGGCACGGATTTTCTTTCTGATATCGCGCTGGCCTTCATCGCGTTCTCCACGGGCGAGTTCTTCAAGCTCGACATCCTGAAGAGAAACGGCATGAAGGTCGTCTGGATCACGATCCTGGAGGCCGTTCTGGCCTCAGTCTTTATTTTTATCCTGACGTATTTCGTGCTCCGGCTCGATCTGGCATTCTCGATCGTGCTGGCTGCACTCGCCTCGGCCACGGCCCCGGCCTCCACGATGATGACCATCCGGCAGACGGGCGCGAAGGGCGATTTTGTCGATACCCTCCTGCAGGTCGTGGCACTGGATGATGTGGTGGGGCTGGTCCTCTATTCGGTCGCCATCTCCATCGCGCTGGCTTCTTTAAGCGGTGCGAGCGGATTCTCATTCGAAACGCTCGGCAAGCCAGTGGTGCTGAATCTGCTGGTCGTCGGGCTCGGCAGCCTCTTTGGGCTTTTTATGAAGCTTCTGATGCCGCAGAAGCGTTCAAAAGACAATAAGCTCATCATCTCCGTGGCGCTTTTGTTCGCGTTCTGCGGCGTGTGCGCGCTGCTGGACCTGTCTCCCCTGCTCGGCTGCATGATGATGGGCACGGTCTATACCAACATCGCGGACGACGACAAGCTCTTCAAGCAGCTCAACTATTTCAGCCCCCCGATCCTGCTTCTGTTCTTCGTGCGCTCCGGCATGTCGTTCCAGCTCGATGCGCTGGTCTCCTCGTCCGGGAATCTCGACGGCGTGCCGCTGCTGGTGATCGGCGTGAGCTATTTCCTCGTGCGCATCCTCGGCAAATACGCGGGCGCGTGGCTCGGCTGCCGGCTGGTGAAAAAGGACCGGCTGGTGCGCAACTATCTGGGCCTTGCCCTCATCCCGCAGGCGGGCGTGGCCATCGGCCTCGCGGCCCTTGGCGCCCGGACGCTCGGCGGCACGATGGGCAGCGATCTGCAGACCATCATCCTCGCCTCGAGCGTCCTGTATGAGCTCATCGGCCCCGGCTGCGCGAAGCTGGCGCTGTACTTATCCAGATCGTATTCCACCAAGCTCGAGGACGTCGCCGTCGTGGCGGAGGTCACCGAGACCGGCGAACAAAAATCCGACGTACAGCTGCTCATCGAGCGCATCCGGAAGATCCAGGCGGAGCTTCCGCCGCTGGAGAGCGACGTGTCGGAGGAAGAGGCTGCCTTTACCGAGGCCGCCGAAGAGCAGCTGGCCCAGACGCAGGCCCAGCGGCGGTATTTCTATCTCAGGAGGTAACAGAGCATGAAAACAGACTGGATCGCCGGGCTTCTCGGCCCGTGGAGCGCGGAGCTGACGCTCGGCTCCATCTTTCTGCGGCTGGCCATCAGCATGGTCCTCGCCGCCATCATCGGCTGTGAGCGCTCGAGCAAGCGGCACTCGGCCGGTCTTCGCACCTTCATCCTTGTGAGCCTCGCGGGCACGGCCACGATGCTCATCGACCAGTATCTCATGGACGTTCTGCCCATCACGATTCCGCTCCTCTCCGCGGCCGCCGTCATCGGCATGACGACCATCAGCGGCAACTCCATCCTCTTCAGCTCCAAAAACCAGATCAAGGGCCTGACGACCTCAGTCGGTCTCTGGTGCTGCGGGATCGTGGGGCTGGCGCTCGGCGCGGGGCTCTATACGCTGGCGCTGGTGCTGTTTTTCGCGCTGCTGTGCAGCATGTCCGGCCTGCCCGCGCTCGAGACGCACCTGAAAGACCGCTCGAACCACTTTGAGGTCCATCTGGAGCTCAAAAACAAGTCCGACCTGCCGGATTTCGTCTCGACCGTCCGCGCACTCGGCATACGCATCGACGATATCGAGTCGAACCCCGCGTACTTGAATTCCGGCCTCAGCGTCTTCACCGTCTCCTTCACCGTGGCCAGCGCCGAGCTCAAGCAGTACAAAAAGCACGGCGAGATCATCGAAGCCCTCAAATCCCTCGACTATGTCTACTACATCGAAGAGATGAACTGACGCCCCAGAAACCCACAGTGCCTGCCCCATGGGCAGGCACTGATTTTTTCATCTTTCTGCCCGTTCTCTGTCTTTCTTCTCCGGACTTTTGTCCGTGGGTGGGATTGTTTTTTGCCGCTGGCTGTGATACACTGATACAGCCGCGCGCAGCGCGGCAGAAGAGAGGAGACAACCATGAACCACGCAGAACACAAAAGAAGTACGTTTTCCGGAAAGATCGGCTTTGTGCTCTCGGCCGCCGGCGCGTCCGTCGGCCTCGGCAACATCTGGCGCTTTCCGTATCTGGCCGCCAAATACGGCGGCGGTATTTTCCTGCTCGTCTACATCATTCTGGCCATGACGTTCGGCTATACCATGATCGTAGCAGAGACCTCGCTCGGCCGCATGACCGGCAAGAGCCCGGTCGGCGCGTTCGGTGCCTTCGGCAGCTCCGGCTGGCTGAAATTCGGCGGCTGGATCAACGCGATCATCCCCATCCTCATCGTGCCGTATTACTCGGTCATCGGCGGCTGGGTCGTCAAATACCTGGCCGAGTATGTCCTCGGCCACGGCAGCCAGCTCGCGGCTGACGGCTATTTCGGCTCGTTCATCTCGAACGGCGTGTCCACGGAGCTCTGCTTCGTCATTTTCGCCGCGCTGACGCTGGCGGTCATCTTCGCGGGCGTGGAAAACGGCATCGAGCGCGTATCCAAGTTCATGATGCCGGTGCTGGTCGTGCTGTCGATCATCATCGCCGTCTATTCCGTGACGCGCCCGGGCGCGCTGGCGGGCGTCAAATACTTCCTCGTGCCGGACATCGAGCATTTCTCGTGGATGACCGTCGTGGCCGCCATGGGGCAGATGTTCTACTCGCTGTCCATCGCCATGGGCATCCTGATCACCTTCGGCTCCTACATGAAAAAAGACCTCTCCATTGAGGGCTCTACCCGCAACGTCGAGGTCTTCGATACAGCCATTGCCATCATGGCGGGCCTGATGATCATCCCGGCGGTCTTCGCCTTCTCCGGCGGCGACCCGGCGGCGCTGAATGCCGGCCCGTCACTGATGTTCATCACCATCCCCAAGGTCTTCGACTCCATGGGCCTCGGCACGGCCATCGGCATTCTGTTCTTCGTCCTCGTGCTCTTCGCCGCGCTGACCAGCTCGATCGCGCTGACAGAAAGCGCCGTCTCGACCTTCCAGGACGAGCTCGGCTGGGGCCGGAAGAAGTCCACGGCCGTCGTCGGCGTCGTCATGCTGGCGCTCGGCACGCTCTCGTCGCTCGGCTACGGCCCGCTGGCAGGCGTGACGATCATCGGGATGCAGTTCCTTGATTTCTTCGATTTCCTGACGAATTCCGTCATGATGCCCATCGCGGCCATCGCCATCTGCCTGCTGGTCTCCCGCGTCGTCGGCGTCGGCCGGATCGAGCAGGAGGTCCTGCTTGGCGAGTCCACGTTCCGCCGCAAGAAGGTCTTCAACACCATGATCCGCTTCCTCTGCCCCTTCTTCGCCGCCATCATCCTCCTGAGCTCCGTCGCCAACGCCCTCGGCTGGATCTCGATGTGATAACAACCCCCGGTGCCGTTCCGCTGTGAACAGCACCGGGGGTTCTGTCTGTGGCTTCAAAGGTCATCCACACCGGTGTGGATGCGGCGGAGGAGGTGTTCGGTCGTGCCTTGGCGGAGGGTGCAGAGCTGGTGGAAATAGGCGAGCGCATTGTCGGGCATGCCGCGCATGACCCAGTCCATGATGAGCCCGAAGCATTCGCCGCGGTAGAAGCCCGCGACCAGCTCCCGGTCCTGCGCGGAAATGGCAAAGCCCTGCGCGGCCGAATCGACATACAGCCCGGTCAGATAGCCGCAGACCTGCATCAGCACCGATTCGAACACGTCCCGGTTGACCGAGCGGTAGATATTCTGCACGCGCCGCTTATTCGCGATCAGCTTTTCCAGCACGGCGCTCAGGCATTCCTCCAGCGAGCGCACCGACTGGTACGAAGCGACCAGCGCAGCGGCCTGGTCCGCCAGGATCTGCTCGAGCAGGGCGGGGATATCCTGATCGTGATAGTAAAAGGATTTGCGGTTGATCCCGCAGTTCTCGGTGATCATCCGGACGGTGATATCGCGCAGCGGATAGGTATCCAGCAGCTTCAGGAAGCTCGCCTGGATGGCCTGCTTTGTAAAACCGGACATGGCAGTTCTCCTGTAGATGGTGCCTCTATGATACCATAGCCCCGCCAAAACCGCAACCGCGGCGCGCACGGTTTTCAGGTATGATAGAGGCCAGAAGAAGGGCTTCGCATGACAAATTTTCTGATCGGCAGAGCTTACCGGGACTATCTCTCCGCTATGGGCTTCTGCGTGGAGCAGGTCCTGAAAAAGGCCGGGCTGCCGGAGGATCTGTTCGCGCGGCAGGCGCCGTGCCTGGGCGCGGAGGAATACTTCCGCTTCCTGCAGCCCGGACGCGCGGACCTGCCTGCGGCGGCTGGCGCAGTATAAGCCGCTGATCGGCGCGCTTTTATATCGCGTCGAAGAGACCGAGACGGAGCTCAGCGTGGAGCTCGTATCCGCCCGCGCGGGGCTGAAGCTTCCGGAGATCCTCGTCGGGATCGAGTTCGTTTTCCTCGTCGGGCTGATCCGCAAGGCAACGCAGGAGCCGGTCACGCCGCTGTCCGCTGCAGCAAGGCAGCCGGTGAAGGACCCCGCTTACGCGGAGTTTCTCGGCGTGCCCATCACGCAGGGCGGGCAGGACCGGCTCGTTTCAGCGGGCGTTTTCCGCGTGGACGGGCGCGTCCGTCAGCAAAAGCCGTCAGCCGGGTGTCTGACGGCTTTGCCGTTCGTCGGGTCGGTATCCTCAATCAGGCTTTTGGGCGGTGAGGCAGAGCCAGTGGGAGGTCTTATGGATCTGGATCCTGCGGAAGCCGGCTTGCTCCAGCAGCCGCTGCAGCTCGGCGGCGGGGTAGATCCGCATGCCGGCGATCTTTTTTGTCCACGCCTCGTCCCCGGGCGCGTCACCGCTGCATTCGTTGCAGATGAGAAGCGTGCCGCCGGGGCGCAGCACGCGGCGGATCTCGCGGAAGCTTTTTGGCAGGTCCGGCCAGAAATAGACCGTCTCAAACGCCGTGACGGCGTCGAACCAGTCCGCGGCAAAGATCAGCTCGTCCACGCTCCCCTGCCATACGGCGCAGCGGCCGTCCGCGATGGCGCTGCGGTTGACGCGCCGCGCCGTCGTGACGCTCACGTCAGAAATATCAACGCCCTTGACGATGCCCTGCGGGCATTTTTTCAGGAGCGTGCGGATGTTTGCCCCGCCGCCGCAGCCGCAGTCGAGGACCTTTGCGTCCGCAGAAAGCAGCAGGAACCGCAGGCCCCAGCGCGCCAGCGCGCGGTGGCCGACGTTCATCATGCGGACCATGAGCTTGCCGCCCAGCCCGGCCGGGCTGCGGGTATTTTCCAAAAATGACATGGGTATGCCTCCTTCCGGTAAAAAAGAACTGGAACCCCTGCACCTACCGGAGCTTCAGGCAGAAGTCGCAGCAGTCGTTGCCGCGGCCGAGGGTTTTGGTGCGGTGCCAGAGAAGGTCGGGGTGCAGGTCGTTGTAGGTGATATCGTCGCTGTCGCAGAAGCAGGGACAAAGCTCCGGGCAGCCGTAGTGCACGCAGGCGTCGTGGTAGGGGCATTTTATCATGTCGATGCGCCAGACGCCGCCGGTGGTCTCGATCTCCCGGGCCTCGAAGCCCGCCGCCTCGCCGAACATCCGCCGGGTCTGCTTCGTGAAGATCCCCGGCGTTTTCCGGGGCAGGCCGGGGACGTGCATCAGGGCAAGGAAGAGCTTCCGGAGCTTCCAGGCGCGCTGCTCCACGTAGCCGTGGACCGTCTGCAGAGCTTCTTCCTTCGGCATGACGGTCTGCAGCGTCTCATAGGCTGCGATGCCGGGCAGGATCTGCTTTTCCAGATGGAACTGCTTTTCCTTGCCCGCCGCGGCGTTATCTGCCCGCAGGGCCTGCAGACGCGCGTCGAAGGCGGCATTCAGTGCGGCCGCCTGCGTCAGGTACATGGTCAGGCCCTCGATGATGACGAGCGCCGGGCCGGACGGCCCCTCGACCGCCGCGCCCCAATCGTCCATGGCAGACATGGCGAGCTGCGAGATGCTGCCGCTCTCCGGCAGGAGCGCTTCGCGCACCGCGATGGTCTCGGGCAGGTCGAGGTTATACCAGTGGGCGTAGCCCTGCATCCGGTAGCAGCGGGTATCGAGCCCACAGGCGAGATTCATGACAGTCGCGCCGGGATGCGCCGCCAGGTATTCCCCCACCAGCCGGTCGAGCACGATGGTGCGGGCGATGACGCCGCTGTGCATGGCGGCGTCCTTGTCGGCGAGGGAAAAATCGTAGTCCAGACGGCCGATGATCTCCTCGGCCTTCAGATCGCGGATCGCGCCGCGCCCGCGGCTCTCCTTGGCCCGGGCGTAGACGGTCTGCAGCATGGTCTCCGGCACGCCGGAGAGGGTGATAGTTTCTGCCATATCAGTTCTCCTCCCGTTTGATCTGCCGGCCCGCCCAGATCGCGTTGGCCAGCATCAGCATGCCGCCAAGCATCCCGAGCAGGCAGTCGCGGCGGTAGCGCCGCAGGCTCAGCTGTTCGTTCATACGTTCCGCTCCTCTCCCTTCCGGCAGACGAACCACGCGATGCTCCGGACATTGCCGAGCTGCACCGTGCTGTACATCCGGTTCAGCCTTTCCCGCAGGCTGTCCATGGTCTCATAGGGCGGGGTAAAGAATTTCATCGGTTCATATGCGCGCCGGATGAGCCGGTCTGTCCGCCGGCACGCACCCGACACGTAAAAGCAGCCGCAGAACGTTCCGCCGGGGCGCAGCACCCGGAAGGTCTCGCGGTAGGCCGCCTCCTTGTCGGGGAAGGCATGGAAGCCGTTGAGCGAAAGTACCGCGTCAAAGCTGCCGTCCTCGAACGGGAGCGCGCCCACATCGCCCTGCCGGAACGAAACGTTCTGCAGTCCCAGCCGGTCCGCCTTTTCCTTCGCCTGCGCCATCATGTCCGGCGAGTAATCGAGGCAGGTGATCTCTGCCTTGGGCAGCATCTGATAGAACGGCATGGTGAGGATGCCCGTCCCGACCGGGACCTCCAGCAGCCGCCCGGAAAAATCCTCCGGGATGCCGGACAGGGCTTTTTCCTGATACTCGCTGCACATCTGCTTGTCCATATCCCAGACCAGCCGGCACACCAGCCTGCCCGGCAGCGTGGAGCAGGTCATCATGCCGTCGTAAAAGCTGCTGCCCGTCAGGCGGTACGCGCTGCGGATCGCTTCTTTTTGTTCCATGCGGCCCTCCTTTTCAGCGCACGAGCAGCGCCATGACGCCCGCGAGGATCGCGGAGATCACGGCCATCCCGGCGGTGCCGAAGAGCCATTTGCGTGCCTTGTCCTTGCCGGTGATATAGGGCTTGAGGTCCTCTGTGCCGGGGATGGTCCAGGCTTTGGTATGGCTGACCCACCAGTCGTCGATGAGGAACCGGTCGATCACGTTCATGACCGACAAAATGACGAGCAGCTGCCAGAAGCCGGACAGAAAGCCCCGCGCGCCGTTGACCGCGTACACACAGATCAGCACGTAGGCGATATACCCCGGCATGCAGATGCACTTGAAGCGCAGACTGTTTTTCCGGATGGTTTCATGGGTCGTAAGGCCCAGCTCGACGCAGCGCTCCTGCACGTCGGCATGGTAGAGGTGGACCATGCCCACCGCGCCCCTTGCGGATGCCGACCGCGCAGACAAGGACCAGCAGCACACCAAGGCCCAGCCCCTCCAGAAGTACCTGCATGATCATGTTCATTGCCTCCTGTGTCTTCATTTTCCCGCTGTTTTGGCCCCTGCGGCAGCCGCTGTTTCTCAGTTAGATATTTCTAACCAGCGCGGCACAAAAAAGCCGCCGCAGGCCTGCCCCGCTCCGGACCGTTTTTTCAAGGGTATTCTAGCACCGCCGCGTATCCTTTTCAAGACAGAAAACGCCCGATCTGCGCCAAAATTTGAAGAAAAACGACGCGGATCGAGCGGCAGCGCCCGCCCGGGGAGCCGGGCGGGCGCTGCGTCTGTTATGCCAAATAGATTGTATCGAGCAGGCGGATCGCGGAAGGGGTCCGGAAGACGCGTTCGCGCGCAGCTTCGATGGCGGGGCGGGCGCAGGCGCCCTCATCTGCGTTGACGAGGAAATCCGCCTCGAGCAGGATCCGGTGGTCCGGGCCGTCCACGTTCGTATCGGTATGGTGGTGCGCAGCCAGCCAGCTGATGCGGTCCACGTCCGCGCGGCTGACGGGCAGATCGGCAAAGAATGCCTCCACCAGCGGTGGGCTCTCCAGCTCCTGATGCTTGCCGTTGGTATCGCCGTATTTCTCTCGGCACAGCGGGCAGGCGATATCGTGCACCACGGCGGCCAGCTCCAGCACCTCCTGCGTGTGCCCGTCCAGCCCTTCCAGCTCGCCGATGGTCTTCGCCAGAGCCCAGACCTTGAGGAAATGGGCGATATCGTGCCTGTTTCCGTGGTAAAATCCGATCATTTTCCGGGTTGCGGCCGCAACGTTTTTCATGATCCTGTTCCCTCCTGTCAAAGTGCCGTGCCGGTCTTCGGCACGAAAAAGCGGTGCATGTCCGCATGCTCCAGCTCCAGCAGCCTCACCTTCCGCGCGATCCCGCCGCCGTAGCCGGTCAGGCTTCCGTTCGTGCCGACGACGCGGTGGCACGGGATCATCAGCGAAATCGGGTTATGCCCCACCGCGCCGCCGACGGCCTGCGCGGACATGTTTGCAAGCCCCTGCCGTCTGGCGACCTCGGCGGCGATCTGGCCATAGGTCATGGTGCTTCCGTAGGGGATCGTCAGCATGATCTCGCAGACCTGCCTGCGGAAGGGGGTGGAGTCATACCGCAGGGGCGGCAGATGATCCGGCGCGCGGCCGGAGAAATAAACGTCCAGCCAGCGCCGGGCCTCCTGGAACAGCGGCCGCTCCTGCCGCTCGGTCTGCCTGGGCAGGATGCTGCCGAAGTGCTTCTGCCCGTTGAACCAGAGGCCGATGATGGCCTCCTCGTCGCACGCCAGCGTGATCGTGCCGAGGGGGGAGAGGTATTCTGTGGTGTAGACCATGTCAATGCACCTCCCGTTTGCTTTTCGGCTTGTAGTCCTTCAGCTCCGGGATCGCGCCGCCGGAGACGGCCCAGAGGTAGAGGCTGGCCACGCTGCCGTATGGGCTGTAGCGGCGGCGGTATTTTTCAAACAGCCGGCGGTCGATCTCGCGGTGGTGGTAGACCATGCGCAGGCCGCGCTGGATGGCAAGATCGTCGTAGCTCAGGATATCCGGGCGCTGCAGGCAGAACAGCAGGATCATCTCCGCCGTCCAGACGCCGATGCCCTTGAGGCTGCTGAGCGCCCGGATGGCGTCTGCGTCGCGCATGTGCGCCACGGCGTCCAGATCAAATGCGCCGGTGTGGACCTTTTCGGCGAAGTCCGTGATGTATTCCGCCTTGCGGAAGGTCATGCCGAGCGACTGCAGCTCTGGCACGCCCGCAGCTAAGATTGTTTCCGCGCTGACTGCCCCCAGCGCATCCTGCATCCGCTGCCAGATGGTCGCCTGGGCCTTCATGGAGATCTGCTGACCGATGATGTGGTGGATGACGGCGGAAAACAGGTCCGGATCCACCGCGCGGTCGACGTGCCCGATGCGGTCGATGACCTCGCCGAGCCGCTTGTCCTTTTTCCGCAGCCAGGCAAGCTCCGTCTCTCCATATGCAAAAACCATAGCTGTCACCCCTTACAGATTTTTCAGGATCAGCGAAATGCCGGACAGCACCAGCAGGATGGACGTGATCTTTTTGACGAGCGATTCGTTCATGCGGCTGCTGCACTTCATGCCGAGGAACAGCCCTGCGAGCGCGAACGGGAGCAGCAGCAGGGCGGTTTTCAGGGTGTCGAATGTCAGCAGGCCCAATGCGCTGTAAAGCACGATGCGGAACGTATTGTCCACGATAAATACCGCGCTGATATTTGCCTTGAACGAACCGCCGTCCTCGGTCACGCGGCTGACATAGGCGGCCAGAAGCGCACCCACGCCGAACAGACCGCACAGCACGCCCGCCGTCACGCCGATGATCGCCAGCACGATTTTAGAGGAGCGCAGACGCTTTTTGCTGTACTCCCGCGAAAACATTTCCGCGCCCAAGGCCGCTACAACAACGCCGAACAGCACCTTGACGGCTCTGGCGTCCACATGCTTGAGCAAAAACGCGCCGGGGATGCTGCCCGCCAGCACCAGCGCCGCCAGCGGAAGATATACCTTTGGTACAAGACGCTTCCGATTCTTCCACGTCAGGATCAGGTTGGTCGGATAGCCCAGCAGCAGGTCGATCGGAGAAATATTGGCGTTGGCTACGCCGAAGCTCAAAATCGACGTAAACACCAGCGTATTGGCAAAGCCGCACAGGCCCTTGATAAAATAAGCGGCCACCGCCGCGAGGATCCATAAGTACATGATCGCTGCCCCTCTGTTTTTTCACATTGTATCATGCTTTTCTGTGAAATGCTTTGCAAAAACGGAAATCCAATTCGATAGAAAAACCATATCGCCGCTTTTTTGTATTATAGCGCAGCGGCGCGGGCATTGCTATCTCAAATATGCAGAGCTCCGCCGGGGCGCAGCGGTTTGACTTTCAGGCGGGCGTCTGCTATACTGTGGTTAAATATATTTAACTGAAAAAGGAGGCAATGGTCATGGAAGCCTTCTATGGGATCCTGATCCCGTTTCTCGGCACGTCACTGGGGGCGGCGTGCGTGTTCTTCCTGAAAAAAACGCTCCGCGACGCGGTGCAGCGCGCCCTGACCGGCTTTGCCGCGGGCGTGATGGTGGCGGCGAGCGTATGGAGCCTGCTGATCCCGGCCATTGCGCAGTCGGCGGCGCTGGGCCGGTGGTCGTTTCTCCCGGCGGCGCTGGGGTTCTGGGTCGGCATTTTGTTTTTGCTGGCGCTGGACCACATCATCCCGCATCTGCACGCGAAAAGCGGGCAGGCCGAGGGGCCGAAGAGCCGCCTGCAGCGCACGACGATGATGGTGCTGGCCGTGACGCTCCACAACATCCCGGAGGGCATGGCGGTCGGCGTGGTGTACGCGGGATATCTGTCCGGACAGGCGCAGATCACGGCGACGGGCGCGCTGGCGCTCTCGCTCGGCATTGCCATCCAGAACTTCCCGGAGGGCGCGATCATCTCCCTGCCGCTGCGCGCGGAGGGGATGAAAAAGTCCAAGGCGTTTCTGGACGGCGTGCTCTCCGGCGTGGTGGAGCCGATCGGGGCGGTCCTCACGATCCTCGCGGCGCGGCATGTCATCCCGGCGCTGCCGTATCTGCTGAGCTTTGCGGCGGGCGCGATGCTCTACGTTGTGGTCGAGGAGCTGATCCCCGAGATGTCGCAGGGGACGCACACCAACGTCGGCACCATTTTCTTTGCCATCGGCTTCAGCCTGATGATGGTGCTGGACGTGGCACTGGGGTAACAAAAAGATAACAAAAAACAGGCGGCGCACCCGGGCAGGTGCGCCGCTTATTTTATGCCTTCCGGTGCAGGACGCGGTAGACGTAGTCCATATCGAGGCCCTGACGGACGGCGTCCGCCAGCAGGTCGTACTGCCGCTCCTTGTAGGCCTGCGCATCGAAGCTGCCGAGGGCCGACGCGTCGATCCCGCGGCGCGCGCAGAGCGCGCGGAGGATGGCGTCGGCGACGCCCGGCGCGTCGAACACGCCGTGGATATAGCTGCCGTAGACGCTGCCGGACCCGGCCAGCGGCGGCATGGCCGACGCGCTCTGGCCCATGTGGATCTCGTAGCCCTCGTAGCCGAGGCCGTTGAGGCCGGAGAGCAGCCCCTGCACGCCGGAAAACGTGCCGGCGGTCTGCCGCTGGACCTTTTCGCCGTGGAAGACGGTGTCCATGTCCAGAAGCCCCAGCCCGCGGATCTGCGTCAGGCCCGCGGCCTCCACGCCGTCCGGGTCCGAGACGCTGCGGCCCAGCATCTGATAGCCGCCGCAGACGCCGAAGACGGGCGTGCCGCGCGCGGCCTCCTTGCAGATGGCAGCCTCGAGCCCAGACTGGCGGAGCCAGCTGAGGTCGGCGATGGTGCTCTTGGTGCCGGGCAGAAGGATCATATCCGGCGTGCCGAGCTCGCCGACGGAGGAGATATAGCGCAGCGAGACGTTCGCATAGCGCTCAAAGGGAGAAAAATCAGTAAAATTGGAGATGCGCGGCAGGCGGATCACGGCCAGGTCCAGGAGCTTGCGCCCCGCGGTTCGGGAAAAGCGCTCGGTGAGGCTGTCTTCCTCATCGATATCCACCCGCGTGTAGGGCACGACGCCCGCCACCGGCACGCCGCAGAGCGCCTCGAGCTGCCTTAGGCCCGGCTCGAGGATCGCGCGGTCGCCGCGGAATTTGTTGATGATGGTGCCCTTGACCCGCGCACGCTCGTCCGATTCCAGCAGGGCGATGGTGCCGTAGAGCTGGGCGAAGACGCCGCCGCGATCGATATCGCCGATCAGCAGCACCGGCGCGTCCACCAGCTTCGCAAGGCCCATGTTGACGAAGTCGTCCTGCTTGAGGTTGATCTCCGCCGGGCTGCCCGCGCCCTCGATGACGAGCACGTCGTATTCCCTGTCCAGACCCGCGTAGGCATCCAGCACGGCCGGGAGGAATTCACGCTTGCGGCGGTAATACTCCATCGCGCGCATGTTGCCCACGACCTGCCCGTTCACGATCACCTGGCTGCCGACGTCGGTCGTCGGCTTCAGAAGGATTGGGTTCATGCGCACGTCGGGCGCGAGGCCCGCGGCCTCGGCCTGCACGACCTGCGCACGGCCCATCTCGCCGCCCGCGGCGGTGATGAACGAGTTGAGGGCCATATTCTGGCTCTTGAAGGGCGCGACACGATAGCCGTCCTGCTTAAAGATCCGGCAGAGGGCGGCGGCAAGCAGACTCTTGCCCGCGTTGGACATCGTCCCCTGCAGCATCAGATTCAGCGCCATGACAGTTCCTCCATCCCGCGCCGCAGAGCGTCCAGCAGCGCTTCATTTTCTTCCGGCAGCCGCACCGCCGTGCGGTACCAGCCCTCGCCGAGGCCGGGGTAATTCGCACAGCTGCGGATGGCGATCTTCTGCCGCAGCAGCGCGGCATCCAGCCCGGCTGGGCCGCGGAACAGCAGATAATTGGCCTGCGACGGGCAGACCGTCAGGCCGAGGGCCGTGAGGTCCGCGGTGAGCACGGCCCTTTGCGCCGCGATCAGCGGGCGGGCCTTTGCCGGCCAGTCCGGCTCGCGCAGGGCGGCAAGTGCCGCCGCCTGCGCCGGGACTGAGACGTTCCACGGCTGCGAGCAGGCGGACATTTTCTCGAGCAGCTGCCTGTCCGCCGTCAGGCAGTAGCCCGCGCGCACGCCCGCAAGGGCGTAATTTTTGGTGAACGCCTTCAGGATCAGCAGGTTCGGATATGCCTCCAGCAGGTCCTTGGCGCTCGCCGCGTCCGTAAAGTCCAGAAAGCACTCATCGAGCAGCACGCACGTGCCCTGCGCGCGGCAGATGCGCAGGGCAGCTTCCAAAAGCCCTCGCGGGAGGGTCACGCCGGTGGGGTTATTGGGCGTGCACAAGAACAGCACGTCCGGCTTCCGCTCCTTTAAAAAGGCGAGCAGCCCCTCGTCCGGCAGGAAATCCGGCGCGCGAAGCGGATATTGCGCGAGCTGCGCGCCGAAATGCGCGGCCGCCGTGCGGTATTCCGAGAACGTCGGCGCGAATTCTGCCGCCAGACGCGGGCGCAGGGCGTCGCAGTAGGCATAGATGAGCTCCGCCGCGCCGCCGCCGCAGAGTACATACGGCTGCGGCACGCCCTCGTGCGCGGCAATGGCCGCGGTCAGCGCGCGGCAGTAGGGATCCGGGTACTGCCGCACCTGTGCGGCCGCGGCGCGGATCGCCTCGACGACGCCTGGCGGCGTGCCGAGTGGATGGACATTGGAGGAAAAATCGAGCGTGACGGCGGCGCCGTAGACGTCGCCGCCATGCGGATTTTGCGTGTTGTAGAGCATAGGCTGGTCTCCTTCGTCAGCGGTTACAGAGGAAGATGCAGAGCGCTTTGACCCCTGCGCACGCGAGCAGGGCAAGGATGGCCGCGGCCGTCATCAGCCGGCAGGCGCGCGGGATATCGTCCGGCTCAATGGCGCGGCGCTCGTCGCCGATATACGGCTTTTTGTGCAGGACGCCGTGGTACCACGCGTCGCCCGCGAGGCGCAGGCCGAGCAGGCCCGCGCAGACCGACTCCGTCTGCGCGGAGTTCGGGCTCGCGTGCCGGTACCGGTCGCGCCGGAAGATGCGCCAGCCGTTCTTCGAGTCCAAGCCCAGAATCGCGCCCGCGGCCAGCAGAAACAGCGCCGACAGCCGCGCGGGGATGAAATTCAGCACATCGTCCGCCTTCGCCGGGACGAGGCCGATATTTTTATACGGAGGCTCCACATAGCCGAGCATCGAGTCCATCGTGTTGACGGCCTTGTAGAAAAAGCCCAGCGGCGCGCCGCCGAGCGCGAGATACAGAAGCGGCGCGATGACGCCGTCGGACGTGTTTTCCGCCACAGTCTCGACGGCGGCCCGGGTAACTCCCGCGGCGTCCAGCCGCGCGGTATCGCGGCCGACGATCATGCTTACCGCCTGCTGCGCGGCAGAGAGGCTTCCCGTCTGCAGGGCGGCATAGACGCGCATGCTCTCCTCCCGCAAAGATCTGACCGCGAGGACCTGCCAGCACATCACGCTCTCGAGCACGAGGCGCAGATAGACGGACACCCGCTGCGCGCCATAGAGGATGAGCGCCGGGAGCCCCGCCGAGACGAGCACCGTGCACAGCCAGATGCACGCGCCCGCGAAGATCTCGCCGCGCGCTGTTTTGGGAAACAGCGCGCGGAACCGCCGCTCGAGCAGCGAGATCAGCTTGCCGATCCCGACAACGGGGTGCGGCAGCCCATGCGGGTCGCCCACGATAAGATCGATGCCGAAGCCGATCAAAAGGGCGAAAAGGGACCATTTCAAGGCGTGTTTCCTCCATTCTGCAGCGTAAAGATGTAGATGGGGTTCTGTCCGGCCATCAGGTGATAGGGCCCCGCCGCGCGGGCTTTGGCGATGGACAGCGAGACGCATTCGCAGAACTCGAATTCCCGCATGCACGCCGTCAGCGCGGCAGCGGATTCGAGCGTGACGGCCGTCGCCACGATGCGCACGTGCGGATTTTTTTCGAGCAGCAGCTGCAGGATCTCGCGCACCTGCCCGCCGGTGCCGCCGAGGAAGGCGTGCGTCGGCGCGGGCAGCTCGCGGCAGGCCTCCGGCGCGCTGCCGGAGACGAGGCGCAGGTTTTCCGCGCCGAAGGCGGCGCGGTTCTGCTCCAGAAGCGCCAGGGCGTCCGCCTCGCGCTCGATGGCCCAGACGCTGCCGCGCGCAGCCTGCAGCGCCATCTCGATGGCAACCGAGCCGGTGCCCGCGCCCACGTCCCAGCAGACGGCGTCCGCCGTCAGCTGCAGCTTGGACAGGCAGACGCTGCGCACCTCGCTCTTGGTCATGGGCACGACGTGGCCGGGGGCGAGGCTTCTTTGAAAGCGCTCGTCCGGCAGGCCGTGGGTGACGACGGCGTCGGGCGACGGATTTTCGAGCAGGGCGACGCTGAGCTTGTCGAACGTCCGCTCCGCCAGCTCCGTGGCCGTGCCGCGGATGATGCGCTCATCCGGGTAGCTCAGCCGCTCGCCGACGCTGACGCGGACCTGACCAAGTCCGGCTCCGGTGAGCCTCTGGCAGAGGGCGGCCATGCCGCCCTCGCCGCCGACGAGGACGAATACGGTTTTGTTCCGGCGCACGTCCGGGACGATATCGTGCACCCGGCCGTGGAGGCTGACGGGCACAACGGACTCATAGCTGACGCCGAGGCGGGCGCAGAGATAACTGAGTGAGCTGAGGCCCGGAAGGACGGTCGTTTCGCAGTCCTGCAGCAGCGGCAGGAGCTTCTTCGTGCCGCTGAAAAAGCCGGTGTCGCCCGACATGACGACGGTGAAGCGGCGGCACTGCGGATGCTCGCGGATGCGATCTGCGATCGCCTCCGGTGCGATGGCGTCCAGCGCCAGCTGGCCGGGCCGGGCGACGGCCTCCAGCATCCGCCGTGCGCCGATCAGCGCGTCCGCCGCACGGATCGCCGCGCGGACCTCGCCGGTCTGCGCGGCCTCGCTGCCGGGGCCGATGCCAACGACTGTCACCTGCGGGCGGCAGGAAAAGCCGAAGCGGGCGCACAGGGCGCCGATGGTCTCAGGAAGCGAGCTTCCCGTCTCCTGCGCGGGGCGGCCGATGACGAGCAGGCGCGCTCCCGCGTGCCTGGCCGCGGCGGCCTTTTCCTGAAAGCCGCCGGCCGCACCGCCGTCTTTGGTGACGAGCCAGCGCGCGCCCGTCCTATGCAGCATGGCCTCGTCCATCTCCCGGGAGAATGGCCCCTGCAGGGCAAAAATATGGGACGGGCTGAGCCCCGCCGCGCTGCAGGCCTCCAGCGAAGCCGGCAGCGGCAGCACGCGCGCCCAGCAGCGCGCGGCAAAGTCCGGCAAAGCGGCAAATTTCGATAATTCCTTGCTGCCGGTCGTGAGGAGGATGTTCCCCTCTGTGCCGGACAGGAAGCGGACGGCTTCGTCCGTATTCTCTGCGAACGCCGCGTCCTCCGGCGCTTCAGACGCGCCGCGCAGCAGCCGCCAGTGCTCTACTCCGGCCGCTTCGCAGGCGGCCGCGATGCTCTTGGTGATCGACGCGGCGTAGGGATGCGTGGCATCGATCACCAGATCAAAGCGTTCGGCCTGCAGCAGAGCTCCGATCTCCCCGACCGGCAGGGGTCGGGCCGAGACGGTCAGGTTTTCGCCCTCCGGCAGGAGGGTCTGGCCGTATTCCGTGGCGACGCAGGCCGTCACGCGGCAGGGCTGCGTATTTAGAAATTCGACCAGCTCGCGGCCCTCCGTCGTGCCGCCGAAGACACAGAGCTTATACATCGCGGTATCCCCTCGGTGTGATAAAATTCCCGCCGACCGCCTGCGCGGCGGCGTTGCCGATAAAGACGGTGCAGAACATGTCGGCCTGCGCCGTTTTGAGTTCGCCGAGCGTCAGCACGCGGCGGCTCTCGCCCTCGCGGCCGATGCAGCGGACGATGCCGCAGAGCCGGTCCTCCGGCAGTACGCGGAGCAAAATCCCGCACGCGCGGTGCAGGTGCTCCGGCCGGCCGTGGCTGGCGGGGTTATATAAGACGATGGTCAGATCCGCCTCAGCGGCGCACAGCAGCCGCTTTTCGATCGTTTCCCATGGCGTGAGGCGGTCGGAGAGGCTGACGACGGCAAAATCATGCGTCAGCGGCGCACCCAGCAGCGCGCCGCCGCTGCACGCGGCGGTGAGGCCGGGGATGGCCTCCACCTCCGGCTCCTGCGCCTCGCCGCGCAGCTGATAGACCAACGCGGCCATGCCGTAGATGCCGCTGTCGCCGGAGCAGACCAGGCAGACGGTCTTCCCTGCCGCGGCCAGCTCGAGCGCCATGCGGCAGCGTTTGGCCTCCTGCGTCATGGGGGTGGCAAGCAGCTCTTTGCCGGGATAGCGGTCCTTGACCAGGTCGACGTAGACCGGATAGCCCACGATCACGTCGCACGCGGCCAGCGCGCGGTCGGCGCGGATGGTCATATTTTCAAAGTTGCCGGGGCCGATGCCCACGATCTGTACCTTACCCAAAGCGTACCTCCCAAGGTTCCTCGGCGACGGCGACGGTCACGCCGCCCAGCGCCTGTTTTTGCACCAGCAGCCGCCCGCCGCCATAGAGCGCCGCGCGCTCACAGACGTTATCCACGCCCGTGACGGAGGCGACGAAGTTCGAGCCCGTAAAGCTGCCCGGTACGGCGCGCAGCTGCGCCGCGGAATAAAACCGGGCCTGCCAGCCGTTTGCGCGGCAGGCGGCGAGCAGCCCCGGCTCGTCCTGCTTGAGGTCGATCGACGAGACGCCGGAGATGGCGGCCAGCGCCAGCCGGTTCTCCCGGAAGACCTGCCGGACGGCAGTCTCGATGGCCGCCTGCTCCGTCCCGCGGCGGCAGCCGAGGCCGACGCGGAGCTTTCTGGGGATGAGGCGGAGCGTCACGCCGAACGGCGATTCGGTCCGGCAGCCGATGTAGACGCCGAACGGCCCCTCCGCCGCGGCAACCACGCCGCCGGGCAGGGGCGGGCAGACCGGAAACTCGCTGCAAAGCGGCAGATCATGCTCCAAAATTTCAGCCGCGAAGCGTTTGGCAAGCGCAAAGTCTTCGATCGCGCAGCCGTTCTGCGCGGCCCAGGCATCGACGGCGAATTTCCCGTTCACGTCCGTCGCGGTGGTGATGACGGCCGCCGCGCCGAGGGCGCCGGCCAGACGCGCGGCCAGCGCGTTCGCGCCGCCGATGTGGCCGGAGAGGAGCGGAATGACGAAGCTTGCACGCTCGTCGAGGCACAAAACGGCCGGGTCCGTTTTTTTATCGCGGACGAAGGGCGCGATGCTCCGCACCGCGACGCCGCAGGCGCCGACAAAGATCAGCGCGTCCATATTGGCAAAGGCCTCGCCATAGACGCCCGCGTCCAGCGCGGCAAAGCCCGGCGCTTCGAGCCGGGGCGGCGCATAGCAGCAGCGCTCCGCCTCCGGCAGGGCCCGGCAGACACGCCCGGCCGTCCGGCAGCCCGCGCGGGTGTAGGCAAAGACGGCGAGCTTCATTGCGTCGCCTCCCGGAATTCGGTCGTGAAGCCCGGGTGGTACAGGAGCGACCGCAGATAGGTATCTCCCAGACACCCGCCCACGACGATCAAAGACGTCTTGGTCAGGCCGTTTTCCGTCACAGTCCTGTGGAGCGTGCCGACGGTGCAGCGGAAGATCTTCTCCTCCGGCCACGTCGCCTTGTACACGACGGCGGCCGGGGTCTGCGCTTCATAGCCGCCCGCGAGCAGGTCCTCCTGCAGATTTTCGGTAAGCGAGGTGCTGAGGAAGAGCACCATCGTCGCCCGGTGGGCGGCCAGGGCGCGGATGGACTCGCGCGCCGGGACGGGCGTGCGGCCCGCCGCTCTGGTTATAATAACCGTTTGGCTGACATCCGGCAAGGTGTATTCTGCTTTTAATGCCGCGGCCGCGCCGCAGAAGGCACTCACACCCGGGCAGACGTCATAGGCGATGCCGAGCGCTTCCAGCTCGTCAAACTGCTCGCGCACCGCGCCGTAGATGCTGGAGTCGCCGGTGTGCAGGCGGACGGTCGTCTTCCCCGCCGCTTCGGCGGCGCGGATGACGGCGATGACCTCCTCGAGGGTCATTTTCGCGCTGTTATGGATCTCGCAGCCCGGCTTCGTGTAAGACAAAAGCGCCGGGTTCACCAGCGAGCCCGCGTAGATGACCACGTCCGCCTCGCCGAGGAGCCTTGCCCCGCGCACGGTGATGAGATCGGCCGCGCCGCTCCCGGCGCCGACAAAATGTACCATTTCAGTTCTCCTTTATTTTCTCCAACAGAGCCTGCGCCTGTGCGGTCTGGCACAGGCAGCCGTATTCCTTTGAAAAAACGATCGCGCCGGCGGCCATCGGCCCGCATTTGTGCTGCAGCTGGACCTCGATGCGCTCTGCCAGCCGGGAAAGAAGCGGCGCATACAGCCCCTCCTCCCGCAAGATGCGCAGCGCGTCGTCGCACATGACGCAGGACAACAGCTCCTGCGTCTTCTCCTGCCGCAGCCCCAGCGCCGCGGCGTGGGCGGCCAGCAGCTCCATGCGGCAGTCGCCGAAGCGGGAGTGCGTATTCCACATTCCGCCCGCGAGCTTCACGAGCTTGCCGATATGCCCGACGAGCAGCGCCCCCCGGAAGCCCAGCTCCCGGCAGCTTTCCAGCGCGTCGCCGATGAAGTTGCTGGTCAGGACGGCCGTCTTCGGGTCGAGGCCGATGGAGCCGTGGATGTAGTCCGCGCCGTAGTTGCCGGGGGTCAGCAGGATATAGTCGGCCCCGTCCGCCCGCCGCTGGCGCAGCTCGACGCGAATGGTGTCGACGAGCGCCTGCTCGCTCATGGGCTCGACGATGCCGGTCGTGCCGAGGATGGAGATGCCGCCGGTGATGCCGAGGCGGGGATTGAAGGTCTTCTGGGCCAGCGCCTCACCCTCCGGCACGGAAATGACGACCGACAATCCGCCGGGAAACTCGCACAGGCGCATGATCGCCCGCACGTTCTCTTCGATCATGCGGCGGGGGACGGAATTGATGGCCGCCGCGCCCACCGGCTGGTCGAGCCCGCGCTTTGTGACGCGGCCGACGCCCGCGCCGCCGTCGATCGTGACGCCGGGCGCGTCGGTCTTCTGCACGCGGGCGAAGATCAGCGTGTCACGCGTCACGTCGGGGTCGTCGCCGCTGTCCTTGCGGATGGCGCAGGAGACGAAGTCCGCGCCGCGGGTCGTCTGCAAAACCGGCAGCGTCAGGGCGATGCCCTTGGGCGTCAGCAGGTCGACCGTCGGGGCCTCCCGGCCGGTCAGCAGCATGTAGGCCGCGGCCTTTGCCGCCGCGGCGGCGCAGGAGCCGGTCGTATAGCCGAGACGGAGCTTTTTTCCGTCCTTGACGATGTATTCCTCCATGCTATCGCCGGATCTGGTAGAGCAGGGCGTTGCAGATGGCGGCGGCGACGTTGCTGCCGCCCTTGCGCCCGCGGGCGACGATATAGGGCGCGCGGCCGCCCTCGATGATCAGCTCCTTGCTCTCGACCACGTTCACAAAGCCGACCGGCACGCCGATCAGCAGCGCGGGCCGGAGCAGCTCCGCCGCCATGAGCGCGTCGAGCGACACCAGCGCCGTCGGCGCGTTGCCGATGGCGAAGATACAGGGCTTTTTGAGCTGCGCGGCCTTCTCCATCGAGACCCAGGCGCGGGTCACGCCGCGCGACTTTGCCTCGGCCGCGACGTCGGGGTCGGACATGAAGCAGTGGACCTCGCCGCCGAGGGAGGCGAGGATGGTCTTATTGATCCCGGCCTTCGCCATCTGGGTATCGGTGACGATATCGCAGCCGGCGCGCAGGGCTTCGAGCCCTGTCTGCACGGCGTGGGGCGAGAAGACGAGGTTGTCGGCGTAGTCAAAGTCCGCGGTGGTGTGGATGGCGCGCTTGATCACCAGCGCGTTTTCCGGGTCGAGTTTCCGGTCGCCCAGAAGCTCGGTGATGATCTCGAAGCTGCGCGCTTCGATGTCCATGGGTCTGCAGGTCTCAAGCATGGCGGTGCTTCTCCTTTCGGCAGGCGGCTAGAAAATTCGCGGCGAAGGCGGGGTTCGCGTAAAAGTGGAAATGCGGGTAGCCCGCATAGAGCGTCCCGGTCGCGTGGACGCAGGGCCAGCGGCGGCCGGAGGGCTTTTCGGCCAGGAAGGCCTCGCCGGGGTCGTCCGCGTCCCAGCGGTGAAATTCGTGCGCGGCGATCGACTCGCCCGCGCGGCAAAGAAGATTGTCCCGCTGCGCGGTCAGCGTCAGGTAGCCGAAGCGCGTGAGCTTCCCGGCGTCAAAACTGCGGCCGGGGATCGCGCCGGCCATCGGATGATCGCCGATGGCGTCCAGCAGGTACATGAACCCGCCGCACTCGGCGATGCAGGGCACGCCTTTCTGCACGGCGGCGCGGACGCTTTCGCGCATGGAGGCGTTTTCGCTCAGCTGCGCGGCGGAAAGCTCCGGATAGCCGCCGCCGAGGTACAGCCCGTGCAGCCCCTCCGGCAGCACCGGGTCCTCCAGCGGGCTGAAGGGCACGAGCTCCGCGCCGAGCGACGATAACAGCGCGAGGCTGTCTTCATAGTAAAAGCAGAACGCCCGGTCGCGCGCCACGCCGATGCGGACAGGCTCGCCCGCTTCCGGCAGCGGCGGCGGGCAGACGGCAAGGGGCGGCGCTTCGTCTGCCAGACGCAGAAGCAGGTCCAGATCGATGCTCATTTCCGCCTGGGCTGCGAGGCGCTGCAGCTTTTCGCGCAGGTCCGCCACCTCCGCAGCCGTGACGAGGCCGAGATGGCGGCTTTCGAGCGTGCATGCCGGCAGGCGCGGCAGATAACCGCAGGCTTGGATGCCGAAACGCGCTTCGAGCTCTTTGGCAAGCAGCGCGTAGCTCATGGCCGTGCAGCCGTTGAGGATGACGCCGCGGATCCCGCTCTGCGGCTGGAACTGCAGAAAGCCCTGCACCGCGGCCAGCACGGACAGCGCCGCGCCGCGCGCGTTCACGACCAATATCGTGGGGCTGGCGGTCTTCTGTGCGGTCTCCCAGGTGCTCGCGCGCGTGGTGGTGAGGCCGAGGCCGTCATAGTAGCCCATGACGCCCTCGATGATGGTGACGGCGCAGCCCGCGGCGTTCTGCGCGAGCAGATACCGGAGCGTCGCCTCGTCAAAGAAAAAGGGGTCGAGATTCGCGCTTTTCGCGCCGATGATGCGGCTATGGAACATGGGGTCGATGTAATCCGGGCCGCATTTGGCCGCGGCGACGCTCAGCCCCCGGTTTACCAGCGCCTGCAGAACGGCGCAGGTCACGGTCGTCTTCCCGCAGCCGCTGTTCGTCCCGGCGATCACGAGCCGGGGTAGCTTCTGTTCCATGGTCCTCCCTACGGTACGAAATCCAGCGTGGAGAAGCAGGGGTCGTACCGCCCCGGCTCCATGTGGTAGAGCTTTGCGATGTAGTCGCGCGTGAAGATCTCCTCCGGCGGGCCGACGCGGTCGATGTGGTCGCCCGCGACGCACACGACGGTGTCGGACACGCGCCGCGCCAGATCCAGCTCGTGCAGCGACATGAGCACAGCCAGATCCTCCTCGCGCACCATGCGCTTGAGGATGGTCAGCAGCTCCAGCTTATAGCGGATATCGAGATAGCTCGTCGGCTCGTCGAGCACGATGAGCTCCGGCTGCTGGCAGAGCGCGCGGGCGAGCAGGATGCGCTGCCGCTGCCCGTCGCTGACGGCCTGGAAGGGCCGGTCGGCGAAGGCCTCCGCGTCGGTGCGGCGCAGGCTCTCGTCCACGATCTTTCTGTCTTCCGCGGTCAGGATGCCGAGCTTTCCCGTATAGGGGTAGCGGCCGCTGCTGACCACGTCGCGGCAGGTCATGAGCTCCGGGTCCATGCGGGCGGTCATGAGGATGGCCATGCGGCGGGCGATGGCGTTGCGGCTGCACGCGCGCAGCTCCTCGCCGTCCAAATACGCGGCGCCGCCGATGCGCGGCAGCTGCCCGGCGATGGTCTTGAGGATGGTCGACTTGCCGGAGCCGTTCGGGCCGATGAGCGTGACGATCCTCCCGCGCTGCACGGCAAGTGAAATTTCGCCGATCAGGGTCCTGCCCTGATAGCCGACGGCAAGGTCTTCTGTCTGCAGATAGGCTTCCATGTTATCCCGCCTTTCTGTGGATCATCATGTAGATGACGATGGGCGCGCCGAACACGGCCGTCACGGAGCTGATGCTGACCTCGGTCGGCGCGAAGGCCGTGCGGGCGATCAGATCGCAGAGCAGGCAGAACGCGCCGCCGCCGAGGAAGGACGCCGGGATGAGGATGAGCGGCTCGGCCGTCCCGAACAGGGATTTCATGAGGTGCGGCACGGCGATGCCGACAAAGGAAATGGGCCCGGAGAACGCCGTCACGCAGGCGGACAGGACGCTCGAGAGCAAGATCAGCGCCGTGCGGAACGCGCGCAGGTGGACGCCCATGTTCTGCGCGTACACCTCGCCCAGCTGGTAGGCCCGGATGGGCTTCGAGAGGAAAAAGGCCAGCACCAGCGCCGCGCCGCAGACCAGCACCATGGTCCGCACGTTCTCCCAGCTCATGCCGGAGAACGAGCCGAGCGACCAGTTGTGCAGGTTCACGATGTTGGAATCGTCGGCGAAGGTGACGATGAAATCGGTCAGCGCCGTGCAGATATAGCCGATCATGACGCCGCAGACCACGAGCAGGCTCATGCGCCGGACCTTCCTGGAGATCGCCAGCACGAAGCCCATCGAGAGCATCGCGCCCGCGAACGCCGCCGCGATCAGCACTGCCGGCGTGGACACCAGCCCCCGGCTGAGCAGCGTGACCATGGTGACCGACACCGTCAGCTTCGCGCCGGACGAGATGCCGAGGACGAAGGGGCCGGCGATGGGGTTATGAAAAAACGTCTGCAGCAGATACCCCGAGACCGATAGAGCCCCGCCGAGGATCAGCGCCGCCAGCAGCCGCGGCAGGCGGATCTGCAGCAGGATCCTGCGCTGCGAGAGCTCTCCCCCGCCCTGCAGGATCGTCCATATTTCTGACGCGGGGAGCCGGACGCTCCCCGCGAGGATGTTCCAGATCAAAAAAATCAAAAGCAGCAGAAGGAGCAGCAGAAAACCGCCCCATGTCCGTAGTCTCCGGGTCTTTTCCATACTGCTCCTCCTGTATTATGATAGTTTCCGCAGGAACCGCAGATCGCCCGCGTCCTTGTCGTTCAGAACGGCGTGGACGTCGAGGATCAGATCGCCGAGCGCGAGCGATTCCTGATAAAAGTTTTTGGTGATGCACCAGACATTGCCGGTCTGCACGGCCTTAAAGTCCGCGAGCAGCGGGCTTTTGGCCAGCAGGGCGTCCAGCGAGTCCAGCTCGCCGTCGATGGTGCTGTTGTAGATGAGCACGTCCGCGTCCGCCGCGGCGTCGTAGAACGATTCCATCTGGATGGTCATGGTCGAGAGGGCGTTTTCCTCGCCGCTCTCGTCGAACGAGACGTAGTCGCCGCCCGCCATCCGGATGGCCTTGGCGATATAATCGCCGGATTTGCGCACGTTGACCGCGCCGGCCGTGGTGATGTAGAAGAAGGCGACGGTCTTGCCCGTCGGCTCCTGCGCAAGCACGGGCTGCAGATCCTGCAGCAGCGCGTCATAGGCCGCGCAGGCCGCATCTTCCTTGCCGACCAGCGCGCCGTAGAGCTTCAGCCATTCTATGCGGCCGAGGGGGTCCGATTCGTAGCTCGAGCGCTCGATGAGCACGGGCACGCCGACCGACTCCAGCTGCTCGACGACCTCCGGCGTGTGATAGATCATAGTGTTTTCGATCGCAAGATCGCAGCCGTTTGCAAGGATGGTCTCGTAGTCGGGCGCGGAATATTTTCCGGCGTAGACCATGGTCCCGGCCTGCATGGCGGCTTTCGCCTCATCAATATACCAGTCCGACTCCTTCTGGCCGCTGAGCGCGATGCGGTCCACGGCGTCAAGCGCCCGGAAAAAGTCCATCGCCGCCGTGGCGACGAGATAGATATGGTCCAGCGGCTGCTGCAGGACGGTCACGTCCTCCGGCACGCCCGCCGGGACCGGCGCACCCTCGGCCACGAGCAGAAACGTCTGATCCTCGCCGATGGTGATGCGCGTATAGTCCTCGCCCGCGTAGGAAACCGTGAACTGCTTGGCGTAGGAGAGGGGCAGCGCGCGGTCAAACGTCAGGCTGTCCCACGTGACTATGGCCGCGGGCTGCTCCGGTGCGGGCTGCTCGGCCGGGGCCTTCTGCGGGGCGGCGCAGCCGCACAGCAGCAAAAGCGCCAGCAGCAGCGCAAGGATCCGCGGCTTCATTCGCCCGCCGCCTGCAGGCTGGCAGACGAGAAGTTCAGGGTGTATTCGATCTCGTGGGGCGTGCTCATGGCGGTGGTGTCGCCGATGACGGTCAGGTCGGTGTCAAAGGCCTCGACGGGGATCTCGAACGTCGAGCCGGGCTCCGTCGACAACACGTCATAGCGTTCGCCGTTTACCAGCATATAGTCATACTTGCTGCTGCTCCAGACGATCGCGGCGGTGGCCGCGCCGTCCTGCACGGTCAGGGTGCAGGGCGAAAGGACCTGCGCCTTGCCGGAGCCGCCCGCGAATGTGAGCTCGGCCGTGTAGACGCCGTCGGCCAGGCCGAGGTCCTGAACGGTCTTCCCGGCTTCCGCAGCGGGAACGGGGTCGGTGACGGAGACCTTATGGTCGTACCAGACGCCCTTCTTGCCGATGAGGGCGACGTCAAACTCCGTATCCAGCGCGGGGACGGGGATGTCGAAGCCGTAGACCTCGTCGGACAGGCCGTCGGAATAGGTGACGGTGT
>OLGD01000472.1_pt1 | contig 81753 bp, 78 predicted proteins | sample 1605311 | NCBI WGS metagenome assembly OLGD01 (sample SAMEA3888917, study PRJEB22519) | human gut metagenome | biome: human gut; feature: human-associated habitat; material: faeces | place: Denmark | collected 2010
CATCTGTTTTACCAGCCGAGAGAACATTTCTTCTGCCTGACGGTCAATGTCGGCAAGACTTATGCATTATCTTCCAATGGAAGAAAGCTTACTATTAAAGGAAGAGAAGTTGACACAACTCGTCTTAAAATATACTTGGTGTCCGTTCTGATGAAATAAAAAGAGAGCTAACAGACTAATCAAAATCAGCTAGCTCTCTTTTTATGAATAATGAAATTCTGTTGCCATTTTGTTGCCACAGCGGGCACTCATGGCGAAAAAGCCTTGGTATTACTGGAGTTTTTCTGGGATGCAATTATTCCCACTCGATCGTCGCGGGCGGTTTGCTGGTGATATCGTACACGACGCGGTTGATGCCGCGGACTTCGTTGACGATGCGGACGGAGATGCGGTCGAGCACGTCGTAGGGGATGCGGGACCAGTCGGCGGTCATGAAGTCGCTTGTATTGACCGCGCGCAGCGCCAGCGTATAGTCATACGTCCGGCCGTCACCCATGACGCCGACGGAGCGCATGGAGGTGAGGACCGCGAAATATTGGCTGAGACTGCGGTCGAGCCCGGCCTTGGCGATCTCGTCGCGGAAGATGAAGTCGGCGTCGCGCAGCGTGTCGAGCTTTTCCTTCGTGATATCGCCGATGACGCGGATGGCAAGACCCGGGCCGGGGAAGGGCTGGCGCATGACCAGATACTCCGGCAGATCCAGCTCGCGGCCGAGCTGCCGGACTTCGTCCTTGAAGAGCATCCGCAGCGGCTCGATGATCTCCTTGAAATCGACATAGTCGGGCAGACCGCCGACGTTGTGGTGGCTCTTGATCACCGCGGACTTGCCAAGGCCGGATTCGATGACGTCCGGATAGATCGTGCCCTGCACAAGATAATCGACGGCGCCGATCTTCTTGGCTTCGGCCTCAAACACACGGATGAATTCCTCGCCGATGATCTTGCGCTTCGTCTCCGGATCGGTGACGCCGGCGAGCTTCGAGAGGAACCGATCCTCCGCGTTGACGCGGATGAAGTGGATATCCCATTTGCCGAAGGCGGCTTCGACCTCGTCGCCCTCATTCTTGCGCATCAGGCCGTGGTCGACAAACACGCAGGTGAGCTGGCTGCCGATGGCCTCGGCCATCAGCGCTGCAGCGACAGAAGAGTCCACGCCGCCGGACAGCGCCAGCAGTGCGCGGCCGGAGCCGACCTTTTCGCGGATGGCGCGGATGGCGGTCTGGCGGTAATCCGCCATGGTCCAGTCGCCGGAGGCGCCGCAGACGGAATAGAGGAAGCGGCGCAAAATTTCGCTGCCCTGGACGGTATGCTGCACTTCCGGATGGAACTGCACGCCGTAGAGCTTCTTTTCCGGACAGGCCATAGCGGCCGTCGGGCAGACGGCGGTCTTCGCAGTGACGGTGAAGCCGTCGGGGACCTGCGAGATGTAGTCGCCGTGGCTCATCCACGTCACGGAGGACGCGGGCAGGCCATGGAAGATGGCGCTCTGCGTGTCAAACTCGGTCAGCGTCTTGCCATATTCGCGGGCAGTCGCTTCCGTCGCTGCTGCAACGGTGCCACCCAGCGAATATGCCATGAGCTGGCATCCATAACAGATGCCAAGAACGGGGATCCCGAGCGAAAACAGCGCAGGATCCACGTGCAGGGAAACAGATTCATAGACGCTCTGCGGGCCTCCGGACAGGATGATGCCGATGGGGGCAAGCTCCCGGATCTCGTCAGGGGAGATGGAGCAGGGCTTGACCTCGCAGTAGACGTTCTGCTCACGCACGCGGCGTGCGATGAGCTGGCTGTACTGGGCGCCGAAATCCAGAATGAGGACAGTTTCCATTATGCCTCCTCCTCACGGAAGACGATGTTGCCCGGCTCTGCGCTTTCGATGATGGCGAGCGAATGCAGGTTGACGCCTGCTGCGCGGAGCTTGTCGCCGCCGCCCTGGAAGCCCTTTTCCACGGCGCAGCCGATGCCGACCAGCTCGGCGCCGGCGGCCTGGACGATCTCGCAGAGGCCGCGCAGCGCTTCGCCGCGGGCAAGGAAATCGTCGATCACGAGCACACGGTCGCCCGGGTGCAGCCATTCCTTGGAGACGAGCAGCGTGACCTTCTTCTTGTAGGTATAGGAAAAGATCTCACTCTGATACAGGCCGCCCTCGATGTTGTCGCTCTTGGCCTTTTTCGCATACACCATGGGCTTGCCGTACCGGTACGCGCAGATCGCGGAAAGGGCAATGCCGCTGGCTTCAGCTGTCAGAATGAGATCTACTTTGTCGAGATCAAAGAATTTCTGGAATTCATCAGCGATGCGTCCCATAAACGCACAGTCGACGCGGTGGTTGAGAAACCCGTCGACCTTTACAATGTTTCCGGGCAGAATCTTGCCCTCCTTGACGATGCGATCCTTCAGCTCCTGCATAGCTTCCTCCAAAAACATAATAAAAAATAGACAGCGGGGGATATACCTGCTGCCAATGACAAAAAGCCGCGCGCAGGAACAGACGACCTGCGTGTGCGAACTTCCAATAGTCGCAGCTCTGGCGCTGCGGTAGAAACATCCGGGCCATGTATCCGGAACTATATTGGCAACTGTATGAACTTGATTTCATGCTGGACTTTTCATCCTGCGCATATTATAATCGTTGTCGGATAATAAGTAAAATAGATGTTTTTAATCGTTGCGATTAACTCCATTAATAAACGTAATGACAGGAGGCAGCTATGGCAGTCAAATTGGAGCTTTACCGCGTCTTTCAGGAGGTCGCCCGCATGGGCAATATCTCCGCCGCGGCACAGAATCTGTATATCTCCCAATCCGCGGTCAGCCAGTCCATCAAGCAGCTCGAAGAGCAGCTGCAGGTACGGCTGTTTTCCAGAAGCACGCGCGGCGTTGTGCTGACGAGCGAGGGGAAGATGCTGCTGGACTATGTCTCGCACGGCCTCGGCCTCATCCAGTGCGGCGAGGAAAAGCTTGCGCAGTCGCGCCAGCTGCTCACGGGCGAGCTGATCATCGGCGCGAGTGACACGGTAACGAAGACCTATCTGGTCTCCCGGCTCGAGGCCTTTCATCAGAACTATCCGGCCATCCAGATCCGCATCCTCAACGGCACGAGCCAGATGGTCCTCGACTATCTGCACGCGGGGCAGGTCGACATCGCCTTTGCCAGCGAGCCGAAGGACAAGGACGCCTATTCCATCCGCCACTGCTTCGATACCCACCAGATCTTCGTCGCCGCGCCGAATTACGACTGTGATTTCGACCACGCCCACACGCTTGAGGAGATCGCGGCCTTCCCGCTCATCCTGCTCGAGCGCAAGGCGAGCTCCCGCGCCTATGTCGAGCAGTATTTCCAGCAGCACGGCGTCAGCCTGAAGCCGGAGATCGAGCTCGGCTCGCACAATCTGCTCATCTCGCTGGCGCGGATCGGCCTCGGCGTTGCGTGCGTGACGGAGGAATTTTCGCAGTCCGGCCTCGGCCGGGGCGTGATCCTGCCGGTCCGCACGGCGTTTGAGATCCCGCCGCGCTCGGTCTGCATGTGCACGCTGCGCGACGTCTCGCCGACCTCCGCGGCCAACCGCTTTATGGATTTCATCTCCGAAAGCGATAAAATGACCTACGATATCGGCCATTCCTACCACTTTACCAACGTCTGACGAACGAATCGCCGCCCGCCTCCCCACGGAGGCGGGCAGTGTGCATTTTGCGGAATGCACAAACGCCATGAAAAAAAACAGAGACAATTTGGCGGATTCACGATTGACTTTGCGCATTTAAAGCGGTATAGTAGCAAACATCAAAAGGACGCCGCACGCGCGGCAGAAAGGAGCTTATCATGGCCAAGCGTTATCCGAACAACAAGTCCATCCAGATGAGCTTCCTCTTTATTGAGGCCCGCGAGCAGATCACGGGCCTGTATTACCGCGCGCAAAAAAAGAGACTGTCCGTATAGACCGGTGTTTTTCTTCGTAACCAGAAGGAGGCTCTGTTCCGCGGACAGAGCCTCCTTTTTGTTTTGGACTGCAGCCGCAAGTACGCGGCGCAGCCCCATCCAATCCAGTTCATACATGAGAAAAGGAGCGAAATCAAAATGAAAAAGATGCTTGCACTGCTTCTGGCGCTCGTCATGGTCCTGAGCCTGGCCGCCTGTGCCTCCAGCCAGCCTGCCACCACGGACGCCGCCGCGTCCACTGAGACCGCAGAAACCACCGAAACCACCGAAACGACCGAACCCGCCGCCGAAGAATCCGCCGAGGCTCCGGCCGAGAGCGGCAAGACCTACACCGTCGGCGTCTGCCAGCTGGTCCAGCATGAGGCGCTCGACGCTGCGACCCAGGGCTTCATCGACGCGCTGAAAGAAGAACTCGGCGACGCCGTCACCGTCGACGCGCAGAACGCCTCCGGCGACTCCGTCAACTGCGGCACGATCGTCAACGGCTTTGTCTCCAAGGGCGTGGACCTCATCATGGCCAATGCAACCCCGGCGCTGACTGCCGCTGTCTCCGCTACGGCTGATATCCCCATCCTCGGCACGTCCATCACGGCCTATGGCGTCGCGCTGGATATCGATGACTTCAACGGCACTGTCGGCGGCAACGTCTCCGGCACATCCGACCTGGCGGACCTGCAGGCGCAGGCCCAGATGATCCTCGACTGGTTCCCCGAGACCAAGACCGTCGGCCTGCTGTTCTGCTCGGCCGAACCGAACTCCCGCTATCAGATCGACGAGGTCCGCAAGGCGCTCGAGGCCCAGGGCGTGACCTGCGAAGAATTTGCCTTCACCGACAGCAACGACGTCTCCTCCGTGACCCAGAAGGCCGCCGACTTCTCCGACGTTGTCTACATCCCGACCGATAACACCGCCGCCTCCAACACCGAGGCCATTGCCAACGTCCTGATCCCTGCCGGCGTTCCCGCCATCTGCGGCGAAGAGGGCCTCTGCCGCGGCTGCGGCGTGGCGACGCTGTCCATCAGCTACTACGATCTCGGCGTGACCACCGGCAAGATGGCCGCGAAGATCCTCAAGGGCGAGGCCGATATCTCTACAATGCCGGTCGAATACACCGACGCGACCCCGAAGTACAACGCTTCCGTCTGCGAGCAGCTCGGCATCACCCCGCTGGACGGCTATGAGGCCATCGAGGGCTAAGATCCCGCATCCCATATTTCTATCCCGGCCGGTCATGGGCACTTCGCCCGTGACCGGCGGAACTGCAAAAACCGTTTGCCCCTGCAATCGGCCGATAACCGGAACCCTTTGCCGGTCGATTGCAGGCGCAGACTGACAAGGAGAATGATTATGAGCTTCCTCTCTGCGCTACTTAATTCGCTGCCCGGCGCGGCGGCCCAGGGTCTCATCTGGGGCCTGATGGCCATCGGCGTGTACATCACCTTCCGTATTCTGGACGTTGCGGATCTGACCGTCGACGGCTCCATCGCCACCGGCGGCGCGGCCGCCGTCATGCTCATCCGCGCTGGGGTGAACCCGTGGCTGGCCCTGCTGTGCGCGTTTGCCTGCGGCATGCTGGCAGGCTTCGTGACGGGCATGTTCCACACCAAATGCGGCATCCCCGCGATCCTCTCCGGCATTCTGACGCAGCTCGCACTCTACTCCATCAACCTGCGCATCATGGACAGCAAGGCCAATCAGGCCGTCGGCGTGGATAAATATCCGCTGATGGTCTCGCAGCGCTATGTGCGCGAGCTGAGCCTGAAAAATCCGCTTCCGATCCTGCTTCTTTTCACGTTTGCCGTGATCGCGCTGCTGTACTGGTTCTTCGGCACGGAGCGCGGCTGCGCCATCCGTGCCACCGGCGCAAATCAGAACATGGCCCGTGCGCAGGGCATCAACACGAACGCGAACGTCGTTTTCGGCCTCATGCTCTCCAACGGCCTTGTCGCCCTGTCCGGCGCGCTGCTCGCGCAGTTCCAGGGCGCGGCGGATGTGAACATGGGCCGCGGCGCGATCGTCATCGGCCTGGCTGCCGTCATCATCGGCGAGGTCATTTTCAGCAAGCTCTTTACGAACTTCGGCCTCAAGCTGCTGGCCGTGTCGATCGGCGCGGTGATCTACTATTTCGTGCTCCAGATCGTCCTGCAGCTCGGCCTCAACACGAACGACCTCAAGCTCATCACGGCGCTGATCGTCGCGCTGTTCCTGGCCATCCCGTACTGGAAGGGCAAGATGTTCCGCGGCAAGGCAAAAAAGGAGGAAACACACCATGCTTGAACTCATCAATGTGTGCAAGACCTTTAACCCCGGCACCGTCAACGCAAAGACCGCGCTGAACGATCTGAACCTGACCCTCAACGACGGCGATTTCGTCACCGTCATCGGCGGAAACGGCGCGGGCAAGTCGACCATGCTGAACGCCATCGCGGGCTCCTTCCAGATCGACAGCGGTAAGATCGTCATCGACGGCACCGACGTCACCGGCCTGCCGGAGCATAAGCGCGCGGCCTTCCTCGGCCGTGTGTTCCAGGACCCGATGATGGGCACCGCGCCCACCATGCAGATCGAGGAAAATCTGGCCCTTGCCGCCCGCCGCGGGCAGCACCGCGGCCTCCGCTGGGGCATCACCAAGGCTGAACGCGCCGAATACCAGAAGCGGCTGCACGCGCTGGATCTTGGCCTCGAGGACCGGATGACCGCGAAGGTCGGCCTGCTCTCCGGTGGCCAGCGGCAGGCGCTGACGCTTTTGATGGCGGCCCTGCAGCAGCCAAAGCTGCTGCTGCTCGACGAGCATACCGCGGCCCTCGACCCGCGCACGGCGGCCAAGGTCCTCGACCTGTCTGACCGCATCGTGCAGGAGCACGGGCTGACCACGCTCATGATCACCCACAACATGAAAGACGCCATCGCGCACGGCAACCGCCTTATCATGATGGACGCCGGCCAGGTCGTGGTGGACGTGTCCGGCGAGGAAAAGAAGAAGCTGACCGTGCCGGATCTGCTCGCCATGTTCTCCCGCGCCAGCGGCAGCGACGAGGCAAACGACAAAATGCTCCTTTCCTGAGTCCGTTTTCAGGCCCCGGGACCGCAGCCCCGGGGCTTTTTCCGAAAAATCAAAAAACCTTCAGCAAAGGGGCTTGACATTCCGCCGGATATCCCGTATAATGCACCGGACACAAAAAAGGAGGAAACGACCATGCGCTATCTGCTTCAAAACGCACAGATCCTCTCCTCGGGCGGCGTATTTCGTGCCGCGGACGTTTTGCTTTCGGGCGGAAGAATTGTTTCCATTGGTGATCGTATTTCCTGTCACGCAGATGCTGTTTCTATTGATCTTCATAAGGCTGTCTTATTTCCCGGTTTCGTTGATGTGCATGTACATCTTCGTGAACCGGGATTTTCTTATAAAGAGACGATCCGGACCGGCACGCTTGCCGCGGCCCACGGCGGCTTCGCCCACGTCGCGGCCATGCCGAATCTCGACCCCGTGCCGGACTGCGCTGCCGCGCTGGACCTCCAGCGCGCGATCATCGAAAAGGACGCGCTCGTCCACGTCCATCCCTACGGCGCCATCTCCGTCGGCGAAAAAGGGGAGCGGCTCGCGGATCTTGAAGGGCTCGCGCCAGGCGTCATCGCGTTTTCCGACGACGGCCGCGGCGTGCAGTCGGAAAGCCTCATGCGCGAGGCCATGATGCAGTGCCGCCGCCTCGGTAAGATCCTTGCCGCGCACTGCGAGGACAACAGCCTCCTGCACGGCGGCTATATCCACGACGGCGCGTATGCCCGCGCCCACGGCCACCGCGGCATCTGCTCCGAGAGTGAGTGGGGCCCGATCGCCCGGGACCTCCGGCTCGCCAAAGAGACCGGCTGCGCATACCACGTCTGCCACGTCTCCACGAAGGAAAGCGTCGCCCTCATCCGCGCAGCCAAGCGCCGCGGCGTGGACGTCACCTGCGAGACCGCGCCGCATTACCTGACCTTCACCGACGAAGACCTGCAGGAGGACGGCCGGTTCAAGATGAACCCGCCCCTGCGCGCGCGGGAAGACCGCGACGCGCTGATCGAGGGCCTGCTTGACGGGACGATCGACATGCTGGTGACCGACCACGCCCCGCACAGCCGGGAAGAAAAGGCCCGGGGGCTGGAAAAGAGCGCCATGGGCGTCGTCGGGCTCGAGACGTCGTTTGCCGCAAGCTACACGGCGCTGGTCCAGACCGGCATCCTGCCGCTTGAAAAACTCGTCGACCTGATGCACGGCGCGCCGATGCGCCGCTTCGGCTGCGGCACAGAGCTGGCCGAGGGCCAGCCCGCCGACCTGACGGCCTTTGATCTGACCAAAACCTACACCGTCGACCCCGAAACGTTCCTGACCATGGGCCGTGCCACGCCGTTTGCCGGACGTGCGCTGACAGGCGTGTGCAAGCTCACGATGGTCGGCGGAGAACCCGTCTGGAAGGAGGAAACGCTTTGAAAGAAGTCCTGTTTACCATCACGGAGAACCGGCCGCTTGCCCCGCAGGTCTATGCCCTGCGCCTTTGCGGCGACACCTCGGCCATCACCGCGCCGGGGCAGTTTCTGGAGCTGCAGCTGCCGGGCTTTTTCCTGCGCCGCCCGCTGTCCGTCTGCGACTGGGATGATGCCGGCGTGACCATCCTCTACAAGGCCGTCGGCAAGGGCACCGACTGGCTCTCGCAGTGCCGGCCGGGGCAGACGCTCGGGGCGCTGACCGGCCTTGGCAACGGCTTCGATGTCGCCGCCTGCGGCGAGACCACGCTGCTCATCGGCGGCGGGATCGGCGTGCCGCCGATGTACGGCCTTGCCCGCCGCCTGCTCGCGGCAGGGAAGACACCCATCGCCATCCTCGGCTTCAACACCGCACAGGAGCGGTTTTACGAAGAAGAATTCCGCGCCCTCGGCGTGCAGACCGTCGTCACGACGGCGGACGGCAGCTATGGCGTGCGCGGCTTTGTGACCGATGCTCTGCCGGAAGTTTACGATACCTTCTGCGCCTGCGGGCCGCTGCCGATGCTGCGCGCGCTCTGCCGCGCAGCGGACAAGCCGGGCTTTCTCAGCCTGGAGGCCCGGATGGGCTGCGGCTTCGGCGCCTGTATGGGCTGCACGATCGAAACGCTGAACGGCCCGAAGCGCGTCTGCCGCGAGGGCCCGGTATTCAGAAAGGAGGAGCTGCTATGGTAACGACAAACGTCACGCTCTGCGGCCGGGAGCTGGAAAATCCCATCATCCCCGCCAGCGGCACCTTCGGCTACGGATATGAGTTCGCGGAGCTCTACGATATCAACTGCCTCGGCACGTTTTCCTTCAAGGGCACGACCCTGCACCCGCGCACCGGCAACGCGCAGCCGCGCATCGCGGAAGCGCCGGGCGGGATGCTCAACGCCGTCGGCCTGCAGAATCCCGGCGTCGACGCGGTGATCGCCGAGGAGCTGCCGAAGCTGCAGCGCGTCTTCCAAAAGCCGGTCATGGCCAACGTCAGCGGCTTTTCCATCGAGGAATACGTCGAGGTCTGCCGGAGGCTGGACGCATGCGGGCAGGTCGGCTGGCTGGAGGTCAATATTTCCTGCCCGAACGTACACGGCGGCGGCATGAGCTTCGGCACCGACCCGAAGGCCGCCGCAGCCGTGACCCGGGCCGTGAAGGACGCAGTCCAGAAGCCCGTGATCGTCAAGCTCTCGCCCAACGTCACGAGCATCGCCGACATCGCGAAGGCCTGCGAGGACGCGGGCGCCGACGCGGTCAGCCTCATCAACACGGTGCTTGGCATGCGCATCGACCTGCGCGGCAAGAAGCCGCTGCTGGCCAATAAGACCGGCGGCATGTCCGGCCCGGCCATCTTCCCGCTGGCGGTGCGGATGGTCTGGCAGGTCTATGAGGCCGTCCGCATCCCCATCATCGGCATGGGCGGCGTCCGGACGGCGGAGGACGTGCTCGAGCTCATGCTCGCCGGCGCGACGGCGGTCGAGGTCGGCGCGGCCAATCTGGTCGATCCCTTTGCCTGCCGCGATCTGGTAAACGATCTGCCGCGGGTCATGGAACAATATCACATACAAAATCTGAACGATATCATAGGAGGCGCACATCATGGGTAAAGACGTCATCATCGCCCTGGACTTTGACAGCAAGGAGAAAACGCTCGCGTTTCTCGACCGCTTCACCGGCAAAAAGCCGTTCGTGAAGATCGGCATGGAGCTGTTCTACGCCGAGGGCCCGTCCATCGTCCGCGAGATCAAGGCCAGAGGCCACCAGATCTTCCTCGATCTCAAGCTGCACGACATCCCCAACACCGTCAAAAAGGCCATGGCCGTCCTGTCCTCGCTGGACGTGGATATGGTGAACCTCCACGCGGCAGGCACCCGCGCCATGATGACCGCCGCGCTCGAGGGCCTGACCCGCGCTGACGGCACGCGCCCGCTGCTCATCGCCGTCACGCAGCTGACCTCCACCAGCCAGCAGAGCATGGAAGAGGAGATCGGCATCCACGCGCCGCTGGCCGACGTCGTCATCGACTACGCGAAAAACGCGCAGGCCGCAGGGCTCGACGGCGTGGTCTGCTCGCCGCTCGAGGCAGGGAAGATCCACGAGGCCTGCTCCGGCAGCTTCGTGACCGTCACGCCGGGCATCCGCTTCGCCGACGCGAAGACGGACGATCAGGTCCGCATCACCACCCCCGAAAAGGCCAGAGCCATCGGCTCGGATTATATCGTCGTCGGCCGCCCCATCACGCAGGCTGCCGACCCCGTCGCAGCCTACCAGCGCTGCCTGCAGGAATTCGTCGGATAACAGAAAGGAGCAGACTATGGAATCTACCGCACGCCGCATCGCAGAGGATCTGCTGTCGATCCGCGCCGTATTCTTCCGGCCGGACGAGCCGTTCACCTGGGCCAGCGGCATCAAAAGTCCCGTCTATTGTGACAACCGCCTCATCCTGACCGCCCCGGACGTCCGCACCGAGGTGGAGACCGCCCTCATGCAGACCATCCGCCGCGAATACCCGGACGCGGAGGTCCTCATGGGCACCAGCACCGCCGGGATCGCGCATGCCGCCATCACCGCGCAGATGATGGGCCTGCCGATGGGCTACGTCCGCTCGTCGAGCAAGGACCACGGCCGCCAGAACCAGATCGAAGGGCGGCTGGAAAAAGGCCAGAAGGTCGTCGTGGTGGAGGATCTGATCTCCACGGGCGGCAGCGTCCTTGAGGTCGTGAACGTGCTGCGGGAGGCCGGCGCGGAGGTGCTCGGCATCGTGAGCATCTTCACCTACGGCATGAAAAAGGGCCTGGAGCGGCTGGCCGCCGCCAAAGTCAGAAATGTCAGCCTGACGAACTTCGACGTGATCGCGCAGGTCGCCGCCGAACAGAAGTATATCAAACCCGAGGACGTCGCCCGGCTCCTGCAGTTCCGGAATGACCCCTCGGACGAATCTTGGATTGGAGGAACAAACTGATATGAACCACCTGATCGACATTCTGCAGCTCAGCACCCAGGAGATCGACGAACTGGTCGCCAAGGCCAACAACATCATCGCCCGCCCGGAGGCCTATGCCCACAAGTGCGACGGCAAGATCCTCGCCACGCTGTTCTTTGAGCCCTCCACCCGGACGCGCCTGAGCTTCGAGTCCGCCATGCTCTCGCTCGGCGGCAAGGTCCTCGGTTTCTCGTCCGCCAGCAGCTCGTCTGCGTCGAAGGGCGAGAGCGTCTCCGATACCATCCGCACCGTCAGCTGCTATTCCGACATCATCGCCATGCGCCACCCGAAAGAGGGCGCGCCGCTCGTCGCCTCCATGCACTCCGAGGTCCCCGTCATCAACGCCGGTGACGGCGGCCACAACCACCCGACGCAGACGCTCACGGACCTGCTCACCATCCAGCGCGAGAAGGGGAGATTCAACGACCTGACCGTCGGCTTCTGCGGCGACCTCAAGTTTGGCCGCACTGTCCACTCGCTCATCAGCGCACTCAGCCGTTACACCGGCATCAAGATCGTGCTCATCTCCCCGGAAGAGCTGAAGCTGCCGAGCTACGTCAAGAACGAAGCACTCAAGAAGCACAACATCCCCTATGAGCAGACCACGGACCTCGAGGCCGTCATGCCGCAGCTCGATATCCTGTACATGACCCGCGTGCAGCGCGAACGCTTCTTCAACGAAGAGGACTACCTGCGTCTGAAAGACAGCTACATCCTCACCCCGGAAAAGCTCCGGACGGCGAAGCCGGATCTGTGCATCCTGCACCCGCTGCCCCGCGTCAACGAGATCTCCGTCGCCGTCGACGACGACCCCAGAGCCTGCTACTTCAAGCAGGTCAAAAACGGACGCTATATCCGCATGGCGCTGATCCTCAAGCTGCTTGGTATTGAATAAGGGAGGGCTACCACATGATTATTGATGCGATTTCCAACGGTATTGTCATTGACCATATCTCCGCCGGCAAGGCGATGTACCTGTACAACATCCTTGGCCTCGACCAGCTCGACTGCTCCGTGGCGCTGCTCAAAAACGTCGTCAGCAGCAAGCTTGGCCGCAAGGATATCATCAAGATCGACCGCATCCTGGACCTCGACTGGGACGTGATCGGCTACGTCGACCCCGGCATCACCGTCAACATCATCAAGGACGGCCAGCGCGTGGAAAAGCGCCAGCTGAAGCTGCCGGAGCGGATCCGGAACGTCATCCGCTGCAAAAACCCGCGCTGCATCACCTCCGTCGAGCAGGAACTGCCGCAGATCTTCACGCTCACCGACCGTGAAAAGCGCACCTACCGCTGCCTCTACTGTGAGACCAAAGCCGAGCGGCAGTAAATAGAAGAAAGAAAAAGCAGAGGGGGCAGCCCCTCTGCTTTTTTGCGCCCGCCGCTTCAGACCTCCTGCGTGTAGCCCTGCAGCGCTTGCTGCAGGGCAGCGAGCGCCTTTTTTTCGATGCGGGAGACATAGGAGCGGCTGATGCCGCATTTCGCCGCGATCTCCCGCTGCGTGAGCGGCGTGCGGTCGCCAAGGCCGTAGCGCAGGGTGATGACCATCCGCTCCCGCGGCGACAGCACTGTGTCCATGACCTCGTAGAGCTTCCGGTAGGTCTGCCGTGCGCTGAGATCCTCGAACAGATCCTCATCCGAGCACAGCACATCCATCAGCGACAGCGCGTTCCCGTCCTTCCCGGTCTCAATGCAGTCCGAAAGCGAAACATCCCCCGCCGTCTTCCGCATCGACCGAAAATACATGAGGATCTCATTTTCTACACATCTGGCGGCGTAGGTGGCGAGGCGGGCGCCTTTGGCGGCGTCGAAGGTGGAGATGCCTTTGATGAGGCCGATGGTGCCGATGGAGATCAGGTCTTCCTGATCGGCGGACTGAGAATAGTACTTTTTCATGATGTGCGCGACGAGGCGGAGGTTGCGTTCGATGAGAATGTTGCGGGCTTCCAGATCGCCTTCGGCGGCTCTGGCCAGATACATGCGCTCTTCCTCGGCGGTCAGCGGCTTGGGGAAGGAGCCGCCACCGGAAATGCGCAGGGATGTGAGCATACTGCTGAGCATCAGCCATACTGCTGCGGAAAGCATAAGCTTTCACCTCCAGAGAAAGCCTATGTCCGACCGGCAAGTCCAGATTCCCGTTTACAAGAAATAAGAATTCTGTTATTCTGGAAAAAGACTTGACTGTAAAGCCGCTTGATACGCTACAGTGACGGCAGGAGGGATGCATATGACCATTCGTGAGATCGAAGCGCTGTCCGGCATGACGCGCGCGAACATCCGTTTTTATGAATCCGAAGGACTGCTCACGCCGAACCGCATGGAAAACGGCTACCGCGATTATACAAGATCGGACCTTGACACGCTGCATAAGATCCGGCTGCTGCGCGCGCTGGGGCTTGGGATCGACGAGATCCGGAAGCTCTCGGCAGGGGAGACGGCGCTGGGCGAAGCGCTTGAAAGCCGCCTGTCTGCGATGCAGACCGAGCAGCGGACGCTCGTGCGTGCAGAGGAGGTCGCACGCGCGATGCTGCGGGCGCACGCGGACTATGCGACGCTAGACACCGGGCGCTATCTTGCGGCGCTGGAAGCCGGCGCGCAGACAGCCGTGCAGCAGGACGTGCAGCCGAAGCTGCATGCGCCCTGGCGGCGGTTTTTCGCGCGGATGATCGATCTGCTTCTGTACGATCTGACGTGGATGGTGATCCTGACGTCTGCCGGTCTGTGCGCGGCGGGAAATCGCGGCGTGACGCTGTTAAACGATTTTCTGGCACTTCTGACCATGCTCCTGCTCGAGCCGCTGCTGCTGCAAAAAACCGGCACAACGCTTGGCAAGTGGCTGCTCGGCCTGTCAGTCCGGAACCTCAGCGGCGCGAAGCTGCGCTACTCCGAGGGGCTGGACCGGACGGCGCGGCTCATCTGGCGCGGCTTTGGCGCAGGGATCCCCATTTACTGTTGGGTGCGCCTGTATAAGAGCTGCTGCGCGGAAAAGAAGGAAGAACCGCTTGACTGGGAAGAGGAGTCCGAGCAGACGGCAAAGCCGTTTGGCTGGAAGCGCGGACTTGCCGCGCTCCTGGCGGCGGCGGTCATGCTTGCCGCGGGCGTCTGCGGCTCCCTCGCGGCCATCGGCCCGCGCTATTGCGGTGAGATCACCATCGCGCAGTTCGCGGCTAACTTTAACCGCAGCGCATCCCAGCTCAGCACGCAGAATGCAGGAAAATTGACCAGGGACGGAGTCTGGACGAGCATGGACACAAACACGTTTCTTTTGATGAATGTACCGCCGTTCGGCTATGAGACGGATGAAAACGGGAGGCTGCAAAGCGTTTGCATCGAGGCCGACGGCGGCGCTGCATTCGGTGCCCGGCCGACCGGACTGATGCAGCTGGCACTGTATGCTTTCGCGGGCGCGCAGAAGGGACATATCTGCTTCAACCGCGCGATCATGGACGTGACGAAACGGTTGAAAGCGCAGCCGCAGGAGGCGTTCAGCACCGTCGTGGACGGTGTAGCGGTCGATTATCAGTACCGCGCCGAGGGGAACTGCTACCGGCTGATGATGACGAAAACAGGGGTTGACAAATAGAGACTATCGTGATAGTCTGTACATAGACGATTGCAATAGTCTGAAAGGAGGACACCCGATGAAGCTGTTTGATTCGGAGTGGAAGGTCATGGAGGTTTTGTGGCAGGACGGCGATACCACGGCGAAGGAGCTCTCGCTGCGGCTGGCCGGTTCCGCCGGGTGGAACAAGAACACGACCTACACTGTCATCAAGAAATGCGTGGAAAAGGGCGCCATCGAGCGGCGCGAGCCGAATTTCCTCTGCCATGCCTGCATCACGAAGGAGGCGGCGCAGCAGGAGGAGGCGGATACGCTGCTCGACAAGGTCTTTGGCGGCTCGGCAGAGCTGCTGTTCGCGTCGGTCCTGAGCGGGCGGAAGCTCAAGAAAGAGGAGCTGGAACGCCTGCGTGCGCTGGTGGAGGCGCAGGAGGGATGAGCGGGTTCCAAGCTGCGGCGGTGAGCGGCAGCGTGATGATCCTCGTGATCGCGCTGCTGCGGTTGGCCGCCGGAAAACGGTTGCCGCGGGCGCTGTTTCCGGCGCTGTGGTGCGCGGCGGCGTTTCGGCTGCTGCTGCCGGTGCGGCTGCCGTCCGCGCTGAGCATCTGGAATCTGACCGCAGGTGAAAGCCGCGCGGCCCGGACGGCCGCGCAGATCTCCGAACACCTGACGCCGTTTCCATCCCTGACAGCGGCTCCCGCAGCGCAGGAGGCCGCGGCGCGGCTTTCTCTGCCCGGTTTGATCTGGGCGGCGGGGGCGCTGCTGCTTGGCGCGTATTTTCTTGTCGGCTGGCTCCGGTTCACGCGCCGGTTCGCCGGTGCGGCTCCGGTCGGGAACGAAACGGTCGACAGCTGTGTGGAAGCCTTCGGCTTCCGGCGTCCTCCTGTCATTCGCTGCACAACGGACAGCCGTGCGCCGCTGACCTATGGTGTCCGGCGGCCGGTCGTCCTGCTCCCGGCAGACCTGCTGGCCGAACGGGAGGCGCTGCGGATGATCCTGACCCATGAACTTGCGCATATCCGCCGCAGGGACTGCCTGCGGAAGCTCCTGTTTACCCTGTGTCTGTGCGTGTACTGGTGGAACCCGGTCTGCTGGGGGATGGTCCTGCTGGCCAACCGGGATCTGGAGCTGGCCTGCGACGCCCTGACGCTCCGCTATCTCGGCAGGGACCGGCGTAAAACGTACGCGCTGACACTTCTGGAGCTTGCCGCGCGGCAGGCGCAGCCGCATCCGCTCTGCAGCGGATTTGGAAAGCCCGCGGCGGAAGAAAGGATCCAGGCAATCATGAAAGCGAAGAAGATCCCAGTCTATCTGACCATTCTGGCCGTTGTGCTGGCGGCCGCCGTTGTGACGGTCTTCGCCACGCAGGCGGAACCGGCCGCTGCGCCGGAAGCCCCGGCCGCTCCGGTGCAGACAGCACAGCCGGAGGCGATCACCCCGGACGAAGTCACGCTCGAGATCCCGCAGACGGCTTCCATCGAGGAAAGCCAGCCTGCGGACGCCGCACCCGAACCGGCGGCACAGCCGCAGTACGTCTTTCCGCTGGAAGACGCGGATGCGGCTGTGCTGCAGAGCTTCGGTTACAGGGACGTCGCGGGTGTCAGCGTGGATGGAGCGGCCAAGCAGGCGTTCCACGCCGGCGTCGATCTGGAGGCGGCGGAGGGGAGCAGCGTGCTGGCCGTTGCAGACGGAACCGTTGCAGCTAGTACGTATGACATGGTCTACGGCAACCAGATCACCATTCAGCACGCGGACGGCATGCTGACGACCTATAGGCATCTGAGCGAGTGCCTCGTCTCGGAGGGCGACAGCGTCCGGCAGGGCCAGATCATCGGCCGCTCCGGCGCGACCGGTTGGGCGACCGGCCCGCACCTGCATCTGGACGTGCAGGTGAACGGCGAATACGTCGATCCGCTGGAAGCCCTCGGATAAGCATTTCCCATCACAAACAACCAAAAAAGCCCCTGTACCGGAGCAACACCCGGTACAGGGGTCTTTGTTTTTTCAGGAATGCAGCGCCTGATGCTCTTTCAGAAGCTCTTCGTGCAGCTCCAGAATGGTCCAGCCCTTGTTTTCTTCGGTCAGGACGGCCTTGAGCGCCACGGGCGGGAGCTTGCTCTGCTTCATCGCCTGCAGAAACAGTTGCAGCCGCTCGTCGGTGAAGTGGGCGAAGACGAGAAGCTGACCGGAGAAATCCTCCCCGTCATAAAAGGTCTCGAAGCTGCTAAGATCGCCGGTCAGTGCGCCGACGGCATTGAGATACTCCCATTTTTCCACTACGCGGACCTTCGCGCCCAGCCGCATGGCCGCCATGCGGAGCTTGGAAAGCTGCTTGGCAGGGAAGTGGACGGCGAGAACGATCGGCGTCATGCCTGCACCTCCCCGGGCATCTGGCGCAGGAAGCCGGCCCACATGAGAAGCCCGGCCAGCGACCAGAAATAGGCCATCATATACGGCTCTTCGAAGATGTTTTCGAACCCGCAGTGGACCAGCACGCCGCAGAGTCCCGCGAAGATCCCCGCGCACAGCGGATACAGGCGGCTGAGCCCCTGCTTTTTCTGCTGCGCTGTGCGGTAGAGCGCGCGGCAGGCGTTCGCAAGGAAGCCGAGCACGGTCAGAACGAACGCGGCCAGACCCGTATAGCCCATCTCGATCATGAGCTTGAGGTAGTAATTGTCGACGTAGAAATAGTCCTGATGGTCGATGACCTGATTCTGCATGGCGACGGCGCCGCCGAACATACCGAGCCCCACGCCGGTCAGCTTTCCGCGCTGCTCGAGCAGCGTCAGCGCGACGAGCTTGCGCCCGGCGCGGCCGCCGGAGGTATTGGCCTCGGCAAAATCAGCCGTGAACAAAAAGCCGATGCGGCTGCGCACGAACGGCAGCGTGCAGGCCACGCAGGCTGCGGCCAGCAGCAGCACGAGCAGCCGCCGGTCGACCAGCAGCACGAAGATCACGATCGCGAGCGCCAGCGCCATCCACGCGGCGCGGGACATCGTAAACAGGCAGCCGAAGCACATGCAGAACGCGCAGATCCACGCGGCGATCTGCAGCTTCCGGTTTTTCGTGCAGTAGGCCAGACCTGCCGCCATGGGGGCGAACATGGTCATGAAATCGCCCATGATGTTGGGGCTTCCGAAGATGGAGTACACGCGCGTGCGGACCGAGGTCTCCGTATGCGTCATCCAGCTCGAGGGGATGGGGACGGCAACGATATACTGGGACACGCCGTGCAGCGCGATCACCGTCGCAAGCACCACGAGCGCAAGATACACGCGCATAAAGTCCCTGTCGTCATGCACGAGGCGCGTGACGAGGAAGAACCAGAGCATGTACTGCACCGTCGCGCGGAAGCCGGAGATCTGGATGGAGTAGTACGGCGTGACGACGTTCATGAGAACGAAGCAGACAGTCAGGAATATGCACACCGGCAGATCCAGCGGATTGCAGCCGGTCTGCAGCGGCGTTTCGCGGCCGAGGCGCTCATAGACCACGCAGCCCAGCGCCAGCAGCATCAGGCATTCATCCCAGCACGACGACAAGACCGGCACAGCCAGCAGATCGCGCAGCACATAGTCGATGACGACATACATGGAGAGCGCGAATAAGATCACGCCGTGCAGCCCGTCGGAAAACAGCCAGGAGAACAGGCGACTGTTTTGTCCGCAGCGCACGAAAAAGCGCCAGATGCGGCAAAGCAGCGAGTGATCCAGGCAGTCCTTCAGCCCGTGCCGCGCGGCAAGGCGGGCGTTCAGCCGTTCAAAGCGCTTCGCCGCACGGCTTTCGCGCGTCGGCGCGTCAGCGCTCGCCAGCCGCCGGATGCACCACGCGCGCGTCCGGCTCGAGCGCCACGTGCGGCCCAGAAAGGTCAGGACCTTGCTCGAATGCGCCAGCGCCGAAAACCAGCCGCCGATGGCGAGCAGCACCCGCCACAGAAGGCTCGATGTCAGCAGCTCAGCCATCGGTGACCTCCAGCGCACAGATCAGGCCTGTCAGCTCAAACTCGCTCGTCTTGAGGATGTATTCATAGCCCACGCGCACCTCCTGCGGCCCGACCTTGTAGACATTGCCGGTAAAGGAGGCGTCGGCCTCGACGGTGACGAACAGCGTCTGATGGCCGGTCTCGGTGCTGAAGGGCTGCGTCTGCACGTCGGTGATGACGGCGGCGATGACCTTGGAGTCGTTGACCAACGATTTGCCGGTCTGCGTTTCAGCATATGCGGCGATATCGGCAGGAACGTCTTCGATCTCTACGGTATAGACGGCCTTCTTCGCAGAGCCGGTCACGGCGGCCGCGGCCTTTCTGCCGCCCAGCTTCCATGCAATGGCCGCGATCACAGCGACGATCAGGATCACGACCAGCAGGTCGATCAGGTTGATCTTGCCGAACAGACGGCCTTTTTCATCAATGAGTTTCATGCGGTACCTCCCAAAGAGTTTGCTTGATTTGCTTTCTTTCATAGGGTATAATCAAAGTGCCGGATACCGGCACGATATTCTATTTTACTGTATCTTACCGCAAGAAACAAGTGGTAATTCAAAAATGAGGGTTCCAATATGAAAGTGATAACACTGATCTCGGGCGGCGACATCGGCGGCGCGAAGACGCACGTGCTGTCGCTGCTGCATGGTCTTGGAAAGACGGAGCAGGTGCGGCTCGTCTGTTTCCGCGAGGGTGAATTTGCCGAGGACGCCCGGAAGCTTGGTATCGACACCTGCGTGATGGAGGTTTCCGTCGGCGCGGCTATCGGGCGGCTTACGCAGATGATCCGTGAGGAGGGCTTTCAGATCATCCACTGCCACGGCGCGCGCGCGAACCTCACCGGCGCGATCCTTCGCCGGAAGGTCCGCGTGCCGATCGTCACGACGGTCCATTCCGATTACCGGCTGGACTATCTCGGCAGGCCCCTGCACCGCCTGACCTACGGCACGATCAATACCATCGCGCTGCGCATGTTCGACTATCACATCGGCGTATCCGACGCGATGGCCCAGCTGCTCATCTCCCGAGGCTTTGACCCGCAGACGATGTTCGCCATCTACAACGGCATCGATTTTACCCCGGTCACGCCGAAGCTCGGGCGGGAGGACTATCTGCGCTCGGTTGGCCTGGAGGTGCAGGATGATACCGTCGTTTTCGGCATCGCGGCCCGGCTCGACCCGGTCAAGGATATGCCGACGCTCATCCGCGGCTTTTCCATCGCCGTCAAAGATCACCCGAATATCCGCCTGCTGATCGCGGGCGAGGGCGAGCAGCGACAGATGCTCGAAGCGCTTGCCGCGCAGACCTGCCCGCAGGGCACGGTCGTGTTCGCGGGCTGGGTCACGGATATGGACAGTTTTTACCACGCGCTCGACGTCAACACGCTCACGTCCATCTCCGAGACCTTCCCCTACGCCATCACCGAAGGCGCGCGCATGCGCTGCGCGACCATCGCGTCGAATGTCGGCGGCATCCCGTATATCATCGAGCACGGCGTGACCGGTCTGCTCTTTGAGCCGCAGAACGCGGAGGCGCTCGGCGCGTGCATGACGCGGCTGGCCGAATCGCGCGCCATGCGCGAGCAGCTGGGCGAGAATCTCTACGAAAAGGCTTCGCACGAATTCTCCATCGACGCAACGGTCGGCAAGCAGATCGAGATCTACCAGACCATCCTGCGCCGAACCGCGCAGCCGAAGAAGAAAAAATCCGGCGTGCTCATCTGCGGCGCCTACGGCAAGGGCAACGCCGGCGACGACGCGATCCTGAAGGCCATTCTCGCACAGCTCAAGGCTATCGACCGGGATATGCCCATCTATGTCATGTCGCACGACCCGGCGCAGACGAGGCTGTGCTATCACGTCGGCTCGGTGCATGTGTTCGACCCGTTTGCGTTCTGGCCGCTCATGCGGAAGGCGAAGCTGTTCGTCTCCGGCGGCGGCAGTCTCATCCAGAATGAGACGAGCACGCGCTCACTCAACTATTATCTCACCACCATCCGCATGGCCCACGCCGCGGGCTGCCGCGTCATGATGTACGGCTGCGGCATCGGCCCGGTGAGCGGCGAGGCGAATCGCCGCCATACTGCCCGCATCCTCAACCGCTGCGTCGACCGCATCACGCTGCGGGAAGATCTTTCCCGCCGGGAGCTTGCGGACATGGGCGTGACGGAGCCGAAGATCACCGTCACGGCCGACCCGGCCCTGCTGCTGCAGCCGGCCTCCGGCGGCGCGGTGGACAGCTATTTCCTGAGCAATGACCTTGACCCGGACGGCAAGTACGCCATGTTCGTCCTGCGGCCGTGGAAAAACCTCTCGCAGCACCTGCAGGCGATCGTGGATACGGCTGATTATGTAAACAAGACCTATGGTCTGACGCCCGTTTTCGTCGCGCTGGAGCCGACGCGGGATCTGGAGATCAACCGCACCGCGGCCAGCATGCTGACCTGCAGGACCGTCGTATTGCCTGCGCCGCGGGACGAGCAGCTGACCATCGGCATGATGCAGAAGATGCGGGTGATCGTGTCCATGCGTCTGCATGCGCTGATCTTCGCGTCGTCCGTCGGCGCGCCGCTGGCCGCCATCTCGTATGACCCGAAGGTCACGGGCTTCATGGCCTATCTCGGTCAGGAGCACTGCATGGAGCTCGCGGACGTGACAAAGCCTGCGCTGTGCCGGCTGGTGGAGGACACCATGCAGGCAGCGCAGCCCTATTCGACGGACCGGCTGAAAACCCTCGCGGCGGAAAATGAGACGGCCGCGCGGGAGCTTCTGGAGGAACCGAAATGAGAAAGATCGTTTGTCTGGCCACCTCGCCGTGGTATCCCATCCCGACGCGCAAGCAGCAGGTGATGAGCCGCATCCCGGACGCCGAGATCCTGTATTTTGATCCGTCGGTCACGTATCTGGCCCCTCTGAAGGACAAAGCGGCAAGGCCCGGCCTTAGCAATTACAAAAAGGAGGGCGTGCACCCGCAGGAGAATATTACCGTCTACAGTCTGCCGCCGGTGCTGCCGTTCTTTTACAAATTCCGCTGGATCAACAAGCTCAACCAGCGCCGCATGGCGCGGTTCGTGCGCCGGAAGATGCGGGAGCACGGCTTTACCGACGTCTTGCTCTGGGTCTACTCGCCGGTGACGGCGGATCTTGTGGATCTGGTGCCGCACAAGGGGCTGGTCTATGACTGCGTTGACCGGCACTCGGCCTACGGCGGGCTGATGGACCCCGCGCTCGTCGACCGGATGGAGCTGGAGCTGGCAGGGAAGACCGACCGGACCTTCGCCACCGCCGACGCGCTGGCCGAGCGGCTGCGTGCCGCGCAGCCGAACACGGTCATGATCCCGAACGGCGCGAATTTTGAGCGTTTTGTACAGGCAGCGCAGCCGCAGCCTGTGCCGGAGGATCTGCGGGACATCCCGCACCCCATCTTCGGCTTCGTCGGCGCGCTGCAGAGCTGCATTGAGTATGTCTATCTGGAAGCAGCCGCGAAGGCCCGCCCGGACTGGAGCTTTGTTCTGATCGGCAAGGAGAAGCCGGGCGTTGACCTGACCGCGCTCCACGCGATGCCGAATGTTCATTTCCTCGGCCTCAAGCCGAACGAGCAGCTGCCGCAGTATCTGGCGCATTTTGACGCCTGCCTCAACCTGTTCGCCAAGAGCGACCTCAGCAAGGACGTCAGCCCGCTGAAATTCTATGAATATCTGGCGACGGGCCGCCCCATCGTCTCGACCAGGCAGCCGGACCAGATCCTGCAGTACGCGCCGCTGATCGAGATCGCCGACAGCCCGGAAGAATTTATCGCGGCCTGCGAAGCGTCGCTGGCGGACACGGCGCCGGAGCGGACGAAGGCCCGCATCGAGGCTGGCCGCGCCTGCTCGTGGGACAGCCGCGTGGTGCAGATGTGCGAGATTTTACAGGAGCAGGGGATCTTATGAAAAAGCTGCTCATCACGGGCTTTGACCCCTTCGGCGGCGAGCCGGTCAATCCGGCCTATGAGGCTGTGCGCCTGCTGCCGGATGTGGTCGCTGGAATAAAGTTATGTAAACTGGAAGTGCCGACCGAGTTTGTCCGCAGCGGCGCGGTCCTGCGGGACGCGCTGGCGGCGGAGCGGCCGGACGCGGTGCTCTGCGTCGGGCAGGCGGGCGGCCGGGCAGCCATCACGCCGGAACGGGTCGCCATCAACCTGATGGACGCCCGCATCCCGGACAACGCGGGCTTCCAGCCCGTCGACCAGCCCGTCGTCCCGGGTGGGCCGGCCGCCTATTTTGCAACGCTCCCGGTCCGCCGCATGGCGGAGGCGATCGAAAAAGCCGGGATTCCGGCCCAGATCTCCAACACAGCCGGGACCTATGTGTGCAACTGCCTGCTCTATACGCTGCTGCATACGGCCGCGGTGGAATACCCGGGGATGCCTGGCGGCTTCATCCACGTCCCGTACGCGCTCGAGCAGCTGCCGGGGAAGCCCGAGGGTACCCCTGGCCTTGCCCTGCAGCAGATCGCCCGGGGCCTGTCCTGCGCGATCGAAGCCATCGCAGAAGCATGGACCTGACCCATAAGCGCCTTTTCCCGCAGAAAAGGCGCTTTTTGAGACCTGCACGCGGCCTGTGCCCGGAAACGATTGCTTTTTTCCGGAAAACGTGCTATCATACGCTGATACTGATCACGGAGAGCCGCGTATGAAGAAAACAAAACTGATCCGCAGCGCGATCATGGCCGTTTTTGTGCTGCTCGCGCTGCTGCTGGTCTATACCGTTGTAAAGCAGACGATGCCGGATATCATTCCGCTCCTGCAGTCCGGCGACGAAGAGGCGCTGGAGGCGTATCTGGAGCGCGATATGTCGTTCACGGGCATCTTGTGCATGGCCCTGCTGCAGATGGTGCAGGTCTGGTCGATCGTCATTTCCGGCGTGATCGTGAATGTCGCGGCGGGCGTGGTGTACGGGGTGTGGCGGGCGTTCGCCATCTGCCTGATCTCCTCGTCGCTGGCGCACGGCATCAGCTTTACGGTCTGCCAGCACCTGGGCAAGTATCTCGATAAGATACTGCCGGACACGGGCTCGTACAAGCTGGACCTGATCGCTAAATCGGACCACCCGGCCTACACCGTCGTGACGCTCTGCTTTCTGCCCATTCTCCCGAACGGCATCATCTCCATCGCTGCCAGCCGCTCGCGGCTGAAGCCGTGGGAATTTACGCTCGCCATGTTCTGCGGCAGCGCGTTCAGCACATTCGTCTACTGCTGGCTCGGCAGCAGCCTCGTGCAGGGCGACTGGATCGCCTCGGCGGTGCTGGTCGTGTTCATGCTGGCCGTGGCATTTTTGATGTGGCGATATCAGAAGCAGATCCTGCACTTCACGGATCGGCTCATGGAAAAGAGGAAGAAACACCACGGGAAACAACACACTGACATTTCGGAAAGCTGAAGCGCGTGATCTTGACGCCGCGGAAGCGATCTATGATAAGATCCATGCCCGGGAGGATGCCGGGCTGACGACGATCGGCTGGGTCACCGGGATCTATCCGATCCGGCAGGATGCGCAGGACGCGCTGGACCGGGGCGACCTGTATGTCTGCGAGCTTGACGGCCGCGTGGCGGCCTCCGGCATCATCAACCAGCGGCAGGTCGATGTCTATGCGGACGGGAACTGGCTGTATCCGGCCGAAGACCGCGAGGTCATGGTCCTGCACACGCTGACCGTGGATCCGGACCTGTCCGGCCGCGGCATCGGCCGGGCCTTTGCGCAGTTTTATGAGGACTGCGCGCGGCAGGCGGGCTGCACCGTCCTGCGTATCGATACGAACGAGAGAAATATCGCGGCGCGGCATCTGTACGCGAGCCTCGGCTATCGCGAAGCGGATATCGTGCCGTGTGTTTTCAACCGGATCCCCAAAATTCATCTGATACTGCTGGAAAAGAAGCTCTGAGAAGCGCGAAGCGCGGGAGGAGAAGGTATGGCAAGACCTGTATGGACAGCGCAATGCACCGCAGGCAGACTGGTCCGTGAGCTGCTGCCGGTCCGGCGGCGGGAGAGCCACAAGGGTGACTACGGCCGGGTCCTGCTGCTGTGCGGCTCGGAAGGACTGACGGGCGCGGCCCGGCTCGCGGCAAAGGGCGCGCTCCGCACGGGAAGCGGTCTGGTATATCTCGGCGTGCCGGAAAAGATCTATCCGATCATAGCGGCGGGAGCCGGGAGCGAGATCGTCTTTCCGCTGCCCTGCGACGAGGAAGGACGGCTCTGCATGGCGTCGCTGCCCGCGATCACCGCACGTCTGGAAAATATGGACGCAGTGCTGCTCGGTCCGGGCTTCGGCCGCTCGGAGGAGCTGACGCGGCTCGTGCAGGCGGTCTTACTGCGCTGCCGCGCGCCGCTGGTTCTGGACGCGGATGGCATAAACGCCGTCGCGGGACATATAGATGTTCTGCGCGGATGTGCCTGTCCGGTCGTGCTGACCCCGCATGACGGGGAATTTCTGCGGCTGGGCGGCGACCCGAAGGCGGATGACCGGACCCGGGAGGCGATGCGCCTTGCATCGCGGAGCCACGCTGTCGTGCTGCTCAAGGGCAGCCGGACGGTGATCACGGACGGCCTGAATACTTATGTCAACCACACCGGCAACCCCGGCCTTGCCACAGGCGGCAGCGGAGACGTGCTGGCGGGCATGATCGTTTCGCTGCTCGGCCAGCATATCATGCCGCTGGAGGCGGCGGCCGCCGCGGCATGGCTGCACGGCGCTGCGGCAGACCTTGCGGCCCGGGAGCTGGGGGAATACGGCATGGTGCCGGAGGATCTGCTTTTGCGCATTCCGCGACTTTTACCGTAAGGGTGATTTTGTTGCGAAAAAAATTTGCGCTGCTCCTGACCTTGATCTCGATTTTTCTGACCGGCTGTGCGGCGAAAAGCCCCGCGCAGCAGCCGCTGACCTTCCGCACGGCCCTTCTGGAGGCGGGCGGCTGCAGCTTTACCGCGGCCGTGACCGCCGACTACGGCGAGACGACTGCCGACTTTACGCTGGATGCCAGCTTTGCGCCCGATACCGGCGCTTCGCTCACCGTCACCGCACCGGAGACCATCGCGGGCATCACTGCCCACGTCAAAGACAGCGCCGCGGACGTCAGCTTCGACAATACGCAGCTCGGCCTCGGCAGTCTGGCGAACGGGCGGCTTGCGCCGCTGGCCGCGCCGTATGTGCTCGGGCAGAGCTGGGCAGGAGCCTATATCGACTCGACGGGGACGGAAGACGGCCTCCTGCGCGCGACGTACCGCCTCGGCTATGACAAGCAGGAGCTGGTGGTCGATACCTGGTTCACGGAAGAACCGTTTACGCCGCAGTATGCGGAGATCAGCGCCGACGGACGGATGGTCCTGTCGATCCGGATCTCAAATTTTGCAATGCAATAGAGAAGGAAACCTGCATGAAGACACTCAAACGAACCTGGGCGGATATTTCGCTCGACAATCTGGAATACAACTACCGCTCCATCCGCGCCCACCTGCCGCAGGGCACGAAATTCCTCGGCGTGATGAAGGCGGACGCCTACGGCCACGGTGCGGTGCCGGTCAGCCGGGCGCTGGCGGATCTCGGCGCGGAATATCTGGCCGTTTCCAATCTGGAAGAGGCGGTGCAGATCCGCCGCGGCGAGGTCCGGCTGCCGATCCTGATCCTGGGCTACACCCCGGCAGAGTACGCGGCCAACATGATCTTCCTCGACATTACGCAGGAGGTCCACTCGCTCGAATACGCCAGAGAGCTCAACGAGGCGCTTGCCGGGACCAATTACATCCTGAACGTGCACCTGAAGCTCGACACGGGCATGACCCGCATCGGCTTTTTCGCCTACGACAATGAGCGGACGCTGGATGAGCTGCGGCAGGTCGCGCAGCTGCCGCACCTGCACATCGAGGGCGTGTTCATGCACTTCTGCGTCGCCGACAGCCGCGCGGAGGCGGATGTCTCGTTCACAAAGCTGCAGTACAAACGCTTCATGGACATGCTTTCGGCCATGGCGGGCGTCGGCATCCGGCCGGAGATCCGCCATTGCTGCAACTCCGGCGCGACGATCCTGTATCCGGAGTTCGCGCTCGATATGGTGCGGCCGGGCATCATCACCTACGGCAACGCTCCGTCCGACGAGCTCGAGGGCGCGCTCAGCCTGCGGCCGATGATGTCGCTGCATTCCATGATCGCGCAGGTCCGCACCGTCCCGGCTGGGACGGATATCAGCTATGGCCGGCTCTACCGGACGAAGGAGGAGACCCGCGTGGCGGTGCTGCCCATCGGCTATGCCGACGGCCTGAGCCGCCTGCTCACCGGCAAGGCGAGCTTTTATCTGCAGGGGCATCAGGTGCCGGTCATCGGGCGGATCTGCATGGACATGTGCATGATCGACGTTTCGGGCGTGCCGGAGGCGAAGCCCGGCGACGTGGTCACGATCTTCGGTTACGATGACGACGGGACGCTCCTGCCGTGCGAGCGCCTTGCCCGCGCGCAGGGGACGATCAACTATGAGCTTTTGTGCCAGATCAGCAAGCGCATCCCCCGCATCTGCCATCGCGGCGCGGAGACCTCGCAGATCCTGCAGTACATTGTTTGAGAAAACCCGCCATTTTTCGCCCCTTCCTGCATAGAATGGCATGGGAGCATCCGGACAGAAAAGAAAGCGAAGGGTTCTTTGTTTATTTTTGACCTCTGCGTGGGAGAATAGAAGCAGCGGCGCGAAATGCGCACGTACTTTTTCCGCGGAGTGTGAAGCAAATGGATACGAACGTGAAACGAGGCGACATTTTCTATGCCGACCTGAGCCCGGTCGTGGGCAGCGAGCAGGGCGGGTGCCGTCCGGTGCTGATCGTGCAGAACGACACTGGCAACAAGCATTCGCCGACCGTCATTGCGGCCGCCATCACGAGCCAGACCGGCAAGGCGCGGCTGCCGACGCACATCGCATTGACCGGCCACGACGTAGGCCTCAGTAAGGACTCCGTCATTCTGCTCGAGCAGATCCGCACCATTGACAAGCGCCGCCTGCGCGAGCATACCGGCCACGCGGACCGGAGCGTCATGGATCAGGTCGACTCGGCGCTGGCCGTCAGCTTCGGGCTGCAGGGCAGCTGAGCGAAAAAAGCCTGTGATACGAAAAACACCTCCTGCATACGGTATGCAGGAGGTGTTTTTTATGCATGAGTATCCGATCGAGGGCGTGCAGGACGGGACCCTGCGGGCTGAAAAGGACGGCCTGTACTGGAAGATCGACGCTTCCTGCACCCGGGACTGGGACCACCCGATCCGCCTGCTCGCCGAGACGGACGGCGTCCGCGTGAGCCTCGGCGTGCCGCAGCCGGAAGGGGAGAAGCTGCGGCTGCAGTGCCGGCTCTCCGTCCGCAGCTGCCCCCTGTCAGACGGCACCCGCGTCCGCACCGATCAGCAGCCGGAGCAGACGCTGCTGCCCTTTGAGCCGGAAAAGCCGTTTGACCACATCTCGGACTTTTCCGTCCTGCAGGTCGTTGAGCAGGACGGCAAGCCGTACTGGACGCAGCCGCAGCAGCCGGATACGGCCGAAGACGACGGCTGACGGTCCGGTAAACGCAGACCAGCCTGCCGCATATGTACGGCAGGCTGGTTTTTCTCAGCGCATTTTTTCCTTCAGATGGGACAGGCGGTCGAGCGCCTCGTACAGCGTCTCGTCCTTCTTGGCGAAGTGGACGCGGACGATGTTGTTGACGTTCTCATTGAAGAACGACGTGCCGGGCACGCAGGCGACGCCGACCTTCTCGGCCATTTCCAGGCAGAAGTCCACGTCGGACTCGCCCTTGCGCAGGTACGGGCCGATGTCGGCCAGCACGAAGTACGCGCCCTGCGGATCGGTAAAGGGGATGCCGATCTGCTTCAGACCGTCGGTGAACAGCTTCTTCATGTGGGCGTAGTGATCGCCGAATTCCTTGTAGTAGCTGTCCGGCATGTCGAGGCCGACCACAGCGGCCTCCATCAGCGGCGACGGCGCGCCGACGGTATTGAAGTCGTGGTACTGCTTGATGCGGTCCATGATGGGCTTCGGCGCGATGGCGTAGCCGAGACGCCAGCCGGTGATGGAGTAGGTCTTGGAAAGGCTCGAGCAGCTGACCGTGCGTTCCCACATGCCGGGCAGGCTGTTCATATAGATGTGCTTGTGGCCCTCGTAGACGATGTGCTCATACACCTCGTCCATGATGGCGAACGCGTCATACTTGATGCACAGCTCCGAGATGAGCTTCAGCTCGTCGTAAGTGAACACCTTGCCGGAGGGGTTCGACGGGTTGCAGATGAGGATGGCCTTTGCGCCCTGTTTGAACGCGTCTTCCAGCACGTTTGCATCGAAGTTGAACGCCGGCGGGACCAGCGGGACGAAGATCGGCTCACAGTCGGCCATGATGGCCTGCGCGCGGTAGTTCTCAAAATACGGGGAGAACATGATGATCTTGTCGCCGGGGTTCGTCAGGGCGAAGATCGTATCGACCATGGCCTCGGTCGAGCCGATGGTCACGACCATATCCGTCTCCGGATCGAGCGTGCGGCCCATGAAGCGGCCGGCCTTGCGGGCAAGCGCCTGCCGGAAATTCGGCGCGCCCATGGTGATGGGGTACTGGTGCGGGCCGAGCGCGCTGACCTCCGCCAGACGGTCCGTCAGGGCCTTGGGAGGGTCAAAATCGGGGAAGCCCTGCGCCAGGTTGATCGCGCCGCACGAAAGTGCCACGCGCGTCATGCGCCGGATGACGGAATCGGTGAATAACTTGTTTTTTCTGCTCATTTCCTGCATGGTGTTTGCCTGCCTTTCCTGGTTACTCTGCGGAGATGATGCCGAGCGTTTCCGCACCGGCGGGATGGATGCCGTTGGCAGCCAGCAGCGAGGAGACCGCTGCCGGATCTGCGACCCGGAGGATCATACAGGCCATGCCGTTCGGCTGGCCGAAGATCGAATACATGTAATGGACGTCGATGCTGTTTTCGGCCAGCAGCTGCAGCAGCGTGCTCAGCCCGCCGGGTGCATCCGGCACACCGACGGCGACGACGTCGCTCGTGGAGAAGATGAAGCCGTTTTCCCGCAGGACCCGGCAGGCCTCCGGCTCATGGCTGGCGATCAGGCGCAGGACGCCGTAGTCGCTCGTCTCTGCGATGTTGATCGCCCGCAGGTCCACGCCGTTTTTGGCGAGCAAAGCGGTGATCTCCGCCAGCTGACCGGCACGGTTCTCCAGAAATACGGAAATCTGATGAATTGCCATACGATCGTCCTCCTTAGATCTTGCGTTTGTCGATCACGCGGATGGCCTTGCCCTCGCTGCGGGCAATGGACTTCGGGGAGACGAGATGCACCTGCGCGTAGATGCCGAGCATCGCCTTGAGTGCGGCGACCAGGCCCTTTTCGCGCTTCGTGATCTCGGCCAGAGAGTCGGAGAAATGGTCGGGCGTCATCTCGACGAGCACGTCGAGCGTGTCGGAATTGTTCACGCGGTCGACCACGATCTGATAGTTGGAGGTATAACCCTGCTCGAGCAGGACCGTCTCTATCTGCGACGGGAAGACGTTGACGCCCTTGACGATCAGCATATCGTCGCTGCGGCCCATGGGCTTGCACATCTTGATATGTGTCCGCCCGCAGGGGCAGGCCTCGCGGCGCAGGATGCAGATATCGCGCGTGCGGTAGCGCAGCAGCGGGAACGCCTGCTTGGTGATCGAGGTGAAGACCAGCTCGCCCTGCGTGCCCTCCGGCAAAACCTCGCCGGTGTCAGGGTCGATAATCTCGGCGATAAAATGGTCCTCGTTGATGTGCATGCCGGTCTGCGCGCTGCACTCATAGGCCACGCCCGGGCCGGACAGCTCGGTCAGACCGTAGATATCATAGGCCTTGATGCCGAGGCTCTTCTGGATATCCTGCCGCATCTGCTCGCTCCAGGCCTCCGCGCCGAAGATACCGGCCTTCAGATGGATCTTGTCCTGCAGCCCGCGCTCGTGGATGGATTCCGCCAGATACGCCGCGTAGGACGGCGTGCAGCAGAGGATCGTCGAGCCGAGATCCTCCATGAACTGCAGCTGCCGGTCGGTATTGCCGGAGGACATGGGGAGCGTCAGGCAGCCGAGCTTCTGGCTGCCGCCGTTGAGGCCGAAGCCGCCGGTGAACAGGCCGTAGCCGTAGGCGACCTGGCAGACGTCTTCCGGTCCTGCGCCCGCGGCCGCCAGCGCTCTTGCGCAGCAGTCGTTCCAGAGGTCGATATCCTCCTTGGTGTAGAAGGCGACGACGCGCTTGCCGGTCGTGCCGGAGGTGGAGTGGATGCGGACACATTTTTCCAGCGGCTCCGCAAGCAGACCGAAGGGGTATGCATCCCGCAGATCCGCCTTGCTCAGAAACGGGAGCTTGTACAGATCGTCGCGGCCGTGGATATCCTCCGGCGTGACGCCCTTTTCCTCCATCTTCGAGCGGTAGTAGGGGACCTTGTCCCAGACGTGCCGGACCTGACGGACCAGACGCTCATCCTGCCAGGCCTTGATCTGCTCCTGACTCGCACATTCGATTTCTTTCTGATAATACCGTTCCATGGGTTCTCCTTGTGATCAGCCTTCCGCGCCGAGGGCGAAGGCCTTTCGGTTGAGTTCGAGGAATTTTGCCGGGACGCTCCTGCAGATGGCATCCTGCCACTGCGCGTCCGTGAAGTGGAAGTACTTGCTGAGCCTGCCGAGCAGGACCAGGTTGACGGCCTTGGCGGAGCCTGCCTGCAGTGCGAGGCCCAGCGCATCCATGGCGTCGAGCCGGATGGGGAGCGTCGCGAGCTTCTGCTCGAGCGACTTCGGGTATTCCGCCGCGCCGGTGATGACGGGCATGGGGTTGAGCCGCTGCGTGTTGGTCAGCAGGATTCCGCCCTCCTTGAGGTATTCCACCCACCGGGCGGCCTCCAGCAGCTCGAAGGAGATGATGATATCGGCCTCGCCCTTGTCGATGATGGGGGAATAGACCTTCTCGCCGTAACGCACATAGGTCACGACGCTGCCGCCGCGCTGGCTCATGCCGTGGACCTCGCTGACCTTGACGTCGTAGCCGTTTTCGAGCAGGATCCTGCCCAGCAGCTTGCTGGCGAGCAGCGTGCCCTGGCCGCCGACGCCGACGATCATGATGTTTCTGGATTCCATGACGATACCTCCTTCTCTTATTCGCCCAGCGCGCCCTTGCGGCACAGCTGGCGGCACAGGCCGCAGCCCGTGCAGAGGGTGTTGTCGATCTGCACCTTGCCGCCCATCACGCTGATGGCAGGACAGCCGAGCTTCATGCAGACCTTGCAGCCCATGCACTTTTCGGGCTTGGCCTCGATGGGGCCGGGGTGCTTCACATATTTGAGCAGCGCGCACGGGCGGCGGGAGATGATGACCGACGGCTCATTCGCCGCAAGCTCCTCCTTGATCGCCTTGTCGCAGGCAGCAAGATCGTAAGGATCGACGACCTGCACACGGCGGATGCCGACCGCATGACACAGCGCCTCCAGATCGATCTTCGTGCAGGGATCGCCCTTGAGGTTGAAGCCCGTGGTCGGGTTCTGCTGATGGCCGGTCATGCCGGTGATGGAGTTATCGAGGATGATGACGGTCGAGGTCGACTCATTATAGGCAATGTTGATGAGGCCTGTGACGCCGGAATGCATGAACGTCGAATCGCCGATGACGGCGACGGTATGGGTCGCATTTTCCTCGCCGGAGGCCTTGTTGAAGCCGTGCAGGCCGGAGACGGACGCGCCCATGCAGATGGTCGAGTCGATCGCCGCGAGCGGCGCAGCAGCGCCAAGCGTATAGCAGCCGATATCGCCGAGGACGGTCAGCTTGTTCTTCTTGAGCGTATAGAAAAGCCCTCTGTGCGGGCAGCCCGCGCACATGACCGGCGGCCTGGCCGGGATGGACTCGTCCAGCTTGTGACCGGTGTGGACAGCCATACCAAGCTTTTCGGCAATGTAGTTCTGGCTGAACTCGCCGATGCAGCCGAACAGCTCCTTGCCGACGACGTTCGAGACGCCGATGGAGCGGCAGTGCGCCTCAATGATGCCGTCCAGCTCCTCCACGACGATGACCTTCTCCACGCTCTTTGCGAACGCGCGGATCTTTTCGACCGGCAGGGGATGGATCATGCCGAGCTTCAGCACGGGGTACTTGTCGCCGCAGACCTCCTTGACGTACTGATAGCTGGTCGAGGACGAGATCAGGCCGATGGAATGGTCGGCGCCGCCCTCCACGCGGTTCAAGTCCGCGGTCTCCGCCCAGGCCTGCAGCGCGAGCGTCCGCTGCTCGACGATGGGGTGCCGCGCCCTGGCGCAGGCGGGCATCATGACGAACTTGGCGATATCCTTTTCATAGGGGATCGGGGCGACCTCCTGCCGTTCGGACGTCTCCACTACGCTCTGCGCGTGCGCGACGCGCGTGCACATCTTGAGCAGGACCGGCGTATCGAACTTCTCGGAGAGCTCGTAGGCCAGCTTGGCGAACGCCAGCGACTCCGCGGCGTCGGACGGCTCGAGCATCGGCAGCTTTGCGGCGATGGCATAGTGACGGGAATCCTGCTCGTTCTGAGACGAGTGCATGCCCGCGTCGTCCGCCACGCCGATGACCATGCCGCCGCGCACGCCGGTGTAGGACAGCGTGAACAGGGGATCGGCTGCGACGTTCAGGCCGACATGCTTCATGCCGCAGAAGCTGCGGCGGCCGGACAGGCTCGCGCCGAAGGCCGCTTCCATGGCGACCTTCTCGTTGGGTGCCCATTCGGCGTAGATCTCGGGGTATTTTGCTGCGCACTCGGTGATCTCTGTGCTGGGCGTGCCGGGATAGCTGGAGACAAAGCTGCATCCGGCCTCGAACAGACCGCGGGCAGCGGCTTCGTTGCCGAGCATCAGGGTTTTCATAGGGGATCCCTCCTGTTCGCGGCAAAGCCGCGTAAAATTTCTTTTTATTGTATTCTTTTTGACCCGATTCGTCAAGGTTCAGGCGCGGGTCTGTTCCTCGACCAACCGTCCGCCGCAGTAGATCTGCCGCAGGACCGGCTTCTCGATCTTTCCGGTCGGGTTGCGCGGGACCTTGGCGAAGATCACGCGGCGCGGGCGCTTGTAGCGCGGCAGCTCGCGGCAGAAGTCCTGAATTTCCGCCTCGGTGCAGCTGACGCCGTCCTTGAGCTCGATGATGGCCGCCGCGATCTCGCCGAGCCGCTGGTCGGGCAGGCCGATGACGGCCACATCCTTGATCTTGCCGCAGCGGCGCAGGAAATCCTCGATCTGCACGGGGTAGAGGTTTTCGCCGCCGGAGATGATGACGTCCTTTTTGCGGTCGACCAGATAGATGAACCCGTCTTCGTCCTCGCGGGCCATATCGCCCGTCCAGAGCCAGTCACCGTGCAGGATCTCCGCGGTGGCCTCCGGGTTTTTATAATAGCATTTCATGACGCCGGGACCCTTGACGGCCAGCTCGCCGATCGCGCCCGGGGCGACGTCCTGCCCCTGCTCGTCGATGATGCGCGTCTGCCAGAGATACCCGGCCTTGCCGATGGCGCCGATCTTTTCGATGTTGTCCACGCCCAGATGGACGCAGCCGGGGCCAATGGACTCGGACAGGCCGTAGTTCGTGTCGTATTTGTGGTGCGGGAAATATTTGAGCCAGCGCTTGATAAGGCTCGGCGGCACGGGCTGCGCGCCGATGTGCATGAGCCGCCACTGGTCGAGCAGGTAGTGGTCGAGATTGACGCGGCCGGACTCGATCGCGTCGAGAATGTCCTGCGCCCAGGGCACGAGCAGCCAGACGATCGTGCATTTTTCCTCCGTGATGGTCCGCAGGATCCATTCCGGCTTCACGCCCCGCAGCAAAACGGCCTTGCTGCCCGAGATCAGACTGCCGAACCAGTGCATCTTCGCGCCCGTATGGTAGAGCGGCGGGATGCAGAGGAAGACGTCGTCTTTGGTCTGGCCGTGGTGATGCTGCTCAGTCATGCAGGAACAGACGAGCGCCTTGTGCCGGTGCAGGATCGCCTTCGGGAAGCCGGTCGTGCCGGAGGAGAAGTAGATGGCGGCGTCATCGTTCTCACTGAGGGCGATGGGCGGGACGCTGGAGGAACAGAAGCCCATGAGCCTGCGGCAGTCCTCCGCGTAGCCCGGCACGTTCCGGCCGACAAACAGGCGGATCTTCACGCGGGTCAGGCTCTCCTGAATGGGATCGAGACGGCTGACGAATTCCGGCCCGAAGACCAGGACCTCCACGTCGGCCAGATCCAGACAGTAAGAGATCTCGTCCGAAGCGTAGCGGAAGTTGAGCGGCACCGCGATGCACCCAGCCTTGAGGATGCCGAAATAAATGGGCAGCCACTCCAGACAGTTCATCAGCAGAATGCCGACCTTCGTGCCGCGTTCCACGCCGCGGCTGAGCAGGAAGTTTGCGAACCGGTTGGCCCGGCGGTCAAAATCACGCCAGGAGAGCTCCCGCCGGTACGGCGCGTCGGGCTGCGCCTCGGCGATGAGGCTCGCTTCGCGCCAGGTGACAGCGCTGTCACGCTCCTCCGAGGGGTTGACCTCGACGAGCGCAGTGTCGGAACCATAGAGTCTTGCGTTCCGCTCGAGAAAATCCGTAATGACCATTTTCATGCTCCTTTTCTGCAGCGGAATAAGAAAAACGCCCGCTGCACATCTCAAAGTGCAGAGGACGAGAAGTTCCCGTGGTACCACCTCTATTTACCGCTTGCGCGGCCTCACCGGGCACTGATATGCCCACTGCGCGTTATCGGGCGCACCCGTCTCCGCCTACTTGCGCCCGGCGCGTTCGGGAAGCTGCTCGGAAAGGTATTCCACCCGGACGTCTGTACTGCCTTGCACCGGCCGGCAGCTCTCTGGACAGGAGCATCGGGACGTACTTGATTTCGTCATAGCATTCAACAGACAGAACTTTAGCACATTTTGTCGGTAAAGTCAAGCGGCCGTGCACATTTTTGAGAGATGTTCCAAATGTAAGAAGCTGCCGCCCTGGAGGTCGGATTTCACTTGCATTGCAGAGCGGCAGAAGGTATAATAGAATTCAAATAGAGAAGCATTCTTTTTGTATGGATCCGGCGGACTTTGTCCTGCCGGACAGCGCCTACCAAAGAAGAAAGAGAGGACTCGGATGGAGCAGCTTGCATCTTTTCTGAAACGATTCCAAACAGAACCTGCTGCGGATGCATACCGGTATCTCGGCTGCCACAAGCTGGAAGGCGGGAGCGGATATGTGTTCCGCGTCTGGGCGCCGCACGCCGCGGCCGTCCATGTCGTCGGTGATTTTAATTTCTGGAACGCAGAGGATCTTCCCATGCGGAAGCTGGACGGCGGTGTGTGGGAAGCCGTCTCCGCCTACGCCAAAGAGGGACAGGCCTATAAATACTGTGTGCAGGGCCGCTCCGGCCGGACGGTCTACAAGACCGATCCCTACGGCAACCGCTGCTGCGCGCTGCCAGAGACCTCCAGCATCATCGACCCGCCGGACGGCTTCTGCTGGCATGACGGTGCCTACCGCGCCCGCATGGCAAAACAGTCGGCCATCCGCCGGCCGGTCAATATCTACGAGGTCCACACCGGATCCTGGAAGCGGCACGACGACGGCAGCTACCTGAGTTATGAAGAGCTGGCCGCGGAGCTCGTCCCCTACGTCAAGGACATGGGCTACACCCATATCGAGCTCCTGCCGATCATGGAATACCCCTACGACCCCTCCTGGGGCTATCAGGTCACCTGCTACTTTGCTCCCACCCACCGCTACGGGACGCCGAAGCAGCTCATGCAGCTCGTCGACGCTTGCCATCAGGCGGGGATCGGCGTGATCCTCGACTGGGTCCCGGCGCATTTCCCGAAGGACGAAAACGGCCTGTTTGAGTTCGACGGCGAATGCTGCTACGAGCTCTCCGACCCCATGATGAACGAGCACCCGGACTGGACGACCCGGATCTACGACTACGGCAAGCCTGAGGTGCAGTCCTTCCTTATCTCCAACGCCTGTTATTGGCTTTCCTATTTTCACGTCGACGGGATTCGAGTCGATGCAGTTGCTTCCATGCTGTACCTGGACTATAATCGGAAGCAATTCAAGCCCAACCGCTTCGGCGGCCGGGAAAACCTCGAGGCCATTGACTTCCTGCGTAGGCTCAACGCGGCGGCCTTCCAGGTGAGTCCCGCGGTCATGATGATCGCGGAGGAATCCACGGCCTTCCCGCTGATCACCAGACCCGACTATGACGGCGGTCTCGGCTTCCTCTTCAAGTGGAACATGGGTTGGATGAACGACATGCTCAAATATATGTCCCTCGACCCGCTGTGGCGCAAGGGCGACCATAACGCGCTGACGTTCTCCATGACATACGCCTATTCCGAGAATTTCATCCTCCCGCTCAGCCACGACGAGGTCGTGCACGGCAAATGCTCGCTGATCGGCAAAATGCCGGGCAATTACGACGATAAATTCAACAACCTCCGCGCTTTTTTCGCTTACCAGATCGCGCATCCGGGCAAGAAGCTCAACTTTATGGGCAACGAATTTGCCCAGTTCATTGAGTGGAACTACACGCAGGGGCTTGACTGGCTGCTGCTGGACTACGAAAAGCACCGGAAGATGCAGCATTTCGTGCGCACGCTCAACCATTTCTATCTGGACCACCGCTGCCTCTGGGAAAACGACTCCGACTGGGACGGCTTCCGCTGGCTCTCGTGCGACGACCGCGACAATTCCATCGTCGCCTTCCGCCGCATCAGCCGCAAGGGCAAAGAGCTCATCGCCGTGTGCAATTTCTGCCCGGTCCTGCGGGAGGACTACAGCCTGCCGCTGCCGAAAGCCGGGTGGTACAAGCCCATCCTCAACACCGACGATGCCGCGTTCGGCGGCTTCGATTTCCAGCCCGCGCCGGTCCACGCCGTGCGCAGGGCACAGGGCGAATACGCCTACAGCGGCACGTTCCGCGTCCCGCCGATGAGCGTCTGTTTCTATCAGCACGTAAGGAGCAATCCGGAAAAATAAAAAAACACAAATACAGAACAGAGGAACAAAGGAAGAATACAGGAGGAGATCCAGCTATGCAATTTCAGAAAAAACGTTGTGTCGCCATGCTCCTGGCAGGTGGTCAGGGCAGCCGTCTGATGGTCTTGACGGAGAACACGGCCAAACCTGCCGTTCCGTTCGGCGGCAAATACCGCATCATTGATTTTCCGCTTTCCAACTGCGTAAACTCCAAGATCGACACGGTCGGCATTCTGACCCAGTATCAGCCGCTGGAGCTCAACGAGTACATCGGCAACGGCCAGCCGTGGGGCCTCAACTCCTCGCACGGCGGCGTGCAGGTCCTGCCGCCCTACGCCAAGAGCAAAAACTCCGAGTGGTACAAGGGCACGGCCAACGCCATCTATCAGAATATCCCGTTCATCGAGCGCTATAACCCGGACAACGTGCTGATCCTCTCCGGCGACCACATCTATAAAATGGACTACGCCGCTATGCTCCGCTTCCACGAGCAGCGCGACTCCGACTGCACCATCGCCGTCCGTGAAGTCCCGCTCAAGGAGGCCTCCCGCTTCGGCATCATGAATACCCGCGAAGACGGCTCCATCTATGAATTTGAGGAGAAGCCCAAAAAGCCCAAGAGCACCAACGCGTCGATGGGCATCTACATCTTCAAGTGGAGCGTGCTGCGCGCCTTCCTGGAGGCCGACGAGGCCGACCGCACGAGCGAGAACGACTTCGGCAAAAATATCATCCCCGCCATCCTGAACGCGGGCCACAAGCTCTACGCCTACCGCTTCGATGGCTACTGGAAGGACGTCGGCACGATCTCGAGCCTGTGGGAGGCCAATATGGATCTGCTTGGCAAGCATCCGGCCTTCGACATCTACGGGACCGTCGGTCACAAGATCTACGCCAGAAACCAGGCCATGCCGTCGAGCTTCATCTCCAGATCCGCGGAGATCCGGGAGAGCTTTGTCGCCGAGGGCTGCAACATCGAGGGTTCGATCAACCATTCCATCATCTCCACCGGCTGCTCCGTCGGCAAGGGCGCGGAGATCACCGACAGCGTCATCATGCCGGACGTCGTGATCGAAAACGGCGCCGTCATCCGCAGTGCGATCATCGCCGAGGGCTGCCACATCAAGGCTGGCGCCCGCGTCGGCGACTATGTGGAGGGCGAAGAACGGAAGATCAGCGTCATCGGCAAGGATAAAATCATCGCAGAGGGCACCGTGATCGATGCCGGCGCGATCGTATAAGAGAGGAGGATACCGACATGGAAGCAATGGGCATTATTTTCTCCAATATCTATGACAACAACATGGGCGAGCTCACCCGCGAGCGGACCTCGGCCTCCATCCCGTTCGGCAGCCGCTACCGCCAGATCGACTTTGCCCTGTCCAACATGGCAAACTCCAAGATCAGCAACATCGGCATCGTCACAAAATACAACTACCAGTCACTGATGGACCACCTCGGCAACTGCGAGGAGTGGGACCTGAAGCTCGGCGAAGGCGTGCGCTTCCTGCCGCCGTACGCGACCGGCCATACCGGCGCCTACCGCGGCAAGCTCGAGGCGCTGCAGACCGCCATGCCGGTCCTCGACCGCTGCGACGCGGAGTATGTCGTGCTGTCGGACACCACGGTCCTGTGCGCCATCGACTTTGCCGCCGTGCTCGACGAGCATATCGCCTCCGGCTGCGACATCACCGTGATCGCCAAGGCGGGCTATGCCGACGGCAAACGGCGGCAGCCGCTGGCCGTGAAGCTCGGCGAGGACGGAAAGATCGTCGATCTGGCGGTGGACTACTGCGCGCCGTCCGATTACCTCGTCGGCATGAGCATGTTCATCATGCGCCGTGACAAGCTCATCCAGATCATCCGCGAGATGGTCCCGCACGGCAAATACCACTTCGAACGGGATTTCATCCTGCCGGAGTATAACGCGGGCAATCTGAAGGTCAATGTCTACCCGTTCCACAACGTGGCGCTGTTCAACCAGAGCGTGGACGAGTATTTCGTCAATAACATGAAGCTGCTCGACGCCGACGTGCGCCGCAGCCTCTTCCGCAGCGAGATCCCCATCTACACCAAGGTCCGCGACGCCGTCCCGACGCTCTTCGGCTACAACGGCCAGGCGGCCAACTGCCTCATTGCCGACGGCTGCCATCTGTTCGGCAAGGCGGAAAACTCCGTCATCTTCCGCGAGGTCGACATTGAAGAGGGCGCGGAGGTCCGCGATTCGATCGTCATGCAGGGCAGCAGGATCGGCGCGGGCGCGTCCATCCGTTACTGCATTCTGGACAAAAATGTGACCATCCGCCCGGGCACCAAGCTGCTCGGCTCAAAAGACCATCCGCTGGTGGTCGACAAAGGAGATACTGTATGAAAATCGCAGTTGTTGCCTCTGAGGCCGCGCCGTTCGTCAAGACCGGCGGCCTCGGCGACGTGATGCAGGCGCTCCCGCTTGCACTTTCCAAGCAGAAAAACACTTACGTCAGCCTGTTTCTTCCGTACTACAGCCAGATCAAGTATTCCGAGAAATGGCCGGTGGAGTTCCTGGGCGCGTTCGACGTGCCGCTGGCCTGGCGGCGCGAGTATGTCGGCATTTTCCGGCTGAAGACCCGCCGGAAAAAGCTGCAGATCTATTTTATTGACAACGAGCACTACTTCAACCGCGGCGGCATCTACGGTTTTGCCGACGACGGCGAGCGCTACGCCTACTTCAGCAAGGCCGTGCTCGCGGCCATGAACTATCTCGAGCTCCGGCCCGACGTGGTCAGCTGCCATGACTGGCAGGCCGCCCTTATCCCGCTGCTGCTCAAGACCGAGTATTACGGCTGCTTCCCGGAGACGAAAAGCGTCTTCACCATCCACAACATCGAGTATCAGGGCAAGTGCAATCTGCAGTTCAACTATGACGTGCTGGGCCTCGGCGCAGGCTGCGACGAGATCCTGCGGTTTGACGACTGCACGAACTTCATGAAATCCGCCATCGTCATGGCCGACCGCGTCACGACCGTCTCCGAGACCTATGCGCAGGAGCTGCGGTATCCGTACTACTCCCATGGGCTCGACGGCGTGCTGCAGAGCCGCGGCAGCGATTTTTCCGGCATCACCAACGGCATTGACATGCAGGTGATCGACCCGGAGCATATGGAACTGCTCGCCAAAAACTACACGGCAAAGACCCTGCGCGAGGGCAAGACCGCCAACAAGCTCGCCCTGCAGCAGCGCGTTGGTCTGCCGGAGGATAAGGACGTGGCAGTGCTCGCCATGGTGACGCGCCTTGTCGGCCACAAGGGCATCGACCTTCTGTGCTACATTGCCGAGCGGCTGCTGCAGCGGCGTGTGCAGCTCGTGATCATCGGCACGGGCGAGGAAAAATACGAGTGGTATCTGAATACCCTGCGTGACCGCTTCGGCGACAAGGTCTCCGTCAATCTGCTCTTTGACGGCGGACTGGCCAATCTGGTCTACGCGGCGTCGGATCTGTATCTCATGCCGTCGAAGTCCGAGCCCTGCGGCCTGTCGCAGCTCATCGCGATGCGCATGGGCTCCGTCCCGGTCGTCAACGCCACGGGCGGGCTCAAGGATACGGTCTGGCCCTACAACGAAGCGGATGAGACCGGCCGCGGCTTTACCTTCCAGAGCTACAACGCCGACGATTTCCTCGCCGCGATCGACCGCGCGCTCGCCCTTTACTACAACGAGCCTGAAAAATGGCTGCGGCTGGCGCAGAACGACATGGCCGTCGATTCGAGCTGGGACGTCCCGGCCCAGAAATACATGGCGCTGTTCCAGAACGTCTGCGGCCAGTAACAAAACGATATCTTAGACAGAAAAAGGATAACAAAGATCAATGACAAAAGAGAACCTTCTGCAGCATCTGCAGGAATGCTGCGACCGTATGTTTGGCTGCTCGCTGGAAATGGCCACGGAAAAACAGGTCTACCGCGCTGTCTGCGTGGCAGTCCGGGAGCTTCTGGAGGATGAGCGCCGCGCGTTCGTCGAGCAGACCCGCGCGCAAGAAAACAAGCAGGTCTACTACATGTCGATGGAGTTTCTGGTCGGCACGAGCCTGCGCAACAACCTGTTCAACATGGGCCTTCTGGAGCCGGCAGGGGAGATCCTGAACGAGCTCGGCTTCAGCCTCGAGCGTCTGTGTGCGCTCGAGCCGGATGCCGGCCTCGGCAACGGCGGTCTCGGGCGGCTCGCCTCGTGCTATATGGACGCGGCGACGGGCCTGGGCTATCCGGTCACAGGCTTTTCCATCCGCTATGAGTTCGGTATCTTCCGCCAGAAGATCGTCGACGGCTGGCAGATGGAATTCCCGGACAACTGGCTCGAGATGGGCGATGTCTGGCTGCACCCGCGCAAGGATGATGCTGTGGAGGTCCGCTTCGGCGGCCAGGTCCACGAATGGATGGACGGCGACAAGTTCAAGACAGCCCAGACCGGCTATCAGTCCGTCATCGCCGTGCCGCACGATCTGTACATCTCCGGCTATAACTCTACGGCCGTCAACAAGCTCACGCTCTGGAGTGCCAGCATGCCGCAGAGCTTCGACATGAACGCCTTCTCGCGCGGCGACTATGTCCGCGCGCTCGAGCAGAACACCATGGCCGAGGCGATCTCCAAGGTCCTCTATCCGGCGGACGACCACATCAACGGCAAGCGCCTGCGCCTGCGCCAGCAGTATCTGCTGGTTTCAAGCTCGCTGCAGTCGATCCTGAATGAGCACCTGAAGAACTATCACACGCTCGACAACCTTGCTGACAAGGTCGCCGTCCACATCAACGATACCCATCCGGCCCTGTGCGTGCCGGAGCTGATGCGCCTGCTCGTCGATGAGTACGACTACGGCTGGGACCGCGCGTGGGAGATCACCTGCGCCACGCTCTCCTACACCAACCATACTGTCATGGCCGAAGCGCTCGAGCGCTGGCCGGTCAGCCTGTTCCAGGAGCAGCTGCCGCGGATCTACTCGATCTGCCAGGAGATCAACCGCCGTCTCATGGAAAAGCTGCAGCGCGTCTACCCGAACGACCCCGGCAAGTGGAACTATATGGCCGTCATCGCCAACGACGAGGTCCGCATGGCGAACCTCTGCCTGACCTGCTGCCATAAGATCAACGGCGTTTCGCAGCTGCATACGGACATTCTGGAAAAGACCATTTTCCGCGATTATTATAATCTCGACCACAGCCGCTTCCTCAACATCACCAACGGCATCGCCTACCGCCGCTGGCTGTGCCAGTCGAACCCGGCCCTCTCCGGCTATCTGCAGACGCTCATCGGCGACGGCTTCCTGAAAGATGCCAATGCGCTTGAGGCACTCGAGCAGTACCGCGGCGATCTGGACGTGCTGGAAAATCTGCGGGCAATCAAGCGCAAGAACAAGGTCCGTCTGGCGGCCTACATCGCCGAGCACAACGGCGTCAACGTCGACCCCGACTCGATCTTCGACGTGCAGGTCAAGCGCCTGCATGAGTACAAGCGGCAGCTGCTGAACGTGCTCTACATCCTGACGCTCTACAACGAGATCAAAGATCATCCCGAAAAGCCGGTCTTCCCGCAGACGTTCATCTTTGCGGCCAAGGCCTCAGCGGGCTATTATCTGGCCAAACAGATCATCTCGCTGATCGTGGCCGTCTCGAATCTGGTCAACTCCGACCCGCAGGTGCAGGGCAAGCTCAAGGTCGTCTTCATTGAGGACTACAAGGTTTCGCTCGCGGAGATCATCATCCCCGCCGCAGACCTCTCCGAGCAGATATCCGTCGCCGGTAAAGAGGCCTCCGGCACGAGCAACATGAAGCTCATGATCAACGGCGCGGTCACCCTCGGCACGCTCGACGGCGCGAACGTCGAGATCCGAGACCGGGTCGGTGACGACAATATGTTCCTCTTCGGCATGACCGCTGACGAGGTGCAGGCGCTGTGGCAGCGGGGCTATGACCCGCACCAGTTCCTGACGCCCGAGCTTGACCGCGTGCTGCAGATGCTCACCTCCGGCGCGCTTGGCCAGCGGTTTGACGATGTGGCGGCATCCCTGCTCACGCCGCGCTTCGGCGCTGCCGACAGCTATATGACGGTCGCTGACTTTGAAAGCTACAAGGCCGCAAAGAAGCGCGCAGTCGAGGTCTATCAGGACCGGACGCGCTTCGCGCAGATGTCCCTCACCAATATCGCCAGAGCCGGCATCTTCTCCTCGGACCGCTCGGTCGAGCAGTACGCGAAGGAGATCTGGGACCTCTGATTTCTTCATACACCCCAGACAAAGACCGGCGGCAGCGCCGGCCTTTGCTTTGACCGATCAAAACGGACGGAGACCCATATGAGAATTCTATTCGACAGCAAGCTTTCGCAGTTCAAAACGCCCTTCGGCACGCTGCAGGAGAACGAGACCTGCACATTTCATATCCTGATCCCGTGCAGCTGCCGGACCACGGCGGCCGCGCTCGTCCTGCAGGCCGAAAATGGGCAGGAGCTGCGGCGTGTGCCGCTCACCAAGCAGTCGGACGACACGCTTTACGATACCTGGGGCGGGGAAATGGCCGTCTGCGAGGCCGGGCTCTACTTCTACTACTTCCATATCACCACGCAGGACGGCGCGTTCCGCCTCTTTAAGCAGGGACAGAGCGACACGAACATGGAGGCGGGCGGCCTCTGGCAGCTGAGCGTGCTGGCGGACAAATATCCCGTCCCGGCCGGCTGTGCGGGCGCCGTCATGTATCAGATCTTCCCGGACCGCTTCTGCCAGAGCGGCAGCTGCGATCTGACCGGGAAAATCAGGCCCTACTGGGTGCACGAAAACAAGGACGACGTACCGGTCTACCTGCCGGATGCCAACGGCGAGGTCCTGAACAACGATTTTTACGGCGGCAATCTGAACGGCATCCGGGAAAAGCTGCCGTACCTGCAGGAGCTTGGTGTGGAGATCCTGTACCTGAACCCGATCTTCTACGCCTGGTCGACGCACCGGTACGACACCTGCGACTATAAGCGGATCGACCCCATGCTCGGCACGGAGGAGGATTTCCGCGCGCTCTGCGCCGAGGCGCACACGCATGGGATGAAGGTCATTCTGGACGGCGTGTTCAGCCACGTCGGCAGCCGCAGCGCATATTTCCAGCAGGCCATCCATGATCCGTCCTCGCCCTACCGCGGCTGGTTCCGGTTCCAGCACTATCCGGACGTCTACGACAGCTGGTGGGGCATCACGACGCTCCCGTGCGTCGACAAGATGAATCCGGATTTCATCCGCTACATGATCGACGACGAAGACAGCGTCGCAGTGCACTGGCTGAAGCTCGGCGCCGACGGCTGGCGGCTGGACGTGGTCGATGAGCTGCCGGACGCATTCCTTGCGCGCCTACGCGCGCGCATCCGTGCGTATAAGCCGGACGCGCTGCTGATCGGCGAGGTCTGGGAGGATGCGTCCAACAAGATCGCCTACGACCAGCGCCGCCGGTACTTTACCGACCGGCAGCTCGATTCCGTCATGAACTACCCGTGGCAGAAAGCGATCCTGCGCTATGTCCGCAGCGAGGACGACGGCACGGCGCTCGGCGACGCCATCCGGACGCTTGCGGAGAATTACCCGCCGGACGTGCTGCAGACGGTCATGAACATCCTCTCCACGCACGACACGCCGCGCGCGATCAACGCCATTCTCGACCCGCGCGACGGCGATCGGACGGACCTTGCGCAGCGGCATTTCACGCAGGAGCAGCTGCGCGAGGGCAGGCAGCGCCTCAAGCTGGCAGCCTTCCTGCAGTTCATGCTGCCGGGCATGCCCTGCATCTACTACGGCGACGAAGCCGGGATGACCGGCTACCGGGACCCATTCAACCGGAAATTCTATCCCTGGGGCAGGGAAGACGGCAATCTGGTCTCCTTCTACCGCTCACTGGCCCGCGTGAAAAAAAGTGCGCCCGCGCTGCGCAGCGGGACTGTCCTCGTGCTGGAGGCCGGCGGCGGCCGGCTCCTGCTGCTGCGGCAGTCGGCGGAGGGCAGCGTCGCAGTCTGCTGCAACCAGTCGCCGGAACCCTGGACGCTGCCGCACAGCGGCACGATCCTGCTTGGCGGCGGGATCATGGAATACACCGGTGAGACCGTCACGCTCGGCCAGGGCGGCTTCTGCGCGATGGAGCGCAAATAAAGATCAGACGAGAAAAGGGACGTACCAACTGGTACGTCCCTTTTCCTATCGTTTACTTTTTGAGCGTCAGGCGGTAGTCTTCGCCGTCCTCGACGGCTGCGGCCTGATAGCCGCTGTGCGCGGCAAAGCGCTTGATGTTTTCCACGGCGGTCTCATTGTCGACCAGGACCTCGAGCGTATCGGGGTGCTCCGCTTCGAGCGCCTTCTGGAGCATGACCACGGGCATGGGGCAGAGATATCCTCTTGCATCAACCATTCGTTTTCGCCTCCTGCTTCTTCATGCTGTTTACATAAGATACGACCAGCACGATCACGATGCCGAGAATGACCGCGACCTTGCCCTTCGTGGAGATGCCGCCGACGACATACTCGCCAGCCTCGCTGACGGAGTCGGCGTTGCCGGCCAGACCGAAGTTATGCGCGAACGCAGCGCCGACGATCATGCCGAACACCGTAACAGCGGAATCCGCGTTGCCGCTGCCGGCCAAAATGAGCTGACGCAGCGGGCAGCCGCCGAGCAGCACGGAGCCCCAACCGGCGAGCAGCATGCCGAGGAAGTTCCAGACATGGCTGGAGTGCGCAACGGGCTGCGAGGTGAAGCCGAGCTTGAAGCTGCCGCCGATGAGGTTGCCGATCAGGACCGTGACGAAGATGGCGATGAAGCCCCACAGCAGGTGCATGTCCTTGAACATCATCGTGTCACGCAGACCGCCGACCATACACATCCGGGACTTCTGCGCCAGCGCGCCGACGACGAGGGCGATGACAAGCGCGATGAAAAACGGTGCATGCTTGGAGCCGGGGCCTTCTTCCGAGAGCTTGAAGAGGGTGGGGACAGCGATGAACAGGATCAGCAGGCCGGTCATCACGGCGGGGAGGACCGTGCCGTCGAGCGTCTTGGTGGTGTAGTTGCGCTGGAGCGTGAAGCCCTTGCGGATGAAGATCGTGCCGAGGAAGATACCGGCAGCAAAACCGGCAAGACCGACGACTGCGTTGAGATCGCCGCCGGCCAGACGCAGGACCATACGCAGCGGGCAGCCCAAAAAGGCCAGCGCGCCGATCATGACGAAAGCGCCGAGCACGAACCGCAGGGCAGGCGAGGAACCGGCCTTGGCTTTCCATTCCTTCGTGGCGATGGCCATCAGGAAGCTGCCGAGGACCAGACCGATGATCTCCGGGCGGACGTACTGCACCTTGGCTGCCGAATGCAGACCGACAGCGCCCGCGATATCACGCTCAAAGCAGGCGATGCAGAAGCCCATGTTGGCCGGGTTGCCGAGCGCCGTCAGCACAAGTGCCGCGATGCCGATGACAACGCCGGTCAGAATGACGAACAGATTCTCTTTTTTCATGTTCTCTTTCCTCCGATATTGTCGAATTGATTTCGATTGTTTTCGATATTCTGGAACAAGAATATCGAAAACGCAGCAAATACGGGCATTTCAGCCCGTATTCGTTATCTGTTATCAAGAATAACACGACTTTCCTCATCTGTCAATCCGTATTTCGTCCGATGATGTCGAAAAAATGAATATTCAAATGAGGGAATCGGGAAGGTCGGAGCCCTGTTCGAGATCGTCGGCCAGGAAGCGGCGGCGGATCTCGTTGATGACGCGCTTTTTATCGCCGCTCCAGCGGGGCGCGAGCAGGTCGCGTTTGGCTCCGTCGCCGGTCAGCCGGTGGATGACCATCTCCCGCGGCAGCACGCGCAGACATGCCTCCAGCAGCGTGATATACGCGTCCAGCGACAGCGTCTCAAATTCGCCCGCCGCGTAGTCCTCAGCCAGATCCGTCCCGGTCAGAACGTGCAGCAGGTGCAGCTTGATGCCATCGGCGCCGCTGCGGCCGATATAGCGGGCCGTCTCCACCATCATCTCCGGCGTCTCGCCGGGCAGGCCCAGGATCTGATGCGTGATGACGCTGATGCCGCGCGCGTGCAGCGCCCGCACCGCCTCGTCATAGACGGAAAGGGGATAGCTGCGGCGGATATAGGCGGCCGTCGATGCATGGATGGTCTGCAGCCCGAGCTCGACCCAGACGGGCTTTTCCGACCGGAGCTCAGCCAGCAGCGATAAGATCTCCGGCGGCAGGCAGTCCGGCCGCGTGGCGATGGAGAGCGCGCAGACCTCCGGCTGTCGGATCGCGGCCGCAAACAGCGGCCGCAGGACCTCCGCCGGGGCATAGGTATTGGTAAAGTCCTGAAAATAGGCGATATAGCGTGCGTCCGGCCCGGCCTTGGCGGCGACCAGACGCTTGGCCTGCGCCAGTTGCTCCGGGATAGAGAGGGAAGTGGACGCGGCAAATTCTCCACTGCCGCTGCAGAAGATGCATCCGCGCGTGCCAATCGTCCCGTCTCGGTTCGGGCAGGTGCAGCCGGCGGAGAGCGCCAGCTTATAGACCTTGCAGCCAAAGGTCTCACGCAGATAGGCGTTCAGACTGCGATAAAACATGATGCCTCCTGTCGGTTCTCATAATTTATGCGCACCACAGAACGTGGTGCGCATAAAACTCAGGCTTTGGGTTGGTCAAGCGTTTCATCCTGCATCACAGCTTCAAACTGTGCGCGGCTCATGTTCTCGTTCTCCATCAGGAAGCCGGCGATCTTATCGAGCCGTTCGGCATGATCGCGCAGGATCTGCTCGCAGCGCTGATAAGCCTCGCGCATGATCTTCTGGACCTGCGCGTCGATCTGCCCGGCGGTCTGCTCGGAATAGGGTTTGGTCTTCTCATAGTCGCGCCCGATAAAGACCTCCTGCCCGCCCGCGTAGCTGACGGGGCCGATGCTGTCGGACATGCCGTATTTTGCGACCATGTCGCGGGCAATGCCGGTGGCGCGCTGCAGATCGTTCGACGCGCCGGTGGAAATATCGCAGAGCTTCTGCGCCTCTGCCACGCGGCCGCCGAGGAAGGAGACGATGGTCTCAAACATCTCGTTGCGCGAGGAATAGGAGCGGTCGTCCTGCGGCAGGCTGATGGTCATGCCGCCGGCCTGGGCGCGGGGGATGATGGTGATGAGGTGCACCGGATCCTGCGAGTCGAGGCAGTACATGCAGATCGCGTGTCCGGCCTCGTGGACGGCGGTGAGCATCTTTTCCGCGTGGCTGACCACGCGGCTCTTCTTTTCGGGGCCTGCAATGACCTTGATCATCGCCGTCTCCAGATCCTGCTGGCTGATCGCGGCCTTGCCGCGCCGCGCGGCGAGGAGCGCGCCCTCGTTCAGAAGGTTGGCCAGATCCGCGCCGGTGAAACCGGCGGTCGCCTTGGCGACGGCTGGGAGATCGACATTGTCCGCCAGCGGCTTTTTCCGTGCATGGACCTGCAGGATCGCAAGCCGTCCGCGCCAGTCAGGCGCGCCGACGTAGATCTGCCGGTCGAAGCGGCCCGGGCGGAGCAGGGCGGGATCGAGAATGTCCTTGCGGTTGGTCGCGGCGATGACAATGACGCCCTCGTTGGCCGAGAAACCGTCCATCTCGACGAGCAGCTGGTTGAGCGTCTGTTCGCGCTCGTCGTGGCCGCCGCCGAGGCCAGCGCCGCGCTGACGGCCGACCGCATCGATCTCATCGATGAAGACGATGGCCGGGGCCACCCGCTTGGCCTGCTCAAAGAGGTCGCGGACACGGCTCGCGCCGACGCCGACATAGAGTTCGACGAAGTCAGAGCCGGAAATGGACAAAAATGCGACGTTCGCCTCTCCGGCGACTGCGCGGGCCAGCAGCGTCTTGCCGGTGCCCGGCGGGCCGACGAGCAGCACACCCTTCGGGATCTTCGCGCCGAGCTGCTTGAAGCGGTCCGGGTCGCGGAGAAACTCCACGATCTCCGAGAGCTCTTCCTTTTCCTCGTCCGCACCGGCGACGTCCTGGAAGGTCACGGACTCGCCGGACGGGACGCCGAAGCGCGCGTTGGCACGCGTAAACTGCGCCATGGCGTTCGGGCCGCTGCCGGAGCGGTTCATCAGGATGAACCACACGAACAGAAGCGCGATGCCGACGAGCAGATACGGCAGCACCGTCTTCCAGATGGAATTGGCGGCGGGCAGATAGTTGTAGGACTTGAGAACACCTGCGGCACTCTGCGCAGCAATGGTCTCGTCCAGGTCCTTGTGGAAGGTCTCAATGTCGCCGATCTTCGCCGTTGCGGTGCCGGCCTGCTCTGCGCCGCTTCCGTAGAGCGTCAGCGTCAGCGTATCGCCCTGCAGAACGAACGACTCGACCCGTTCGTTTTCAAACAGGTCGAGCACGTCAGAATATGCAAGCCTGCTGCCGTTTTGCGTAAGCAGGGACGAAGAGAGCACCACAAGCACCAGCGCCAGGACCGCAACGAGCAGAATGGTCTGCAGGGTTTTGGGCTGTTGGTTCACGGAGGTTCTCCTTTATGTGGAATAGACCGTCTTCAGCGGTCCTGATAGACAGAGGGCTTCAGCACGCCGACGAACGGCAGGTTGCGGTAGTAATCCTCATAGTCCAGACCGAAGCCGACGACGAACGCGGGCGGGACGGTGAAGCAGGTGTAGTCCGGCTTCAGCTCGACCTTGCGGCCAGTGGGCTTGTCGAGCAGCGTGCAGATCTTGATGGACGCGGGCTTGCGCTCATGGAACATCTCACAGATCATCTTGAGCGTGCTGCCGGAATCGATGATATCCTCCAGAATGAGCACATGGCGGCCCTCGATATCATGGTCGATATCCTTGCGGAACGTCAGCTTGCCGGTGGATTCCGTGCCGCCCTCAAAGGATGTGATGCACATGAAATCCTCCTGCACGGGAATGCTGATGGCATTCGCCATTTCCGCGAAAAACGGAACGACGCCCTTGAGAACGCCGACCAGGATCGGGCACTTGCCGCGATAGTCGTCTGCGATCTGTGCGCCGACTTCCTTGATCCGCGCGTGGATCTCTTCTTCGGGGACCAGTACGCGCTCGATGTCCTGCAGCATGTCAGACTTGTTAATCATACATCTAATCCTCTTTCTCTGTTTCTTCGATTGTGATGATGACCGCGCGTTCGCCCGGAGCCGCGGCGCGGCCCAGATCGACGCCGATCCCATAAACGCCCAGAACACCGGATGCGTCAGCGGCCACCGGCATGAGCGCACGTCGTGCTGCGGGGACCTTGCGGTCGATCAGCAGCTTTTTGAGCGTTTTCGTGCCGCCTGCCGTGCGCATGACGTCATGCGCCTGACGTGGACGGATCGTGATCCGGGGAGTTTGCTCTATGGTATCATATTTGACTGCAAAAGTGGAGAGGGTTTTTGCTTTTTCCTGAAAATTTTCTTCGATCCGGCATTCGACGCGCAGCCCGAGCTCCGGGATCAGCACTGTCTCGCCCGGCGAAAGTGTCACGGGTGAAAAGGAAGCGGCAGGGGAGTGGTCCGTCAGGTACAGCCGGTCGTATTCCAGCCGCGCGGCAAAGCCGCCCGGCAGCGAGACGGAAGCGGAGGGGCACGAAGCGAACAGCAGCCGGTCGACCGCGTCGATATGCCGCTGCGTCAGTTTGGGCGCATGGATCGACTCGAGCAGCAGCCGGACTGCGCGGGTGCGCACAGCCTCCGGCCAAGCGGAAAGCGCGCTGCGGCTGACGCCATTTGGCAGTTGGGCGGCCTGCAGCGCCTCGCGCGCCCGCGTATCAAGATATGCGTCATCCTTACGGAGCAGCGCGCAGGTCCGGAAGACGGTCTGTGCGACGGCGGGGTTTTCCTCCCGCAGAAGCGGGATCACGCGCTGGCGCAGCCGGTTGCGCCGGGCGTCCGGCAGGAGATTGGTGCTGTCGGTCACATAAGAAAAGCCGTGCTCGGCAAGATACGCCTCGATCTGCGCCCGCGTGCAGACCAGCATCGGCCGGATGAGCCGTCCGCGCTTCGGCGGAATGCCGGTCAGTCCGGCAAGGCCAGTCCCGCGCGTGAGGTTCAGGAGCACGGTCTCGAGATTGTCGTCCTGCGTGTGCGCCGTGGCGACAAGGCCGGGGAGTGTGTCAAAGAACGCGTAGCGGAGCTTGCGCGCAGCCTCTTCCAGAGATTCATGCGTCTGCGCCGCCCGCGCCTGCACGTCGCCGCCGCCCGTGTGCAGCGGCACGCCGAGCGAGGCGCACAGCTGCCGGACAAAGGCCTCGTCGCGGTCGGATTCCGCGCCGCGCAGGTGATGGTTGAAGTGCGCGGCCTCTACCCGGATGCCGAGCGTGTCCTGCAGTGACAGCAGCACGTGCAGCATGCACATAGAATCCGCGCCGCCCGACACTGCGCATACGACCGTATCGCCGGGCTCCGTCATCCGCTGCGCCTGCATCCAGGCGAGGACCTCAGCCCTCATGCTTCCACTCCAGATCGGAGAAGGTGAAGAACTGCGGCCGCCACTGCAGCTTGACCGTGCCGGTCTCGCCGTGGCGGTTTTTGGCGATGATGCACTCGGCGATATTCTTGTCCTGCGTGTTGGGGTTATAATATTCGTCACGGTAGAGGAACAGGACGGAGTCGGCGTCCTGCTCGATGGCGCCGGATTCACGAAGGTCCGAGAGCATCGGGCGCTTGTCAGTTCTCGATTCGTTGGCACGCGAGAGCTGGCTCAGGCAGATGACCGGCACGTTCAGCTCCTTGGCCATGATCTTGAGCGCGCGAGAGATATCGCTGACGATCGTCACGCGGTTATCGCCGGATTTTCCGGGAGCCGCGGCGGTCATGAGCTGCAGATAGTCGATCAGGACCAGCCCGAGGTTATCGAGCCGGCGGCACTTGGCATTGATCTCCGCGACGGTGATGGCGGGATTGTCGTCTACGCGGATATCCGTCTGGCTGAGCGCAGAGGAGGCGATGGAGAGCTTGCTCCAGTCGTCGTCTTCCAGATGGCCTGTGGTGAGCTTCTGGTTTTCCACGAAGCTTTCCGTGGACAAAAGACGCATGACCAGCTGCTCCCGCGACATTTCGAGCGAAAAGAAAGCGACGGTCTTCTCATACGTCTTCGCAACGTTGAGGCAGATGTTGAGCGCGATCGCCGTTTTGCCCATGCCGGGGCGGGCCGCGATCAGGATCAGGTCGGTCTTGTTGAGGCCGTTGATCTTGCGGTCAAGGTCGTGCAGGCCCGTAGACAGGCCCGGGATCTCGCTGCCGGAGGCAGCCAGCTCTTCCAGCCGGTCATAGACGTTGATCATGACCTTGCCGATGTGCTGCAGACTGTCGCCGGTGTTGCCGCGGCGCAGGGAATAGATCTTCTTTTCCGAGACCTCCAGCATCTCCTGCGCCGTGCCGACGCCCTCGTAGACCATATCCGTGATCTCCGACGAAGCGGCGGCCAGCGCGCGCAGCAGCGACTTGTCATGCACGATCGTGCAGTATTGCTTGACGTTGGCGGCGGTCGGCGTGATCTTCAGCAGCTGGGCGAGATAGTCGTAGCTGCGTTCCTCGTCGTACACGCCGCGCTCTTTCATTTTATTGAGGACGGTAACGGGGTCGATCTTCTCCGAGAAGTTGAACATCGTATAGATGGTCTCGTAGATCTCGCGGTTCTGCCGCAGGTAAAAATCCTCCGGCTGCAGCATACCGACGACGTCTGGTACGCAGCGCTCGTCGATGAGCATGGAGCCGAGCACAGACTGCTCCGCTTCCAGCGCCTGTGGCGTCTGCCGGGAAAGCAATTCCTCATCCATACGGTTCACATCCTTCCGGGAGCTTCAGAATATCAGGGCCTGCTTAGCCCTCCTTGACCTCGACCTTGAGGTCGGCGTTGATCTCATAGCCGAGCTTGCACTTGACCGTGTACACGCCGACGGCCTTGATCGGCTCGTCGAGCACGATCTTGCGCTTGTCAAGCTTGATATCGGCCTGCTTTGCCAGCGCATCGGCAACTTCGGTGTTCGTGACAGAGCCGAACAGACGGCCCGCGCCGCCGCCCTTGGCGGTGACGACGACAGTCATGTCCTTCATCCGGTTGCGGATCTCGAGCGCTTCGGCGCGCTCCTTGGCCTGACGCTCCTGCGCGGCCTTGTCGTTCATTTTCATGGTGTTCACGTTATCGGCGGTCGCTTCCTGCGCGAGCTTGCGCGGCAGCAGGAAATTGCGGGCGTAGCCGTCGGAGACCTCGATCATCTGGCCGCGTTTGCCCTGGCCTCTTACATCCTGTGTCAAAATAACCTTCATGGTGGTGACTCCTTTCAGAGAGATATTTTTGAAAATCGTGTTTTATGCGTAAAATGCGTCGATCGCGCCGACAAGGTCCTGCAGGACCTGACGCAGCGGCTTGCCCTTGATCTGCGCGCCGGCGGTCGCGCCGTTGCCGCCGCCGCCGAGCTTTTCGAGCACCACCTGCACATTGCACGAGCCGATGGAGCGCGCACTGATGATGACCTGTTCGCCGTCAGGGAAGAGGACGAACGAGGCAGTGATGCCGGAGATGTTGATGAGCTCATCGGCCGCCTGTGCGGCGATGGTGCGGGTGATGGTCTCGTCCAGACAGGCAATGGCGAGCTCGCCGCGGTAGAGCCGGGCAGCCTGCACGACGCGGTAGCGGGTGAGCGTATCGTCCAGATCCGTCTGGAACAGCTTCTTGACCTCGACCGGGTCGGCACCCGCCTTGCGCAGATAGGCCGCGGACTCAAACGTGCGCGAGCCGGTGCGGACGGAGAAATTCTTCGTATCCAATACGATACCGGCCAGCAGCGCCTGCGCCTCGAGCGGACGGACGTCGCGCTGGCTGACGGCGTACTGCAGAAGCTCCGTTACAAGCTCCGACGCGGAGGACGCGTACGGCTCGTGCAGATTGAGGACCGGCTGCTCGATATAATCCGCCGCCCGGCGGTGATGGTCGATGACCGCGACGCGGGAAATGGACTCGAGCAGCGGGCGGCACTCGACCTGCTCCGGCCGGTTGGTGTCGACGACGATGAGCAGGCTCCGGTTGTCCGCCTCGACCAGGGCATCCTGTCCGGAGATGAACAAATCTTCATAGCCGGGCGCAGCCTTGAGCTCAGCGATCAGGCTCTGGCAGGCGTTTTTCTGCAGGTCGATCACGATCCGGGCCGGGCGCTCCTTCACCCGGCACAGGCACAGAAGACCCACGGCCGAGCCGAGTGCGTCCAGATCCGCCATCCGGTGTCCCATGATATAGACCGTGCTCGACTGCCCGATGAGCTCAGACAGCGAACCCGCCATCACGCGGGATTTGACGCGCGTATGCCGCTCCGCTTCTTTGGTGCGGCCTCCGTAGAAGGTGAAGTTGAACCGGTCCTTGATGACGGCCTGGTCGCCGCCGCGGGAAAGGGACATCTCGATGGCGAGGGACGCGAAGCGGTAATTCTCCGCGAAGCTCCCGCCGTCCTTGCCGATGCCGAGCGAGATCGTCGCGGACATGCCGCTGGAGGTCGTGACGTGCCGCACATCCTCCAGGATGCTGAACCGGCCGTCCTGCAGGCGGGCAAGATCCTTGCTCTCGAAGATCAGCAGATACCGGTTGCGTTCGATCTTGCGGCACAGCGCCTCCAGTCCCGCCGTCCAGTTGGCCACGACGTCGTTGAGCTGCGCGTCGAGCGTGGAGATGGCAGAGTCGGAGAGGTTGGCAGTCAGCTCGTCGTAGTTATCGATCAGGATGATCGAGACGATCGGCCGCGTGCGGAGGAATTCGTCGCGGACGTTGAACATCTCGGTCATGTCGGCAAAATAGATGGTCGCCAGCTGCACAGTCGTCGCGTCGTCTTCGGATTTGACGTAGTTGCCGTAGATGCGGTAGCGGCGGCCGCCGATGATCTGGTCGCCCGGCAGCTCGGAGCGGCCCTCGCGCAGCCAGCTGGTAGAGAAGCCGGGCACGACCGCGTCGAGCGTCTGATAGCACGCAGTATCGGAAAGGCCGGTGATGGTAAAGAAGCTGGGGTTGCCCCAGATGATCTCATTTTCCGGCAGCCGGATGACCGCCATCGGGAACGCGGAGCCCGCGTGGACGGAAATGCCGACGGAATCCGTCGCCGTCTGCACGTAGCTCATCAGCTGCCGCTTGCGCCGGGAAAGCCTTGCGCGGCTGATAATGAACATGATGAGCGTGACGAACAGCGCGCCGCCCGCAAGGATATACTGCCCGACCGCGGCGGCCGCGGCGGTAAACAGCAGCATGGCCGCAAAGTACCAGCCCGTATTCGGATAAAGCAGACGTCCGACCGGCTTTTTCATAGACCGCCGCCTCCTGTCTTTGTATAATCAAGTTTACTATATCAAATTTTGCCGAAGGAATCAATTATAATCTATCATTCATTTGCTTAATTCATTTATGATATGGATAAAAGAACAAAAAAAGGTGTACTTTCCACGGAAAGTGTGTTATACTATGTATCAGCTATGACCTTCCATGGCTTTTTGATTGGGATCGTGCGCCGCGCAGGCGCATCAAATAGATCAACTGCATACGGTATGGAGCGCAGGCGGCATTGGCGATGGGCAGAGCGAGACGGGGCACTGTCCGGCCAGCTGCATGGGCATGCGTTCCTGCGTCCTTTTTGCATTTGTTCCGCGCGGAGAATCCTCCGCGCAGCCGCATCCATACTTATATTATTTTAGGAAAGAGTGAAATCATTTGGCAGAAAAATTAAAGATCATTCCCCTTGGCGGTCTCAACGAGATCGGCAAGAATATGACCGTACTCGAATACGGCAAGGATATCATCATCGTCGACTGCGGTCTTGGCTTCCCGGATGAGGAAATGTACGGCGTCGACCTGGTCATTGCCGACATGACGTACCTGGTCAAAAACAAAGACAAGATCCGCGGCATGTTCCTGACCCACGGACATGAGGACCATATCGGCGGCATCCCGTACGCCATGGAGCAGTTCAACTGCCCCATCCACGCCACGCGCCTGACCGCCGGCATCGTCCAGCTGAAGCTCGAGGAGCATCAGCTGCAGAATACCGTCCACCTGTTTACCCATGAAGCAGGGGAGAAGGTCAAGGCCGGCTGCTTCACCGTGGAGTTCATCCACGTGAACCATTCCATCGCCGACGCCGTTGCGTTCGCCATCAAAACGCCGGTCGGCACCATCGTCATGACGGGCGACTTCAAGATCGACGCCACCGCGGAAGACGGCATGATTGACCTGGCCCGCTTCGGCGCGCTCGGCAAAGAAGGTGTGCTGGCGCTGCTGTGCGACTCGACGAACGTCGAGCGGCAGGGCTATACGCCGTCGGAAAAGACCGTCGCGGCGAATTTTGAGCGCCAGTTCTCCGGCTGCAACAAGCGCATCATCGTCACGACCTTCGCCTCGAACGCCTTCCGGCTGCAGAGCCTGATCGCCACGGCGAAGAAATTCGGCCGCAAGGTCGCCGTGACCGGCCGCAGCATGGAAAACATCCTGAAGGTCTCCACGGAGCTCGGCTATCTGAAGATCCCGGCGGGCACGCTCGTCGACATCACGCAGATCAAGCAGATCCCCAACAACAAGCTCGTCATCGTCTCGACCGGCTCGCAGGGCGAAAATATGTCTGCCCTCTACCGCATGGCCTTCTCCGGCCACCGGCAGGTGGAGATCACGGCCTCTGACCGCGTCATCATCTCCGCCTCCGCGATCCCCGGCAACGAAAAATCCATCGGCAAGATCATCAATGAGCTCTACCGCAAGGGCGCAGAGGTCATCTATGACAAGCTCGAGGGCCTGCACGTCTCCGGCCACGCCTGCCAGGAGGAGCTGAAGATCATCCATGGGCTTCTGAAGCCCCGCTTCTTCATCCCCGTCCACGGCGAGCAGCGCCATCTGCAGGCGCATTCCCGTCTGGCCCAGTCGATGGGCATGGATCCCAAGAACATCTTCATTTCCGACATCGGCAAGGTGCTCGAGCTCACCAAGACCACCTGCAAGTGGGGCGGCACCGTCCCGTCCGGCAAGATCCTGGTCGACGGCACCGGCGTCGGCGACGTCGGCAGCGTCGTGCTGCGTGACCGCAAGCATCTGGCGCAGGACGGCATGCTGGTCGTGGTCGTCAACATCTCGAGCGAGGACGGCAGCGTCATCAGCGGGCCGGATATCATCACGCGCGGCTTCGTCTATGTCAAGGAATCGGAAAATCTGATGGAAGAGCTGCGCGTCATCGCCGCACACGCCATCGACCGCTGCAGCCAGAACGGCCGCAGCGACTGGAGCGTGCTGAAGGCCAACATCAAGAACGATCTGTCCGGCTACCTGTTCAAAACGACCAAGCGCAACCCGATGATCCTGCCCGTCATCATGGAGATCTGAGCCGAACGGCAGAAAGATACGGGCAAGTGTCAAGAAAAAACAGAAAAAATGTCAAATTGGCCTTGTCAAAACAGGCAGGATGGGGTTATAATAACATAGTTGCGCCGATGCGCAGCAATGTTACCAGATAAATGAGGATGAGCGATAGAATGGCTAATACGAAGAATCCGAAGCCCTCGACCGAGGATGCAATGGCTGCAGTATCCGCATTGATCGCAAGAGCAAAGCGGGACGGGAGCATTCAGGCGACGGAACTGACCGCAGAGCTGGAAAAGCTGGATCTGCCGGTCGAGAAAATTGAGCATATTTATGATACCTTTGACGCCATGGGCATCCAGATCGTGAGCCCGGAGCTGGAGCTGGACGTGTCCGACGATCTCAGCATGGACATGGACGAGGTCCCCGACGGCGACGACGAGGAGCTCGTTGACCCGCTGGAGCTTGCCGCAGAATACAATCTGGATGATCCGGTGCGCATGTATCTCAAGGAGATCGGCCAGGTCAAGCTGCTGACCGCCGACGAGGAGATCGAGCTGGCCAAGCGCGTCTCCGAGGGCGATAAGGCCGCCAAAGACCGTCTGACGGAGGCCAACCTGCGTCTGGTCGTATCCATCGCCAAGAAATATTCCGGCCGCGGCCTGCACATTCTGGATCTTATTCAGGAGGGTAATACCGGTCTCATCCGCGCCGTCGACAAGTTCGACTATACAAAGGGAAACAAATTCTCTACATATGCAACCTGGTGGATCCGGCAGGCCATTACCCGCGCGATCGCCGATCAGGCGCGTACCATCCGCGTCCCGGTGCATATGGTCGAGGTCATCAACAAGGCGACCCGCTGCAACCGCAAGCTCGTGCAGGAGCTGGGCCGCGAGCCGACGCTCGAGGAGATCGCCGCTGAGCTGAATCTGCCCATCGAGAAGATCATCGAGGCCAATCGCACCGCCGCCGACACCCTGTCTCTGGACATGCCGGTCGGCGACGAGGAGGATACGACCATCGGCTCCTTCGTCGAGGACGACAATACCCCCGGCCCCGTCGACGCCACGTCCAACGCGATGCTCTCCGAAGCGCTGACCGAGATCCTCGGCACGCTGACCGAGCGTGAGGCAGACGTGCTGCGCATGCGCTTCGGCATGTATGACGGCCGGACGCATACGCTCGAGGAGGTCGGCCAGATCTTCGGCGTTACCCGTGAACGCATCCGCCAGATTGAAAACAAAGCCATCCGCAAGCTCCGTCACCCGTCCCGGGCGAAGAAGATCAAGGATTTCTATTGCTGATACCAGAACGCCCTTGCAGAGTCCCTGCAAGGGCGTTTTTTTGATCTGAATCTTCCAATTCATGCAACCAATGTTCCCGTAATCCGTCTTTTATCATATCAGAGAAAAACAGGAGGGAAAACGATGCGAAATATCCGAAAGATCCTGGCGCTGCTCCTTGCGCTCTTTTTGACTGCCGCGCTCTGCGGCTGCGCAGCTTCCAGGATGGACGACGGGCTTGCCGGTACGTCCGGCAGCGACGCTGTCAAACCGGCGGACGCGACAGATTTTATGTCCTACGCGGGCCCGATATTCCCGCTGACGCTGGCGCAGGCTGCCCCGGCGCTTTCCGCCGACCGGGAGATCCTGCTGGACTGTGCGCCTTATGCAGAGGAGTACGGGGCCGCCGTTACCGTGACAGACCGTTATACGATCCAAAACAGCTCCGGGGAGGCCTGCACAGCGACGGTGCTCTATCCCTTCGTCTCCAGCCTCAGCGATCTGGAGGCACTCCGGCCGCAGCTGAGTGTGGATGGAGCTGGCACCGAAACTGCCATCTATCCCGGCGCGTTCCCCGGCTGGTTCGGCCCGGCCAGCCCGGAGCCGGAACAGGCGGAGCAGCGCTGGAACCTCCGCCACGCGGAAAGCTGGACCGAATATCAGACGCTGCTGTCCAGCAGCTATCAGACCGATGCGCTCGCACCGAAACCGCTGCCCGGCCAGACCGCCTATGTCTATTCCTTTACCGCATCCGGCAATACAACGGCAAGCGCGGCGACGCTTGCGATCACAGTCGACGCAGACCCGGAACAGACGACAATCCTGACCTACGGGATCAACGGTTATGGCTTGGACGATGCGACCGGGCAGCCGCAGTACAGCTATTTTACAAACGAACACGGTCAGTCCCTGCATCTGCTTGCCGTACTCGGGCAGGATCTGTCCGGCTATGCCATGCAGGGCTATACCGACGGAAGCTGCGAGCAGGGGAAGGAGCTGGATGCACTCGAAGGAACCGCAGCGCGCACGGAAATGACTCTTGCAGATTTTCTGCGGCAGACTGCCGCCGCCCAGCTCGGCACAGACGCCTCCAGCGCTGCTGTAGACCGGCTTGCCAATGCTGCCGCGGAGCTCTTGACCGGATATGGCGTCTGCTCCGCCGCGCCCGCCGAGCGCTACAGCGTGGGAATGCTGGATTCTCTGCTTCAGGACGCGTACGTCATGCAGCGCATTTGCTATGCCGCAGCGGATGTGACCATTCCGACCGGCGGTACGGTCTGCATCGAAGTCACTTCCCGGAAACCGCACAGCTTTGATTTCTTTGGCTTCTATGACAATGCAGTTGACGGTTATGGAATTATGACAACTGAAAGCATACTGACACTGAAAAACCAGACCGCGCGTCTGGATACGCACGGTCTGGTCACGATCTACGGGCAGAATTTCGGGTTTGCGGAGCAGGGAAGCGCCGTCCCGCTGTCCGCGGAGACCGAATATTACTATCTCAATCTGACCGCTGCGGCAGAGGAGTCATAACCGCACGACGGGCTTGATGAGGTCCTGCGGCTTGTCCTTCATGAGCTGCAGCGCCTGCGGCAGCTTGTCCCAGCCGTCAAATACGTGGGTGATGAGTGGCTTCACGTCCAGCCGCCCGCTCGTCATGAGCGCGGCGAGCTTCTCCATCCGCAGCCGCCCGCCGGGCATGAGCCCGCCGTTGATCAGCTTGTGGCCCATGCCGACGCCCCAGTCCGCGCGCGGGATCTTCACATAGTCCCCGCTGCCGAGATAGTTGACGTTGCCGATCCGCCCGCCGGGCTTCAGGATCTTTACGACGGGGATGAACGTATCCACATCGCCGCCCGCGATGATCGCGCAGTCGACGCCCTTTCCACCGGTCAGCGCCAGCACCTGCTCGTCGATCGGGCCGTTTTTGTAGCTGATGAAGTCGGTCGCGCCGTATTTCCGCGCCGCCTCCACGCAGACCGGCCGCGTGCCGACCGCGAGGATCCGCGCTGCGCCCCGCAGCGCCGCACCGGCCACCGCCATGAGCCCGACCGGTCCGATACCGACGACGAGCACCGTATCGCCGAACTGCACATCCGCCAGCTCCGCGCCATGAAAGCCGGTCGGCACCATGTCGGAGAGCATGCACGCCTCCGTGATGTCCATCCTCTCCGGCAGATGCGCGAGGTTTCCATCCGCGTCGTTGACATGGAAAAACTCAGAAAATACGCCGTTTTTGATGTTGGAGAACTTCCAGCCCGCCAGCATCCCGCCGGAGTGCATGGCAAACCCGGCCTGCGCCTCCAGTGAGCTCCAGTCCGGCGTGATAGCGGGCACCAGTACCCGGTCGCCGGGCTTGAAATCCCGCACGAGCTCGCCCACGGAAACGACCTCCGCGCAGCACTCGTGTCCCAGGATCATATCGTGCCGCTCGCCGACGGCACCCTCCCAGACCGTGTGTACGTCCGAGGTGCAGACCGCCGCAGCCAGCGGCCGGCAGACCGCGTCTATCGGCCCGCAGACCGGCTTCGGCTTCTCCACCCATCCGACCTTCCCGATCTCCAGCATCGCAAAGCCCTTCATTTACAGATCCCTGCCTTCCATTCAAGTCAGGATAGCTTTTGCCGAAAATCCGATATTATGTAAAACAGTCGGACCATATCCGGCTGTTTTTTTCAAAAAAACATCGCAACCCAGCAAAGCGGTTGTGATGTTGAACGAAGAAAGGCCTTTGCTTGCCAAGCGCTGGCCGGAGATGGCGGCGAAGATCCAGAAGCGGCTGCTGTCAGAAGGCAAGATCACGAAAGAGATGATCGAGAACTATGTGGACGCATACGCCGGGATCTACGGCGACGACACGGACGCCTACGTCGAGGAGATCATCGCGGACACCTACGCCGGCATGAACCGAACGGAGCGCCTGATTACGCTGAACCTTGCAAATGATATCTGGGAAATTGCGAATGAATCCAGATATGAAAACAGCAAAGGCGAGTTCAAACAGACACGGATGCACGAGAGTTCGGAGCGCTGGCATTACTTCGTAAATGCAATCAACTATGTCGATGATGCACAGCCGGGTCGGAACGGCGTTTACGACTTCAACCTGGACGTCATGGAACGGGATGATGGTGATTTCGTCTATACCTTCTCACTCAAAAAAAGAAGAACCGACGCCCCCCGGACTTTCGCTGCCGGGGTTGACGGCCAAAACGCCGCCGACGTAGATTCTTCTAAAAACAGTATATCCAAAACGGGAGAAACTGTCAAGGGGAAAATGTCCGCACAGGACGGACGGTATCGGGATCTGATGGGGGAGAAGGCGGCGCAGTACACCAAAGGAATACTATGCGCATATCGCAAAATAAAGAAATCCCTTTCCAAAACTGGAGAGGGATTTCTTTATCGATGCACGATCATCCCAATTACACCGTTCAAAAAAACAATGCGCTCGGATAAGGATACATCTGGCACCCCAGAGACGATTCGAACGTCCGACCCTTCGCTTAGGAGGCGAATGCTCTATCCCCTGAGCTACTGGGGCTTATGAAGAATGAACTAATTTTACAATGGGAGAGCGGCTTTGTCAAGGCGGAGGAATATCGCGGCGCGGACGGCAATAGACTTGGACTGGAAGGGGGCGGACAGGTTGCTGAAGCAGGTGCTGCAGATCCTGCCGCGGGAGGCGGCGCAGGCGCTGGACGGGCTGAACGCGGCGCAGGTCGAGGAGATCCGGCTGCGGTGTGGGCAGGTGCCCTCCATCCTGCGGCGAGGTGTGGAGCAGCCGCTTCCGCACTGCGAACGGACGCCGCAGCAGGAGCTGCAGCGCACGCTGCTTGCCGCCTCGGCCCAGTCGCAGTACGCCGTGCAGGAGCAGCTGCGGGAGGGATTTCTGAGCGTGCCGGGCGGCGTGCGGATCGGCGTATGCGGCAGCGCGGTCGTGCAGGACGGGCGCGTGACCGGGATCCGGGAGATCTCGTCGCTCTGCATCCGCATCCCGCACGAGATCCGGCATCCGCCGGAGCAGCTTCTGCCGCTTTTATCGGCCTCCTGTCTGCTGGCCGGCCGCCCCGGCAGCGGCAAGACGACGCTGCTGCGCAGCTGCATCCGCGCGCTTTCGGCGGCGGGCAGCCGCGTCGGCGTTGTGGACGAGCGGCTGGAGCTGGCGGGTGCGGTGCATGGCGTGCCGCAGTTCGACCTCGGCCCGCACACGGACGTGCTCTCCGGCTGCCCGAAGGCCGCAGGCATGCAGATGCTGCTGCGCGGGATGAACCCGGAGTGGCTGGCCGTGGACGAGATCACAAGTCCCGCCGACCTCGCCGGGATCCGGCAGGCCTTCGGCTGCGGCGTGCGCATCCTTGCGACGATCCACGCTGGCTCCGCCGCGGAGCTGCGGGAAAAATCCCTGTGCCGGGCCGTCCTCGGGGCCGGGATGTTTGAACAGGTATTGTTTCTGGATAACAACAGAGCGTTTCACGCGGAAAGGATCCGGTATGCTGAAACTGATCGGACTGAGTTTGATCCTCACAGCCTCGAGCGCGATGGGCCTTGGCCTGGCCAGGACCGTCCGGCGGCAGCAGGCGCAGACGCTGGCGTTCATTGACGCGGTGCTGCGTATCCGGCATGAGCTGCAGTACCGGCTCACGCCGCTGCCGGACGTGTTCCTGGCTCTGCAGGAGAGCCGGGAAGCGGCAGTCGCGGCCTTTTTCTCCGGGCTGGCCGGGAGCCTTTCGGCCGCGGATACCTGCACGGTCGGCTATGCCTGCCGGCAGGCGCTGCGGCGGACGGAGGGACTCTGCATCCCGGCCGGGGTGCGTACGGCGCTGATGAGTTTATTCGACACGCTGGGCAAATACGACCTGGACGGGAATCTGCAGGCGCTGGATCTGGCGCTCGGGCGTCTGCGTGAGGAGGCCCGACAGCTGCAGGGCAGCGCAGCGGCCCGCTGCAAGACGTATGTGACGCTCGGCGTGTGCACGGGACTGGCTGTTGCGGTGATCCTCATCTGATATGGATATTGATCTGATCTTCAAAATCGCGGCGGTCGGCATCATCGTGTCGATCCTCAACCAGGTCCTCGTCCGCTCCGGACGGGAGGAACAGGCGACCATGACCTCACTGGCGGCGCTGGTCGTGGTGCTGATGATCGTCGTGCAGCGGATCGCAGAGCTGTTCGACATGGTCAAGACGCTGTTTGAATTCTGATGGAGACGGTCGGGAAGCTGATCGCGGCGGCGCTCATCTGCTGCGCGCTGAATCTGCTGCTCAGAAAACAGGCGCCGGAATTGACGCTGGCGCTGTGCGCGGTGGTGTGCGCCCTGTGTTTTCTGACGGTCCTGCCGTTTTTCTCGCCGGTCCTCGCTTTTGTACGCAGACTCGAGGAGATCACCGGCCTTTCGCAGGCCGTGTTTGCCCCGCTTTTTAAGACGGCGGCCATCGGCCTTCTCTCGCAGCTCGCCGGGACGCTTTGCCGTGACAGCGGCCAGCAGGCGCTCGGGCAGACGATCGAGATCTGCAGCGGCTTTCTGTGCATCTATCTGGCGCTGCCGCTGCTGGAGATGGTGCTTTCTCTGCTGCAGACGATGATAGGAGGGTAGTATGCGGCGCGGATGGATCCTGCTACTGCTGCTGGCGGCGCTCGCGCTGCCGGTCTCGGCTGCGGACGTTCTGGAGCAGGAACGGCAGATCCTGCAGGTCGACTCGCTGACAGATCCGCTGTCCGGCCAGACCCGCGAGGCGCTGGAAGACTACAGTCCGGCGTCGCAGACCGATCCTGCGTCCGCGATCCTGGATATTTTCAAATGGGCGTCGAATCTCTCCGTCGGTACGCTGCGGGAGGCGGTGCAGACCGGGGCGATGCTGCTGACAACAGCCCTCATCTGCCAGTTGGTCCGGCAGGCCTATCCCAAGGACCGGCTGCAGCTGCAGTCGCTGACCGGCGCGTTCGCGATCACGGCACTGTTTGCCGCAAGTATGAAAAGCATGATCGGTCTTGCTAACGGCGTGCTGGACGAGATGGAGGCGTATGCGAAGCTTCTGCTGCCGGTCATGTGCGGTGCGGCGTCTGCTGCGGGCGCGCTGAGTGGGGCAGGAAGCCTGTATATGGGCTCGTCGCTGTTTTTCAGCCTCCTGACGAGCCTGATCCGCGCGCTGCTGCTGCCGCTCGTCTATGCGTATCTCGGGCTCGCAACAGTGGAATGCGGACTGCCGGACGAGCGGCTTGGCAGCGTCCGCACGCTGCTCGGCTGGTGCATTTCGGCGCTTTTAAAGGGAGTGATGTATGTGTTCACGGCCTATCTCTCGCTCACGGGCTTACTCTCCGGCAGCAGTGACGAGGCGGCGGTCAACGCGGCAAAATCGACGCTCTCGGCGGCGCTCCCGGTCGTGGGCGGCATCGCTGCCGACGCCTCAGAGGCGGTCCTGCAGAGCGCTAAGCTCCTGCGGGCGACGGCGGGAACGTTCGGGATCCTGGCCGTGCTGGCAATGGCGCTCGTGCCGTTTCTGAAGATTGCGATCTGCTATCTCACGATGAAGCTCACGGCCGCGGCCGCCGGGCTCGCGGCAGGGAAGGAGCACGCGGCGCTCCTTGGCGCGCAGACGAGCGCCATGGGGTATCTTCTGAGTATGGTCGGCTGCGCGGCGCTTCTGCTGCTGTTTTCGACATGCTGCTTTATGAAGGTGGCGGCCGGATGATCGAAGCGGTACGCGGATACCTGCTGCGCATCACAGCAGGGGCGTTTGCCGGGGCGATCCTGCTCGCGGCGCTGCCGAAGGGGACGCCGCGGCGGGTGGCGGCCATGCTGTGCGGCCTTCTGATGCTGCTGCTCGCGCTCACGCCGCTGGCGAAGCTGGACTATGATTCTCTGGCAGAGGCGATCAGCCGGCTGGAGCTGGAAAAGGAGGAAGCAAGAACGGGTATTGAGATCCAGAATCAGGAGCTTGTGGCCAGCATCATATCCGGCCGCGTGCAGACATATATATTGGACAAAGCCTCGTCCCTCGGGATGCAGATTTCCGTGGAACTGGAGATGGAAACGCGGGTGGCGACGCCCTATCCCAGCGGGGTGACGATCCGCGGGACCGTCACCCCGGCGCAGAAGCAGCAGCTGCAGACCTATCTGGAGCAGACGTTTGCCATCGCGCCGGAGCGGCAGGTATGGCTGCCGTGAACGGGGGAAGGCTTGCGCAGCTGCGGGAGCAGGCGCCGCGGCTGCTGAAAAAATACCGGCTGCCGCTGCTCATCTTTCTGGCCGGGCTGATCCTCGCGGCATGGCCCGCGGGAAAAAAGCAGGAGACGAAGAGCGTGCCGGTAGAAGCGGTGTCCGGGTTCGACCTGGACGCGACCACGAGCCAGCTCGAGCAGCTGCTTTCCGGCATTGCGGGCGCGGGGCGCGTCCGGCTCATGCTGACGCTTTCCGGGAGCGAAACAACGCTCTATCAGACGGACAGCCGCACCGTCACCTCCGCCGGGAGCACGACGACGCAGACCGAGACGGTCTTCCGCCAGACGGGCAGCAGCGAAAAGGAGCCGGCGGCGCAGTCGGTCCTGTATCCGCAGTATCAGGGCGCGCTCGTCGTCTGCGACGGGGCAGACAGCGCAAGCGTGCGGCTTGCCATCATCCAGGCTGTCTCGAGCCTGACCGGGCTCGGTAGCAATAAAATTGCAGTGGTAAAAATGAAGGGGCAATAGGAGGAGTTCGTAATGAAAATCTGGAAGCGAAACGCGATCATCGCATCGGTATTGCTGCTGGTCTGCGCCGGCGCGTACCTCAACTGGTCCAGGGCGCAGAAATCGGACGCGACGGATCTGACCGAGACACTCTCGGCCGAGCAGGTCATGGGCGAGGACACGCTCGTCGTGAGCGACGGCGATGGCGTGCAGGCGGAGGCCGTCGCGGCATCGGGCGGGGAGCAGACGTCGAGCGCGGATTATTTCGCGCAGGTGCGGCTGAGTAGACAGGAATCGCGCGATTCTGCCGTCGAGCTGCTGGAGCAGACCATCGCCTATGACGAGGGCACGGAGGTCGGCGAGACGGCCTGCCAGACGCTCAACACCATCGTCGGCACGGCGCTGAGCGAGGCGCAGATCGAAAGCCTCGTGATCGCCAAGGGCTATGACGACTGCGTGACCTATATCAATGACGGTGTGGTCTGCGTGGCGGTCTCGGCCCCGGCGGACGGGCTGAGCGACGCAGACGCCGCGCTCATCTCGGACATTGTGACCTCACAGACCGACTATTCGCTCTCGCAGGTCCGCATCATCGAAGTCAAGCCCTGATCCTGCCGTCCGGATTTTCAGAAAGGGATTGCATTTTAGCGGTTTTGTGGTAAAATGAATCCAATATAAAAGCAGAACCTTTTCTGTATCCCTGAAACGGAGGAACCAGTATGGCTGAGAAGAACGAATACTTCACGCAGAAGCTCGAAAACGGGACGCTGCAGATCTCGGAAGACGTCGTCGCGTCCGTTGCGGCAGCTGCCGTTCTTGAGGTAGAGGGTGTTTGCGGCCTGTCCAGCAGCATCAGCACTGACATCGCCGAGATGCTCGGCATGAAGACGCTGGCCCGCGGCGTCCGCCTGACGCCGATCAAAGACGGCTCCGTCACGATCGAATGCGATGTCGTCGCCAAGTTCGGCCAGAGCGTCTTTTCGCTGGCCAAGACCGTGCAGGACGCCGTCAAGACGAGCGTGGAGTCGATCACCGGTCTTGCCGTCGCACAGGTCAACGTCAACATCTGCGGCATCGCCATGCCGAAGGAACTGAAAAAATAAGCCAAAAAGCAAACCCTTTGCTTGCGTAAAGGGTTTCTTTTTTGGAACTACGGAAGAAAGAGCAGCAAGGAGAAACATATGACCAGATCGAACGCCAGAGAGATCGCGTGCCATCTCGTCTTCGAGATGAATTTCAACAATATCACCGCCGGCGAAGCGCTGCAGACACTCATGGACGACGGCTATTACCCGACGCTCAAGACCGAGACGGACGTCTATGCGGAAAAGCCAGACGGCAAGCAGCTTGAATACCTGACCAGCGTCGTGCAGGGCGTGCAGGCCAAACGTGAGGAGCTGGAGGGCTACATCTCCAAATACTCCGTCGGCTGGAGCCTCGGGCGCATCGCCAGAATGGCCGTAGCCATCATGGAGGTCTGCATGTACGAGGCGCTGTATATCGACGACGCGCCGGTGAGCGCTGCGATCAACGAGGCGGTCGAGCTCACGCGCAAGTATGAGAACGAGGACGTCGTGTCCTTTGTCAACGGGATCCTCGGCGGCTTTGCCCGCCAGATGGAGCAGCCATGCTGACGCTTGGCTTTGATACGAGCAACTATACCACTTCGGTGGCGGCTTTCGACGGCGTGGGCGGCAGGAACTGCTCACGCCTTTTGGACGTGAAGCCGGGAGAGCTGGGGCTGCGGCAGTCTGACGCGCTGTTTGCGCATGTCAAGCGGCTGCCGGAGCTGGTGCAGGCACTCTGCGCGTCGGTAGAGCTGAAAGACATCACGGCCATCGGCGTCAGCACGCGGCCGCGGGCCGTCGAAGGCTCGTATATGCCGTGCTTTCTGGCCGGCTGGTCGCAGGCGAGCTGCCTCGCGCAGATCCTCGGCGTGCCGCTGTACGAGTTTTCTCACCAGCAGGGGCATATCGCGGCGAGTCTGTGGTCGGCCGGGCGGCTCGATCTGATGCAGGTGCCGCATCTGGCCTGGCATCTGTCCGGCGGCACGACGGAGCTGCTGCTCGTCGAGCCGGACGGGAAGAATGTGAAGGCGGAAAAGCTCGGCGGGACCAGCGATATCTCTGCCGGTCAGCTTATCGACCGCACCGGCAAGCTCCTCGGCCTGCCGTTCCCGGCCGGAAGATCCATTGACGCGCTGAGCCGGGGATCGGACTGTAGGGACCGCTACCGCGTGAAGCTGCACGGGCTGGAATTCTCGTTTTCCGGGATCCAGAACAAGGCGGAAGCCTTTTATGCGGCAACGAACAGCCCCGCCGATACGGCGAGATTCGTCATGAACTGCATCGTGACCTGCATTGCGGACGCGACGCGGGCCGCGTTGGCGGAAAAGCCCGGTCTGCCGGTCGTATTCTCCGGCGGCGTGGCCTCCAATTCCATGCTGCGCGAGCGGATGCGGGAGTTTTCGCCCGTCTTCGCCGAGCCGCAGTATTCCACCGACAACGCCATGGGCATCGCCGTGCTGACGGCCCTGCAGGAGGGACTGTGATGGAGCAGAACATCATTGCCGTCTCGCAGGTCAACGAATATATCAAATTTCTGCTCGACCGCGACGAGCTGCTCGGCAATATCTGCGTGCGCGGCGAGCTCAGCAACTATAAAGTCTATCCGTCCGGCCATCATTATTTTACGCTCAAGGACGCGGAGGGCGCGCTGCGCTGCGTCATGTTCCGCTCGAGCGCGCAGCGGCTGCGCTTCCGGCCGGAAAACGGGATGCAGGTGATCGCCTCCGGCCGCGTGACGGTCTTCCCGCGCGACGGCGCGTACCAGCTCTACTGCAATACGCTCACAGCCGACGGCGCGGGCGATCTCTACGTTGCGTTCGAGCAGCTGAAGGAAAAGCTGGCCAAGGAGGGTCTTTTTGATCCCGCGCATAAGAAGCCGATCCCCAAATATCCGCATACCATCGCCATCATCACCTCCGCCGCCGGTGCGGCGATCATGGATATGCTCCGCATTCTCGGCAAGCGGTATCCGCTGACCAAGGTCAAGCTCCTGCCTGTACGCGTGCAGGGCGCGGAGGCCCCGGCGGAGATCGCGGGCGCGATCCGCTATGCCAACCGCTATCAGGTCGCGGACCTCATCATTACCGGCCGCGGCGGCGGCTCGATGGAGGATCTCTGGGCGTTCAACGACGAGCGCGTGGCCCGGGCCATTTATGATTCCGAGATCCCGGTCATTTCCGCCGTTGGGCACGAGCCGGACGTGACGATTGCCGACTACGTCGCCGATCTTCGCGCCGCGACGCCCAGCAACGCGGCGGAGCTTGCCGTGCCGGACCGGCAGGAGCTGCAGAAAAAGCTGCAGATGATGCAGGCTTCCATGCAGCAGAGCGTGCAGAAAAGCGTGAAGCTCGGCCGCCAGCGGCTTTCCGCGCTGGCAGAAAAGCGCGTGCTGCAAAGCCCGCTCAACTATCTGGAGGACCGCCGGGTCCTGCTCGATTTTCTTTCGACCCGTCTGCAGGCGGCGGAGCAGAAGACGCTGCATGAAAGCAAGCAGCGCTTTGTCCGCCTGACGGCTGCGCTTGACGCGATGAGCCCGCTGAAGGTTCTCTCCCGCGGCTACAGCATGGTGACGAACGAGGCGGGAGCGGTGATCAGCCGCGCGGCGGACGTCCGCGAGAACGAGACGATCCGCGTCAGCTTCAGCAGCGGCAGCCTGACGGCCCGCGTGGAACAAATACAGGAGGATGCGACATGAGTGCAAAATCGAAGACCTTTGAAGCCTCGATGGAGCGGCTGGAGACGATCGTCCGGCAGCTCGAGCAGGGCAACGTCCCGCTGGAAGAATCCTTGAAGCTCTTTCAGGAGGGGACGGCGCTTGTCCAGTCCTGTACAAAGCTGCTGGACGGCGCGGAAACCGAGATCGTGAAACTGATGAAAACCGCCGACGGTACGCCGGCAGAAACGGAGTATGTACGCGATGAGTGAATTTCGGGACCAGATTGCGCAGTATCGTGCTGCCATCGAAGAATTTCTGCAGGGGAAGTTCTGTGAGGATCTGCCGCAGAAGCGGCTGTTTGACGCCATGCGCTACAGTCTGCTTGCCGGCGGCAAGCGGATCCGCCCGGTGCTGACGCTGGAATTCTGCCGGATCTGCGGCGGCGACTGGCGTAGCGCGCTGCCGTTCGCCTGTGCGCTGGAGATGATCCACACCTATAGCCTCATCCATGACGATCTGCCGTGCATGGACAATGACGACTACCGCCGCGGACGGCTCACGAACCACAAGGTCTTCGGCGAAGCGCTGGCCGTGCTGGCCGGCGACGGTCTGCTCACCGCCGCGTTTGAGACCGCCGCGTCCGCAGCCACCGACCCGGCTGTAACGGTCAAGGCCATCCGCATCCTGGCGGAGCAGGCGGGCGAGCTCGGCATGGTCGGCGGTCAGGTCCTCGACATGGACGCCGAGGAGCAGGAGCTCACCGAGCAGGGCATCTACGATATCCAGTGCCGCAAGACGGGCGCGCTCATCCAGGCGGCCTGTCAGATTGGCGTCGTCGCCGCGGGCGGCACGCAGCAGCAGCTCGACGCCGCGAAGACCTACGCGCAGAACCTCGGCCTGGCCTTCCAGATCCGCGACGATATGCTCGACGTCCTCGGCGACGCGGCCAAGCTTGGCAAAGCGACCCACGTCGACGAAAACAAGAACACCTTCGTCCGTCTGTACGGCATCGGCGCGTGCTCGAAGATGATCGAGTCCGAGACGAAGACCGCCATCGACGCGCTCGGCTGCTTTGAAAATTCCGACTTCCTCGTCGAAATGGCACGGCAGCTGGCCCTGCGTGAATACTGATGCATTCGGCAGGGGCGAACGTTGCCTCTGTAACAGAAAGTTTATGAATATCCGCTTGTATATACACTTGTAATATGCTATACTGAAGCTGCGATGGCGCAGTATCCTAGTCAGCCTTGCCGGTTGCGAGGAAGGGCCTAAAAATCCTTTGTTTGGCATACCTGTGAACCCCGTGGTGTCTGCTTCTTACGCCCAGTCTGGGGTGGATGCTGTGGGAAGGCGATTGCGCCTGCGGCGGACGGGCTATCTCCAATGGCATGGAGAAGATGACCCGGTCGCTGTGGAGACTGGATATTGTGCAGCGGCGAACTCCCTTCGTGGTATCCGACCGTTGTACGATACCGGATATGAACCTGCATTGCGGTGCTAACCGGCTTTATGCCGTGAACGCTGTGTGCAGAGTAGCCTGCCTTGCGTGGGCCGGCCGGGAAAGGGAAGCTGATGCGCCGAGCGCTCATGGCCTTGAGCACAGGCGATATTCCCTTGAAAGACGGTCTGCAAAAGAGGATAAGAGCCGGAAAAAGCTGTGGTGGAAATCACCTAGGCTGTCGAAAGGGCTTTTATGGGATTGCGGTACGGACTAAGTGGCAATCGGGTAGTGGTCATGGTGACAGACCAACGCGAGCATGAAAGGGGAACCACCTCCATCGGCGACGAGAGGATGCTCCCGGGGAAAACAAACCCGACCTAAGCCGTAAGATTAACCATAAGAGCTGCCATTGCACCTTGTAAATCCTGATGAAATGCCGCAGGTGCGGCATTTTGTCAGCATTTACTTTTTTTCTGGATCTGCGTGCTAAATAGTTAACATAATCTTGGAGGCTGCCTTGGCTGCTGCAAAAAAGAAAAAGACCGGGAGATCTGCCCGGCCGGATTTTAGGTGGATCGCACTGATCTTTCTTGTGACGGTCCTGATCTCCGCACTCATGAGCTTCGTATCGTCCAACTTGCTGGAGGGTGCGGGGCTGATCCTGTCATTTGTGGTCCTGATCTGCATCGTACTGACGGGTATTCTGTTTGATATCATCGGCGTCGCCGTCACGGCGGCGGATGAGGTCCCGTTCCATGCGATGGCCTCGCGCAAGGTCCCGGAGGCAGAGGATGCGCTGCGGCTCATCCGCAACGCCGGGCGGGTCTCGTCGTTCTGCAACGACGTGATCGGCGACATCTGCGGCGTCATCTCCGGCTCCGCTGCGGCGGTCATCTCCGCACGCGTGCTGCTGCTCAGCAAAAGCGGCTCGGAGATCTTCATTACGCTGCTGCTGTCCGCCGTTGTCTCCGGAATGACCGTCGGCGGGAAGGCCTGCGGAAAATCCCTCGCCATGAATTCCAGCACCGCCGTCGTGCGCACGGCTGCGAAGGTCCTCTGCTTCTTCCGGACACTTCCGCAGCGATTAGAGAAAAAAAGCGCAAAAAAATGAGGTTCTCATGCTGTTAGATACCATCCACTCAAGAGAAGATCTGCTCGCCGTGCCGGAGCAGCAGCTGCCGGCCCTGTGTGAGGAGATCCGGCAGTTTCTGGTGCAGAACGTCAGCCGGACCGGCGGCCATCTGGCCTCCAACCTCGGCATCGTGGAGACGACGGTCGCCATCCACCGCGTGTTCGATACCAGCCGTGACCGGCTGGTGTTCGACGTCGGCCACCAGTGCTACGTCCATAAGATGCTGACTGGCCGCATGGACCGGTTCGATACGCTCCGCCAGCAGGGCGGGCTTTCCGGCTTCCCGAAGCCGTGCGAGAGCGTGCATGACGCGTTTATCGCCGGGCATGCGTCGAACGCGGTCTCCGTCGCGCTCGGCATGGCCCGCGCAAGGACGCTCGAGGGCGAAGACTATCACGTGCTGGCCCTGATGGGCGACGGCGCGCTGACCGGCGGTCTGGCCTACGAGGGCTTCAACAACGCGGGCGCGAGCCGCGAGCCGATGATCGTGCTGCTCAATGATAACGGCATGTCCATCACGCCGAATGTCGGCGCGATCTCCCGCTACCTTGCCCAGGCGCGGCTGCGGCCGCGATATCTCGACTTCAAGCTCCGCTACCGGACGCTGACCGCGAAGAGCGGCTTCGGCCAGAAGCTCTATGCGCTGACGCACAAGATCAAAGAACGGATGCGCCGGAGCCTGCTCGGTACGACGCTGTTTGAAAACCTGGGCTTTACCTATCTCGGGCCGGTCGACGGCCACGATGTTTCCAAAATCGAGACACTTCTGCGCACGGCGGCTGCGCTACGCGAGCCGGTCCTGATCCACTTGATCACCCGGAAGGGCAAGGGCTACGAGCCCGCAGAAAAGACGCCGCAGGATTTCCACGGCATCGGCCGCTTCGACCCCGATACCGGGATGCCTGCCGTCTCTGCCGCGCCGACGTTTTCCGATATCTTCGGGCAGGAGCTCTGCCGGATGGCGGCCAGCGACCAGACGGTCTGCGCCATCACGGCTGCCATGCAGCACGGCACGGGGCTCGACCCGTTTGCTTCCGATTTCCCCGCACGCTTTTTTGACGTCGGCATCGCCGAGGGGCATGCGGTCTGCATGGCCGCTGGCCTTGCCAAGCAGGGGATGAAGCCGGTCGCCGCGCTATATTCCACGTTTTTGCAGCGTGCGTATGATATGCTGCTGCACGATGTCGCCCTGCAGCAGCTGCACGTCGTGCTGGCGGTCGACCGCTGCGGGATCGTCGGCGAAGACGGCGAGACCCACCAGGGCATGTTTGACGTCGGCTATCTGCGGCAGGTGCCTGGGCTGAAGATCTTCAGCCCCGCCAGCTTCGCAGAGCTGCGCGAGGATCTGCACGCGGCGCTCTACGCCTGTACTGGTCCAGCGGCCATCCGCTACCCGCGCGGCGGGGAGGGGAGCTATACGGCTGCGGCTGCCGGCACGCTTCTGCGCGAGGGCTACAGCTGCACCGTCATCTGCTACGGCACAATGATCAACGCTGTGCTCGCCGCCGCTGATACGCTGCAGGCCGCGGGCTACCGGCCGGAGATTCTCAAGCTGCGGACCATTTCCCCGGTCGACTGGGCCGCGATCGAAGCCTCGGCCCGGAAGACCCGGCGCGTATTCGTATTGGAAGAGACGTCAGATCGCGAATGTCTGGCGGACGAGATCTTCGCGCACCTGATTGAGGCCGGGATCCCGGCGGTGTGCCGCAAGCGCAATCTCGGCCGGAGATTCGTCCCGCACGGCGCGCCGGCGGCGCTGCTTGCCGCAGCCGGACTCGACGCGGATTCCATCACAACGATGATGCAGGAGGAGCTTTCCCGATGAAGCATAAGGAACGGCTGGATGTGCTGCTGGTCGCACGCAATCTGGCGGAATCGAGAAGCAAGGCGCAGGCCATGATCATGGCTGGCGAGGTTTATGTAAACGAGCAGAAGGCCGACAAGGCCGGGCTCGAGGTCAATATCGACGAGGATCCGGTGATCGAGGTCCGCGGCAGCGCCTGTCCGTACGTCAGCCGCGGCGGACTGAAGCTGGAAAAGGCGCTGCGCGATTTCGGCGTCGACCCGACCGGCTTTGTCTGCAGCGACTCCGGCGCATCGACCGGCGGCTTTACCGACTGCCTGCTGCAGCAGGGGGCCAGCAAGGTCTTCGCCATCGACGTCGGCTACGGCCAGCTGGCGTGGAAGATCCGCTCCGACCCCCGCGTCGTCGTGATGGAGCGGACCAACATCCGCTATGTCACGCCGGAGGATCTCGGTGAGCCGCTGGATCTGTCGGTGGTGGACGTGTCGTTCATCTCGCTGAAGATCGTCCTTCCGGCCATCCAGAAGCTGCTCAAGCCCACCGGCCAGGTGCTGTGCCTCATCAAGCCGCAGTTTGAGGCTGGGAAAGAGAACGTCGGGAAGAAGGGCGTCGTGCGTGACCCGGCCGTCCACGCGGATGTGCTGCAAAACTTCCTCGCGCTGGCCGATTCCCTGCATTTTACCGTCCGGAACCTGACGTTTTCTCCGGTCAAGGGCCCGGAGGGCAATATCGAATTCCTCACGCATCTTTCCATGCAGCCGGGACAAGCACAGATCCCGGACGTCGCCGCGCTCGTCGCGCAGGCGCATGAGACACTGAAGGGGTAACCGCACCATGAAGATCGTCGTTTCGCCGAATCCCTATCGGGACAAACAATTCAAACACGCCCGGCAGGCCTGCCAGATCCTGAAGGAGGCGGGTGCCGAAGTCTCGCTCTGTCTGCCGTTCGATGTGGACCGGAGCTTTGAGATCCCGTCGGACCTCCGCTTCCGCGAGATCCAGAAGGAGATCCGGACCGCGGATATGCTCATCTGCTTCGGCGGCGACGGGACGATCCTGCATTCCTCGAAGATCGCCACCGAGCATGGCCTCCCCATCCTCGGCGTCAATATCGGCACGATGGGCTTCATCGCCGAGCTCGAGGCTTCGGAAATGGAGCTGCTGCGCAAGATCCCGCAGGGGGATTACACCGTGGAGCCGCGGACGATGCTGGACGTCAGCGTGGTCAGCGGCAAGCAGACGCTGTTCCATGAGACGGCGCTCAACGACGCGGTCATCACCAAGGGCGCCATCGCCCGCGTGGTGCAGCTCTCCATCACCTGCGATGGGGTGGAGGCGACCAGCTTCTCCGGCGACGGCGTGATCCTCTGTACGCCGACCGGGTCAACGGCTTATTCCATGTCTGCCGGCGGGCCGATCGTCGAGCCGTCTGCGAAGAACTTCCTGATCACGCCCATCTGCGCGCACGCCATGCTGGCCAAGAGCATCGTCGTCGCACCGGACCGTGTGATCGCAGTCCGGGTCGGCAAGGTCGGGCGGCACAACGCCTTCCTCTCCGTCGACGGCGGACGGGCCTTCCGTCTGAACGTCGGCGACGAGATCGTGGTAAAAAGCTCGCAGAAGGTCACCCGGCTGGTCCGGCTGAAGGATATCAGCTTTTTTGAGATCCTGAACAAGAAATTCATTGAAAAAATGAGGTAAGCCCCTATGAAATCAAAACGCCAGGAAAAAATTCTGGAGCTCATCCATGACCACAGCGTGCAGACGCAGGAGCAGCTGCTCGCGGAGCTGAACGACGCGGGCTTCCGGACCACGCAGGCGACGATTTCCCGCGATATCAAGCAGCTGCGCATCATCAAGGAGCTCGGACCGGACGGTGTCTACCGCTATTCCACCACGCCGAAGCCCGTGGAGCATACGTTCTCGGCCAAGCTGAATCTCATCTTCCGGCAGTGCATCACCAGCGTGGATTACGCCCAGAACATGATCGTCATCAAGACCATGCCGGGCCTTGCCAACGGCGCGGCCGCCGCGATCGACAAGCTGAACATCCCGGAGATGCTCGGCACGCTTGCCGGCGACGACACCTGCTTTGTCGTTTTGAAGGACACGCAGTCGGCAGCCAGCCTCTGCGCCGAGATCCGGGAGCAGATCGTCCACTGATGCCGCCGCCCGGACAGAACAGGAGGGAAACCGATGCTTTCTACCCTGCACATCGAAAATATTGCCGTCATTGAACAGGCAGAGATCTCTTTTGACAGCGGCTTCAATGTCCTCACCGGCGAGACCGGCGCGGGCAAGTCGATCGTCATTGACGCGATCTCTGCCATTTTGGGTGAACGGGCCTCCCGCGAGATGATCCGCACCGGCGCGCAGAAAGCGTTTGTCAGCGCCATCTTTACCGGCGTGCCGGAGCTGCCGTGGTTCGCGGAGAATCAGGTCCCGTATGAGCCGGAGCTCGGCATCTCCCGCGAGATCTTTGCCGACGGAAAGAACAGCTGCCGCGTAGGCGGCAAGCCCGTCACGGTCTCCACGCTCCGCAGGCTCGGCGTCCAGCTCATCCAGATCCACGGGCAGAACGACTCTCAGCAGCTGTTTGACGAGGCAACGCATATCGGGTATCTGGACCTGTTTGCGCACGACGAAGCGCTGCTGGAAAGCTACCGGCAGGCCTATGACAAGGTCAGCGCCGTCCGGCAGGAGATCCGTCGGCTGTCGATGGACGAGTCAGAGAAGCTGCGGCTGGTCGAGACGCTGAAATTCCAGATCGACGAGATCGAGCGCGCAGAGCTGCAGCCCGGCGAGGAAGAGGAGCTGCTCGAACGCCGGAAGGTCCTGCAGAACGCAGAAAAGCTGACCGACGCGATCGAATCGGCCGTGGCCGCGCTCTACGGCGACGAATCCTCCGACGGTGCGTCTGCCATGATCGCCAACGCCGCGCACGCGCTGGAAAAGGTCAGCCGCGTGTCCGATGAGATGCGCGCGCTCAGCGGCAAGCTCAACGACCTCATGTACACCGCGCAGGACATCGCCGACGAGCTGCGCGACAAAAAAGACGATCTGACCTACTCCGCGGACGAGCTCGAGCAGATCGAAGAGCGGCTCGATACGCTCCATAAGCTCAAGCGCAAATACGGCGGCAGCGTGGAGGATGTTCTGGCATTTCTGGAAAAAGCGAAACGGCAGCTCGACGAGGTGGAATTCGCCACCGACCGCATCGAGCAGCTGCAGAAAAAGCTCTCCGGCCTGCAGAAAACGCTGCTGGAGCAGGGCACGGCACTGACCGAAGCCCGCAAAGCGGCCGCGCAGCGCCTGCAGCGTGAGATCTCCTCCGAGCTCATGCAGCTCGATATGCCGAAGATCCGCTTCGTCTGCGAGTTTTCGGAGCAGACGCCGCAGGAAAACGGCCTGGACGCCGTCCGCTTCCTGATGTCCGCCAACGTCGGCGAGGCGCTGCGGCCGCTGTCGAAGGTCGCCTCCGGCGGCGAGCTGGCGCGCATCATGCTGGCAATGAAAAACGTGCTGGCGGCGGAGGATTCCGTCGGGACCATGATCTTCGACGAGGTCGACGCGGGCGTCAGCGGCCGGGCGGCACAGAAGGTCGCGTACAAGCTCTGGACGGTCGCGAAGGGCCGTCAGGTCCTGTGCGTGACGCACCTGCCGCAGATCGCGGCCATGGCCGATACGGAATTCACGGTCGAAAAACGCGTGGAAAATGAACGGACGTATACAAGCGTCCTGCGGCTGGACGCAGCTGGGCGCAGGCAGGAGCTTGCCCGCCTGACCGGCGGCAGTATGATCACCGAAACGACGCTGGCCGGCGCGGCGGAGCTGCTGCGCCTGGCGGAACAGACAAAGAAGGGAGCCTCACATGAAAGCACGTAATATCCTGTTTCTGAGCCTTGCGTCGCTGCTGCTCTGCACGGCGGTCAGCGCGGCGGAGTACACCGATGTATCTGACGCGCATTGGGCGTATAAGCAGATCAATTATCTTGATGCAGAAATCACCGGGTACCCGGACGGTACATACAAGCCGGAAAATACGGTCACGCGCGCGGAATTCCTCACGCTTTTTGCCCGCATCGCGTTCCCGGAAGAGTGGAAGCAGGCGGAGAGCGACGACTGGTGGAAGGCTGCCTATTCGGTCTGCATCGCGCATGATCTTCTGGACGGGATCAACGGCGGACGGGTGAATGCCATGCCGCGCGGCGAGATCGCTGCGCTTCTCGACCGGTTCTGCTCCGGCTGGGGCGGCGTGCATGAACGCGCAGACGCCGCGATTCAGCACACTATCAACTGGAAGGAGCAGCGCATGGAGTCACCGGAGTGGCAGCCGCTGTTTCCTGATGCTGCGGAGTATGGAAACAGCGTGCTCATCAGTGCCAATCAGGGGCTTCTGACCGGCTATCCGGATGGCAGCTTTAAGCCTGAGAAGGGCGTCACCCGGGCGGAGGCCGCGGCCATCCTTGCCCGGCTTAAGGCGCAGCTGGCGCTGCGGGAAAAGGGCTGTGAATACGTCTGCACGGTCGGCGATTATTGGCTGATGCAGTACCCGGCCTCCGGCTCTGTCGGCCTTGCGCTGTATGAGCCGCTTACCGGCAAGCTGGTTCAGACGGTCGGCCTTTGGAAAGCAGCGCAGGGAGTCAACGGCTATGTCGCGTTCGACCGTCTGCTGAGCGGCTCCGACGGCATATATGTCTGGGGCCGGGCCGGTCTCTACAAGCGCAGCGGCAATACGCTCGAGCAGATCGTGGCCGAGCCTGTGCTGGATTTCTGCTGGTACGGAGACAATACGCTCTATTATCTGAGCTGGGACGATACCAAGCAGATACCGGCATATTCTTACGCGGCCGCATATTTCCCCTGCGCCTCGAGAGTGATGGAGCTGGAAAACCCGGGACAGAATGCCGTGTGCACCATCCTTGCCGAGCGCGACGAGAGCAGCCCAACGCAGAATCTGACCGATATCTATGTGGAATACGGAACGCTATATGTTGCAGGCTCGTACTGCATGGGCATTGCGGATCTGCACGCTGCGCTCTACGAGGTCAAAGACGGTAAGCTTGTCGCACTGTTTGGCGAATATTGATTGACAAATCGGAACAAATCCGCTATACTGCATCTGTAATACAGTTACAGTGACGAAGGGAAGAAGTACCCTGACAGGTCCCGTCTCCAGAGAGCTTTCGGTCGGTGCAAGAAAGCAGACGGCGTCAGGCGAATACATCCCGGAGCTGCCCTCTGAAACGCAGGATGCTGCGCAGTAGGGGTGTGTCGGGTGCGCCCGTTATCGCGCAGGGGCGTATTGGCGCTCCGTAAGGCCGTTTCCGCAAGGGACCGGCGAACCAGAGGTGGTACCGCGAATATTCGCCCTCTGCTCGCAAAGAGCAGAGGGCGTTTCTGACAGAAGGGAGCCTTTTATGCGCCAGAAAACCTGCTCCGCCTGCGGCGGCAAGATGCAGAGCCTCGGCAATATGGAGCTGCAGAAGGGAAGATTCAGCATGCTCTTCGGCAATCTGAGTCAGATCATGTCCGGTGCGCTGGACGTGGACGTCGAATGCTGTGAGCGCTGCAAAAAGCTCGAATTCTATCTGCTGGGCGACCCGGAGGAGCCGGAGACGAGCGGCATCGAGCAGATCGCCTGCCCCTACTGCGGCGACATGCACGACATGGACGATGCCATCTGTCCCCACTGCGGCAGACGGTTGATGGAATTATAAAAAATTTTCAAACATAGAAGGAGAAATCACAATGGGTATTTATGAAGAACTGCAGGCCAGAGGGCTTGTCAAGCAGGTCACGAATGAGTCGGAGATCCGCGAAATGGTCAACGCGGGCAAGGCCAAGTTCTATATCGGCTTCGACTGCACGGCAGATTCCCTGACCGCCGGCCATTTTATGGCGCTGACACTTATGAAGCGCCTGCAGATGGCGGGCAACCAGCCCGTCGCGCTCATCGGCGGCGGCACGACCATGATCGGCGACCCGTCCGGCCGCACCGACATGCGCAAAATGCTGACGAAGGAGGACATCGACCACAATGCCGAGTGCTTCAAGCGTCAGATGGAGCGATTCATTGATTTCGGCGAAGGTAAAGCCATCATGGTCAACAATGCCGACTGGTTGCTGAACCTCAATTATATCGAACTCCTGCGGGAGGTCGGCGCCTGCTTCTCTGTCAATAACATGCTCCGTGCTGAGTGCTACAAGCAGCGCATGGAAAAGGGCCTGTCCTTCCTGGAGTTCAACTACATGATCATGCAGTCCTACGACTTCTATCATCTGTTCCAGCACTACGGCTGCAACATGCAGTTCGGCGGCGACGACCAGTGGTCGAACATGCTCGGCGGCACGGAGCTCATCCGCCGCAAGCTCGGCAAGGATGCACACGCTAT
>OLGD01000474.1_pt1 | contig 81571 bp, 59 predicted proteins | sample 1605311 | NCBI WGS metagenome assembly OLGD01 (sample SAMEA3888917, study PRJEB22519) | human gut metagenome | biome: human gut; feature: human-associated habitat; material: faeces | place: Denmark | collected 2010
CGGAAATGGGTAATTTAAAAAAACAATCAACGCAAGCTCAAACAGGAGGACAAAAATGACAATTTCAAAGATGTATGGGACGGCAGTGGAAATTTTTCTACTATTTTACCGTAAATTCAATATGATACGAGAAGACTTCCCATGAGAAAAATAGAGAAAAAGGATATTTCATAATCGAGACCTAGTTACAAAAAAACGACGATTCCCCTCCCGTCACGGGCAAGTCATTTTCCGCAGAAACGGGAAGGGCGTTTCAGATGCTCGGGTGATAGCGGGTTCTGCGCAGCTCGTCGGGGGAAAGCCCGATTCTTCTGCGGAAAATCCGATAAAAGACCGAATATTCCGCATAGCCGCATCGCGCAGCCACCTCCTTGCTGGTCAGGCGGGTCTGCAGAAGCAGATTCACCGCAAGCCGCAGTCGCGCCCGTGTGATGTAGGCGTGCAGCGGCGTGCCGGTCTGCTCGCGAAATACCCGGGAAAGATGTTCCCGCGAGATCCGGAAATGGCGGGCCAGCTCCGTGACATCAAGCCGCTCGGCAAGATTGGCGGCGATCCGGTTCTGCACATCCGCAACCAGCGAACTGTGCGGCGATTTGCGCATCTCCTCCTCGACCGGAGAACAGAGTTCGTGGATCACGTCGTAGACCAGCTTCCCGCCTTCCAGCGGCGTGAGCGTCAGCACCTCGCCTCGGTACTGCCGGTAGCGGAACAGCCGTTCGACCAGCGGGGAATCCAGCGGCACGTCGAAGAGATAGCCGTAGGAGCGGTTGATCTCCGCAATGAGCTCGTACAACTCGCCTCCGTAAAAGGCCATCCAGAGAAAGTTCCACGGTTCGGTGCCATCCGGCGGGTAGTAGTAGCACACCCGGGGATCATTGTGATTGTGCAGAAAGGCGCGCCCGGGGGTCAACGCGTGATCAACGCCGGCCACCCGGATCGCGCCGCGGCCGCCGATGGTGATCGACAGCTGGCCGCCGTCGTCACCGCGCAGCCGGCCGTCCAGCCGATAGCGTCGTTCATGCTGGATCTCTTCAACGACAACCTCCGGCACCGGCAGATTCCGCAGCGGACGGTGCACTTCGAAATTGACCTGCCATTTTCGGACTTTGCTCAATTCCATGCCAACTTTCCTTTCTCCGCACTTATTTTACACGGAAAAAACATATTTTCAACCATTTCTCACAAAAGGTTTCAGAATATCACAAAATGCAATGATCCCGTGGCTTGCTTTTTCTCTGCATACCCCTATACTAAACATCGGACGGCGGGGAATTCCGTCATAAGAAGGAGTGGAAAATGGAAAAAATCAACGTCACCATCTGGAATGAATTTCGCCACGAAAAGGAGCATGAGGCGATCCGGAAGATCTATCCGGAAGGGATTCACGGCGCCATCGCGCAGGGCATTGCGGCCGATGATCTGAACATCCGCCTCGCCTCGCTCGACGAGCCGGATCACGGCCTCTCCGACGAAGTGATCGCAACGACCGACGTGCTGATCTGGTGGGGGCACTGCGCCCACGGAGAGGTGCGCGACGACATCGTGGCGAAGGTGCATAAGCGGGTGCTGGAAGGGATGGGACTGATCGTGCTCCACTCCGGACACTTCTCAAAAATTTTCCGCGCCGTAACCGGCTGCAGCTGCTCGCTCAAGTGGCGCGAGGCGGGCGAGAAGGAGCGGCTCTGGAACATCGCCCCGTTCCACCCGATCACACAGGGAATCGGGGAGTATTTCGAGCTGGAGCACGAGGAGATGTATGGAGAGCGTTTCGACATTCCCGAAGACGGGAAACTCATCTTCATCAGCTGGTTCGAAGGGGGGAACGTCTTCCGCAGCGGCGTGACGTTCGAGCGCGGCTACGGCAAGATTTTCTACTTCCAGCCCGGCCATGAGTCCTATTCGAACTTCTACAATGAAAATGTGCTGCGGGTGATCGGCAATGCGGTTCGCTGGGCACGGCCGGTCTTCTTCCGTGAAATGGGCGCTCCGTGCTATCCGGCACTGGAAGAGATCCGTTCGGTCGATCCCGCGGCGTTCAAGGCGGGTGTGATGCAGAACGCGGACGGCAGCAACAAGTAATCACAAAATATCAGGAGAAACAGAAATCATGGCAAAGTTGAAGGCTGGAGTGATCGGTCTCGGCATGGGCTACAACCATCTCCGCGGGTACATGACCCATCCGGACGTCGAAGTGGTCGCCGTCGCGGACCGCCAGGAGGGACGGCGCGAGCGGGCGAAGCAGGAGTTTCAGATTGAAAAGGTCTACGCCGAGGGGATCGATCTGATCCGCAATGAAAAACTCGACATCCTTTCGGTCGCCGTTCCCAACAACCAGCACAAGGAGCTGACCATCGCCGGCCTGAAGGCGGGCGCGCATGTCTTCTGCGAAAAACCGATGGCGATGAACGCCGCGGAAGCCGAGGAGATGCTCGCGACGGCGAAGGAATGCAACCGCCAGCTTGGAATCGATTTCAGCTACCGGTTCACCCCGCAGTCCCGGGCGATGAAAGCGCTGGTCGAAGAGGGGCGGCTGGGCGAAATCTATTACGCCCGCAGCGTGTGGCTCCGTCGCCGCGGCGTGCCGGGCGGAACCGGATCCGGCTTCAACACCGAAGGCGCGTCCGGGTCGTGGTTCTACGACAGGGCGCAGTCCGGCGGCGGCCCGTTGATCGACCTCGGCGTCCACCGGCTCGACCTGGCGCTCTGGATGATGGGATATCCGGAAGTCGCCTGGGTGATGGGCAGCACCTACAACAAGATCGCTCCGGCGCTGGTCAGAAACTACACCGTCGAGGATTTCGCCTGCGCGATGATCAAGTTCCGGAACGGCGCGACGCTGGAGCTGGACGCCTCCTGGACAGGCAACATCAAGGAGAACGAGCAGATGTCCACCCGGCTGCTCGGTGACAAGGGCGGCATCTACCAGTACAACCTCAACGAGGGGTACACCTATGATGTCGAATACTATCAGGAGATCGACGGCAAGCAGTATGACTGCAAACTGCATCCTCCGGTGCCGGAGGTGCGGAGCGCCTATCACATGTTCGCCGACGCGATTCGCGACAACACCCCCTTCATGGCGACCGGGGAGCAGGGCGTGACGGTAATGCGCATTCTCGATGCGATCTACGAATCCGCCGCTACCGGGAAACCCGTCGCATTTTAAACCGACAAAAGCCGCGTCCCGCCCGGCGCCGGTGCCGGGCGGGACGTTTTTTTCATCCGGCAGTCGATGTCGGCCTTGGCGCCGCCACGACCGCCGCCGGAGCAAGAACAGGGGACGCGACGCCTCTCGCGACCGTTGATTTGTTTCATACAATCCCGGATTATTGCAGTTTACCCCGGCGGCACCCCGCGCTATATTATCCGGAGAAAATCACAATCGCCCCGGAGAAAAGATATGGCCCCCCTTCACATCATTCAGATCGGCACCGCCCCCATGGTTCACTCGGCACACGCGGCTGCGGCGCTGCGCGGACTCCCAGAAACCTTCCAACTCGAAGGCATCGTTGAGGAGGATCCGGAACTCCTTCGACGCGCCGCCGGTAACAGCGCCTTCGCCGGGCTGCCGTTTCTGAGCTGGGAGGAGGTGCTCCGCCGTCGCCCCGACGCGCTTGTTATCGAAACCGACGAGCATCGGCTGGTCGCCGACGCGATCCGGTCGCTGGAGGCGGGGTTCCACACCTATATGGATAAACCCGGCAGTGAAGACCAGGAGGAATTCCGCCGGATGTGCCGCCTCGCCGCGAAAAAAAATCTGGTTCTTTCTCTCGGTTACATGTTCCGCCACAACCCGGCGGTTCTGCAGGCGCTGGAACTGAAGCGGGCGGGAAAACTCGGGGAAATCTTCAGCGTGGAAGCCCAGATGAGCTGCTGCAACGATGCCGGCTATCACCGGACCCTTCCGCGCTTTCGCGGCGGCATGATGTACTACCTCGGCTGTCACATGATCGACATGGTGGTCCACTTCTGCGGATTCCCGGAAGAGGTGATTCCACTGAATGCACGTACGCGGAGCCGGGGAGTGGAGTGTGTCGATTACGGGTTCTGCGCCTACCGGTACCCCAACGGCGTCTCCTTCGTCAAAACCTGCGCCTCCGAAATCAACGGGGTCAACCGACGGTCCATCGTCATCAACGGGACGAAAGGCTCCTTCGAAATCCGTCCGATCGAAGTGCCGCGGGGTGACGGGAGCGACGACACCTTCGCCAGAGTCACTCTGGACAACTCCCACCCGTACTCCGACGGGAGCGTGCCCCTCACCTATCCTCCGCACAAACGGTACGACGGACTCTTTCTCAGCTTCGCCCGTTACATCCGCAAAGAGGCGGCGAATCCGTACACTCCGGAGTACGAAGAGAAACTGCACGAGCTCATTCTGCGCTCCTGCCGGTAACACCAGGGGAACCGGTTCTTTCCGCCACCGTGCGGCGCACGATCGCACGACGGAAGCACGACTTCGGATCCCCGCGGCCTCCCTTCCAGCTCGAACTCCCCCGAAAAAGAGAAAAATAACCGGCAAAAATCGGAAAATCCGCTTGATATCCGGGAAAGTTATAGTATCTTGCGGTAGAAAAGAGGAGGCCTGTCATGAAATGTGCAAAGTGTGGCACGGAAGTGCCTGACGATCAGCCCTGCTGCCCGAACTGCGCCACTGCCGGTTCAGCCTCCGCGCGACAGTACGGGAACGAGCCTCCGGTGCGGTGTCCCGCCTGCGGTTCCACCCAGATTTCTGCGGTGCGCAGAAACTACGACTCCGGCTGCGGCTGCCTCGGCCTGCTCCTCTTCGGCTGGGTGGGGCTGCTGCTCGGTCTCCTCGGTGCCGACGATGTGGAGATGGTCTGCAACCAGTGCGGCGCCCGCTGGCCCGCCGGAAGACCACGCGACGTTCAGACCGGGATCGGCTGCGGCACTCTTCTGCTGGTGCTGCTTCTGCTCTGGCTGCTGCTCTCGCTCCTGTAGCTTGCAGGAAGAACTTCGCGGCAGGCAGCTTGCTCCGGCAGGAGAATGCGGGAACCGCGACTTAGAACAGATTCTGCTGCTTCCGGTAGAGCTGAGGGGAGACGTTGAAAAATTTCCGGAACGCGGTGGAGAAATTCAGAGCGTTTGAGTAACCGATCCGGGCGGAAATCTCCTTGATCGAGAGCTCCGGATGATCCAGAAGCAGTTCCGCCGCGGCCGTCATGCGCAGCGTGTGGATGTACTTGCCCGGCGACATGCCGAAGCAACTCGTGAACTTCCGGATGAAATGGATGGTGGAACAGCCCGCCGTCTCCGCAAGACTCTTCAACGGCAGGGGACGGTCGAGGTTGCTGTGCAGATATTCGGCCAGGTGCTCAAAACCATTCGGCACCGGCGGCTTCTCCTCCGGAAATTTCAGGAAATGCAGCAGCTCGTAACTCAGAGCACCGTTCCGCTGCCGGATGACCTGGGAGGATTCGCCGGCAAGCATGCGGATCTTTTCCAGCAGGAGTTCGAAACGGCCCCGGTCTATCCGGGGGATCCAGTTGACTTCCTGCAGGCCGGCGCATTCCAGAAAACTGTGCATGAGTTCGCCATGGATGGAGAGAGAAACCTTTTCGCAGTATCCTTCCGGCCCGGTCCTGATGAGCCCCCTCCGCCCCGGCTGCATCAAAAAGAGCTCCCCGGGCATGATTCTGCCGGAGAACTCCCCCTGCGAAGCGAGCAGCGAACCGCTGAGAACATATTCGACGCCGAGCGAATCGACGTGATTCCGTTCGAATCGTGCCTTGTTGAGCCAGTAGACTTCAAAGAGGGAGTAACAGAACAGCGGCTCTCCGCTATCCGGCATCATGGAGAAGATGAACAGCCGACACCGCTTTCGATGCTTCACGAAACAGGAGGAGGCCTCGCCGGCCCGCGTATTCTTAAGCGGTTCGAATTCGATCTTTTCCGTCGGCTTTTTCATGTTAACAATTCAAATATATTGATTGGCTTTTCCAATATAAAATATCAGAAGTCGTATTGTTTTTCAAATAAAACGGAGGTATAATTATCGTTGAAAAGCGATCGTCAACAAGGAATCACATCATTATGGATCTATTTGCCGCCTGGAAAGGAATCCGCGAACAGCTGTTTGACCCCCGCACCAATCTTTTCTACGACTATACCACCTCCCACGATCGCGCCCAGAAATTCCGTTATCTGCCCGCGCCGGAAGAGGTGGCGGCGGATTTCCCCAATCCGTGCGGCTGGGGGACCGGCATGGAGGACTGCATGCTGAACGCCGGTTCCGCACTGGACATCCTCTGCAAACTCATTCCGGATCCTCTCTTCTCCGCCCGGGTGGTTCAGGGGATCGCACTCTGCTGCGAAGGGCACCATCGTCCCGGCTTCGTCGCCCGCGGCATGACCCCGACAGACGAACCGCGCTGTTATTCCAACACCTCCCGTGACCAGTTGACTCTGGCGGTTTACGGGCTGTGGAGAGTTCTCCACTCCGGGGGGGACCTGTCACCGGCACTGCGAGAGAAGCTCATTCACCTGCTGGAACTGATCGCCGGAGACTGTCGGCGATCCATCACGCCGGAACACCAGTACAATCTTTTCCGACTCGACGGGAAACCTGCGCTGGTTTCCACACTCTGGAACTGCGCGCCCCATGAAATTCAACGGCTGCCGATGATATATCTGGCCGCCTTTGAGGCGACCGGCCGCCGCTGCTATCTGGACTGGGCGCTGGAATATCTCCCGCGGGCAGTGGAACCGTGCTGGAGTTCGCAGGAGGAGGCCTCCTGGTGGCATCTGCCGATCGTACAAATGCAGCTTTCGCTGCTGTTGATGATCGAATGCGGCTGCGTACCGCAATATGAGCGGGCGCTGCGCGGCGTCATGGACCGGCTGGCGGAGTTCGCCGAACCGCGATTTCTTGAGGCCCTTCGGGAAGCAGAACTGTTCGACGGAGACTGGTATGCGCCGAACCGGAATTTCCGCCGCCTGCCGATGGTACTGCATCACGCCTCACTCTCCGCGGATCAGTGCAACGGACTTTTTGAAGGGAAACCCTATCTTGTCCCCCTCTTCCCGGAGGAATTCGGCAGGCCACAGACCCTGCTGCAGAAACTCGGCAGCTATCTCACCATCCTTCTGGCTTCAGGCTCCCGGAAGATTCCCGGGGAATGGCTGTCACGCCTTGACCGGGTCGTCTCTTCGATCGACTTCTCCAGACACTGCAGTGACGGAGGGATCAAACTGCTTCATGCACTGGCATTTCTTCCAATGGAACGGCAATTGCAAATCACAGGGAGGGCTTCCATATGTTCAGACGGCAGATGAGATGGGCTGTACCGCAGAATTCATCGAGGAATCTTCTTTCTCCGGCACCGGTTCCGCCGCGGACGGCCGGGGAGACGAAATCTCCGGAAACGCACCGGGCGACACGCACCGGCCGACGCATGGCCGTCACATTTACTCTTATCGAACTGCTCATAGTAATTGCAATCATTGCGATTCTCGCCTCGCTGCTGCTGCCGGCGCTGAACAATGCGCGGGAAAAGGCAAAACGTTCCCAATGCATGAGCAATCTGAAACAGATCGGTTACGCCGCCGGCATGTATGCGAACGATCATCGCGACTTCCTGTTCATGGATGCCAACGGCAGCGATCATTACGGCTCATTCTCCAGACAGATGCGCATCTATCTGGGCGAAGCCTATGACACCTCCGGCGCCAGTATGGGGAGAAAAACCATTCTTCTGTGTCCAAGCCAGGAGATTCCCGACGGAGTGCTTCGGATCTTCTCCGGTTACGCATTCACCATCCAGAGCTACAATGCGGCGCGCGGCGACGAAATTCACCGCTCCGGGTGCTGGAGATACGTGAACGAACAGACCCGCGTCTATCAGAGTTTCCGTTTCGGCAGCCGGGTTACCAACGGTCTTCTGATGACCGCGCTCAAACTGTTCTGCGACCCCAAGTGGACCTCCAACGGCACCGGCATGGTGAAGTCCTATGAACCGGGACCGTATCCGAGTTTGTATCAAAGCCGCGCAGCCGGCAGCCCGCTGTTTGAGCACCAGCTTACCGGCAACTTTCTGATGAGCAACCTTTCCGTCAAAACTTTTCCCTTCATCGGGAAAAAGGCGTCCCTCTACTGGACGATGGACTGATCTCAGACGGGGATATGAAATGAAATCGTGGTTCCGGGACATGCTGCTCCTTCTGGGCTGCACAGCCGCTGTCGCAGAACCCGTACAGCAGGGAGTTCTCCCCATGAAAGACATTCGAGAATTCGGCGCAATCGGCGATGGTCGCGTTGACGACACCTCCGCCATACAGGCGGCACTCCAAGGCGGCGGGCTCATCGTCGTCCCCGCCGGCCGCTATCTCACCGGCACGCTGTATCTGGAAAGCGACACCGAACTGCGGCTGGCCCCCGGTGCCGAACTGCTGGCCTCGACCGATCCGGCCGCCTACAACCCGGCACAATTCTCTCCGGAAAACACCCTCCCCTCCGTGACGGAACGGGTCTCCTCCCGCCACCTGCTCATCGCAATCGGCAAGAAAAACATCACGCTTTCCGGCGGAAGAATCAACGGCAACGCCCCCGGCTGGATGCCGGAACGCCCGGTTCGCCGCGGGGAGGATTTTTTCGCCAACCTGAATCCGGAGCGGCCGGCTCAGATGCTCTATTTCCGCAGATGTGAAGAAATTGAGATCCGCGATGTCACACTCGTCGATGCAACCTACTGGCATCTGTTTCTGCATCGATGCAGAAACATCCGGCTTGAAGGAATTCGAATTTTCGGCCGCCACTATTTCTTGAACGGTGATGGGATCGACGTCGACGCCTGCAGCAACGTGATGGTCCGCAACTGCATCATCGACACTTCGGATGACGCGATCACCCTGCGCGCATCCGACCGCCGGTCCGATCTGCCACCGCCGGTCTGTGAGAACGTGATCGTCTCCAACTGCGTGCTGCGGAGCAGCTTCGCCAACGCAATCCGGATCGGAGTCGGCAACGGGACGATCCGCAACAGCCTGATCGACAACATCATCGTCCGGGAGAGCGCCACCGCGCTTTCCATCATTTCCCGGTACAACGCGAACTCCGCCGGCTGCCTCATCGAAAACATCACCTTCAGCAATCTCCTGGTCGGGGCCGGACGCTTTCTCTCCCTGAAAACCATACTCAATGAACAGGTTCCACCTCCGGAACGGCCTGGGGCGGCCATCCGGAATCTCCTCTTCGTCAATATCAGCGGCTCCACGGAACGCACCTCCTGGATCTTCGGAACTCCGGCCAATCCGGTGGAAAATCTCCGTTTTTCCGAGATTACCATCACACACTCCGGCAGCGGGACCTCGCCGGATATCGATGCCAACGGCTTCTGGGGACGCGGTTCGAGCGATGCAGTTCTGGAGCTGCACTACACCCGGGATATCCATTTCAACCGTGTCAGGCTCCTCCGCTCCCGGTTGTCGGATTTGGAGAAATACGACGCGGTTCTGCACTGCTGCCGCAACACGGAATTCGAGAACTGCCTGAAGAACGACGGCATCCCGTGGCGGATCTCAACGGAAACGATCCCGGCACAAAACCAGCCGCATACAGCGGAAAAATAAAAAGCATGGAAAGGGAAATGGTCATGAGATGGTTCCGGTATCTGTTTACTCCGATTCTGTTCTGCTCGGTGCAGCTGTACGCCGGCGACATCCTCTATCAACACGCCCTGCAGAGCAATCCGCAGGCGCCGGAAAAATGGACGCTGCCTCCCCAGGCGTACTTCACACAGGACGGCCTGCGCCTGAACGTGGAGCAGCGCGCCTCGATTGTCCAGGCAAGCCGGTCGTTTGCTCCGGACCGCTTTGCGGGGAAGCTGCTGAGACTTTCCGCCGAAGCCGCCCTCGAGAATGTGCGGCCCGGAGTCCGCTCCTATGAGGGAGCCTCCCTTCAGTTCACCTTCGAACGTGCGGGGAAACGCACGTATGGCGGGATCAAATTTCCGAACGGGACCAGCGGCTGGAAACGCTATTCCCACGTCTTTCACGCCCCGGCAAAGCTCGACGCCGTCACATTGAAGCTTCTGTTTCAGAACAGTTCCGGGCAGGTGACGATCCGCAATCTCTCCGTGGAGGAGCTCGGCACCATCGTCGATCTCACCGGTGTGGCCAATATGGAGCTCAGCGATCCGGTTGCCGGAGACGGCGCCGGCGGCTGGACCGACCAGGGGCCGGAGAAAGATGCCCGCGCTTTCCGCGGAATGCTCTACGCAAATGAGTTCGCCGGGATTCCGCTGGCGACGGTTCCCACGGGGAAAAATGTTCTGGCCATGCACTCGCCCTACCACTTGCCACGCGGCCCGAAGTCGGCGGAAATCTCCCTGGACTCCCCCGTAAAAGCCAGATTTTTCTATCTGCTGCACACTGCGGCGTGGAGCGCCGGGCAGGTCGGATCCGTCACGCTGACCGATGTCCGAAACAGACAGCAGACCATTTCCATCCAACACGAGAGGGATGTTCATGACTGGTATCGCAACATCGCTTTCATGCAGAACGGATTTCCCGCACTCCGCGCCCGGAGCGGCGACGGCCAGCCGATCGCGGCCTATGTTTCCAAATTCGCCGTGGATCCCTCGCTGACGGAGATCCGGACCGTCACGTTCCAGGCCGCAGGAGAGAGCATCTGGCTCATCCTCGCCGCCACCCTTGCCGATCAGGACATCCCGCTGCCGGAACAGAAGAAATTCACCATCCACGCCGGAGAACGATGGCTGCCTTTTTCCTTCCCGGAAAACTGGAAAATCCAGCCCGGCTCAGCGCTGGATCTGGAGAAATTTCTCCCGGTGGAACCGATCGGTCAGACTGATCGGATCGTCATCCGGAACGGAAAGTTCGTCCGGGAAAATCAACCTGACCGCCCGCTCCGCTTCCTGGCCTGTGCGGTTCTTGCCGAGGGAACCCTTGCGCTCCCGCATGCGGAGCTCGATGAATTTGTCAGAGAGGTCCGCCGAAACGGCTACAACATGATCCGTACCCACTTCCTCGACAGCGCCCTGATGGAGGGAGCCACGGAGCCCCTGCAGTTCAATCCCCGCGTCCTCGACCGGTTCGATTATCTGATCGCCGCCATGAAGAAAAACGGTCTCTATCTGAATTTCGACTTGATGACAAGCTGGATCGGGTATACGCCGGGTCAGCCCCAGAAAAACCGTGATCCGCTGAAATCCTTCAAACATAAGATCGCCTTCGATCCGGTGGTTCGCGAAAACTGGCGCCGGGGCGTGGAAAAAATTCTCTGCCGGACCAATCCCTACACCGGCACACGACTGATCGACGATCCCGTTCTGGCGATGGCGGTGGGCTTCAATGAGCAGGAGTTCGGCTTCTGGGAGCGGTACGATGAAGCCCTGGTCGCCCCGCACTGGCGCGCATTTCTGAGCAAACGTTACGGTACGATCGGGAACCTGCGCAAAGCCTGGGGAACGGCCGCGGATTCATTCCGTTCGTTCGACGACGTTCCGCCGTTCAAAACGACCTTCGCCGGCCCCATGATCAACGATGCGGAGATCTTCCGCAATGAGTGCGAGCGGGAAACTCTCGAATTTTACCGTTCCGAGATGAAGCGTCTGGGGTACCGGGGCGAGGTCACCGGCTTCAACTGCGGCAAGAGCCAGACCTACAATATGACCCGGCTCCATGCCCCTTTCGTCGCGATGAACGCCTATCACGCACACCCCAACGCCTACATCAACCGCAACTCATCGCTGAGTCAGCAGAGTCCGAGCGAAACTCTGCTGAACTATTTCCGCGGCTTCGTCTGCACCCGGCAGCCGGGGAAACCATTTGTCGTCACGGAACACAACGTGACATTCTGGAACCGGTACCGGTATGAACAGGCGTTCGCCACCGGCGCCTATGCCGCCCTGCAGGATTTCGACGTATTGACGGCACACGCGTCTCCGGTCAATTTCCGACCGGTGCATCAGATCCAGCCGTTCGTCCTCTCCATGGATCCGGTCGCCAAAGCGAGCGAATTTCTCACCTTCTTCCTCTTCCTGCGGCGAGACGTCACTCCGGCCCGCCCCGGCATCCGGATTCGCGTCAACGAAGCGGAAGTGTTTGCGGAAAACGGTCCGAAAGGGGGTCTCCCCACGGAACAGGCCCTGCTGGCTCTGATCACCGGTGTCTCCGTCGAACCGATTGGGCAAGACGGCAAAACCCTGCCGCTCCGCAGAGGAGAGACCGCCTTCCGGATCGGCAACCCCGACGCCGTCGTCGTGAACCGGGCCGGATATTCTTCCACCCTCGACAACCCCGCCGCCAGCGCCGCAACGGTGATTGCGCAGCTCAAAAAACGCGATCTGCTCCCGGCCGCCAACCGCAGCGACGGCCGGAGACGTTTCGAATCGGAAACTGGAGAGCTTTACCTGGATGCCGACGCCCGACGGATTGAGGTCAACACGCCGCGCCTGCAGGGGATCTGTGCGCCTGCCAACTCCCGGGTTCAGATGCCCGATTTTGAAGTTCACCGAATGAGCTGCGGCGGCAATCTGGCCTGCGTCAGCCTCGACGGCCGGAAAAAGATCTTTGACGCAAACCGGCTGATGCTGGTCTATTCCACCAATGTTCTGAACAGCGAAATGACCTTCACCAGTCCAAACATGGATACGCTGGTCCATATCGGCAAATTGCCGCCCCTGCTGGAGCGCGGAATCTTCACCGTGGCCATCCGCCACCGGACTCCGGAAAAACTCCGTCTCTATCCGCTCTCCTTTTCGGGGAAACGCCTGAAACGGATTTCGCCGGAGAAGATTGTCGGCGACAAAGCGTTCTTTTCCGCCGATATGAAACGGGACGGCGCCACCTTCTTCTTCGAGATCGAAGCGGAAAGGGATCTTCAGCCCTGACCGCAACACCCCGGAGACAATTCCGGCTATTTGGCGCGGGGATGCGCCTCCCGGTACACCTCTTTCATCCGTTCGGCGCTGACGTGTGTGTAGATCTGGGTGGTGCTGAGATTTTCATGACCGAGCATCTCCTGAACACTGCGCAGATCCGCCCCCGCATCCAGCAGGTGCGTCGCAAATGAGTGGCGCAATTTGTGAGGGGTGAGATCCGGCGGAAGTCCTGCCGTCAGCAAATAGTTCTTCAGATTCCTCTGAAACGACCGCGGCGTCAGCCGCGCTCCCGCCTGATTGAGAAAAACCGGCGCGCCGGGGGAACGCCCTGCCCCCAGCCCCGCCCGAAGTTTCAAATAGGCTCGGAGCGCTCGCTCCGCCGGGCGTCCGAGGACAGCGAGCCGCTCCTTCTTCCCCTTGCCCCGGACCTTGACCACGCCTCCGATGAGATCGAGATCGCCATAATTCAATCCGACCGCCTCGCTGATTCGCAGCCCGCCGGAGTAGATCACCTCAATCATCGCCAGATCCCGAGCGGCGGAAAACGCAGCGGACTCCTCCGACTTCGGGATTCCGGCCGCCAGCGCCTGACTCCAATAACCGCCGACAGCCGCGGTCAGCTGATCGATTTGACGGATGCTCATCACCAGCGGCAGCGGCTGGTCCGCCTTGATCGGCGGCAACCGGAGAAACGGATTCTCCCTCACCAGCTCCGAGCGGACCAGATAACGGAAAAAAGAGCGCATCGCCGAAAGTTTGCGCTGCATCGAGCGTTTCCCGTCCCCCGCCTCGTGAAGCCGCAGTAGAAAAATTTTCGCATCATCGCGGTCCACGCCGTTCCAGTCGTTGAACGACTCCTCCCCGCCCTTGACCCGGGTGATGAATTCCAGGATATCACTCGAATAGGCCTCCACCGTGTGCTCGGAAGCGTTTCGTTCGGCACGGAGGTAGCGCAGAAAATCAGCGGCATATCCCTGCAGCATCGTCGACTCCTCCCGTCAAATTCCATCCGCGCAGCCGGCCTGCCCCCGGAAGAGTGCAAGAATCCGGTGCTGTCCATCCAGCAGAGTCAGTACCTCCCCGCGAATCGAATAGAACGCGGTCAACCGGAGGATGGAGAGAAAACGCTCCTCATATGCCCGATTCGGACCGTTGCGCCAGGTGACGCTCAGAGCGCCGATCCGCATTCCGCCGCCGGAAGAAAGGCGGTAGCCGCCATAGAAACGGTTGTCGCCAGTGGAGCCGCCCAGCTTGCCGTCCACCCGAAAGATCAATCGGACATCGGCCCCCGGAACGGGAGCGGGGCCTCCGTCGGGAAGTTCTTCCGGCCGCCACAGCGTGCCGGACAGCGGCAGCGGCGTCTCTTCGTCAGCGGGAAGCATTCCGCAACCGGTCAGAAATGCGCTCAGAAATGCGGCGGCGAATAACAAAATCGGATTTTTTTTCATTTTCGATTGTACCTGTCCGAAATTCAAGTATATTATCTGTAAATCTACCACAAAACACAGGAATTTCAAGGGAGGCGGTCAAGATGGCAAGACAATTCGGATTTCTGTTGGTCGGAGCGTTTCTGGGAGCGCTGGCGCTGCACGCCGGAGACGAGGGAATCGTCACGGCACGGCTGCTCAACGTCAGAATGAAACCGGAACTCCGCTCGCCCGCGGTGATGAAACTGCGTTCCGGCGCCAAAGTCGACGTGCTTGCCGTGCGGGGTGAATTTTACGAAATCACCGCTCCGGCTGCTACCCCGGTCTATGTCTCCGAAGTCTTCCTGCGGGACGGCAAGGTGACCTCGTCGGTCAATATGCGCATGGATATGGCTCAGGAAGCCCCCAGCTACGGACTGCTTCCTGCGGGAACCGCCGTCAACGTTGAACGCACCACCCGTCACAACTGGGCGAAAATCACTCCGCCCGCTGGTCTGAAACTGTATGTCGCGAAAAGTTACGTTAAAGTCAACCGACTGACGGTACCGGTGACGCCGGCGTCGGCAGAAGCTCCGGCACCGACCACAATCACGAAGGAAACGGTCGAAACCCCGGCGGCTGAACCGGAGAAAAAAGCGGTGGAAACTGTCAAGCCGGCGGCAAAATCCGTCGAAGCGGCAAAACCGGCCGAAGCGGAGAAACCCGTCGAAGCGGAGAAACCCGTCGAAGCGGCAAAACCGGCTGAAGCGGAGAAACCCGTCGAGAAATCCGTCGCCCCTGACAAAATGGATCAGGAGCTCAAGGCGATCGGCGTCGATCTCTCCCGGGGCGAAAAGGTAACCGCTTCGGGCTATTTGGTCGCGGTGCCGAGCAGCACTACCCGGGCTGCGGACTTCGCGTTGATGAAAAGCAACAGCCGCGGCGAATATGAAAACAGTTACTTCGTCTGCTCTCCGGACAATGCGAAACTGAAGAAAATCGCCGAGCACAACGTCGAGCTCAGCGGCACCGCCTACCGGGTTCCCAACTGGAAGACTCAAGTGTTGAAGGTGGAAAAGGCAACTCTGCTGAAATAGGACTCTTCGACAACCTGCAGGATACCCTTCCGCCCGTCTTCGTAATGCGAAGGCGGGTTCTTTTATGTAACGCAAAAGATCCTGTAAAGGGCGGAACCATCCTTCTCCTGTCCGGCGGCCAGATGCACGGGATTCCGGAATTTCTCTTCCGGAGGAGGAAGAACCGGCAGAAAGCAGCGCATGAACTTGACATCGGCCGTTCTGCATGCTATTTTTAGTTCGGGGAATTTAGCTTGAATCGGGGGGGCCGTTCCTGTCTGCAGAATGCTCGGTTTTCGTATCGGCCGGCGCGCCGGCTACCGGCGGCAACAGCTCCCCCATGGCAATTGAGAGAAGAATCCGGATCATCAGTTCCGGGCGCTGCGGGGAATGGTATGAAGGTCGCCCTGTTACATTACTGGCTGATCAATCTCAGGGGAGGCGAGAAGGTGCTTGCCGAACTCGCCTCCCTCTATCCGGAGGCGGACATCTTCACGCACGCCTGCGACCCGTCAAAGATCGCCGCCGCATTCGAGGGGCACCGGATTCATGAGACATTCATCGGGAAACTGCCACTGGCGAAGAAGCACTGTCAGAAGTATCTTCCGCTGATGCCGCTCGCGCTGAAGCAGCTGAATCTGGAGGGGTATGATCTCATCATCAGCAGTGAATCCGGTCCCGTCAAAGGGATCCGCAAGCCCGCCGGAGCCAGACATGTCTGTTACTGCCACACGCCGATGCGCTACCTCTGGGACATGTACGATGACTATTATAAGCTGGCCGGCGTAATGGGGCGGGCCGCAATGGCGCTGTTTAAAAATTACCTGCGCAGCTACGATCTGAAGTCCGCGGATTCCGTGGATGACTTCATCGCCAACAGCAACTTCGTCCGGGAGCGGATCAGGCGGATCTACAACCGGGATGCGAGCGTCATCCATCCCCCGGTCGACACCTCGTTCTTTCGGGCGGGGCAATATGAGAAAAAAGATTATTACGTTTTCGTCGGCCAGCTGATTCCGTACAAACATCCGGAGCTGGCGGTTCACGCCTGCCGGAAACTGGGGCGGAAACTGGTCGTGGTAGGAGACGGCTCCATGAAGGAGGAGCTGCAGCGCATCGCAGGCCCCGGAATCATCTTCACAGGACGACTTTCCGGCGAGAAGATGCGGCGTTGCTATGCGGAAGCCAGAGCACTGCTTTTCCCCGGAGTGGAGGATTTCGGCATCGTCCCTGTGGAGGCGCAGGCGGCCGGCACGCCGGTGATCGCCCTCGGCGGAGGCGGTGCTCTGGAGACGGTGGTCCCCGGCAGAACCGGTCTCTTCTTTCCGGAGTGTTCCGTGGATTCGCTGGCGGAGGCGATATTGGAATTCGAAGCCGCTTCCTGGGAATCCGGGGCCTGCCGGGAACAGGCGGAACATTTCTCCACGGAAATTTTCCGGTCCAGAATACAAAATTTCATGAACGCACGGTAGGCGATCGACGATATGAGAGAACAGTTGCTTCACAACACGCGGAATCGAAAATGGTCTCCTGCGGATCATGTGCTTCCGTCGCGGTGGAATGCCCTTCTGCTTCCGGGGATCCTGTTGCTGGGCTTTCTGATCCGGTGGATCTGCTTTTCGCTGGAATCGACCATATCCACTGACGGGACAGTGTACGTCAACCTCGCCGAACAGTGGAGGGTGACGGGGATGTATCCTCCCCACTCCTATCTGCCGCTCTACCCCTGGCTGATGAAACTCCTCTCCGGCTACGGCATGAGCAGCTTCGCCGCGGGGATCGGGATCAACCTCTTCCTCGGCAGCCTCCTGCCGCTTGTCTGTTACGGACTTCTCCGCCTGGCCACGGTCCGGCGGGAACCGGCACTGGCGGCGGCGCTGCTGGCAGCGGTCCACCCCTCCCTCATTGAACTTTCGATCAACATCCAGCGGGACACCCCCTATCTGTTCTTCACCGGGTGTGCCATCTTCTGCGGACTGTACGCGGTCAAGTTCGGCCGGTGGTACTGGTGGTCTCTCTGCAGTCTCTTTCTGAGCGCTGGGATGTTCTCCCGCTATGAAGCGCTGGAACTGCTGCCGATCATCTGCGGCTACTTTCTGTTCGCATTGATTTTCCGTGCGCTTTCCTGGAAGAAGGCGCTGCTGAACTTTGCCGTCTGGAGTATTTCGCTGGTGATCTTCACCGCTTCGCTGATCGCGCTCATGAATGTGGGGGAACAGATGGCCCGCGCCTATGAAGAGCGTCTGGAACGAGTTTTGATACGCAGGATTTGAAAAACAGCCATGAACTTCATTCATTTTCTAAGTCAGCTCACCCGGATTCTTTTCGAACCCTATTTCATTCTGATCCTTCCGGGAGCGCTTCTAGCGGTTCTTCTGAACCGGCATCGCCGGGACAGGATGTTTTACGTCATTGCAGGCGGCGTCATTTTCATGTTCCTCTGGAGAGGCTGCATCACCCTGCTCTCCAAGCGCTACTCCGAAATCCTGATTTTCGCCGGAATCTGTTTTTCGGTATATTTTCTCTACCTTTTTCCGCTCTGGCTGCCGCGCCGCTTTTCCTCTCGTCTGCAACAGTACGTGCCGAAACTCAAAAGAGCGCTGGAGCGCTGTCCCCGCCTGTTCAGCCGTGCGCTGGTGCTGTTTCTGGTCATCGTCTCTTTGGGAAAGCTGTGCCGGTTCAACCGGTACGACGACACGCTTCCGAAGAGCTGCGCCGCGGTCAGGGCGGATGCGGCGGATTGCAAGGCTCCGCGCCTCATTGAAATCTGCGGCGAGGCCGCCCGCTTTCAATACTACAGCGGGCTTCCGGTCGTTTCGATCGATCATTATGCGGAGCAAACTGCGCAGCGGAAACAGTTGAAAAAACTGCTGCGGGAGAGCAACTTCGCCTACGTGTTCCTTGAGGAGAAGTCCGGGCAGGAAACGCCGGCGGCCGCGGTCGGCGCCGCGGAGAGTGAATGGAAACAAATTTTTTCCGCTCCGCGGGACAACCGCAAAAGAGCGTACATCAATGTCTATCGCTACAGGAGTTCAGGGGAAAAATGAGGCGAATCGGATTCAAGCGGACTCCCGGGATTTTCAGTGCAATCCGCGCCCGGGTCGTCCTGCTGATGCTCAGCGACGCCCTGTGTGCCTCCGGCATCTTTTTTGTGGTATTGTGGGGATACCGGCTGCTGGGAGACAAGGAGTATGAGCTGGACCGCTATTGGAATTTCCTGCCGTTTCTGCTGGTGTTTCTGAGCTGCAACACCCTGTTCCGCTGTTACCACGGCAGTCTCTTCTATCCCGGCATCTGCCTGAACAAAATCGAGGAGATCCGCCGGATATCCTTCGCCGTGTTCGTGACCTATCTGCTGAGTTTCACCTGGCTGATGTTTTCCCGTAGCAGCGAACATTTTTCCCGCTTCGTCCTGGTGTTCAGCATGTGCCTGACGATTCCCGCGTTGCCGGTCACCCGGTTTCTCTCCCGCTATCTCATGCAGAAGCTGGGGATCGGGCAGATCAACATTCTGATCGCCGGGGCGGGCGAAACCGGCAAGCTCGTCTGCAGGGAATTCGCGCAAAGCTGCTACTACGGCTTCCGGGTGATCGGCTACCTGGACGACAACCGGGCGAAACGCGGGGAGCTCATCGAGGGGCATCCGGTGCTCGGCTCGCTCGCCGCAGCCGGAAAAATCGCCCGGAAACTGAAGATCGACTACATGGTCTGCTGTCTGCCGGCGGAGGCGATCAACCGGACGTTCCGTTCCTATTCGAAGATCTTCCGGCACATCACCTTCATTCCCGACAACAAAATACTGCCGATCTCCTGGCTCTACCCCGCCTCGGTCGGTCTCTTCGGCGGTTTTGAAATCCACAATCAGCTGCTGCTGCCGATGCCGCGCCTATTCAAGGCGCTGCTGGAAATTCTGCTCGCCTTCACGGCCGTTCTCTGTCTGCTGCCGCTGTTTCTGGTTCTGGCGGTCATCGTCAAGCTGTCGAGTCCGGGACCGATTTTCTACTTCGCCAACCGACTGGGAATCAATGGGAAAAATATCCGGGTCCTGAAATTCCGGACCATGTATGCCGATGCGGACCAGCGGCTGGAAAAGATGCTCGAAGAAGATCCGGCGTTGAAGGCGGAGTGGCGAAAGAACTTCAAATTGCACAACGACCCGCGCATCACCCCCATCGGGCGCTTTCTGCGCAAAACCTCGCTGGATGAACTGCCTCAATTCTGGAATGTGCTGACCGGCGAAATGGCGGTCATCGGGCCGCGGCCGATCGTCCCGGACGAGATCAGATACTACGGGGAAGACTACGAGGTGAGAAAACGCGTCAAACCCGGCATCACCGGGTTGTGGCAGGTTTCCGGGCGCAACGAGGTCGATTACCGGCACCGCGTCATGCAGGACATGTACTACATCATGAACTGGTCCATCTGGATGGACTACTACATCTTCTTCAAAACCATCTACGTTGTGCTCGCCCGGCAGGGTGCCTGCTGAGCCCCAAAAAACGGAAGGCCGGAGCCCCGCAGGAGGGAAACTCCGGCCCGGATTCCGCCCCGCCCGGCGGCTCAGCGGCGGAAGAGGAGCGTTTCTCCCGTCTCCAGTCTCCGTTCGTAACAGCTTCCGCGGGGGAAGAGTTCTTCGTCGCACATCCAATCGCAGTTCCCGGCGGGAAGGTGAAGTTTCAGCACGCCGTCACGGAGCGCCTCCACCCGGATCTCTTCCTTTCCCTCATGCCGTGACAGGCTGAGCCGGAAACCGCCCGGCGCGGTGAAATTCTCCGCCGTGAACCCCCGCCACGAAGTGGGCACTCCATGCATCGGATACAGCACGCCATTCTGTTCGAAAAGGAAGAGTTCCTCGATCGCCGCGACCACCCCCATGTATGCATCCATCTGCATGACCGTTTTGTCGCCGCAGAGACCGACGGCAAATCCATCCATCACCGGATCGTGGAAGGAGCGGTTGAAGGCATTCCGGTAGACACGGCTCCAGAGTTCGATGTCCAGCACCGCCATTTCGGCGTTGCCGACGCGGTTGTGAAGCATCGACGCCCACGGCATGCTCCAGCCGGCCCAGAATCCCATACCGGTACGGATCCAGTGGTCGACGCTGCGGCGAATGATATCGCGCCAGCGCGGATCTTCCGGAGAAACCGTGGCGAAGGGAGCGATCGCCGCCAGATGGGAGTGGTGACGGTGGCTTTCCTCCAGCGGCGTTCCCTTCCAGAGGGCAATCTGCTCGCCGCCCTTTCCGTCGATCAACGTGAACTGCGGAAGCCGTTCGTGAATCGCCCGCCAGACCGGTTTCGGCTCGACGCCGAGGATTCCGGCGGCCTCGATGAGATCCGCCGCCAGCCGGTGAATCGCCGCGAGTTGAAAACTCGGGTCCTCGCCCCAGGCGTTCAACTCCGCGCCCCGGTACTCCGGCGAAACGCCGACCGGCAGGTGGAACACGCCGTCCCGTTCCTCCAGCAGCGCTTCGAACACCCGCATCGTGCCGCGCATGAATTCAAATCCGATCTCGCGGAGAAATTCAACATCGCCGGTGTACTTGTAGTAGTCGAACATCATCTGCGCCATCCACGCCGCGCAGGCGTGGTCGATCGCGCCGGTCCAGAACGCCCCCATGCAGACGCAGCGGTCATCGACGGCGTGCGGCATCATGTAGCCATCCTCAACGCCGATGAAACAGCGGGCGATCTCGCGCATGGTGTCGCGCCACGACCAGATCATCTCGAACAGCGGACGGCAGTTCTCCGCCAGACCGGCCCGGAACGCGGGCCAGTAGCACATCTGAACGTTGATGTTGAAGTGGTAATCGCCCGACCACGGCGGCAGCCGGTGATCCTCGATCCAGGCGCCCTGCAGACCGGCGGGAACGCCATCCGGTTCGGTCATCGAATGGAACTGGTAGAGCCCCGAGCGGAACAGCTCCTCAATGAGCGGGCTTTCGCAGCGGACGACAGGAACCCGTTTCCAGAAATCCCCCCAGTAACGGGCCAGCTCACCGGTCACCTCCTCCCAGCCGGCGGCGGGAATCCGGACTGGTTCGGTCTCGTCGCCGCGCCGGAAAAAGCAGCGCACCAGCTCCCCTGCCCGCTCAAAAGTGAGGCTGTATCCCGGATCCGCCGGCATCGGCTGGTGGAATCCGCACTCCCGACGGAGCGGTTCGACGAAAGAGAGTTCCCGCAGTTCGGGCATGAGGTCCCATGAGGGCACCGCACGGATCTGCGCCGGGATCGGCAGCCGCAGCAGGAAAAGCCCCTTCTCCTTCTGCGCAAGAGCAACCCGGATGGTGCCGTTTTCGCCGCCTTGGCGAAAAGAGATTTCAATCACGCCGACGTCGGCCCGTAGTTTCGCCTCTTCGAGAAGACACCCATCCGGAAGCGTCACCTCCAGCCGCCCCGCCGCCAGCAGCGAGGGACGGTTGGGGAATCCGGCCGCCCGAGGATGTTCCGGAGCGAAGATCCGGTGAATCTCCTCCAGATCCTGCCGTTCGAGGGCACACCGGATGTCGTGGAAATTCTGCCGTTTTGACCAGTGGACACCGCCGCGGTGATCCCAGAGCGAAGCGACGCCGACCGTGATGTTGAGGCGGTTTTCTCCGCCCCATACACTGAGGCCGAGCAGACCGTTGCCGAGTGTGGTGCCGCAGTGAACATGCGGCATGGGGTAAGGATACGGGAAAATCAGACGATCATCCATGGCAAATTCCTCTGAATGTTTTCGATTTCAATGGAGTCCGATGCTCATTGTTACTGCTTTGCCACAGGAGCAAAGGAACAGCCGACGAGTTCGGCGAGAGCAGCGGGAGCCAACTCCACCTGGGCACCGATCTTTCCGGCACTGAAAATGATCGTATCGAACGCCTCGGCGGAAATATCGACCACAGTACGGAAATGTTTCTTCATGCCGATCGGGGAACAGCCGCCGCGGATGTATCCGGTCACGCCGCAGAGTTCGGCGACATGAATCATCTCCACGGATTTCTCCCCCACCGCAGCGGCGGCGGCCTTGAGATCCAGCTCCCCCGCCACCGGAATTACGAAAACGAAAAAGTTCCGGCTCGCGCCGCGGGTCACCAGCGTCTTGAACACCTGTTCGACCGGGCGGCCGATCCGCTGCGCCACCGTGACGCCGTCAACCGCATCGTTCCCATGATGCTCATAACTGTAATGCGCATAGGGGATTCCGGCTCGATCCAGAATCCGCATCACATTGGTTTTTTCCTGCTTTGCCACTGCGAACCTCCCGTTCAGAAAAAGAGCGGCGGCTCCCGCTCGGAACCGCCGCATCTCCTCTGATTATCGAATGATGCCGCAGCGCTTCAACGTCGCCGCCAGCTTCTCACGATGCTCAGCGCTGAGTTCGCAGAGCGGCAGCCGGTACTCTTCACGGATCAGCCCCGCCATCGCCATCGCCGCCTTGATCGGAATCGGATTGGTTTCGATGAACTGATCGCGGAACAGGCAGTAGTACTTGCGGTGCAGCTCCAACGCCCGGGCGAAATTGCCGGCCGCGGCCGCTTCAACCAGCTCGGTCATCTCCGCAGGAATCAGGTTGGAGGAAACGCTGATCACACCGGAGGCGCCGACCGCCATCATCGGCAGCGCCAGCGAGTCATCGCCGCTCAGAACGGTGATGTCGCACAATTCGCGGATCATCGACACGCGATCCACACTGCCGGCAGCCTCCTTGACCGCGGCGATCACCGGGTTCTTCGCCAGACGCGCCACAGTCGTCTCCGCAATCGGCACGCCGCTGCGCCCCGGCACATTGTAGAGCACCACCGGCAGACCGACCTTGTCGGCCACCGTGGAGAAGTGGCGGTACAACCCCTCCTGGGTCGGCTTGTTGTAATAAGGGGTCACCTGAAGCGTCGCGTCGGCGCCGACCGCCTTCGCCTCGCGAGTGAGATGGACCGCCTCCTCGGTGGAGTTCGCGCCGGTACCGGCGATGATGGTGCAGCGACCGGCTGCGGTTTCGACTACCGCTTCGATCACCTTGAGATGCTCTTCACAGCTCAGCGTGGGGGACTCCCCGGTAGTTCCGACCGGAACGATTCCGGCGACCCGGCCCTTCACCTGCATCTCGACCAGTTCGCGCAACGCCTTCCAGTCCACGCCGCCGTTCACAAACGGAGTGACCAACGCCGTGTACACGCCTTTGAATTCCATCATTTTCACCGCTCCTTCGCTATTCCGGCATGGAACCGCCCGCGGCGGATTCCGTTGATCTCATCTGCGGACCCGCTCCGCGGATCCGTCGCTCGCCTTTTTAAAATACTTCAATCCGAAGTTAAAATCAACATGTTTTCACCGTTTTGATTTGAAAAAAACCGCTTGTCCGGTTAATTTAACAGGCATACATCAAGAGGATCACGTTCAGGAGTGCAAATCATGAAGAAAATCCTGCCGGCCATGCTGGCGCTGGCGGCGACGCTGTGCGGCTGCATTTCGTTCGAATATGACGGAACCCGCGAACCGGAACCCTCCGCCTCAGTCAAAGTGTTCTCCGACAAGGCGAAAATCAAGCAGCCCTTTCAGGTGATGGGCAAAGCGGTCGTCTCCGGCGACTATATGGATGTCAGCCGCGACCGGCTGGAGGAAAAACTGGTCTCCGAGGCGGAATCGGTCGGCGCCGACGCCGTGCTCATCACCTCGCAGGAGGTGGTGCGAAGCGCGGCGGGGAGAAACACCAATCCGCTGTACATGAGTTCGTTCGACTACGACGACTCCTCGCCGAGCTGGCGTGCCATCTACCGCGATGTCGACCTCACCTACGGCAACGTCCGGGGCACTCCGAGCGACACGGGGACACTTTCCCGCTACCGCCGAATCATCAAGGCGGAGTTCCTGAAGTACCGTCCCGCCGAAGCGGCAACGGAGAAAAAGAAGGCCACGTCCCCCGCGGCCGAAGAGAAAGCCGCTCCTGCGGAAAAGGCTCCGGAACAGAAGTAAAAAACGAAACGTCCCCGTCGGATTCCCGATGGGGACGTTCTGTTTTCACGGCTGGGGAAAGGTGCCGCAACACCATTCACTTACGGCGGGCGGTCTCAGACGCGGCAGCCTCTGCCGCACAGAGGTCTCCGGCGATGCGGACCGCCTCGGTCAGAACCGGGTCGAATTTGGCGGCATCGGATTTTCCGGAGATACCGGCCTGCTCCTCGTAAAGCCGCTCGGAAGCCTCCTGAATCTCCTTCTCCTCGCGATACTCCTTCCACCGCTTCGCCTCATTGAGCGAAACCTCCTTGCGATCCTTGTACCGTTTGAAAAGATCGATCCGACGGAGAAGCGTCTGATATTCGGGATCTGCCGCAATCCGTTTCTCCGACGCCGCCTTCAACGCGGGCAGCAATGCGGGGAGGCCGGGATTGACCATCTCACGCCGGACCGGTTTGATCGAATCCCACGGCAGGTGATTGTCCATGAACATTTCGCCGATCTCCATCTGCTCGGTGAGCGACGGCAGCTGGATATCCGGCTCGATGCCGAGCTGCTGGACCGAGCCGCCCGCGGTCCGGTAGAACATCGCAGTTTCGTAGGTGGCGGATCCGGCGGGGAAATCCCGGCCGACGAACTTCAGATAGCGTTCCAGCGGCACCACGTCGAGCACCGTCCCCTTGCCGAAGGTACGGCTGTCGCCGACCACCAGCGCCCGGCCGCAGTCACGCAGCGCCGCGGTGAAAATCTCCGCAGCGGAGGCGGAAAGTTTGCTGGTCAGAATCACCAGCGGCCCGGCGTAGGCGATCTCCGGATCATTGTCGGACTTGATCTGGATGCGGCGGTCGCCGGTGCGGATCTGCACCACCGGCCCGGTCTTGATGAAGAGTCCGCTCAGCGTGATCGCTTCGGGGAGGCTGCCGCCGCCGTTGCGGCGCATATCCATGACGACCGCGTCGACCTTTTCCCTGTTGAATTTCTCCAGAATCCGCTTCACATCGCGAGTGCAGCTTTTGTAATTCGGGTCGCCCCGGTAGGCGGCGTCGAAGTCCATGTAGAAGCTCGGCAGGGTGATCACACCGACCTTGAGCTCTCCCGTGCCGTCCGGGCGCTTGATCGAGCGAACTTCCCCCTTGGCTTCGCTCTCGACCAGCTTGACGGTGTCGCGGGTGATGGTGATGTTCTCCGGAACGGCATTCCGGCCCTTTTCGCCGGAGAGGACGGTCAGCGTCACCTTGCTGTCCTTGGGACCGCGGATGTACTTGACCGCCTTGTCGACCGGCATGTCGATCACATCGACGGTGTCGCCGTTCTCCTGGGTGACGGCGATGATGCGGTCCTCGACTTTGAGCCGCCCGTCGAGCGCGGCGGGGCCGCCTGGCACGATCGCGACGATCTTGATGTAACCGTCGTCACTGGTCAGCGTGGCGCCGATGCCGGTGAGCGAGAGCTTCATGCCGATTTCGAAATCCTCGTCCAGCTTGGGGGAGAGGTAGTTCGAATGGGGGCCGTAAACCTGCGCGAGCGCGTTGAGATAGAGTCCGAGGATGTCGATCCGATCGGAATTTTCCAGAGAATTGGTGATGTCGCGGAGTCGCTTGAGCACCTTTTCGGCGGGGGTCTTGCCGGCCCACTTCTTCGCAACCTCGCGGCGCGCCGCATTTTCGCGCGTCTCCTTGTCTCCGGCCGCATTTTTCTGCTTCTTCTTTTCCTCCTTTTCCGCCTCCTCGATCGCGCGGTCGAAAAGCCGATAATAGAGGATATCGTTTTTGAGTCGCTGCTCCCAGAGTTTCTCCAGCGCGGCGTGATCCGCGGCGCGCGGCAGCTTGCGCCGGTCGGTGACATAGACCTCGTCGGCGGTGAAGTCGAAAGGCTCCTTCAGCCGTTTCTCCGCGAACGCGCGGAACTCCCGGTTACGTTCCCGGTAGAGGTCGTACACTTCGAACGCGAACCCGGTATCGCCGCGCCGGAGCGCCGAAGCAAGGGAGCGGCGGAACGGCATGAACCGCTCCACATCCTTCTGCGTGAAAAACATCCGGTTGGGATCGAGCGAGTCGAAATACTCGTCGAACAGCCGTTCGGAAAGCGTTTCATCAAGCGGCTGCTTGCGGTAGTGACTGGCGGCGAAGAGCTGCGCGGTCATCTGCGCGATCAGTCGGAGCTCGCCGTCCCGGTTCCCGTCGGAATTCCTGCGGGGGGCGGTGGCGCGGACTTCCGCGGCGGCCAGCTCCGCCGGCCGAAGAAAAAGTGCCGAGACCGCACCGGCGATCCCGACGGCGAACAGCAGGATTCCTGCAGTGAGTTTTCTATACATAATCGTAATGATCCTTATCTTAATCCGTGAGTTTCAGCGGCGGACGCCGCCCTTTTAATATAATTCAATTTACGTTTTTTTAAAGTGAAAACCGAAACGATTACTTTTTTTTTTATGACGAAACGTTATATTATGGAGGAAATCGGAAGCAATCATTCAAGGGACCTGAGAATCCACCATGCGCCAGAGCATCAAACCCGTTCGCATTCTGTTCCATGCCGGAGACACTGTCACGTTCCGCCTGGAGGGAATCGCCCCCGGCCGGGCCGGGAAAGCGGTCGTCCGCACCAACCTCGGCCGGGCGGAAGTCCGCCGCCGGGAACTGGTCGACTTCGCCGAGCACAACCGGCCGCCGGTCGGTCTGGACTGGCACGACATCGAACTCCACCCCGCCCCGGACGGCAGTCGATCGATCACCCTGCCGCTCACACAGATGGGGGTTTTCGAGGCAAAATGCTGCTTCATCCCCGACGGCGGAGCGCCGATCGAGTGGGCGGAGGGGGGGAACTTCCGGTTCAAGGTGGAGAGCGCCGCGGCGCTGACCGCCAACACCATCTATTGCGCCTTTGTCCGGCAGTTCGGTGCGAACCTCGCACGGGAATACGCGGAACCGCAGCCGCCGGCGGTGGCGGAGCTGGACCGGGCCGGGTACGCGGTGCTGCCGCCGTCCGGCACCTTCCGGGGGCTGATCAAACAGCTCGACCACATCTTCGGCGCGCTCGGCTGCCGGATTCTGCAGCTGCTCCCGATCCACCCGGTTCCGACCACCTACGGCAGAATGGGACTGTACGGGAGTCCCTTTGCGGCGCTGGACTATTTCAACGTCGATCCGGCGCTGGCGGAGTTCGACCGCAGAGCAACGCCGCTGGACCAGTTCGGCGAACTGGTCGACGCCGTTCACGCCCGCGACGGCCGGATCTTCATGGACATTCCGGTTAACCACACCGGATGGGCGTCGAAGCTGCAGGGGGAACACCCGGAGTACTTCGTGCGTTCCGCCGACGGCACGTTTGAAAGCCCCGGCGCCTGGGGCGTGGTGTGGGAGGACCTCTGCAAGCTCGACTACCGCGACCCGAAGGTGCGGCAGCTGATGGCGAAGGTGTTCCTCTTCTGGTGCCGCCGCGGCGTGGACGGCTTCCGCTGCGATGCCGGTTACATGCTCCCGGAAGCGGCGTGGGATTACATCGTCGCCCGGGTGCGCGAAGAGTATCCCGACACGGTCTTCCTGCTCGAGGGGCTGGGCGGGCCGCTCAAACTGCAGGAGCAGCTGCTCGGCAGCTCCGGATTGAACTGGGGATATTCGGAACTCTTCCAGAACTACACCCGCGACCAGATCAACAGCTACTTTCCGGTCATGGACCGCTGCAGCAACACCTTCGGAACGCTGGTCAACTTCGCCGAAACCCACGACAACAACCGTCTGGCCGCCACCTCTCAGACCTACGCAAAACTGCGCTTCGCCGTCGCCGCGCTGCTGGCGGAAAACGGAGCGTTCGGATTCGCCAACGGCGCGGAATTCTTCGCCAGAGAGAAGATCGACGTCCACGGCAACGGCGGCCTCAACTGGGGAGCGGAACCGAACCTGGTCGATACCATCCGTTGCTACAACGCGCTCCTCTCCGACCACCCCGCCTTCCTGCCGGGCACCCGGGTCGAACTGGTCCAGACCGGGCCGGGCAATGTTCTGGCGGCATACCGCCGGGCGGAAACCGGGGAAACGCTGCTGGCGCTGCTCAATCTCGACTGCGACCGTCCGGCAGAAGTGCACTGGCCGGCGGAGCGCTGTCCGGCCGGGAGCGGCCGCGATCTCCTCACCGGCCGCACGGTGAACTTCCGCCACGAATTCGGCGAACTCTCCTGCCCGCTGGAGGCGGGGGAGGCGCTCTGCATCGCCTTTGACGAATACCGGATTCCGGAATTGCCGGCCGGCCGCGAACCGGAACGGGTCCGGCGCCAGCGTGCCGATGCGATGGCGCGGCGGATTCTCGTCAAGCTCTCCGGACTTTCCGCCGGAGCCGCCGCCGCGCCCGGAGAGGCGATGCTGGCCGATCCGGAGGGCTTCGTCGCAGCCGCAACCGGGATGGAGCCGCCTCCGCTCACCCACTGGCGCGAAGCATTCGATCCGCGTCGCCGGGTGATGCTGCCGCCGGGCGACGTGTTGCTGGCGGAAAGCTGCGGGCGCTTCCGGCTTGAGATCCGTTTCGAAAACCGGACCATCGCCTTCGGAGCAAGCCTCCGGACGGTGGACGGACGGCAGATCGTCCTGCTGCCGCTGCCGGAGAACGGCGGAGAGAGGGCGCGGCTGCTGGAGCTGCACATGGTCTGCTTCGACGCCGACGGCACGATCCGCCGCATCGGCGGAGAGCTGCTCCAGCTCCCGGATCCCCGGAAGGTCCGGATCCACCTCTCCCACGGTCGGGGCGAAAACGAACTCGGCGCGAGCTACGCCTTTGGGGCGAACCATCTCGGCGGCGTCAGCCTCTTCTCCGCCGACTGGGGGAAACTCAACAGCAAATACGAGGCGATTCTCGCGGCCAACGTCAACCCTTCCTATCCGGTCGACCGCCACGTGATGTTCACCCGCTGCCGGGCATGGCTGGCGATCAACGGCTACTCGCAGGCGGTCGATCTCGATTCGCTCACCAGCTTCCACGCGGGTCCGGACAACCGGGCGCGCTGGCAGTTCCGCCTGCCCGCCGGACAGGGGTGCCGGGCGGAGCTGGAGATCGAATTCGCCATGGCGCTCGACCGCGACGCGGTGGAGTTCCGGTTCCACCGACCCAATTCCAACGGGCGGGCGGGAGAAGTTGACGACGCCACTCCGGTAACGCTCATCCTGCGGCCCGATCTCGAAGACAGGATCAACCATCAGGTCACCAAGGCGTTCACCGGTCCGGAACACCGCTTCCCGGCGGCGGTCCGGCCGCTGGCGAACGGCTTTGACTTCGCACCGGCGGAGCGGCTGCTCCGGCTCCGCATGGAGGGCGGCGCTTTCCACTCGGAACCGGAGTGGTACTACCTCGTCGACCTCCCCGCCGAACGCTATTACGGGCTGGAGGACAAGACCGACCTGTTCAGCCCCGGCTATCTCGAAATTCCGCTCCGGGGCGGCGAGAGCGCCCGGCTCTTCGCGGAAGTGGTCCCGGCCGGTTCTCCGGAAGAGGACTCCGGCACCTGGCCCGAGGCGGCTCCGCGCCCCGACGCCGTTGCGCCGCGGCAGCTCTTCGAACCCGCCATGCGCCGGTTCGTGGTCAAGCGCGACGAATTCAGCACGGTGATTGCGGGCTATCCGTGGTTCCTCGACTGGGGACGCGACACGCTGATCGCGCTGCGGGGCCTTGCTGTCGGAGAGTTTCGCGCCGAATGCGAAGCGATCATCCGCCAGTTCGCCTGCTTCGAACGGAACGGAACGATTCCGAACATGATCCGCGGGCTGGACGACGCCAACCGCGACACCAGCGACGCGCCGCTCTATCTTGTCGTCGCCGCAAGAGATTTCGTCGACGCCGCCGGTTCCGCCGCGCTGCTCGACGCCGACTGCAACGGGCGGACGCTCCGGGAGGTGCTCCGTTCGATCGCCCATCACTACGAAAACGGCACACCGAACGGCATCCGGATGGACCGGGAGAGCGGCCTCATCTTCAGCCCGTCGCACTTCACCTGGATGGACACGAACTTCCCCGCCGGAACCCCGCGGGAAGGATATCCGATCGAGATCCAGGCGCTCTGGTACGCCGCACTGGAGTTCCTCGGCCGGGAGGAGCCGGAGTTCCGCAGCCGGGCGGAGCAGGTCCGCAGGAGTGTGGAGACCCTCTTCTTCCGCACCGAGACCGGGAACTGTTCGGACTGTCTCCATGCGTCTCCCGGCGTTTCCGCCGCCGAAGCGGTGCCCGACGACCATATCCGGCCGAATCAGCTTTTCGCGATCACGCTCGGCGCGGTCGCCGACCGGCAGAAGCAGCAGCGCATCCTCGCCGCCTGCGAAGAACTGCTCGTGCCGGGCGGGATCCGCAGCCTCGCCGACCGGCCGGTACACTATCTGCTGCCGGTCGAACGGGACGGGAGACTGCTCAACGATCCGGCCCGCCCCTACCGCGGACGCTACTGCGGCCCGGAGGACACCGAGCGAAAAGTGGTGTATCACAACGGAACGGTCTGGTGCTGGCCCTTCCCGGCCTACTGCGAGGCGCTCGCGCTGACCGGCGGACGACGGGCGCGGAAACGGGCGCTGGCGCTGCTGCTCTCCGCCGCCGGATATTTCGAGAGCGGTGTCCTCGGCGAACTGCCCGAAGTGGCGGACGGCGACGCGCCCCACCGTCAGGGAGGATGTCCGGCTCAGGCGTGGAGCGGATCGGAGTTTTTCCGTGTCTATGAACTGCTCAAGTAAACTTTTCCGCAACCTCTGGCTGGCAGACGGCACCGGCGCTGAGCTTCGACGCGCGGCGGTGCTGGTCCGGGCGGGGATGGTGGAGGCGGTTGAGCCGGAGATTCTCGGTTCCGCGGCGGCGGAGGAGCATCACGATCTCGGCGGCCGAATTCTCGCCCCGGGCTTCCTCGATGCGCACGGCCACTCCGACCTCTCGATTCTCGCCTCGCCGGAGGGGTTCGGGCGGATTTCGCAGGGGGTGACCGGCGAAATCGTCGGCAACTGCGGTCTCTCCGCCTTCCCGCTGACCGGCGAAAACCGCGGCCACCTGACGGAACTCTACCGCAACTACGGCATCGAACTGGACTGGGAGGATTTCGCAGGCTGGCAGAAAGCGCTGAACGCGCGGGATGTGCGGCTCCGGATGCACGCCCTCTGCGGACACAACACATTGCGCGCCGCCGTCGCCGGCTACGAGAAGAAGGAGCTTTCCGGAACCGAATTCGACCGCATGCAGACGTTGCTCGAAACCGCACTGCAACAGGGTGCCTCCGGCCTCTCCACCGGACTGCTCTACGTACCGGGCAAGTTCGCCGACCGCGACGAACTGCTGTTTCTGATGAAGCTCCTCGCCCGCTCAGGCAGCCTCTACGCCACCCATCTGCGCAGCGAGGGGCGCGAACTAATCGAATCGCTGGAGGAGACCATCGAACTTGCCCGGAGCGCCGGACTCCGCCGGGTGCACATCAGCCACTTCAAAACCGCCGGGCGGGCAAACTGGCACAAACTGGACCGCGCCCTGGCGCTGCTCGAAGCGGCCCGCGCCGAGGGAATGGAGCTCACGATCGACCGCTATCCCTACACCGAATCGATGACCCAGCTCAGCACCATCCTGCCGGGCGAATGGGAGGATCTCGACGACGAGACGATCGAACGCCACCTCGCCGATCCGGCAACGGCCGAAGCGCTGGAGCATGCGCTTGCCGAAGCGCGACCCGCCGACTCGTGGAAGACGGTCCGTCTGGTGGGCACCTCCGCGCCCGGCATGGCGGAGTTCTGCGGCGAAACCTTCGACCGGATTGCGGCACGCTGCAAGCTGCCACCCGCCGCCGTCGCCGTCCGTCTGCTCTCCGCCGACGCGGCGGGCACCACCGCCGGATTCCGCGGTATGTCCGAAGAAAATCTCCGGCGGATCATCGCGCTCGACTACTGCGCCTGCGGCAGTGACGAGAACGCCCGCCCGGCGGACGGTTCGCTCGGCAGCTGCCATCCGCGCGCCTTCGGGTCGCTGCCGCACTTCCTGCGTCTCCGGCTCGATGCGTCCAGTTCGATCGAAGCGGCGGTGCGGCAGGTGACCGGCCTGCCCGCCGAAATTTTCCGCCTCGCCGATGCGGGAACGATCGCGCCGGGGAAACCGGCCGACCTCGCCGCATTCGATCCGGAGACGATCGACGGTACGGCAGACTTCCTTCACCCGCACACGCCCGCCTCCGGAATCCTCTTCACCCTGATCGGCGGCGAGTTCGTCTACCGCAACGGTTCCGGCCGCTGAGCATTTCTCCGGGGTAAAATGTTTTGGTTATTATTTTTTATTAAAATATAACAATAAAAACGGGCTTTTTTCGATTTTTTTCCCAAACCCTGTTGTATCCGGTCGAAATCCGGGTATAATTAGTTGCCGAAAGGAGTCCGTCATGAGAAAATCGATCGTCCACGCCATCCTTGTCCTGGTCGCCGGAGCGTTGTCTGCGGAGGAAGTGATCAATCTCAACAGCAGCATGGAGCTGGGGCTGACCGGCGCCGGAGTGCCCGCCTGCCGGCTCGACGTCAACCGGGCGGCGATTTCCGCAGTCCGCGCCAATCCGGAGAAGGTCTACTTTGCCCGGACCGTTCCTGGCGGCAATCCCGGGCAGTGCCTGATGATTCCCGGCTACACCGGCGTTTCCAACTACCAGCTTGAACTCGCCGATTTTCTGCTGACGCGCGACGGCGAAGTCGAGATCTCCTTCGATGCGAAAATCGGTCCGGATGAAACCGGCGCCATGCAGCCGCAGCGCAGCTTCCACATCGACTTCCGCACCTTTCCCGACCTCAGCCGCGACACCTACTACCCCATGCTGACCGGGTTCAGCTTCCGCCCCGGCACCGAATGGAAGCGCTTCTCCAGACGGTTCAAGGTCAAAGCCTACACCAACTACTATCACATCTGGGTGCTTCCGAACGGCATTCCGGACGGCGGAACCGGCAACGCCCTCTATCTCGACAACTTCCGCTTCGCCTGGGTCGACGGCAAACCGGCGGAGGAACCGGAGGAATACGCGGTCATCCCCGACCGCACCGACCAGATCTACGCCCCCGGTGATCCGGTCAAACTGACCGTCCGCGCCCGGCTCCGCTCCGACCGGAAGGAGCTTGCCGGCACGCTCAAACTCCGGCGCGAATATGACAACTCCCCCTTTGCGACGCTCCCGGTCACGCTGAGAGCGGATGCCGACGGCACCTTCGAAGGAAGCTTGACGCTCAAGGCGGGAGAATACGGTTCCTTCCTCACCGGTCTGGAGATTCCAGGCAAAACGCTCCGCGGCGTCAACTCCTCGTTCGTTGTGCTCCATCCGGTGATCCGCCATCCGTGGGGATCGCCCGGCTGGGGGATCGGCGCCAACGCTCCCGCACTCTGCCCCTTCGGACGGGCAGGGAAAGAGTGCGTCGACAACTACATCCTCCCCTTCGCCGGAATGGAACGCGCCTACCGGCTCTTCCGACAGGCGGGAGTTCAGATGCTCCGTATCTGGGGTCACTGGCGGCAGATCGAACCCGAGGAGGGGAAGTTCACCGCCGACATCATGGACCTCCCGATGAAGGAGATCGCCCGCTACGGCTACGAACCGATCTTCTGCCTGGTCGGGAACTTCATCATCCACGGCGGACGGCAGGGACTGGAACGGCGGCTCAAACGCGGCAACAGCAACCTGCCAGAATACCTCTTCCAGTGGTATCACCAGAGCAGTGATCCGGGCAAGGGATCGGTACTGCCGCCGATCGAGGTCTACGGCCGCTATCTCGACTTCGTCCTCGCCCACTGGGGGAAGCAGGTGCGCATCTGGGAGGTCTCCAATGAGCCGGGCATCTTCGGCATGCCCGCGAAGAACTACATCGACTACCTCAAATACACCAACCGCACCGTCAAGGCGCGCCGCCCCGACGCGGTGATCCTCGGCAACGGCGTCACCGGCGACTTCGGCATCAACGTGGTCAAGTGGTGCGAACAGCTCAATGAGGCGGATCCGAATTACGTGGACAGCCTCGACGGCATCGCCTTCCACCCCTACGCGAGCGGGCTGGACTACCTCAACGGCATCCGCGGCCTCTACGGCCAGTGCGTCAAAAACATCCGGAGCAAACTCGCCCGGCCCCGCCCCCTCTGGAACACCGAATGCTACTATCTGCCCGCCGCCCGCTTCCGCCAGATCAACCACGGCCGGGAGTTCAGCCGCTACGGGGCGAACGACATTCAGCGCCACTTCCTCGACGGGCTCTATCACGGCGTCACGGCGGCGGCCTCGCCCGATCCCTCCAGTTACTTCCACCGCACCGGGAACACCGTCAATCTGATCAGCTTCAACCAGGTTGCGGCGGCGCAGAATGCGCTCTCGGCCCTGCTCGACGGAATGATGAAACTTGAAAAGGTCGAACTCAATCCGCAGATTCGCTCCGCGCTCTTCCTCTCCCGCGACGGGAAGCGGGCGCTGGGGTTCCTATACGACTTCCGCCCGAGCGGCAGCACCTGGATTCCGGGGCGCGCCGACGGGGTGAAAATTCTCGACCTCTACGGCAACGACCGGACCGCCGCCGGGAAGTATCATCTCGGCTTCGAGCCGTACTACCTTGCCGGAACTCCGGACGCGGTCCGGAAGGCGCTGACCGGCTCCCGGTTCGAACTGGAAAATCCGGTGGAGTTCCACGGACGGCGGTTCGGCGACCTGCTCCTGCTCGACGCGAAGAACCTCTCCGGCCTCCCCGGCGAAATGGAGTGCGTGCTTGGCGGGATGCCACTCCACCTCTCGTTCCGCAACGACGTCGGCCACACCGTGGCCGCCCTGCCCTTCTCCGGAAAAATTCCGGCGGGCGTGAAGATGGTCCCGGAGACGCCCGGCTACACCCTGCCTGCCACGGTGACGCTCCGCAGAGGGACCCGCGCCGCGCTCTCCGTCTCAAACGGAATGCTGAAAATTCAGCTCGAAGTGAAAGATTCCAATCTCAAGGCCGCCGACGGGAAAAATCTCTGGAACGGTTCCGCCGTCGAAGTGTTCCTCGATCCGGAACCGCTGCGCAATCTCTCCATCGACGACGTCAAGCCGCACCAGTATGTGTTCGCGACCCTGCCCTCCTCCACCGGAGTGGAAACCATCGCCGTCCGCCGGGAGACGACCCGCGCCGCGCGCAAAGTCGAACGCACCGCGACCGGGTACCGGATGACCCTTGAAATTCCGCTCGATGAACTGCCGGATTCGGAATTCTACGGCATCGACATTGAAATCGACCGGCCGGGGGAGAAGGAAAAAGAGTCCCTCGGCAGCCGCCCTGGGCTCTCGTTCCGCAAGCGTCTCCACTACCACCTCATCCGGATTCCGCGGGAGCAGAAGCTTCACAACACCGATTTCTCCGACGCCTCGTACGGCGATCCCGCCTGGTGGTGCTACAGCATTACGCCGGGCATGACGGTCACCGCCGACGGGAAAAACGGGGTTGTCATCACCAACCACCGGCCGGACAAAGTGGCGGAAAGCGTGATTCAGCAGCAGATTCCGATTCCACCGGGGAAGTACCGCAGCGGCACGCTGCAGGTCGTCTTACGCTACCGCGACGTCAAAGCGGCGCAACCGGGCCGCGGCCGTCACGGTCTCCTGCTCGCGGTCAACTACAACGGCGGCAACCTCCACTATGCGGAAACCACCCGCAAACAGGATCTGGAAGGGGATGGGGCACGGCAGTTGCGCACCTTCGACTTCAAGATTCCGCCGCGGGCGAACTACCTTGCTCTGCGCATCGGCCTCGGCGCGCACACCACCGGAACCGTCCAGGTGGAGCGGGCCGAACTGATGCTGAACCAGTAATCGAAACACACGAAAGGAACACCACATGAACCGACTTCTTCTCACACTTCTGGCCGCCGCTGCGGCCTCCTCCGTCTCCGCCGCCGCGGTCCGGAATGTCTTCCGCATCGATCTGCAGGGCGACAAGGGGCTTGGAATGGTCTACAAGAACGGCTCCGAAGGCACCACCGGCAGCCAGGCCGGCTGGCTCAAGGAGAAAAAAGATACCCGGCTGATCGTCACCGGACCGATTTCGCAGGAGTGGAAGGAGTTCAGCTTCACCTTCGTGCCCAAGGCGGACGGCAAAGTGAGCATCAACCTCATGAGCGACAATCCGAAATTTCAGGTTTCCTACGACAACATCCGCGTCACCGGCGCGACAATCGCCAACGGCGACTTTGAGACGGCGGCGAAACAGGCCGACCGCCCCGACCGCTGGTGGCCGATGGGGAAACCGGTTTTCGTCAAGGAAGCGCAGGGAGCTTCCGGCAAAAATTTCGTGACCTGCGCCCACAATGACCGCTGGAACCAGCCCATCTCCTGCAAGGCGGGAGAAGCGGTCACCGTCACCTTCCAGGCAAAACTGGCGGAGGCGCCGAAAGCGGCAAAGTAATGCAGCTCAAGTTTCCTTCCGGCCGCCGGCCGGAAGGAGAGAACTCCTCCTCCCCTCACCCGGCAAATGAACGACCATCAGAAACAGATCTACCGGTATCTGCTCGACCGGATTGCGGCGAACGAGATTTCCATCGGGGACAAACTCCCGACGGAAAATCAGCTGGCGGCGCAGTTTTCCACCGGGCGGCTCAACGCACACTACGCGGTCAAGGCACTCGAACGTGCGGGCATCCTCCGTTGCGACCGCCGCCGCGGCACCACTCTGCTGCGCTGTCCGCAGGAGTATGAGCTCGGTCAGCTTCTGCTGCCGGTCAGCCGCAAGGTGTGCGTGCTCAATCACAGTCAGCTCAACTACCGGAACATCCACTGGAACGACCGGATTCTCATCCCGCTGCGCACCATGCTGGCACGGCACCGGATCGACTTCGAAGAGCGGCTGATCGACGACTCGATGACGCCGGAACACTACCAGCAGGTGCTGTTCGAACTCATCCGGCAGGGGTGCGGCGGACTGGTGGTCGTGCCGGGCGGCAACTGGGACCGGATTCTGGCGGACCGTCCGGAACTGCTGTTCCGTTTCCGCAACCACATCCACCTCTTCGACCGCGGGGGGATCATGCCGGACTGCTCCTGGTGCAATATCGTAGGCATCAACAACATAAGAGATGGAGCCCTCGCGTTGGAAACCGCGATGGGGACCCATCCGGCACGGGTGGTCTTCTGCCTGCTTTCGGTACGGCACTCCCGCTTCCAGCTGGAGCGCTACCGCGGCATCGAAGAGAGCATGCCGCGCTATGGAAAAGAGGCGGTCGAACTCTCCACCTACCAGCCGGACGAAACGGGGCACTATCCGCAGTTCGCCCGGGATTTCGTACCGAACACCGCCTTCATCGCCTGCAACGACCGCGCCGCCGCCCGGCTGATCGACACCGCCCGCGCCGCCGGCTACGAACCGGGGCGCGACTACAAGCTCATCTCCTTCGACGACGACCGGCGTTTCGCCGATTACCACTTGACAACCCTCTCCCCCAATCTGGAGCTGATCGCGCAACTGCTCGCGGAGGAACTGATCGCCGCCATCGACGGGCGGCACCCCGATTTCACCAGCACGCACCGGATCATCTCGAAAGTGATCCGTCGAGATACCATGTAACCCCGAACGGAGTAATATGAGGACCCGTTATCATGACTCATGACACCTTTACGCTCGAATTTCCCCTGCTCCGCCAGCACACCGGCCTGCCGATCGGCAACGGCAGTCTCGGCATTCTGCTCTGGGGAAGCGGCAGGGAGCTTCAACTGACCGCCGCCCTGGAAGGGTGCTGGGACCATCGCTTTTCCGAAAAATTCCGGCAGCCGATTCCCTACGACGACCTCATCGCCGCCTGGACCCCGGAATCCGTCGAGGAAGTCAACCTCCTGCTGCGGGGACACTGCGGCGCAGCCCTGCCCCGACGTCCGGGTTCCCGCTACTGGAGCAGCACCCGGGTCGGCGGCGGTACCTTCACCCTTCGGCTCGCCGCCGAACTCAAACAGCTCCAGCTGGAGTACGCCACCGGTACCGTCACGGTCGAGACCGCCGCCGGCAACATCACTCTGGAACTCGATCTGGCCACCGATCAACTCTCCATCGCCGATCCGGCCGAACTCATCACCGCCGTCGAGCCGCACCCGATGTGGGAGAAACTGCATGATTTCTTCGAAGAGGGCGGGTTCCAGGCGCCGGAACGGTTCGAAGGCGGCTGGTTTCAACCCTGCCCGGACGATCCCGGCTGCTGGATGCGGCTCGGTAAAGTTCCGGGCGGTCGGCGCCTCACCGCCGCACTGCGATGCGACAGCCGCGCGCCCGAATTTCCGGAACCCGACCCGGAGGCGGCACACGCCTGGTGGAACCGTTACTGGCAGCAGGTTCCGCAGCTGAAACTGCCGGATGAGACGCTCAACCGTTTCTTCCGGCTCGCCCTCTACAAATTCGCCGCGTCGACCATGCCCGGCAAGACACCCTGCTCTCTGCAGGGCCCCTGGCAGGAGGACTACCAGTCGCCGCGCTGGAGCAACGACTACCACTTCAACGTCAACGTTCAGCAGGTCTACACGCTGGCCCTGCCGACCGGACGCTTCGAACATATGCTGCCGCTCTTCGACATGCTCGAATCCGAGGCCGCGCAGCGGACCATGCGCGAAAATGCCCGCTTTCTCTTCGGCATCGAAGACGGTCTGTTGCTCACTCACGCGGTAGATGACCGCTGCATGCAGGTCGGCGGCTGCGCCGCAGGTTCGATGCTCGACTTCGTCTGCGGCGGCTGGATGGCGATGCTCTACTGGCTCTACTATCGCTACACCGGCGACCGGGAGTTTCTCCGCCACCGCGCCATGCCCTTCATGCGGGGGGTGATGAACGTCTTCCGCGCGGCGATGCGCGAGGATTCCGACGGGAAGCTGATGATTCCGCTGGCCATCTCCGCCGAATACGGCTGCACCTTCCCGGTCATCCGCAACGGGAAACCTTGCCATCAGAACGCCGGGAAGAACCCTTCGAACCAGCTCACCTGCTGTCACGCGCTGGCCAACGCCCTGATCGCCGCCGCCGCCGAACTCGGCGAAGAGGCAGACCCCGCCTGGCGGGAGATCAAACGGCGTCTGCCCCGCTTCTCCACCATCAACGGCCGCGTCGCCATCTGGGAGGGACAGGATCTCGACGTCTGCCACCGACATCACTCCCATCTCTCGATGATCTATCCCTTCGACCTCACTGCGGAACTCACTTCGGAAGAGAGCGAAGAGGTCGATCAGGCGGTCGAACACTGGATCTGGCGCGGAGCGGGGCAATGGAGCGAATGGTGCTACCCGTGGGCGATGATCCTGCAGAGCCGCTGGGGAATGCGGGAGGCGCCCTCGGTCCTTCTCGAAGTGTGGAAGCGGCTCTTCCTCAACGAGAGCCTGGCGACGGTCTATCTGCCGAAGTTTCGCGGAATCTCCTCGCACCGCCGGGCGGACGCCCTCAAGCCGAAGGAGACCAACGAGGTGATGCAGCTGGACGGCACGATGGCGGCTGCGACCGCGCTGCTGGAGCTGACCATCCACGAACGCGGCGGCGTGATCGAACTCTTTCCGGGAATTCCGGAGATCTGGCCGGACGTCGAATTCGTCGGTGTGCACCTGCCCGGCGGCCTGGTGGCGAGCGGGGTGCGCCGGAACGGCAGTCTGCGCAGTTTCCGGCTGCAATCGATTGCGGAGCGACGTGTCCGCCTCCGCTTCCGCCCCGACGGGGAGGTCGAAGAGTTCCTCTTGTCGCCGGAAAATCCGCTGACCATGGAATTCCGGGATTGAAAAGCGGGAAATCCGCATTACATTATTTTCAAAGCTCGAAAACAACCGGTCGGCCTCAGAGCCGCCAGAAAGAGGGTTTTGATGATGAGTTACGCAATCACCCGGCAAATCCGCCCGGAAGTGGAAAGAGAAACTCTCTGCCTCGCAATCGCAGGCGACACCTGCCCGCGCGGCACAGCTGCGCCGGAGATCTCCGCAGGTCGTTCCGGAAAAATTCTTGAACAGGTCAAACCGTTTCTCGACGGCGCCGATCTGCGGCTGGTGCAGTGGGAGACCCCGGTCACCGACTCCGATACGCCGATCATCAAATCCGGGCCGAACATCCGCTGTGCGCCGGATTCGGTGAAGTTGCTCCAGGCGGGCAGGTTCGATATCGCCCTGCTCGCCAACAACCACATCGGCGACTACGGCCCGGAAGCGGTCCTTGAAACACTCGAACGCCTCCACGCCGCCGGGCTCCAGACCGTCGGTGCAGGCGGAAACCTCGCGGAAGCACGCCATCCGCTCCGACTTGAAAAAAACGGAATTTCCCTGAGTATCATCAACATCGCGGAGCATGAATTCGGAACCGCGACACCTGATACTCCCGGCTCCAATCCGCTCGACGTCGCTCCCATTCTGCTGCAGATCGCCCGCGAGCGCCGCGCCGGCAGCATCGTGCTGGTGGTAAGTCACGGCGGCAACGAATTCAATCCAGTCCCGTCGCCCCGCATGGTTGGGAACTGCCGCGCCTTCGTCGAGGCGGGCGCGTCGGCGGTGGTCAACATTCACACCCACTGCCCACAGGGGATGGAGGTCTATCAGGGGGCTCCGATCGTCTACAGCACCGGGAACTTCTTCTTCCCGATGCGGGAACAGCAGCCGTTCGATCCGGACAACCTCTGGTACACCGGCTATGTGCCGCGTTTCACCTTCGACCGCAACGGAGCGGTCGCCGTGGAGATTCTGCCCTGCCGTTTCCTCGAATCGCCGTGGCGGGTTGAACCGCTCGACGAAAAAACGGTCCGGCGTTTCGGCGAATACTTCGACACCCTGAGCGATCTCATTGCGGAAACCCGATCCTGCTTTGAGGCGTGGTGCACCATCGTCGGGGGGTGGAATTTCGAAAGCATCCGGCGGGCGACGGAAGGGGCTCCGTTCGCCGATCCCGGAGCAGTCGAGGTGCGCAAACAGATTCTGCCGCTGCGCAACCTTTTCACCTGCGAAGCGCACAAGGAGATGATGGACACCTACCTGCGGCTGATCGAAACCGGCCGCCTCTCCGCCGCAGCGGAGAAAGTGGCGCTGCTCAAGCAGCTCCAGCATCCCGGTCTCTATACGGAATAATCACCAAACCCGATCGGACGGGACAGCCCGGGAACCGGGTTGTTCCGTCCTTCGTTTCATCATTCGAAAGAGGAAAGCATCCATGGACTGGCTGAAGGTACTGGAAAACTCCGTCTATCTGCTCGCTCTGCTCAATCCGCCGAGCAAGATTCTCTTTCTCTCCACCTACGAACCGGAACTTGAAATGCGCCAGATCTGGGAACTCTCCTGGAAGTCTTCCCTCGCGGCGCTGCTGATGCTGATCTCCTTCGCCATCGTCGGGCAGTTCGTGCTGGAACAGATCTTCCGGATCAGTCTTTACTCGCTCAAAATCACCGGTGGACTGGTGATCTTCTTCATCGGCTGGATGGCGGTCCGGGAGGGAAAATTCTTCCAGAAACGGGAAAATGAACTGCGGAACGACTTCACCGAACTTTCGATCGTACCGCTGGCCGCGCCGCTGATCGCCGGGCCCGGCACGATCACCATCGCGATCTCGTTCTCGGCGCAGTACGGCCACCTCTCGTGCATCACCTCGCTGGTGCTGGCGATCTTCGCCAACTTCGTGCTGATGCTCTTTTCCCGCCCGTTCAGCCGGCTCTTCCAGAAACTCCACCTGGTCGGGCCGCTGATCCGGATCACCGGGCTGATCGTCTCGGCGGTGGCGGTTCAGATGATCCTCGACGGAGCCGGAGAGTGGCTCGCCGGGCGCATCGGGTAAAATCCTTTCCCGTCCCCCCCCTGCCTGTCCGGCCAGCGGGGCACCTCCGGCGTTTTCCGTGCGACTCATGTCGTTCCTGAACCCGCTTGCTTTCCCGCGTGACAGAAAAATATATTTTTTTTAATTTTCCATCTTGACTTTTCTTGTTTCCTGTATCATAATATAAGCAAAGAAACTAAACGCTAAGTTAATATGGTTTTGCGATGCGTCAGGTGAAGTTGCAGGACATAGCAGGCCGAGCGGGAGTTTCCGCGGTCACCGTTTCCAAAGTGCTCAATCCCAACAGCACCGGAAACAATACAAAGGTGAGCGAGGAGACGGCAAAACGGATCCTGGCGATTGCCCGAGAGCTGGACTATCACCCCAATCTGGCGGCACGCCGTCTTGCAGGAGGCAGCAGCCGGCTGCTCGGCCTGCTCCTTTACACGCAAAGCTCCCCGATGGAGTTTGCCCGCGTCGCTTACATGGAAAAAGCCGCCGCCCGACGAGGATATCGCGTCCTGATCAGCCAGTGCGACGGAACGCAGGAGAACATCCGCTTCTGTCTGGACAACTTCGCTTCCCACGGTCTGGATGGGGCCATTCTGCTCTCGAACTCCTTCCCCAACCTCAACGCGTGGATCGTCGAATACGCAAAACAATTGCAGCACGTCGTCTACTACGACCGCCCGCTCCATGACGACGACTCCTGTGATTACGTGGAAGTGGATCTGGCCGCCGGACTCCGGCAGCTGGTGGACCATCTGGTCGAAACGGGACGCCGGAGAATTGCCTATTTCCTCCCCTATTCCGGCTTCCCGTGCGGGAAATACCCTTCCATGCTCGCCCGGGAATCCGGATTCACCCGGGGGATGGCGGCGCACGGCCTGCCTTTCGATCCGGAATTCACAACCCGGTTTCAGTTCGACATCCTCCCCGGTCAGCCGGAACTGGTCAAACGCCTCATGAAATTCATCCGCGCGGAACGACCGGATGCCATCATCGCCCGGAATGACATTTTCGCCATGGTGGTTCTCCGTGCACTCCACGAACTTGGCATTCGCTGTCCGGATGACATCGCGCTGGCCGGTTATGACAACTTTGAATTCACCGAAAGTCTGATTCCCTCCCTGACCACCGTCGACAACCGCCTGCCGGAAGTTTCGGAGTGCGCCGTCGACATCCTGATCCACCGGATCGAAAACAAAGGTCCGGCTTCCCGGTGCGCCCGGCTGTTCACGCCCCGGCTGATTGTCCGAGAGTCCACCGCCGCAGTGCGGTCGGGATCTTCCGCTGTTCGTGACGACTGTAAACAGGAGGTTTCCACGCCCTTTTCGGTTCTCTGATTCCAGGCATCCATGTCCTACTTTGAATAATCAGGTAAAAAGGAGTTCAGAAGTGAGTATGAAGAAAATCAATCGCATTCTCAACCTCGCAGGAGCCTGCTCATGTGAACGGAAGGACGAGTTCCCCCCCCGGCCGAACGGCTCGGAACAAAAGCGCAATTACTTTACTCTTATAGAGTTACTTGTAGTTATTGCAATCATCGCAATCCTGGCGGCGATCCTGCTGCCTTCGCTGCAGAAAGCACGGGAGAAGGGACAGGCCTTGAAATGCCTTTCCAACTACACACAGTATGGCAAGGCAAGCAGCATGTACAGCTCGGATAACGCGGGATGGCTCACACCGCGCAACAACGCCGCCCGAACCGACGGCTGGAGCTTCTCGACGCGAATCTGGCTCAAGGGAGAAAACACGCCGCCGACCGGAACCGGTTCCAACGCCGCCGGCATGCTCCCGCCGTATCTCGGCATTCACAGCAAAGCTCCGCTGAGCGGGATGTACAAGTTGAGCAATCAGATCTACACCCATCCCTTCCTCTGCCCCTCCGCGGCGGCAGGCAAGGCCGCCTATATCAACAGCCAGAGCGGCGCGGTCAATGTTTTCGGGGCCGGCCTGAATGCGCAACTGGAAACCGGGATCAAATTGAGTCAGGTTCTGAAACCCTCCCGGACCATGTACTGCACGGAAACAGGTCTCGCCGGAGAGAGCGGCGGAACCAGCATGGCAAACTGCAACTGGCCGGCAAGTGACGGCAACAGCATAGCCCTCAACCATTCCAACCACGCATCGGTCGCCTTCATCGACGGACATTGCAGGCAGATGGCATTCGGAGAAATTCCGTTCGCCAGCGTCCACGGGGTTGACCGTTCCGGTTTTTACCGGAAGACGTTCTGGTATCCCAAAAGCAAACCCGGTTATCCGGCCGATGACAACTGGTGAAACAGATTCAGCGTCCCTGAAATCCTGTTTCATTCCCGGCAGCGGTGCCAATGTCACGAAACATGAAGGATTCTCCGGTACCGGTCTCTGTACCGAAGACCGGCATTGCAGGAAAAGGAAGCACTTTCTGCAAATATTTTCGGTAATGAACTCACAACTTCCTCGGAAAGGATGGATTCATGAAATCTGGCATATTTTTCTCCATGGCGGCAGCGGTGTTGTTTTGTTCTCTCTGCGGCAGAGCGGAGGACGGCGTTCGCCTGCTGGGACCGGGGGTCGGCGGAGCATGTTACGCGCTGGCAATCGATCCGGCAAACCCGCAGACGATCATCGGCGGACTGGACATGGGGTTCGCCTTCCGTACCGCGGACGGAGGCAGAAGCTGGCAGGTTCTCGGCGGCGACGGCATCAATCCCGGTTACCGCGGCTGTTTTCAGGCGGCCTTCGCGCCGGACAATCCTTCCGTGGCGTGGATCGTCAGCGAGCACGGAGCGTACCGTTCGGAGGACAACGGGAAAACCTTCCGTCGCATGACGAGAGCCATCGGGGGAACGCCCGGCCACTGGCAGGGGATCGCATTCGATCCTGACGACAGCCGGACCGTCTATCTGTATCAGGGGAGCAAAGCCCGCCAGCGCCCGGGAACATGGAGCACCGGGCGGATCTTCCGCACCCGTGACGATGGGGAATCTTGGGAGGAACTGCCCTCCCCCACCCGGAATCAGCCGAGTACCGGATTCAAGGGAATAGTGATCGATCCCGCCTCTCCTCTCCGGCAGCGACAGCTCCTCGCCGTCGCGGATGACGCACTCTATCTCAGCCGGGATGACGGGAAGAGCTGGACCGACGTGACGAAAAATCTTTCGCTTCCCCCCGGAGCGGTGTTCGGCAGCGTCGATCTGGCCCGCCTCCCCGGCAACCGGAGCCGCCTGCTCCTAACCGTGACACCGTGGAAAGGCACCGACGGAAAAATCTACGGCGGCCTCTTCTGCAGTATGGATTTCGGAAAAACTTTCCGGCAATCCGGCGAAGGACTGCCCCTTCTGCCCGCCTCCAGAAATGCATTGATCGTCCGCTCCTGCCGCGCAAAGCCGGAACGCTGTTACCTCGGGATGCTGCATCCTGCCGCGATTTTCCGCAGCGACGACGGCGGAGAAAGCTGGCGCCAAGTCACCTCTCCCGGCTCCAGGACGCAGAAATTCGTCAATCCGGATGGGTCGTACCGCTTTTTCAACCTCAACACGGGCAAAGGCAATTACCTTCACTCCTTCCTGTGGAAAATCGACTCGCTGATCGAACTCGCCGTTGCCGCGTCCGATCCGGACACCGTCATCTACAGCGACAACTGCGGCTACACCATGAGTTGCGACGGCGGGAAAACCTGGCGGGACATCACCTTCAACTACGGGGAACCGTTCCAGCCGGAACTCTTCGGCAAGATCAACCCGGTCCGTTTCACCCACCGGATCAGCAGCCGCAACATCCATCTGCTCTGCTGCACCGTCATGCAGCGCGACCCCTTCGAGCCCGACACCCTCTACGGCGGATATCTCGACCACGGAATCATGATCTCCCGCGACAACGGGAAGAGCTGGGAATCGCCGATCCGGGGGTTGAAGACCCTCGATGACGTGGGATGGGGGTGGTGTCACTCCATCACCGTCGATCCGCAGGTCAGGGGGCGCCTCTACGCCACATTCGGCAGAGACCGCATGTACCGTTCGGATGATTCCGGCCGAAGCTGGCAGGAAATCGGTCCGCCGCAGGCGATCGGCCCCCGGAAGAAGAAAAGAGTCTGCTCCGGAATTGTGATCGATTTCAGTACCCCGCCGGGAAACCGCACCCTCTACGCCACGGCGGACAACGGCCTCTACAAAAGCGTCGACGGCGGGAAACACTGGCAGCGGAAGGTCCGGGGATTGGGAGAGAATCCGGCCATCAACCAGCTCGTATCGGCAAACGGAATCCTGCTGGCCGGATCAGGAATCGAACAGGTCGGCGATAAACCGGTCCGGAACCACGGGTTGTACCGTTCCGTGGACGGTGCGGAGAGCTGGCAGGCTGTGGACGAATTCGCCGGGCGGCCGGTCACCGACATCGCCGTCTGCGAAGGGCATCCCGAACACATCTACGTGGTATCCCAGGAAAAACGCGGCTTCTGGAGCAACGGGGTCATTCACCACAGCGCCGATGGCGGGATAACCTGGCGGAAGATCGCCTCCGGGAAGCTGTACCGCCGGATCGCGGTCAATCCGCGGAATCCGGCACGGCTCTACACCGCCAGCTCCTCCATCGACCTCAACCGGCAGACTCCGGCCTGGATCACCAGTTCCGACGGGGGCCGGAGCTGGCGGGAAATCGCGCCGGAACAGGTGAAGGGCGGTTTCGTCTACAACATCCTGATCGACTCCCGGGATCCGCAGCTCATCCGTTTTCACGAACCCTTCGCCGTCTGTGAAGTTCACGATCCGGAGGCGGAAAAATGAACAGCACGTGGAACGTTCTCTCTGCCGCGGCCGTTCTGCTGCTGACAGCCGGCTGTGCCGTCGACCCGTTCGGACTGGAGACCGAACGGCGGACGATCACAGTCCAGCCGGTCCGAAACCCGATCGTCATCGACGGGGAGGTTTCGTCCGGAGAATGGGGCCATGCCGAATTCCATTCTCTCACGGATGCTGATCCGATTCCGGAAGAGCTGCCGCCGAAGGTCCGTGCCGCGCTGCGCGGGACACCGGTCGAATCCAGCCGGGTTGCTCTGCTTCACGATGCGGAAAACCTCTACATCGCAGGAGTCTTTCAGGATCGTGACGTGGTCCAGTTCGCCGTGGAGGATCAGGAGATGCATTTCCGCACCGGCGACACGCTGGAACTTTTTCTGAAACCGGCCGACCTTTTCTGCTATTATGAATTCTATTTCACCCCCAACAACTTCCGAACCTCGCTGTTCTACGTCAGCAAGTACTATCCGGGAGCGGTCCGGAAAGAACTTTTCCTTTCCGGAATCCGATGCGCGGCAAAGGTGAACGGCACGCTGAACGTGTGGCGGGACATCGACCGGGGCTGGAGTGTGGAAGGCGCCATCCCCCTCAAGGATCTGGAGCGGCAGTTCGGCCGGCCTTTTGATCCCGGAACCGAATGGCATGCTCTGCTGGTTCGCTACAACTACGGCTACAGCTTTCCCCGGCGCCAGCGGACCTGCGCCCCCCCCATGCCGTCCAATGAGTTCCACGACCATTGCTACTGGGGAAAACTGCGCATCATTCCCGATTCCGACAACCATTGAGGAGAAAATCGTATGAAAAGAAAATTTCGCGGTATCCGTCCGGACGATCTTCACGGTAGAACGGCGCTGCGCAATCCGGAACGGGGATTCCGCACCGAGATCTATTTCAGCAGAATCCCCGGAGAGATCGCCGGCACCTGCTCCTGCCACGCGAAGCAGCTCAAACTCGACGGACGAAGTGAGAAACCGGTCTTTCAGAATATCGACGTGCCCGGAATTCTTCACCTGATCCGCGGCAACCGGCTTGATGCGGTTGAATTCAGCCACAGTCAATGGCAGGACGAAATCGACTTTTTGGCGTACGATGGCGTCAGCGTGGTGCAGAGTTACTGTTTTCTCTCCCGATACGACGACGGGCGACAGCTTCCGCAGGAAAAACTCGACGACATCGAGCTTTTCTTTCTGAAACTGCGCGAGAGCAGAGTCAAGGCTCTGCTCCGTTTCGCCTATGAGCTGTCGCCCTCGCTCTCCGGGGCGACCGCGGCAACGATTCTCTCTCATGTTCAGCAGCTCGCTCCACTGATCCGGAAATACAGCGATGTGATCTACGTGCTTCAGTGCGGATTCATCGGCTCCTTTGGAGAGTGGCACAACAGTTTTCATCATCTTCAGCATGATTTCGCCTTTCACCGGGAACTGATCGACATGGTGCTGGAGATTCTGCCGCAGCACCGCCGGACCATGCTCCGTTATCCCCGATTCAAAATGCGCCTCTTCGGCACGGAACCGCTGTCGGAAAAGGAGGCATTCACCAGTCTGCCTCAGGCGCGCATCGGCCATTTCAACGATGGATTTCTGGCCAGACACCCATCCAGCGGCGGAACGTTCGGCCATGAAGACAGCATCGTCTCCGCGGAAGAGGAGATGGCCTACCTCGAAGCGGAAGGGAAATATCTCCCCATGGACGGAGAACTTTTCTGGCATGACATCGGGGGAGTTGTCCTGCCGAACATGGCGATTCAATATCTGCGGCGCTGGAGTTACGATACGCTCGGATTCGTGCATGCACACTCGCTCTTCGAAGGGGAACCATATTCCTTCGATATCTGGAAACGGGTTCCGATCGATCCGCTTTTTCTCTTCGATCACCAGTTGCCGGTATCGGACGGCTACTTTACCGATGAACAGGGTCGTCACGTCTGGAGGAGCTGTTACGAATATATCCGCGATCACCTCGGCTACCGGATCGAACTGCAGAGCGCCGATCTGCCCGGAGAACTCACGGCAGGGCAGACGCTCCACGCGGAAATCCAGCTGATTAACCGCGGTTTTTCGGCTCCGGTCAATCCCCGGCCGGTACGTCTGACTCTCAAAAATGGCAGCGGAGGCTGCACGTTCGATTTTCCCGTCGATCTCCGGCGCTGGTACAGCGGGGAAAGCCACTCTCTCGTGCTGGACACAGTGCTGCCGGCAGATCTGGCTCCCGGCCGTTATCAGTTCGGGTTGTGGATGCCGGATGCCGACGCTGCTCTGAAAAACCTGCCGGAATATGCGATCCGATGTGCCAATCCGGTGGAATTCCGTGACGGGATCAACATTCTGGCCGAGTGCGACATCCGGTAGAACCGCGCAACGCCGACCGGACGACTCCCAGACCGGCTTTACCGTGGAAGCTTCACCGCGATCGTCGAGACGAAACAGGTCCGCTCCCCGGGGGCGAGCAGCCGGAACCCGGAAATTTCCGGCGCAAGATCGACGTTGGGCGCATCAGTCATCCAGCTCATCGGTTCGATGCAGAAGAATCCCGCGCCGCCGCCACCGTTCCAGCAGGCCAGGTGGCGATATTGAAGATCGAATTCATAGACGATCCGCCGTCCGTTCCTCCGAAGCTCCGCCCGGTGTCCCGCCGCTCCCGGCGGCAGCGGAAACATCGCCGCAACCGCTCCCTTCCCGGCGGGACGCTCCCCGCGGAAAAGCGCAAGCTCCTCTCCGCTCCACGGCCGGAGTTCCCCCGTAGGCAGCCGCCGCTCCGGATGGACCGCCCAGCACCCCTCCTCCCGGAAGGGGATCTCCACAAACGCCTCCTCCACCTCCGGCAGACGGAACGCAGTGTGGAATCCGAGCCCGAACGGCATCGCCGCTTCGCTCCGGTTCACCAGTTCGAAGCGGTGACGGAACAGGCCGGGAAGAAATTCGAAGCTGCGCCGCGCTTCAAACGTATGCGGAAATCCGGCGTACTCCGGCTGATCCTCTCCGAAGCGGCAGAGCAGTATCACTCCGTCCGGCATCTCCCGCTCCAGCTGCCACGGCCGGTTCAACAGCAGTCCGTGCAGATGGTTGCCCTTCTCCGGCTCGTTGACCGGTAGACGGTATTCCCGCCCGGCCGCCTGGAACCGACCGCCGGCAATCCGGTTGGGAGGCAGCAGAACCGGCATACCGTAAACCGCCGGCTCTTTCCTGAGTGCCGCCATGTTAGCGGGAGTCCGGAACACCTCCGTTGCCGTTCTCTTCTCCAGCAGGCGCACCGGACAGCCGCCGGGAACGAGGGCGATTTCAGCCAGCCAGTTCTCGTTCTCCACAGCAAGCAACGTTCCGCCGCCCCACTCGTTCCACCCGACCTTCATACCGCAATTTCTCCTGAATCATTTTTTTCATTCGGCTCTCCTCAATTTACCCCTTCTCCTCCGCCGGGTCAAGCATCGTACAAGAAAAGCGCCCGGAATTTCTGGCAAAATCCCGGAACAATGCTATATTCTTCAAAAAGCGGCGGACCGTTTCCGTTCCCGCCGCCCGGAGCGAACGGCGAACCATGATTCTAAAAGGCCCTCTTTCCGCTGCCCGGCAGGCAAGCTCACAGCGGAATTACAGTATTTTCAATGCAATCAACGGCCTCTCCTACATGTGCCTCGGAGAGACCGTGCTGATCCTGCTCGCCGTCCGCCTGGAGTGCCCCGACTACTTCATCTCCGCCCTCGGCGCCATGATCTACTTCGGCTATCTCCTTCTGCCGCTCGGCAAAGTCGTCGCCGCCCGGGTCGGCGCCGCCAGAAGCCAGTCGATCTTCTGGATGGCGCGCAATGCCGCGGCACTGATGGTCGCCACCGCTCCTCTGTTCTGCTTCTTCCACATGCGCCCGGTGGCAATGGTAATGCTGCTGACCGGCGCTTTCCTTTTCTACGGCTTCCGCGCGGCGGGCCTGGTGATGTCGCAACCGCTCATCGGCGAGATCACCGACGACCTCTCACGCCCGCGGGTCATCGCCGTCAGCATCGGTCTCTTCTACCTCTCCTGCCTCATCGCGCTGCTCGCCATCAGCCTGATCCTGCGGGTGAACTCCAGCTTGTGGGTGCTCACCGCAATCATCGTGGTCGGCGCCTGCTGCGGCTTCACCGCTTCGAGATACATCAGCCGGATCGACGAGACGGAAAGCCTGCGCGAATCCGCGCGGAAACCGATCCTTCAGGACTGCCTCGCCGTATTTCGCGACATCACGCTGCGGCGGCTGATCCTCTCCGGCTTTCTGGTCAATCTCGCCATCATCATGACCATTCCGGTTTCGATGCTGGCGCTCAAGCGCGGCTATCTGGTCAGCGACACCGATGCACTGCTCTTCGCACTGGTCCAGTTCGGCGCCTGTGCCGGAATGTCCTTCCTCTCCGGCAGGATCGCCGTCTCCATCGGGCCGCGCAAGATGATCCTGCTCGCCTATTCGGGAATGATGCTGATCGGCATCCTCTGGCTCTGCGCCCCCGCCGGCCGGAACAACGCCTTCCTCTGCCTGCCGTTTCTCGTCGCCGGATCGGTATTCGTCGGTTCGAGCAACGCGATCACCCACTACTTCCTCCAGACGACCTCGCCGGAGAGGCGGGTGGCCGGGTCGATCTTCATCTCGCTGGTGACCGGCGTCGGCGCCGGAATCTCCGGCATGGCCCTGGCCGGACTGCTGCTCGGCTGGTGCACCGGCGGGCAGGCGGATTCCCCCGGAGGCTACCAGGCCTACTTCGCGATTGCAACCCTGCTGCTCGCCCCCGGATTCTGGCTCATCCGGCGCCTTCCGCCGCTGCCGATGGAAAAGCGCAGGATCAGAAAAAGCTGGTTGGAAATCATATAATCACCACAACGCGCGGGCCATTTTGTCACACGAATCGTGTCAATCTGGCGCGATGCCGCAGCGTAACGCCGGTCTGAAAACCGGAAAAAATCCGGTTTCCGCTTCCCCGGCCGCCCATTTCGGGCCGGATGCTGGGCTGGCACGTCTCTTGCTTGCAACAGGTCGAATCATGATGAATCGACCATAAGAAGGAGAGTGAGATTATGAATATGGAAAAACTTACCACGAAAAGCAGGGAGGCCCTGATGGCCGCCCACAATCTCGCAGTTGAGAACTCCAACACCGAACTGCGGAATATCCACGTCCTGGCCGCACTGCTGCGGCAGGAGGACGGTCTGGTCCCCTCCATCCTCGAAAAGCTCGGCATCAACCGCCGTCTCTTCGAAAATCAGGTGGATCAGGCGTTGTCCGAACTGCCACGCGTCTCCGGCTCACAGGCACAGGAGATCTACAACTCCCGGGAGTTCAGCGCGCTGCTGGTGGAAGCCGCCCGGCAGGCCGAGGCGATGCAGGATGAATACATCAGCGTCGAACACCTGTTTCTGGCGATGTTCGCCGCCTCCGGCTCTTCCGCGGCGGAGCTGCTGAGCAAGGCCGGTCTCACCGCCGACCGCGTGCTGCAGGCGCTCCAGACCATCCGGGGCAACCAGCGGGTCACCTCGGCGGATCCCGAGAGCACCTTCGAGGCGCTCAAGAAGTATTCGCGCGACCTCACCCAGATGGCGATGCAGGACAAGCTCGACCCGGTCATCGGCCGTGACGACGAGATCCGGCGGGTGATCCAGATCCTGTCGCGCCGCACCAAGAACAACCCGGTGCTGATCGGCGAGCCCGGCGTCGGCAAGACCGCCATCGTCGAAGGACTCGCCCGCCGTGTGGTGCGCGGCGACGTTCCGGAAAACCTCAAGAACCGGCAGGTCGTCGCCCTCGACATGGGCGCGCTGATCGCCGGTGCCAAGTACCGGGGCGAATTCGAGGAGCGGCTCAAGGCTGTTCTGAAGGAGGTCACCGCTTCTGAAGGCAAGGTGATCCTCTTCATCGATGAACTGCACACCGTCGTCGGCGCCGGCGCCAGCGAGGGATCGATGGATGCGGGCAATCTGCTCAAGCCGATGCTCGCCCGCGGCGAACTGCACTGCATCGGCGCGACCACGCTCGACGAGTACCGCAAGTACATCGAGAAGGACGCCGCACTGGAACGGCGGTTCCAGTCGGTGCTGGTCAATCCGCCGTCGGTGGAGGACACCATTTCGATCCTGCGCGGACTGCGCGAGCGCTACGAACTGCACCACGGCGTGAAACTGCGGGACAGCGCACTGGTCGCTGCCGCAGTTCTCTCGGATAAATACATCGCCGACCGGTTCCTGCCGGACAAAGCGATCGACCTGGTCGATGAGGCCGCCGCCGCGCTGCGAACCGAGATCGACAGCTCGCCGACCGAACTCGACGAGAACGAGCGCCGCGTCATGCAGCTCGAAATCGAAATCACCGGCCTGCGCAACGAAAAGGACGCCGCCTCGATCAAGCGCCGCGAGACGCTCGAAGCGGAGGTCGCCGAACTCAAGGAGGTTGGAAAGTCGCTGCGCGCCCGTTATGAAAACGAGAAGAAGGCGATCACCGATCTGCGCACTTTGCGCGAATCGCTCGACACCGCAAAGGCGAAACTGGAAAAGGCCACTCGCGAGTACAACTACGAGGAGGCCGCCAAGCTCCAGCACGGAATCATTCCGGGCATCGAGCACCAGATCGCCGATGCGGAGCGCAAGATCAAGGAGAGCGGCGACTCCAGGCTGCTCAAGGAAGAGGTGGACGAAGAGGACATCGCCGCGATCATCAGCCGCTGGACCCACATTCCGGTGAGCAAGCTCGTCCAGAGCGAGAAAGAGAAACTTCTCGCCCTCGGCGGACGGCTCCACGAACGGGTGGTCGGGCAGGACGAGGCGGTGACCGCGGTCGCCGATGCGGTGCTCCGCGCCCGGGCCGGGTTGAAGGACCCGAACCGGCCGATCGCCAGCTTCATCTTCCTCGGCCCCACCGGTGTCGGCAAGACCGAGCTGGCGCGAACCCTCGCCGCCGACCTCTTCGACGACGAGCGGGCGATGGTGCGAATCGACATGTCCGAGTACATGGAGAAGTTCAGCGTATCGCGTCTGGTCGGCGCGCCTCCCGGCTACGTCGGCTATGAGGAGGGCGGCCAGCTCTCCGAGGCGGTCCGGCGGCGGCCCTACTCGGTGGTGCTCTTCGATGAGATCGAAAAGGCGCATCCGGATGTCTTCAACATCCTGCTGCAGATTCTGGAAGACGGCATCGTCACCGATTCTCAGGGACGCACGGTCAGCTTCAAGAATACGATCATCATCATGACCAGCAACATCGGCAGCGACCGGATCCTTGCGCACAAGGGGCACGTCGAGGAGCTGAAAGACGAGCTCTTCGGCGAACTGCGGCAGCACTTCCGGCCGGAGTTCCTGAACCGGGTGGACGAGATCCTGATCTTCCACGCGCTGGACAAGTCGCAGATCTTGAACATCGTCGGCATCCAGCTCCGCCGGCTGGAGGAGCGGCTGAAGGCGCAGGAGATCACGCTGGAGGTCACCGACAAGGCGAAGCAGTACATCGCCGACGAGGGGTACGACCCGAGCTTCGGTGCCCGGCCGCTAAAGCGGGCGATCATCCGGCTGGTGGAGACACCGGTCTCCCGGAAGATCATCGCGGGCGAAATCCAGCCGCAGTCGCATCTGGTCATCGACAAGGGCGCGGACGGGCTGACCTTCAGCTCCGCCATCGAGCCGGAAGTGGTGGAGTAACCCTTCCGGGCTCTTGGGCGAACGCCATTCACGGCGAATCCGTTTCGATCGGGTTCGCCGTTTTTTTATCCCGTCAACGCGGGAGCGAGTAGAGGAAGAGGCGCGTGCCGAACTCTTCCGGCAGTTCGAATGGTTCGGTCGTCCGCCACCGGATGGTTCGCCCCGCCGAGAGCCGTTCGAGTGCGGGCAGATCCTCCGCCGCCTGTTCGGGGGTCTTGTAGAGGATGAAGCGCCCGTGCCGGTTGGTGAAGTTCCCGGCGTCCTTCCAGATCACCGGCGCCGGAGCCACCGCACGAGCGGTCACCACGTCGAACCGGGACTTGAACTCTCCTTTGCGGTTGAGTTCGCAGGAGCGTCCGGTCACCACGCGCACATTGCCGAGCCCGAGCAGCTGCGCCGCCCGTTCGACGAACGCCGCCTTCTTGCCGGTGGAGTCGATCGGCGTGAGCAAAAGATTGGGAAACGCCAGCGCCAGCACCAGCGAGGGAAATCCCGCGCCGCAGCCGATGTCGGCGACCCGCAACCGCGCCTCGCGGAACTCCGGGAAGTACCGGGCGATCGCCAGCGAATCGGCCACATGCTTGACCGCGAACTCCTCGACGCCGGTGATCCGGGTCAGATTCAGCGTCCGGTTGGTTTCCAGCAGATAGTCGCGGAAGAGGTTGCAGCGCTCGACGAACCGTTCCGGTTCCGCCACGCCGCACTCCGCGGCATAGGAGGCAAGATCGAACGCCATCGTCACCGCCCTCCGGTCAGCGCCGCCGCCGCCAGCATTGCCGCCGCCAGCAGGATCAGGAATCCGGCGCTCGCCCAGCGCCAGTGCGGCTTGCCGCAGCAGAGCCGGATCCAGTCGCGCAATGCGCACGGACGCCCCGAAACCCAGATGCCGCCGAAGCCGAAAATCCACGCAAGCAGCGCCAGAACCGGAGTTCCCGCCGCGTGCACGTTGAAGGACTCGTGCACCAGATAGTAGGCCCACAGGATCATCACTCCACCGACCGCCCGCGCCAGCAGATAGTCGAGGAAGAAGTAGGAGAGCACCGGCACGATTACCGCCAACGGCCAGAGCAGCGGCTGCAGGAATCCGGGCGACACCACCTGCGCGTGGGAGACGCAGAGCCCCAGCGCGACCCATCCGAGCAGAAGTCCGCCGAGACGGTTGCGCGGCCAGGGTTCGAACCGGGCGAGATTCCCGGGCGAGAGCCGCAGCGTCCATCCGGCGACCACCAGCAGCAGAAGTCCGCCGACGGCGGCGGCGATCCGGTAGAGAAGAAGTTCATTCATGAAAGCGTTCCTTTATAGTTTTCGCGCCAATGGTCGATCATCCGCCGGGCGATCGAACCCGGCGGGGGCACCTCGGGCATATCCGACGGCGTATAAAATCCGGCGGCAGTGATTTCTCTCATATCGGGAATCGGCACGGCGTCTTTCTCCGCCAGCTCGGCGGTGAATCCCGCCATCAGCGAATTCGGATACGGCCAGCTCTGGCTGGCGAAGTAGCGGATGTTCTTCACCTCCAGCTTCACCTCCTCGCGGAGCTCGCGGCGCACCGCCTCCTCCATCGTTTCGCCCGCCTCGACGAATCCGGCGACCAGCCCGTGCATGTTTCCCCGGAACTTGGCGTTGTGCGCCAGCAGCAGCCGCCCGGCACCGTCTGTCACCGCCACGATGATCGCCGGAGCGATCACCGGGTAGAAGAGCGCGCCGCAGGCCTCGCACTGGCGGGCGCACTCAGTTGCGTGATCGGTCAGGGGGGCGCCGCAGCGGCCACAGTAGCGGTGGTTCCGCCGCCAGAAGGCGAGCTCCCGGCCACGACAGACCGCGATCTCCTCGGCGCCGCCGAGCAGAAGACGCGCCGAACGCAGATCGACCGGCCGCAACGGCTCCGGCACCGGAGCATCCTGCGGCAGCGGAATCACCGAGCATTCAAAGCGGTCGATCCTGCCGATCAGCAGCCGTTCCGAACCGGCGAGCGCAGGCGGCAGTTCCGCGACGGTCGGCAGTCGGAGCGAATCGGGGGCCTCCTCAACCAGCATCAATGCGTCCCCCCGGAGCGCAACCACCAGTTCCTCCGGCGAAACCGCTTCGCGCCGCAGTGCCGCCGCAGTGGGAATAAATCGTTTCATGGCCGCACCTCCCCGTCAAGCCGGAAAAATTCCCGTCCGTTCCGGGTCGTCAGTCTGGCGATCTCCTCCACCGTCCGCCCACGTTCGACAGCAATCTGCGCGGCCACCAGAATGAGATAGCCGGGGTGATTCGTCGAACCGCGATGCGGTACCGGAGCGAGATAGGGGGAATCAGTTTCGATCAGCAGCCGGCCGTCCGGAATCACCCGGAGCGCTTCGCGAATATTTTCCGCCCGTTTGAAGGTGACCATGCCGGTCACTCCGCAGTAGCCGCCGAGCGCGAGAAATTTCTCCGCCCACGCCGGGGTTCCGGCGAAGCAGTGCACGACGAACCGGCCGCCCGTTGCGGCAAAGTCGCGCAGCTGATCGTACGCGTCGGCGTAGGCATCCTCCGCACCATCCCGGTCGCGGATGTGGATGATCGCGGGCAGATCCCATTCGAGCGCCAGTCTGAGAAATTCCTCGAGCACACTGCGCTGTACCTCGCGGGGGGACTCCTCGTAATAGTAGTCGAGCCCCAGTTCGCCGACCGCGACAAGGCGGGGATGTCCGCGGAACAAAGAGAAGTCCTGTGCCTCCTTCCGATAGCTCTCCGCCTGGTGAGGATGCACTCCGGCGGCGAACCAGGCGTCGGGAACCACCTGGGCGAACTCCCGCGCCCGACAGCTTTCGAGGTAATCCCCTCCGACCGCCAGCAGCAGAATCCGCTCGACCGCCCCCCAGCTGTTCTGTGGCGGCACCGCAAGTTCCGCGGAGATCATCCGGCAGAACTCCAACGGCGAACTTTCACCGTAATAGTGAAAATGTGTATCGAAAATCTCCATGAACATTCACCTCTTTTGCTTGAACAACTCATCGAAAATATATCGCAGCTCCCGCAACGTATCCTTCAGCGGAAGATCGCGGATCAACAGAGCCGGCTCCCCGGAGGAATCGGTGCCGAAATCGATCAGCTTGAGCGCATGCACCCGCTGGATGAAATCGCTGATTCCGGCCGTCGCCCCCTGCTGAATGTCGACGACCGGCCGGGTCAGCGTTCCGCGAACCGGCACCGTCAGCGGGATTCCGCCGACGGCAAGCTGCGACTCCAGCTGAAGCTTCTGCTCGCCTCCCAGCTGAAAGCGGCCGGTAAATCCGATGCGGTCGATCCAGTCTCCGAGAAAACGGCACTCCCGCACGTTCACCTCGCCGCGATCGGCGGAAAAATCCAGCTCCCCGGAGGAGAAGCGAATCGTCCGCAACGTTCTCTGCAGTGAGGCGGCGCTGAAGATTTTTCCCGGCAGTGCAGCCAGTTCCTCCGGCATCAGCGTGGAGAGCTTTCCGGCCAGATCCACCGGCAGCAGGAGAAGCCGCCCGAACAGCGAGTCTGCCACTCCGTTCGGAATGACCACATCACGCAGTTTCATTCGAAAGTAGCCGGTGAGCGTATTGAGAAATTTGTTTTTCCCCCCGTCGTCCAGCCAGGTGAGATGCGTATTGAGCGAAGAGAGCACTCCCTCAAATCCGTCATCCCGAACACCGGTGAGCAGCTCCAGCAACGGCCGGCAGGGCAGCCGGTCGTCTCCGCGCACCGCCAGCTCGCCACGAATTCCCTCCGGTTGGCTGGAGGCCCGCACCTCCGCATCGAATCGCGCCCCGTTCAGGGAGAAGTTCAGGTATTCGGAATGCGCCTCCCCCTGCTTCAACCGGAATCGGCCCTCCAGCTCCGCTTCCAGCTCCGGAGAAAAGCGGAGCTTTTCAAATCGACAGCCGAAATCGACAGGCCGCGAACCGAAAAACAGGAAGGGAATCCGCCTCCCGGTGGAGCGTTCTGCCGTGGAAATCTCTTTCTTGTCTCCAGTGACCGCCGCGCGTTTCGCGGCCTCGTTCCCTTCCGTCGGACGAGTGACGCCGTCCGGGGGAAAGAGCTTCAACAACTCCCCGAGTTCAACCTGCGACGACGAAAGACGGACCGCAACCGGTCCATTCACCTGAAACCGATCCACCCGGCACTCCCCGGTGAAATCCGCCAGCAAATGCTCCGCCCGGCGAAATTTCAACTGAAAATTCCGCACCGCCCACTGCCGCGGCGTGCTCTCAAACACGGCAAGCAGACGCCCGTTGAAGGGAAGTTTTTCCCGCTCCGGCGCCAGCCAGCGGGAACACTCCACCGCACCCGCCGCCCGAAACGATTCAAAATGATTCTGCGCACTTACCTGAAGCCGTCCGGAAAACTGCGCCTCCTCAACAAGTACCGGAGAAAACAGGTTCAGAAACTGTTCGTTGAGGTAGCGGAGCTGCCACTCTCCCCGGTACCGCCCTTCCTGAAAATCAAATGTGCCGGGGCACTCCAGCCGGAGCGCGGGCCGCCCCCGGCGGCGCAGATAGAAATTGGCCGTCTTGATCTCCAGCGTATTGAAATCCGGCAGGTAGAGCGAAAAACGGTTCTGCACACCGAAACCGGTCAGACTCCGCCCGCCCCACCTCATTCCGGCCTCATCCAGGGAACATTCGCCGTCGACCACTCCCCCGTCGAGCTGGCGGGTCAGCCGCCCGGTCAGGTTCCATTGCAACCGCCCGGAACGAAATTCCACCCCCGCTCCAGCCAGCAGCGGATTGACCATCTCCGCCGGAAATGCGCACCGTAAGGAAAATCCCGGTCCATGATTCACCGTTCCGGAGCCCGGAAACCAGGTGAAGGAGTTCAACTGCAAGGCGGCAAACGGTTTTTTCCCCCGATCAGCAGAGAGTCTGCAATCGCGGAGATGAACCGCATTCCCACGCTCCGACAGGGCGACCGCCACAGTCAGATCCGCAGGAGAGATTCCCAGTTTTCTCCAGCCGGCGGCGAAAGGCTCCCACGAAGGGTCCCACCATGCCGCCCATTCCGGAGCGAGCCGCTCGAAACGGAGTTCCAGCTCCGCCTCCCGGCGCGGCAATGACCCTCGGCCGGAGAAGGAGAGCGTTCCCAGACCGCGCTCCCGGTCCCGCAGAGAAAGCGTGATGTTGTTCACCCGGAAATCCAGGTTGCGGCGCAGCTGAAAATCCAGCCCGAGCAACACCTCGTCCGCCGGGAAACGGCGGGTGCCGAACCGCCACCGCCCCCCCTCCAGCCGGCCGCTTCCCAGGACGCCGACCGATGAGAGATTGTGGCGGAAAAGCAGCTGCACTTTCGCCGAAAACTTTCCTCCGGCAAAGCGGAACGGAGAATCGTGAGGAAAGGCAAACCGCAGCAGCGAAAGATCGAACCGGTCGAAATTCAGATCAAACCGTGCACTCTCCTGCCCGGCACTCCCCCGGGTCCTCCAGCTGTATCGCACCGGACGCCGGAGACGCAGCGACGCGCTCTCCCTGCCTTCCGTCTCCATGGCGGCGGAAAACCGGGACAGGTCAATCTCGCTGCGGTTGAAATCCACCTCCGCCCGATGCTCCACTTCAAGCCGGAAATCCGGCACCCGTATCCGTTCCAACCCGAAGATCGCATCGCCGCTGCGGGTGAGCCGGAGCATCCCGTCGGAGGAGAGGCGGCGACCGCCGTAGGAAAATTTTCCCCGGCACTCCAGCGTGGCCCGCCCGGGATTGAACCCCAGTCCGAGGTCGGCGCAGATCGCCATCACTTCCGGAGAAACGGTCCCCCGGTTGACATTCACATCGACCGCAAAGGGCGACCGCCGTACGGAGCCGGTCAACTCCAGTACACTGCGCAACACCCCGTCACGGGACTGCTCCAGGCGGAGCCGATCGATGTCGAACCCGTCGGCCCGCTCCCGACTCTTCACCTCCAGAGACAGTGCGCCGCCCTCAAGATCGACCCCGCCGACCGTTCCGGATAGCGCCGACAACACGCATGTCCCGCTCACCGCTCCAGGCTGCAGCGACTCGTTCAACGGTGTCACGAACGACAATTTCATGCGCCCGTCATCGACATGGCTGGCACGGCTGGTCGCGAGCTTCACCCTTCCGGAAAGCTCGACGGAAAACGGCGCCCCGTTCCGAAAGGCCGGCGAACGCCCGGAGAGTTCGGAAAGTTCAAATGCCCCGCCCGCTCCGCCGCTGCCGTAAACCAGCGTCAGTCGGGAATTCTCCAGACGAATCCGGGCAAGATCAAGGCGAACTCCCCCCTTCTTCTCCGCCTGACGCCGCGGCTCCGACAGCGTCGTCGCCTCCGGCTCGACAGCGGCGGAGCGTTCCTTTGCCGTCCGGGAGGGGAGCTTCCCGGACGATGCCGGGCGAAAGCAGCTCCACCCGTCCGCAACCCGGAACAGCGCGAAGTCGCCCCGTTCCACGTAAATATCCGAAAACTTCAGTCGTCCGGCAAGCAGTTCCCGCAGTGCGAAGGTGAACTCCGCACGCCCCGCGGTGAAGCAGGGGGCGTCGGCAGGACCGATCCGCAGCTTCTCCGCCGCCAGACGCGAAGAGAAGACAGACCACTTCAACCGTTCCGCGGCGATGTCGATTCCGGCACGGGCAGAGACCGCCGGCAGCACGACCCGGGTCAGAAAAAACGAGCCGCAAAGAAAGAACCCGGTGAAAATTCCCGCAAGAACCACCGGGATCGCTCCGAGCAGCGTGTATTTAACCGGCCTTCTCATCGCCCGGGCAAGGGGGAATACTCCCTCAGCGGGCGAAAACCCGCTCCAGCTCTTTCTGGAACGCTTCGATGTCCGCCTGCGTCGGCTTCTCTCCGCGCAGATTCTCCAGACCAAGCCGCCCGAACTGGTCGACATACCATTCGGCCGAGGAACCGGAGGCGAACTTCACCGTGCCGGAAAGCGCCGTTCCCGGACGGACCAGCTTGCTCACCTCCACCACGGTCTTCCCATCCCCTGGTTCCGCCTCCACGTCGGGCTCGAGCGCATCGCCGCCATCGGCCTCCTCCGCGCCATCGGCCTCCTTCGCCGCAGCCTTCTCTTCGGCTTTCGCCTTCGCCTGCGCCTTCGGATCGTGCGCATTCCAGTCGATGCCGTCCAGTTCGGACGCCATGATCCGAATGTCCATGTAGGTCAGTTTCTGGTTGAACTTCTCATTGACCAGCTGCTGCAGGTCGGAAAGCGACGTGCCTTTCGCGATCTCGCCGGCCATGAACCGTTTGACTTCAAGTTCCATTTCCTTTTCCATCACAGCTGTCTCCTTCTGGAATTGTTTTTCTTGCCGGCTCTCTTCTCCGCCGATCGGCGGCGCGGCCTCTCCTCCCGGCGGATGCTCTCCACCTTCTTCGGCCGGGCCCGCAGTTCAAGCTCAATCGGCAGCCCGGTCAGCCCGAACGCCTGCCGAAGCACATTCTTGAGAAATGTAAGATAGTTCTCCGCACAATAAGCCGGATTGTTCACGAAAAGCAGGATCCGCGGCGGCTTCATCCCGATCACCGACGCGTAAAACAGCTTCAGCGGCGCCGCCCCCGTCACCGGCGGCGTGTTGCGCTCCACCGCATCAGCCAGCACCCGGTTGAGCACGCCGGTCGGAATCTTCAGCTCCAGCTGCTCCATCACCTCCGCAATCTGGTCGAGCAGTCCGCCGAGATTCGAGCGGTCGCGCGCACTGATGAACACCGCCGGAGCATAACTCATCCCCGGCAGAGAACGGCGCAGCTCCGCCTGAAGCTGTTTCAACCGGTGCTCATCCCGGCAGAGATCGAACTTGTTCGCCACGATCACACAACCTTTGCCGGACTCCCGGATCATCGACGCGATCCGCCGGTCCTGCGCGGTCATCCCGTCCGCACTGGCCTCGACCACGAACAAAACCAGATCGGCACGCGTCACCGCCGCCTGCGCCCGCATCACGCTGAAAAATTCGACCACGGTATCCACCTTGGCCTTCTTGCGCAGCCCCGCCGTATCCACCAGCACCGCCGGACGAAGTTCCCCCTGGTACCGGATCTGAAAATCCACGTCGATCGCGTCACGGGTGGTCCCGGCCACATCGCTCACCATCACGCGCTCCTCACCGAGCAACGCGTTGACCAGCGAGGATTTCCCGACATTCGGGCGCCCCACCACCGCGATATTGACCGGAGCCGGAGCATCCGCGGCAGGTTCCCCCGCGCCCCCCTCCGGAAGCAGCCGGAGCGCCGCCTCCACCAGCGCGTTCACGCCGCGGCGGTGCAGGCAGGAAACCGGATAGACCCGATCGAAGCCGAGCTGCATGAATTCGACCGCCTCCGCATCCAGCTCCGGATTGTCGCACTTGTTCGCGGCAAACAGCACCGGTTTGCCGGAGCTGTGCAGCCTTCGGGCGACCTCCGCGTCGAGCGGCACGATGCCGTCCCGCACGTTCGCCACGAAAATCAACACGTCGGCCCCTTCGATGGCGAGCTCCACCTGTTCGGCGATACGGCTGTCCCACACATCCACTTTGCGGGACTCTCCGGCGAGCATGCCCAGCCCCCCGGTGTCGATCAGCTCGAACCGGCGCCCGTTCCGGACCAGCGGCGCCACCACCCGGTCGCGGGTCACCCCGCTCATCTCGTGGACAATCGACAGGCGCCGCCCGACGATCGTGTTGAAAAGCGAAGACTTCCCGACGTTCGGACGCCCGACGATCGCAATCGCCGGAACTCCGCCGTTCGTTGTTTCAACTGCTGCGTTTTGCGGCATGGGACGGTTCCCTCAGCGGAAAGAATTAATCAGGTCGCGCAGCTCGCGAGCCGCACGCCCGGCCCCCGCGCCGAACGCTTCGCTCCTGTCGGCGTAGATGATCCCGCGCGAGGAGTTGATCGCCAGTCCGCCGCCCGAAGCGTCGCAGCCGTAACGGACCACCTTCTCCACGTCGCCCCCCTGCGCACCGACCCCCGGCACCAGGAAGGGAAGCTCCGGACAGAGTTCGCGGACATGCCGCAGCTCCTCCGGATAGGTCGCGCCGATCACCAGCGCCACATTGTGATTGTAGTTCCACTTGTCGCGGGCAAGCTCCGCGACATGTTCGTAAACCATCTTCCCGTCACACATCAGATTCTGCAGATCACCGGAATTCGGATTGGAAGTCCGACAGAGGATCACCACCCCCCGGTCCGCATAGTCGAGGAACGGCTTGAGCGTGTCAAACCCCATGTAGGGATTGACCGTCACCGCATCGGCATTGTACTGCTCGAACGCCTCGCGGGCGTACATCTCCGCGGTCGAGCCGATGTCTCCCCGCTTGGCGTCGAGAATCACCGGCACCAGCGGCGCCTGTTCCCGAATGTAGTCGATCGTCATTCTCAACTCGGCCTCCGCCCCCTGCCCGGCATAGTAGGCGACCTGCGGCTTGTAACAGCAGACCCAGTCGCGGGTGGCGTCGATGATCGCCTTGTTGAATTCGAAAATCGGATTCTTCTTCCCCGCCAGGCACGCCGGAAGTTTTTTGAGATCAGGGTCGAGACCGACACAGACCAGGCTGCGGTTGAGCTGGGCCGCGTGTTTGAGTTTTTCGTAGAAGTTCATGATTCCATCCTTGTTTCAATCTCCCCGGCAAGGGATTTTTTCTCGCGGAAAATATACCACGCCGGGCGACATAACGCAAATCCTGCACCGATAAATTCCCCGCTTTCCCCTTCCTAAGCGGAAAATACGGAAAATCCTCCGCCCACGGCAATAAATTGACCCGCTCTTCCGTTAATGGAATGAAATATCCTGGGAGAACCTCATGAAAATCGATGCAACGTTGATCCGCAGTGCCGTCCTCGGCTTTCTCGCCGGGGCGGTGATCGCCGGTGCCGCGGTGTTCTTCACCGTTTCACACCTTGTCCGCGAACGCAACCGGGAGACCTTCGAACTCTACAATTCGACCCTCGCCTCCGCCCGCCTCGCCGCGTTGCAGGTGCTTCGCGACGAAGGGCTCGAAAGCGGCATCGCCCTCCTCGAAAATGCCCTCCTCAACGACCTCAAGGCTCTTGAACTCGAAGAGGTCCGCGAGGCCACCACCCGCATGATGATCGACCGGATCAAGGCCTACCAGAAGGAACACCCGCCCGCCGTCTTCGGCGACGAGGAAAACTCTCCGGAAAGCGTCGGCGTTCCGGCGGAACCGCTCCCGGGCCGGCCTACGGCAGCTGATCGAGCACGTCGTTGATGTCGCCAAGCACCCGCCGGACGTCGCGAGGCATATCGATGGTGTTGCAGCGGCGCATCCGGTCCCCATTGCGCCGGGCGGCGAGGACATTGTCCACCTCCTCCAGCGGGGCGACCAGATTGCGATAGAGAGCCCGCTTGAACAGCAGCCCCACCACAAAAACGGTGAGCGCCATGAACACCACGCCCCACGCACCCGCCGTGCCGAGATGTCGCGCCCGGGCTTCCGCTTCAATCATCGCCCGGCGGTTGCTGGCCGCCAGCAGCCGGATCGCCGCAACGGTCGCCTCCCGCGCCGCACCGTTCCCGAGAAACGCCGCCGGATAGTTCCGACGGATCACTTCGAGCGCCTGCGGCTCCTCCTTCTCTGTGACATTCGCCTCGGCACGCAGCAGCGCCTGCCGGAAATTGTCGCGGAATCCGGCCCCTCCCGCAGGATCGGCCGGCGCCTCGGCCAGCACCGCGAACATCTCTTCACAGGCCTCCAGCGACTGTCCGTTGCGCGACAGAATCTCTTCGATCGCAGGCGTCATGCGCGCCAGCACCCAGATCGCCCCGAGCGCCATCAGGAGATTCAGCAGGATCAGAAGCCACGCCCCCGCCCGAACCGACTGCGCATGCTCCATCTCATACCTCCTTCGCCAGTTTGGCAATCGCCGCCTCGCTCGACACCACCACCAGTCGGTCATTCGCCTGCAGCGGCTCCGTCGGAGAAGGCTGAAGGATCTTCGTGGTGTCGCCTCGACGAATCGCCGCAACCAGCATGCCGAACCGCTTCGGCAGCTCCAGCTCCACCAGCGTCCTGCCAACCATCGACGGACGCAGGCTGATCTCGGTGAGCAACAGATCCCCGCCGATCGGAGTATCCGCAATCACGTTGCGGAACAGCAGCCGGTGCGCAAACCGGTTTCCGAACTCCTCTTCCGGATTGATCACCTGATGGGCGCCGACCAGCTGGAGAATCCGCCGATGGGTCTTGTCGTTGGCGCGCGCGATCACCAGCGGCGCACCGAGCTGCCGAAGCAGCGCCGTGCTCAAAATCGACGCCTCCTTCGACTCATCGCCGATCGCGCAGATCGCCACATCACGCTGCTCCGGATGGATCCGGGCAAGCTCCATGGAATCGGTCGCATCCATCGCGATCGCCTCCGCCACAAACGCGGACGCTTCATCGACCAGCTCCTTGGAGCTGTCGATCGCAAGCACTTCAGCACCCTTTTCCGAAAAGGTCCGCGCCAGCGACATGCCGAACTGGCCGAGACCGATGATGACGATTTGTTGAGCCATAGCTGAACCTCCCGGGGTTTAAGTGAGCGTGATGTTCGCATCCGGGCAGCTGGACTGCGAACCGTGACGCTCGTCGTTGAGCAGCAGAAAAATGGTGAGCGGGCCGATCCGCCCGATGAACATCGTCAGCATGATGATCACCTTGCCGATGGCGTCCAGATGCGCGGTCGCTCCGAGCGACAGCCCCACCGTCCCCATCGCCGAAACCGCCTCGAAAATCAGCTCCCGCGCCGGAAGCGGCTGGGTGACCAGCAGCATCATCACCGCCGCCAGCAACAACAGAAAGGTCGCCAGAAGAATCGTCGCCGCACGCCGCTGAATGCCCGGGGCAATCCGACGGTTCCGGATGGTGATCCCGTCCCGGTTGGTGATGTCAGCCCAGAACACCAGCGCCATCACCGCCACCGTCGTGGTCTTGACTCCCCCCGCCGTACCGCCCGGACTCCCCCCGATGAACATCCAGATCAGCGAAATCAGCACGGTGGAACTGTGCAGCCCGCCCAGATCCACGGAGTTGAATCCGGCGGTCCGCAGCGTCACCGACTGAAACACCGCGTTGTGAAACTTCGCCGCCGGAGACAATCCGGCCAGCACCCCGTTCCATTCGAACACCAGAAACGCCAGCGTTCCAATCCCGATCAGCCAGGCCGTCGCAACCAACGCCAGATGCGCCCCCACCGGCACCGTCCGCCCGCGCAGGTAGTTCGGCAACAGCACCGCGGTCGCCGGAGCGATGCCGCCAAGCACGATCAGAATCCCCACCGTGTACAGAAGCAGAGGCGCATCGCGATACACGGTAAGATTGCCGGAGCAGATGGTGAATCCCGCATTGCAGAAACCGGAAACCGCGGTGAAAACCCCCTGCTGAAACGCCGGAAGCAACTCACCGTCGTGCAGATGAAAGAGGATCGTCAGAACCGTCGCGCCCGCAGCCTCCACCCCGAAGGTGTAGAGAAACACCAGCTTCAGGGATTCCATCAGGTCACGCTGCTCCGTGTCGGTAAACGAACTCATCAGATGCTCCTGACGCAGACTCAGCCGTCGCCCCATCACATGGAGCGCGATCGTCGCGATACTCATGATGCCGAGTCCGCCGAGCTGAATCAGCAACAGCAGAAAAAACTGGCCGACGCCGGTGATGTCCGAACTGGTGTCGACCACCGTCAGACCGGTCACACACACCGCGCTGGTTGCGGTGAACGCCGCATCCAGCGGTGAAATCCGCACGTTGCCCGCCGCAGGAAGCGACAACAACAGCGTCCCCGCCGCACAGAGCAGCAGAAAGGTGAAGAACATCACCCGGGCCGGATGCCCCAGTACCACATCATGCCAGAAGTAACTCCCGCTGAACAGCGGCCGGAAACGCAACATCCAGATCAGAGCCGCCGCCGACACTCCGAAACACAGCTCCAGCTCCCGCCCGAAAAAAAAACCGGCAAGGATCACACCGATCGACACCGCGCCGAACCACTGCGCGGGCCGGGAATGCGCCGCCCGGACCGCCCACGCCAGAAAGAGCGATAACGCCATCACCGTCGAACCGGCCAGCGCCCCCCGGTAGAGGATGGCTCCGCCCTGATCCGAAAACGGGGAGATCAGCAGCATTCCCAGCGCCGTAAGCAATCCGGCTAAAGCGCGGGGACGCGTCACTTCGAACTCCGGGGGAAACGGTCGCAGATGCAGCTCCCAGAGCGTAAACAGCGCCCCCAGCACCGTGGCGGAAAGCAACAGCGTCGCGAATGGATCCCGGGAGAGCCACGGCAGCGCCGACCCGAAGCTGCCAACCCAGAACAGCGCGGAACAGATCCGCCCGTAACGCCCCCGGCAGAACAGCCGCAGCGCCCCGACAATTCCGCAGAGCACCGCAAGGGGCGGAATGATGAATTTCCACAGCGGCTCCCCCCGTAACTCCGGGTGAAACTCCGCCAGAATGAGCGGCAGAGGCGCCAATGTCAGCAGAATTCCGGTAATCTGAGCTCCGGTGGAATAATCGATGCGCCGTTTCACGCCGGGACCTCCTCCCGAAGCAGCAACCGGTTTCGGCAACTCCGGCCGGGCCGCCGGTCGATAACCCGTTTCATACAAGCCCCCCCATCCGGCCCGCGCCGGAGACTTTCCTCCGCAATAGAGACTGGTGGGCGTAACAGAACTCGAATCTGTGACCTCCACGATGTCAACGTGGCGCTCTAACCAACTGAGCTATACGCCCGAACGCTTCAATGGCTTTTAATATATTCCCGGCCGGATGGAAATGCAAGCTGCCATCGAGCTTTTTTTTCAACATTTCCCCCGGAACTCCCACTCAACGACCGCTCCGGCGGTAGACCTGATCGGCTCCATGTTCGACCAGCATCTTCATCTCCAGACGCATCAGCACCGCCAGCAGCGAACCGGTGTCGAAACCACTCTCCTCGACAAGCGTGTCGAAGCTCAATTCTCGCCCGTCGAGCAGCTCGTACACCTTCTGCGCCTCTGCGGAAAGGTCGGAGGGGGAATCGGGCACGTAGGCGACACCGCCTTCCGAAACCGCCTCCCCCGGCCGCAGTCCAGGCAGGAAGCCGATTCCCATCCCGTCGAGCACATCGCCGAAATTCTCCACCAGCCCGGCCGCACCCTCGCGAATCAGCCGGTGACCACCGTGCGCCTGCGGATTATCCGCATGCCCCGGAACCGCGAACACATCCCGCCCGTTCTCCAGCGCCAGCCGGGCGGTGATCAATGCACCGCTGGCCGGTCCCGCCTCGGTGACGATGGTCGCCCGCGCCATCCCCGCCACAATCCGGTTCCGGCGCGGAAACGAAGTCCGGCTCACCGGAAAATTCATCGGGAACTCCGTGCAGACCGCACCGCCGGACTGTACGATCTCTCGCGCCAGCGGCACATTCTCCTGCGGATGGATGTGCATCAACCCGCCGCCGAGCACCGCGACCGTCAGCCCGCCGCACTCCACCGCCGTCCGGTGCGCCACCGTGTCGACCCCGAATGCCAGCCCCGAGATCACCGAGTATCCGGCCGCGACCGCTTCGGAGGTGATCGACCGGGTCATCCGCTCCCCGTAGGCGGACATGCGGCGCGAACCGACCACCGCGACCGCGTTTTCCGGCAATGCGGGCAACCGCCCGCGTACATAGAGGCAGAGCGGCGGATCGTAGAGGTGGCGCAGCACATCCGGATACCCTTCGTCGAACAGCGTGAGGATCCGCACCCCCGCCTTGTCGGCGAGTTCCAGTTCGGCGGCCAGCTCCTTCTCCCACTCATAGGAGGCGATCCGCCCGGCCAGCGCCTGACCGATCCCGGAAACACGTCGCAGCTCCTCCGCGCTCCGCCCGAAAACGGCGGAGGGGGAACCGAACGCCTCCCGCAATGCGGTATACTTCACGTAGCCGACCCCTGAAATCATGTTCAGGACGATGCACGCCTCGCGGTCAAGCATGAATCGCCTCCAGCGCGGCGGCGAGCTCCGACACCTCCGGCGTCACCACGCCCGCACGGCCGATCCCCTCCGGCAACACCACCCGGATCCGCCCCCCGGCGTTCTTCTTGTCGCGGGTCATCGCTTCGAGCACCGCCGGAACCGGATACTCCCGCGGCAGTTTGACCGGCAGCCCCACCGCTTCGAGCAGGCGCCTCTGCCGCTCCGCCTCGGCACGGGTGAGCCTGCCCCGCGCCACCGCCAGCTCCGCCGCCGCCGCCATGCCGATGGCCACCCCTTCGCCGTGACTGATCGAAAATTCACTCAGCATCTCCACCGCATGGCCGAAGGTGTGGCCGTAGTTGAGAATCGCACGCAAACCGGATTCGCGTTCATCAGCCGCAACAACGCCCGCCTTGAATTCACAGCAGCGCCGGATGATTCTCGTATAGCGGACCGGATCGATCCGGCCGGTCAGCGAAACAGGCTCCTCCTCCAGCGAGGCGAAGAGCTCAGCGTCGAGGATAACGCCGGTCTTGATGATCTCGGCGAGCCCGCAGCGGATCTCCCGCTCCGGCAGCGTGCCGAGAAAATCCGGATCGATCAGCACCAGCTTCGGCTGATGGAATGCGCCGATCAGATTCTTCCCCTCCGGCAGATCCACGCCGGTCTTGCCGCCAACGCTCGAATCGACCATCGCCAGCAGCGTGGTCGGAATCTGAATGAAATCCACCCCGCGCATGTAGATCGCCGCCGCAAATCCGGTCATGTCGCCGGTCACGCCGCCGCCGACGGCGACGAAACAGGCCTTGCGGTCCAACCGTGCCCGCGCGGCGGCGCGGCAGATCGCCTCCACCGTCTCGAAGGTCTTGCTCCCCTCCCCCGCCGGGAAGACGAACCTCTCCGCCGCCCCGAAACAGCTCTCAAGCCAGCTGCCGTACAGCTCCTTCACCCGGGAATCGGTCACCGGGAACAGCCTGCCCTGAAGTTCCGCCGCCCGCTCCCGGACGCCGGAGCCGATCACGATATCATAGGCCCGCTCTCCGAGCCCGACACGAACCACTTCCGCCATTTTCGCAAACCTTTCGCCACTGAAATCAGATCTGCCTTACTGTAACTCCCGACCGGACAACTTTCAAATTGCGAAGAGGGAAATTTTACCCTCCTCAATCCCTTCCACGACGAAAGAAACGCTCCCCGGCGCCCCCCCGCAAACGGGAGGAGGAGCGGAAGCGACGATTGTTACGGGGCGGCGTGTCCGGTTTGAGATCGGATGTCAACCGAAACGAATCCAGTGGCTGATATCCCCGGGCCGCCATGAGCTGATTCCACGCAGCAGGCAGTTCAATTTTGACGGTGGCAAATCCGCCGCCGGGCAGACACAGCTCCTTGTTGCGGGCGGGATCCCCCGTGACCAGAAAAGCGCTTTTCCCCTTCTCCATTGCGGGAACCGTTCTCAGGGAGGAGATTCCCGTCCAGGCGAGCCACGGCGGTGCCGCGGTGGTGCGGGCCCGTTCGTTCTGCGCGATTCGCCTTTCATGCCGCGACAGCGGATACCGCCCGGGATCGAACGCACTGCCGGGATTCCCCCAATAATTGGCGAATGCACGCTCCCCCAGCGGAATGCGTGCCGCCGCCACCAGAGCGTCCTCGAGCATATCTTTCGCAGGATAAACCGCCGCCAGGTTTCGAGCCACGCTTTTCGTCACCAGAAATGTCCGGTAGACGCACGGCATGCCGCTGCCGACCGCCATCTGGGACTTTTCCACGGCGTCCCATGCGATGAGATCTTTGATCTTCACACCATCGGTGGTCGCCGGCACCAGATTGTTGCCCCAGTTGATCGCGGAGGCCGCCGTAAGAGTGGAGTCGTTCAGGCGATAGCCCTGCTGCATGTGATATGGCTTCCAGCCGATTTCGAGCGCCGCCGCCTCATCCTCCACCAAGCACCACGGCATCAGGTAGCCAAAACTCCCCATGCGGTTCTCCTTTACCCGGTAACCGCCGAGATTGAGCAGTGCCAGATTGAGGAACCGCCCCAGCTGGAGATTCGTCGGCTGCGAAATTTCCCCCTGGCCGCTGTCAAATCCCAGCTGACGGGCGACCGGGCCATTCAGCCAGCAATACGGGGTCCAGCCGTGGGTGGAGGTCAGCGGCCGGCGGAAATCCCCCTCTTTCATCGCTTGAACAAAGGCGATCAGGACCGGCATGAACTCCGGCGGACACCCCGCCATCACTCCATTCGCCGCCACGTGCCGCACCGTGGTCTCGCGCTGCGCGGGAGGGATTGCGCCGAGCGATTTCTCCGGCGGAAGATCGGTAAATTTCAGAAACTCCGCGACCGCTTTCTCCGTCGGCGGAATCACCGGCAGTCCATCCGTCCAGCCGGACTCGAGAAACGCCTGCTGAAACTCCTCAGCAGAAGAAAAAACCTCAACGCCATGCGGGATCTCCGACAATTCCGCTTCGGCAGCCGGTGTCGTAAGCGCCTTTTTGATCTGCGGCCAGAGAACCCGGCGGGTATTGTCGATGAGTTCTTCGCGGGTATGGGAAGCAAACGCCCCCGGATATTCCACCACCTGGAGTGCCTTCAAGCCCGCGGCGCGGGCGGTGATCTTCGCCTGTTTTACAAATCCCGGCGCCGCGATCATCACCGACGGAATCCCCAGCTCCTCCGCGGCGATGCAGGAGCCGGTCTCCTTCGGCGTGCACAGGCCGCAGCCGCCGTTTCCGGAAATGACGGCATCCACATGGAACTGTTTCAAATTCTGCTGGAACTCCTCCTTTTTGTGCCGTATCACGCCCGGCCGCGGATAAGGACCGGCGGAACCGATTTCGCTCAGAAGATAGATCTTCGCAGAAGGATATTCCTTCAGGATCAGCCGCTTCAGTTCCGGATGCGTCACGTTGGCCATGAAGCTGCCGCCCACCAGCGCAATCGTCTTGCCTTCAAGGGAATCCAACCGTTTCGCTTCGCGGATGACGCGGGTCACCGTCTCCGGCACCGGAATCAGCACCCGGAGCTCCGTGCCGTTTTCCGGAACGGGACAGATCGCATCCGGACAATCCGACGCGGCGACATTCGCGACAGTGGCCAGACAAAACCACAGCATGAGTTCTACAGCAGCAATACGCATTTTCACACAACCTCGCCTGAGCAGTTCGATTTTTCTATGAGTATCGGGGTCGTTCCAATATAAACGTTTCCCCGCGTTGAATTATTGCCCGGTACTGCAAACCGCCGGTTCTTACTGCATAAAATCAAAATCCCCGCCCGCATTGGCAAAATTCCGGAAGTATAGTATATTATAACTTTGATCGGAAAACAATCAACTGCGGGGAACCGTTCAGCGGCCCCGCGCGACAGGCAAGGAGCCGGCAATCATGGCGGAAGAGGACGTCAAAAATCAGGAGCTGATGGATAAGATCGTCAGCTTGTGCAAGCGCCGCGGATTCGTATTTCCCAGTTCGGAAATCTACGGCGGATTCAACGGATTCTGGGACTACGGCCCCTACGGCTCGCGCATGAAGCGCGCCATCGAAAACCTCTGGTGGCACGAAATGGTCGAAACCCGCGACAACGTCGAGGGACTCGATTCGACCATCATCTGCCACCCGCGCGTCTGGAAGGCCTCCGGCCACATCGACCAGTTCAGCGACCTCATGACCGACTGCAAGAAATGCAAGTCCCGCTACCGGGTCGATCAGATGGAGGACCCCACCACCTGCCCGAACTGCGGCTCGAAGGACCTCACCGAACCGCGGGAATTCAACCTGATGATGAAGACCTTCGTCGGCCCGGTCTTCGACGACGAGCACGTCGCCTATCTGCGCGCCGAAACCTGCCAGCCGATCTTCGTGGACTTCCACAGCGTCCGGATCGCCACCCGCCAGAAGCTCCCCTTCGGCATCGCCCAGATCGGCAAGGCGTTCCGCAACGAGATCAATCCGCGCAACTTCACCTTCCGCAGCCGCGAATTCACCCAGATGGAGATGGAGTTCTTCTGCGACGGCGAAGAGGGCATGGAGTGGTTCGAATACTGGAAACAGCAGCGGATCAACTACTATAAGAACAAGCTGAAGTTCGACGACAGCTTCTTCCGCATCTACGAGCACGAGAAGCTCGCCCACTACGCCAAGGCGGCGATCGACATCGAGGTCAAGTTCCCCTTCGGATGGGGAGAACTCGAAGGAGTTCACCACCGCGGCACCTGGGACCTCTCGCGCCACAGCGAATTCTCCGGCAACGACCTCCAGTACATGGACCACGACAACGGCCGCAAACTCATGCCGACCGTCATCGAAACCAGTGTCGGTCTCGACCGCACCATGCTCGCGCTGCTCGGCAGGGCCTACGACGAGGAGAAGGCCGCCACCAACCGCGAGGGGATGGAGGAGGACATCCGTGTCGTGCTCCATCTGCCGCCGCTGGTCGCGCCGATCCAGGTGGCGGTGCTGCCTCAGTCCAAGAAACTCAAGGAGCAGGCCTACGCCCTCTACAAAGACATCGACCGCCACTTCCGCGCCGAATACGACGAAACCGGCAGCATCGGCAAACGCTACCGCCGCCAGGACGAGATCGGCACCCCCTACTGCATCACCTTCGACTTCGATTCGGTCAACGACAACGCGGTCACGGTTCGCGACCGCGACACCATGCTGCAGGAGCGGGTCAACGTGACGCAGCTGCGCGACTACCTCGAAAAGAAGATTGAAGAGTAACGCTCCGTATCGGGGGAGAGCGTGATCCGCACGCTCTCCCTTTTATTTTACCGGGAAAGGAGAGCCGCCATGGAGAGAGCACAGATCGAAACCACCATCCGGAATCTCTACCGCCGGACCGGCGCCGCCGAATTCTTTGAAGAACCGACGGTCCGGGTTGCCTCGGCGGAGGATCCGTTCTTTCAGAAGTTCAAGAGCGTCATCGGCCCCTTCCACTGGACCCCGCAGGAGGTGTTGCAGCGGAAGTTCCCGGAGGCGACGGCGAAATCGGTGATCGTCTGGGTTCTCCCGGTCTGCCGGAAAGCGCGGGAAACCAACCGAGACGAAACCGAACGGCCCTCCGTCGAGTGGGCGGCAGTGCGTTCCTTCGGTGAAATCCTCAACGAGGAGATGCGCTCCCAGCTGGCGGCGCTGCTCACCGAAGCCGGATATCCGGCCGTTGCGCCGCACCTCGAACAACGGGAGATCTACCCCGCCCCCGGCTGGGATGTGAAACACTTCACCTCGAGCTGGTCCGAGCGGCACGTCGCCTTCGTGGCGGGAGCGGGCACCTTCGGGCTCTCCGCCGGGCTCATCACCGAACACGGCGTCGCCATCCGGCTCGGTTCGGTGGTGACGACGCTGGAACTCCCGGCGGATCCGCGCCCCTACGGCGACGATCCCTTCGCCTGGTGCACCCGCTGCGGCGCCTGCATCCGCCGCTGTCCGGGGCACGCGATCGGCAAGGAATTCGCCGACCGGGACAAACCCGGATGCGCCCACTATTGCGTGACGCACGTCGCTCCCGACCGGGCGGAGCACTACGGCTGGCTGAACCGCGCACTCGGCTGCGCCCTCTGCCAGACCGCGGTGCCGTGCGAATTCCACCGCCCGTGAGTTTTCACAGCGGCCCCGAACGGGAGACCGGACGTTCCCGACCGGCGCGGCTCCTCACGCAGCATGGTATGGGGTAGGCCGACCTTCTCCCGCATCTGAACTGCGGTCGGTCGGCCTGACCTCCGCGAACCGTTCAGCGTGGGCAATGGATTTTCACCGCAGTGTCCTCCCGCAGCGGACGACTCCCCCCACAAAAAAAACGCCCCGGAACACTCCGGGACGATGACCGAAAGCTCGACGCTGTCGCGTCATTTCACTTCGAACAGCTTCACGTCGGAAACCTCCAGAGAGGTCCCCGGCGTCGCGAGCCCGAACCCGAACATGGGGACCCGGTAAGTTTCCGTGATGTCGGCGGCAGGCGAAAAGTCGAGGCTCAGTTTTTCCGCCTCTCCCGCCTTCAGCTTGAAAGACTTGTCCGTCAGCAGCGTCCATGGTCTCTTATTGAGATTGACGGCCATTCTCACCGTCAGATCGGCGCTGGACTTGACGGTTGCTTCAATCCGGTACTTCACTCCGCCCCGGAGTCCCTTGGCGTAGGGAACGATAAACTGCGCATTGTTGAGATTCGGCTTTTCCGCATTGTTCGCCCTGATTTCAATTTTCGCCACCCCCTCGGAGACCGTGGCAGTGCTCTCAATCGCCTTCACATGCCAGAAGAAAAAACCTTTTTTCGGCGCCTTAAACACCGTCTCATGAAGCAGGGTTTCCGCAGCTCCGACCGCAAATATGCCGAAAACGCCGAGCAGGAGAAGGGGAAGGATTCTTTTCATGACTGACTCCTTTCGTTGCTATTGAACCGCCGTGGGGACGGAAACTTTTATTATTATATCACGCAATCGGCACCTTGTCAAATTTCTCCGGATCAATGCTCCGGCATGCTCATTTTTCCCGGAAGCAACTTGAAAAAACGGTTCGGAAAGATTAAATTAATTCCACTTTCAAAACCGGAACCGGATTCCTTTTGCCATGAATATTCTGAAAAAATTCCTCTCCTATTACCGCCCCTATCAGGCTCTCTTCTGGTGTGACATGTTCTGCGCGCTGGCAGTCTGTGCGATCGACCTGGCGTTCCCCCAGATTCTCAAGCTGCTCACCACCGGCCTCTTCACCGAAGGGACGGAGGCGATCCTCCGCAGCCTCTGGCTGATCGGAGTCGGCCTGCTGCTTTTGTATATCGTCCGTTACGGCTGCCAGTATTTCATCACCACCTGGGGGCACGTGATGGGGGCGCGCATGGAAAGCGACATGCGGCAGAATCTCTTCGACCACTATCAGCGGCTCAGTTTCTCCTATTATGACCGCAACAACACCGGGGAGATGATGTCCAAGCTGGTGAGCGACCTCTTCGACATCTCCGAACTGGCGCATCACGGTCCGGAAAACATCGTCATTTCCCTGCTCAAGATCGTCGGGTCCTTCGCCATTCTGATGTTCATCAACGTGCCGATGACGCTGATTCTGCTCGCGGTCACGGTGATGATGGCGCTCTTCTCGATCCGCAAAAACCGCCGGATGCACGCGGTTTTCCTGGACAACCGCCGCAAAATCGCCGGCGTTAACGCCCGGGTTCAGGATTCCCTCTCCGGAATCCGTGTGGTAAAATCCTTCGCCAACGAAGAGCTGGAACGGGGCAAGTTCAGCCACTCCAACCTGCAGTTTCTCGACTCCAAGGTGAGCAATTACAAGGTCATGGGCAGTTTCCACGCCGGGAACGGCTTCTTTCAGGGGCTGCTCTACACTTCGATCCTGGTCAGCGGCGGCTGGTTCATCGCCCGCGGCTCCCTCGCCCCCGGCGAACTGGCGATCTACGCACTTTACATCGGCATCTTCCTCAATCCGGTCGAAGTGCTCATCAACTTCACGGAACAGTTTCAGAAGGGATATGCCGGATTCAAACGTTTCGTCGAAGTGATCGAAACCGTACCGGACATCGTCGATCGTCCGGAGGCGCATCCGCTGCGGCTGACCGCAGGAGAGATCGTTTTCGATCACGTCTCCTTCCGTTACGACAACAGCCGGGAGATTCTTCACAATCTGAACCTCCGGATCGCACCCGGCAGAACTCTTGCTCTGGTCGGACCTTCCGGCGGCGGCAAGACGACGCTCTGCTCGCTGGTGCCGCGCTTCTACGACGTGACCGGCGGCAGGGTGCTGATCGACGGGGAGGACGTTCGCGACGTGACGCTCAAATCGCTCCGCGGCGCGATCGGAATCGTGCAGCAGGAGGTCTACATGTTCTCCGGCACGCTGCGCGAAAACATCGGTTACGGTCGCCCCGGCGCGACGGAGGAGGAGATCATCAAAGCGGCGAAACGGGCAAACATCCACGATTTCATCATGTCGCTGCCCGATCAGTACGACACCTATGCAGGGGAGCGGGGGGCACGGCTTTCCGGCGGGCAGAAACAGCGGATTTCCATTGCGCGGGTCTTCCTCAAGAATCCGAAGATTCTGATTCTTGATGAGGCGACCAGCGCACTCGACAACGAGAGCGAGCGGCACATCCAGAGCGCGCTGGAGGAGCTTTCGCGCGGCAGAACCACCATCGTGATCGCCCACCGGCTGAGCACGATCCGCAACGCCGACGAGATCATCGTCATCAACCATGCCGGAGTCGAAGAGCGCGGCACCCACCGGGAACTGCTGGAACAGGATGGACTCTATGCAAAGTATTACCGGATGCAGTTCGAGGGGGCGGACGAGCTGGGATATTGAGAACGGAAGGCGGAATTTGGACCATATTGATTGATCCATATTTTCCGCCGGCCAGATCAATATTGCCCAAGCGTATTCTTTTTTCCCGCATTATACTAAACTGAAACAATCATCTATTCCATGGGAGTGTCAACGGATGTTCTGGAAAAAACTGGATCTGGAAGTCTCTCTGAAACCATTTGCCGATCATTCCGAGGCGGGAATTCGCGCAGTCGGAAAGAAAATTTTCTCACAGTGGCGGACCCTGATTGAGAATGCAGAAGAAATTTCGCTGATGTTCTGGGCCGCGGACGGTTCGGAAATTCTCGAATACAACGGGAAGATGGAGGATCGCTTCGAGTGGTGCAAATGGATCGGCGTCGCCAATCCGCACGGAGAATCCTCGACTTTGCCGCGCGAACAGCAGACCATACACGCTCATCCGCGGTATTATATGGAGAATCCGCCGGAGTTCACCTACGGGGATTTCAAGCGGGTGATCGATGTTCTCCGTGCTCTTTTCCGGGAGATGTACGGCAAACGGCTCCGGATGGGGGCGACCTTCGACTCCGGGCCGGAGTTCGCGGTCTCCGACTTCAAATACAGGCGTCATCCGGAGATCTGCCGCGGCTTCTGTCTCGGCGGCAAGACCTTCGTCTGCTGTTACACCACGCTGCACGCCGATGAACACCCCTACGCCGGGTTTCCGCAGGGAATTCCGGAGGGAACCACGTTCGGCACCTTCCTCGGGCGGCAGGCGCAGCGGTACCTCACCGACATGGGATTCGATTACCTCTGGCTGTCGAACGGATTCGGCTTTGGCATGGAGACCTGGGGCGCCTGCGGCGCGATCTTCGACGGGCAGAAGTTCAGCCCGGAAGAGGCGCATGTGACCAAGGAGGCGATGTTCGGCTTCTGGAACGATTTCCGGCGTGAATGCCCGAAGTTCCCGCTGGAGACGCGCGGCACCAACCTCACCACCGGAATGGATCTCTCCAGTGACGCGACGCCGACCCGCGAAATCTATCGCGAGGTGTACGACATCGAGGCGCCGGTCAATTCTCCGTGGGCGGCGTTGAACGGCGACTTCGGCATGGAGCTCGCGGGGTGGATGAGCCACATCGCCGAACTGCCGACGGGGAAAGGCTATCCCTTCCGCTACTACACGCACGACCCGTGGTTCGTCAACAGCCCCTGGCTGGACCGGTACAGCCGCAGTCCCTACGACATCTACCTGCCGCTCTCGGTGACCCGACTGCGGGCGGACGGTTCGGTGGAGGCTGCCAATGCGCTTCACCTGCTCTCCATCGACGACTCCTACGGACGGATGCCCGACCTGGTACCGGTGGAGGTTTCCGGCTATCTCTATGATGCGGAGAGCACGGCGGCGGATGCGGCGGGGCCGTTCATCTGGGTCTATCCATTCGAAGAGTATCACAACGAAGTCTACGCGGGACGCCGCCTGGAACAGATTTTTGCCGATGACTATCTGATCCGCGGCGCGATCAACGCCGGCTTCCCGGTGAACACGGTGATTTCAAGTACGAACTTCGTGAAGGCGATCGAATCCGGCGTCGAATTCCGGGATCGGGTGCTGGTGATGTCCACCATCTTCGATATCTCGCCGGCGGTGCTTGCCGCGGCGGAGAAGCATCTCGCCGCCGGCGGGAAGATCCTCTTCTACGGTCCGGCGCGCGGCGACGCGATCGGGAAGCTGCTCGGAGTGGTTCCCGCCTCTCCGGTCGAAGGGGAGATGAAGCTCGAGGGCATCGAAGCGTTCAGCAAACTCTATGCGGTCCGCCATCTGCCGGTCTACTCCGGCGGTGCGATTGACAGCGTGGCGGATCCGTCGGCCGGTGTGGAGGTTCTGGCGGAATATGTCAAGGGGCAGGAGCGTCGTCCCGCGGCGCTGTACCGTGCGGTCGGAAACGGCGGAATCCTCTGGATTCGCGGCACGAATTCTTTCGAAATTCGTCCGGGCAGTTACAATCCGACGCCGTTTGCCGAAGACCAGTACTTCCACTGTGAGAGGTTGTTCCGGTATCTGCTCGGGCGGGTCGGCTACGAAATCGAGTTCCACAAGGTGGATCCGCTGCTGCCGGATGACTGCATGACGCTGCGCTGGCATGCGAACGGCCTCTATCTGGTCGCCTATTCGAAAAATACCACGGGAGATCGCTCTTTCCGCTTCCCGGATGGTGCGCCGGTCTTCAGCCGCTGCGATACCGTGCTGCGGAACAACCGGGCCTTCTACCACTGCGAACGCTCGGTCAATCAGGAGGGGAGGATCTTCGTTACCGGTGACGATTCCATCATCACCTGCCGTGATGTGCCGCAGTGCTTCCCCGGCATTCAGCGTCGGATTGAGGTGACGGGGCTGAAGAATGCGACGGTGGTCTACCGTCCGGAAGAATTCGATGGAATGAGCTTCAACTTCAGCCGGGGGAAAGAGCTGACGAACTCGTCGCTGTGCGCCGAGTCGGAGTATCAGGCCGAACTGGTGCGTGACGCGATCGGGCCGAAGTTCATCATCCGGAACGTCACCGGGGATCTGGTGATCTCCCGCGGCATCCGGCATGAATTCTGCGCTTCCGACCGTTGAGCCGCCGGTCGGCGATACGGGGGGAGCCGGCAGGTGGCTTGTCTGCCTTCCGGCGATTTTGCCATCCGTCGAGGGAGCGTTGCCGGCAGCGCACATGCGTTTCAAGCGTGGCGGCTTGAACGTGGATGAGGGTCTAGGGGAACAGTGCTCTGATGTTTCCAAGAGCCCTGCTGAACTCACCGTGCAGCAGGCTCATGCACCAGCGCAGAAACGCCGCCAGCCGATAGGAAAAGAGCGACAGGTGGTGTTTTTGGACGAAATAGCGCCGGTTGCGAATTTCCATAATTCCGAATTCATAACGGGAACCGCGTCCAGCCGGAGAGTGAAAATGATCGAACCTGGCATCCACCAGCAGGAACAGATGATATTTCCGGCTGACGGAATAAGAAAAGTCCAGATCCTCCAGATAACTGTACCCCTGGAAAAAATTGTCGAACTGAACTGATTGCAGTATTTCGCGCTTGAGCATCATGGCACTGCTGCTCATCCAGGCCAAGGCGAGATTCTCCCGCGGATGGCGGATCACCGACTGCCAGCCGGAAGGAGCCACCTGCCCCGGGGGAGCATAGAGTCCCAGTTTCCGTGCCAGCCGGCTGTCCTTCCATCGAAAGGAACGATTCTCTTTCTCATAATCCGTGCAGCAGAATGCAAGCCCGCCGAATACGTGGTCCTGATTTCCCAGAATGAAATCCACCGCCTTTTCGAGTGCATCCGGATACAGCACCTGATCATCGTCGAAGAAACAGATCCAGTCGATTTCCGGCTTCAGCAGCGCAAGTCCGCCGTTCCGTTGGGCGGCCGCGGATGGAGCCGCCGTCCAGCGCAGATAGTTGACACCAAGCGCCGGAAACTTCCGGCAGACGGCTTCGACACTCTCAGTGGACGCATCGACCACAATAACCTGATCCGGCCTGCGCGTCTGATTCTCCAGCGATTGGAGCATTCGCCGCAGATCTTCGGGGCGGTCTCTAGTCGGTGTGATAAAGGCAATGCGTGCAACGGGAAACCATGACTTCATTTGCAACATAGCTACAATACCCTTCTCGACACAATCAGGATTTGCGTAACATCCGCAGAAGAATGCGTATCCCTGTTCTCAAGAATCCCGAAATTCCATTTTCCCGAATGCTCGGGATTGCTTTGCGGATAAACTTTCCCGGAGATAAAATAAGCGACCGGAAAATGAAAAAGGGGCGATACGAAATAGTTGTTCCCGTGTAAAACCCGTACCCATCAAAATAGAATTCATTCGGAACGGTCTTCCAGCTGGGGAACTGAAAACAGCAACGTCTTTTGTCAAATAAAAAATCACTGCCGTCCCATACATCTTTGAAATTGTCACTTTTGTCCTCCTGTTTGAGCTTGCGTTGATTGTTTTTTTAAATTACCCATTTCCG